>Ga0207864_1000898_pt1 | contig 36164 bp, 27 predicted proteins | sample HigsolmetaAR202D_FD_184834 | JGI IMG/M metagenome (GOLD analysis project Ga0207864, IMG submission 184834) | Ionic liquid and high solid enriched microbial communities from the Joint BioEnergy Institute, USA - AR20-2-D (SPAdes) (version 2) ...
GGCGATCTGGGGCATCATGGTTCTCAGGGCACGGGAATAAGCTTGGTGTATACGGCGATGGCCTGGTTGCTGCCGGTGTAGTTTGCGAGATCGCCGGTGCCGGGGTTGTCATGGCCCCGACCGATCAGGTAGGCCGTGATCGGATCCGTCTCTACTACATCAACCGACGACATTCCGCCATCGGCGGCAAGTTCCCAGATATCGTTGCTCACCTTCCGGCCCAGGCGGTAGATGTACCCGCGGCTTGTGATCAGCACCGCACCGGGCGCGGCGGCTGCGGGGGAATCGCCCAGCGGCGAGCCGGTTGGGCCGTTGTCTTTGCAAAACTGGATCTCTCCGGCGATCCCTGAGGCTGCCACCTTGACGTAAACCGTATGGGGACGGAAGGTCGAAGGATTCGTGACGGGGTTGCCGCCGGAGTCAGCCAAGTCCAGGTCTTCGACGTAGCGCTCGCGATTGTTGACCTGCATCACGACCACATACATCTGCACGACCCGGGGATTGGTCCCCGCCAGGCGACCGAGGACGGCACAGCCATATCGCGGATCGGGTTGGTACACCAGGGTATGCAGCAGGCGTGACCAGAGGGTCGTCGGCCCACCGGGGATCACCGGCTGAACACCCGATCCAAACGTGGTCAGCCGATCGGCGTTCTGCTCGATGACCGCAAATGCCGACTCGGCCACGCGGGCGGCGACGGTCTGGTTGGTGTTGGTCTTGCTCTGCTGGATCGCCACCGGGAACATGGCTGCGACCATGATGAAGCCGATGCCGAGGATCATCACGGCAAACAGGACCTCAGCGAAGCTGAAGCCGCCGCGGTGGGAGCGATGAGGGGGCAAAGGTCGCATGGTCATGGATCGGCTCGTTGTCATTCGCTGCGGATCACGGTGCCGTTGTACCGGTTGACGAGGTAGACGGTGGCGTTCTCGTCCACCCATTGCTCATAGTCGGAGGAATTCTCAGCCGGGGCGGACTCGAAGAGCATGTAGGCCGGCTGGGTGTAGAAGCTTGCGCCGCTGTGAGCTTCCAGATCGTCCGTCAGCCCAAGCCGTTTGCCGAGCACGGAATCCTCGAAGATGGTGTAGACCGAGTGCAGCATGTGTCCTTTGGCATCGAACATGATCGCGCCAAGGAGACGCTCGTTGCCGAGTCGGTAGACATACGTGCTGCCCGTCTGATGTCGCAGAGCGATCCCGACGCCCCGGGGCAGGAACTGCACATCCGTGCCGGCGACGACATCCAGGGCATTGGTCGTCGGGTCCAGCCCGGCGACGGCTACGGCGACGCGATCGGTATCGACATCTCGATAGAAGACCAGGCCGCGGGGGGCCTGATCGCGGATGGCGATCAGGCGGGCGCGGGCCAGGGCGGCGGAAATCGTGTTATCGGCTGCCTCGATGCTGCGGGCGCCCGTGATGAAGTTGAAGGCTGGGACAGCGAGGATCATCACCAGCAGGATGATGCCGATGACGATCAGCAGCTCGGCAAGGCTGAACGCACGTCGTTTCGGCATGAATCTGTAAAACTGGCGGTCGGGCATCAGTCGTTTCCTCGCAGCAGCCTCTTGGGATGTCGGCTCTATGGGAATGATTCGAGATGTCTAGCGGGATTCGGCTGGGGCAATCCGTGCAATCCCTTTGCAGGATGATGCGAGACTGGGCAGGGAGTGCTTGGACTAGCCAGCCGTGAGTTGGCAGGGGGCGGGGATGCAACCCCTTTGTGGGAATACAGTTGCGCCGATTCCCTGCGACCTGTCGGCAATTGGGATATAGTGAGGGTCTATGCAACTGGCAACAGGTCGGCGGATTCCGGGGCTGTTTATCACGGGGACGGACACGGGCGTGGGCAAGACCGTGATCGCGGGGGCGATTGCCAACTGGTTTTCCCGTCGGGGGGTACGCGTGGCGGCCAGCAAGCCGGTGGCGACCGGCTGTGTCCACCGCCGCGAGGGGCTGGTCAGCGAGGATGCGGAATTCCTTGCAGCCGCGGGAGATGTGCGCTTCCCCCTGGATCTGATCTGCCCGCAACGCTACGTCGAGCCCCTGGCGCCGGCGGTCGCGGCTGAGCGGGCGAAGCAGCCGCTGGACTGGGATGAGATCAGCCGATCCATCCGCCTGATGAGCGCCGAAGCCGATGTGCTGATCGTCGAAGGCGTCGGCGGGATCATGGTCCCGCTGGATCGCCAGAAGCTGGTGCTGGATCTTGCGGTCGAACTCGGTCTGCCGGCGGTGGTGGTCGCCCGCGCCGGCTTGGGGACGATCAACCACACCCTGCTGACGGTGCATGCGCTGGAGTCAGCCGGCGTGCCGTTGGCGGGGGTGGTGATCAACGGCTACCCGGTCGACAGCGCCGGCGTGGCTGAGGAGACCAACGCGCAAGCCATCGAACGCTGGAGCGGCGTGCCGGTGCTGTGCACCGTCCCCAGGGGGCCCGAGCCGCTCAAACCACAGCTTACGCCGGACATCCATGCAGCCATCGAGACGGTTGACTGGTCGCGTTTCGTGTCGCGAAAGGGTGGGGGGTGAGTCGGGAGCCGCGAAGGCGCGAAGGTCGAGAAGGGGGAGAGCGCAAAGATCGCAGAGATCGCAAAGGCAATAAATGGTGGGGTCTGCTATTGCGGGTCCCATGTTGTTGTGAACTCGTGGCGCGGGCGTCTGGCCCGCGCTTTCTGCTCGAAGGTCGCGGGCGAGACCAACATCATGCATCATCGCGCTAAGTCCTTGTCCAGGGTCATCGCTCGATGCGTTGATGCATAATGTTCGAGACGCCCGCGCCACTTTCCTGTGTCGCCGCAACTGCATTTCGGAGGTCGCAACGTGGGGTCCGCTTCGGCGGACCGGTTGTCTTTGAGGATGCACTGATTGAAAAAGAAAGGCACGGGCTGGGTAGCCCGTGCCACAGTTGTGTGAGCGTTCTCTATCGAGATCACCCGCCGTTGGGGGATTGGGTCAGCTCCTGTGAGGAAGTCTTGCGGGCGGTGGTGGCCATGCTGCGGCGGAGCGGGCGGCCGCTGGCGGAATCGACGGCGACATCCGCAGCCGGCTCGCGCGTCGCCAGATCCAGGGCATGGGAGATGATCTCCTGCTCCTCGATCTGGTGCACCTTGTAGTTGCCGGTCGCCGGGCTGGCGGCTTCGTCGCGGCCGACGTAGACCAGCACAGCCGTCTCCGGCAGCATCGACCCGAGCCTCTGCTGCATGTAGCTCCAGGCGCCGCGGTTCTTCGGCTCGTCCTGCACCCAGCAGATCTCGCTGGCGGAGCGGTAGCGGTTGATGACCTGCTGCAGCCGCTGCTGCGGGAACGGATAGAGCTGCTCGACGCGCACGATCGCGATGTCGTCGATCTTCTCCTTGCGGCGCACCTGATCGAGCGCGAAGTAGATCTTGCCGCAGCACAGCAGCAGCCGGCGCACGCGGTCGCGCGGCGGCGACGTCGGGTCATCGATCACGTGCTCGAAGACCTTGTCGGTGAGATCGCTGATCTGCGATGTGCTCAGCTCGTGACGCAGCAGGCTCTTGGGCATCATCAGGATCAGCGGCTTGCGGAAGGTGCGGAGCATCTGCCGACGCAGCAGGTGGAAGTACTGATGGGGCAGCGACGGCACGCAGACCTGGATGTTGTCCTCGGCACAAAGCTGCAGGAACCGCTCGAGGTATGCGTTGGAGTGCTCGGGACCCTGGCCTTCATAGCCATGGGGCAGGAGCATCACCAGGCCGCTCATCTTCTGCCACTTCGACTCGGCAGACACGATGAACTGATCGATGATGGCCTGGGCGCCGTTGACGAAGTCGCCGAACTGGGCTTCCCAGACAACCAGGTTGCGCGGGTCGGCTGAGCTGAAGCCGTACTCAAAGCCGAGCACCGCCAGCTCGGAGAGCATCGTGTTGACGACGATGATCTCTGCCTGGTTTTCCGACAGATGCGCCAGCGGATAGTACTTCTCGCCGGTTTCGTAGTCGTGCAGGCAGGCGTGGCGGTGGGAGAATGTGCCGCGTTGCGAGTCCTGGCCGGTGAAGCGGATGGCTGTGCCTTCCAGCAGCAGCGAGCCGAGGGCGAGCATCTCAGCGCAGCCCCAGTCGATCGGCGTCTTGCCCAGAGACATCTCGCGCCGCTGTTGCAGGAGGCGGCGGAGCTTGGGATGGACGGTGAACCCGTCGGGCACGCGCGTACCGCGGTCGCCGATCATCTCGATAACGTCGCGTTTGACGCGCGTATCCGGATCCCAGTTGGCGCCCGCACTGCGGGTCATGCCCGACCAGATGCCGCCGAGCGTGCCGACGTATTCGCGCGTCTGCGTTTCCTTGGCGGCGGCTTGGGCTTTTTCCATCCGCTCGCGGACGGTCGCCTTCATCTGCTCAAGCTCGGCTTCAGTGATGGTGCCGCGCTCCAGCAGGAGTTGCGCGTAGATCTCCCGGATGCGCGGATGCTTGGCGATCTCCTTGTACATCAGCGGCTGGGTGAAGCTCGGCTCATCGGCTTCGTTGTGGCCGTGGCGGCGGTAGCACCACAGGTCGATGATGACGTCAACGTGGAATTCCTGGCGGAAGGCGACCGCGAGCTTGGCGACAAACGCGCAGGCTTCGGGGTCGTCGGCGTTGACGTGGAAGATCGGCGCCTGGATCGTCTTGGCGATGTCCGACGGATAGGGCGTGAAGCGGCCCTGCTTGGGCATCGTCGTGAAGCCGATCTGGTTGTTGATGATGATGTGGATCGTGCCGCCGGTGCGCCAGAAGGGCATCTCGGACAGACCCAGCGTTTCCTGCACGATACCCTGACCGCAGAACGCGGCGTCGCCGTGGATCAGGAACGGCACGACGCGGCTTCGCTCGAGGTCGCCGCGGGCGTGCTGCTTGGCGCGGACGATCCCTTCGATCACGGGGTTGACCAGTTCCAGATGCGACGGGTTGAAGCCGAGGGCCACATGCACCTTGCGGTCGTTCTTGCCGACGCGGTCATGGCTGTAGCCCAGGTGGTACTTCACGTCGCCGTCGCCTTCGCCCTGCGGGACGGTGAGGCGGCCTTCGAACTCACCGAAGATCGCCTCATACGGCTTGTTCATCACATGCGCCAGCACGTTGAGGCGGCCGCGATGCGCCATACCGATGACGAACTCTTCGATGCCGAGGGCGGCGCCGTCATCGACGATCGTGTTCATCAGCGGAATGAGCGATTCGCCGCCTTCGAGGCTGAATCGCTTTGTTCCGATGTACTTGGTTCCCAGGAATTCTTCGAAGCTCTGGGCTGCGACGAGCTGGTAGAGAAGGGCCTTTTGTTCTTCGGGCGTGAACTGCGGCTGGGAGTAGATCGGCTCGATGCGGCGCTGGATCCATTCGCGCTGCGCCTTGTCGGCGATGTACATGTACTCGAAGCCGATCGTGCCGCAGTAGGTGCGGCGGAGCTTCTCGATCAGATCGCGCAGCGTGCCGTCGGTGCTGCCGTAGAAGCCAGCGGAGCCGACGGTCTTGTCCAGGTCATCCAGCGACAGTCCGAACTCGGACAGGTCCAGCAGCGGATGATGCGCGCGGTTGTGTCCGAGGGGATCGAGCTTCGCAACAAAATGGCCCAGCTCGCGATACGAGTGGACCAGGTCGGCGATCTCCATGTTGAGCGAGGTCGAGTCGGATGACGCGCCTGCCGGCGACGCCGCGGCGGAGGAGGATACCTCGCTCTTGGTTACGGATGGCGCAATCCGGCCGCTGCCGGCTTCGAATCCGGCGAAAAATGCCCGCCAGTGCGGCTCAACCGAACGCGGGTCGGCCTGATACTGCTGGTGAAGCCGCTCGATGTAGTCGGCGTTGGCCCGGTTGATGAAATCAAATTGATCCATGCCTGATGTTCTATTTACCGACGGACGTTGCAGGTGATTTATTTCAACCTGCTAGGCTAATCATTTGATGCGCTAAAAGCTACCGTCGAACAAATCCGTCGCTGGCTGACAGAATTGTAGCCGGTCGCAGCAATGGGGCGACTCCCTGCTGTTCATCGGCAAATTCAGGCAAGAGGTGCGGTTGGGCGGGCACAGTTCGTCCGGTTGCCGGGAAAGCCGTTGGCTGCAGGCAGACTCATCCCGTAACAAAAGGCTCCCGGACGCTTACGTCCTGGAGCCTTGGTTATATGCGGCCGAGAGGACTTGAACCTCCACCCGGTTGCCCGGACTAGAACCTGAATCTAGCGCGTCTGCCAATTCCGCCACGGCCGCGGCGAAAGATCCGTATCTTAAACTGACTTACGATCCGGTCAAGACGTCGGTTCCACGATTAGCTGGCGCGTCCGTTCACCCCACCCCCGCCAACACAACCGGGCGCCACCATCGGGGCGCCCGGCGTCAACGTTCCGGCGTGATGTCCTGCGGACGCCTGGGTTTACTTCAGGAGGTCATCCAGCAGGCGGTCGACAGCCACGTCGAGCTTGGCGTCGTCTTCGTACGTGCCGTTCTCGATGCGGGACTTCACGTCAGCCACGAGATCCATGCGGATGTCGTTCCGCTTGAGGGCCTTGAACAGATCACCCATGCCCGACAGCTCCAGGCGGTCGGTGGCAGGGGCGCGCGTGGGTTGGGGCGGCACCTGCTTGTGAACGGGCTTGGACAGGATCCGCTGGACCGACGGGTTGCTTCCGATGCCGTTGATGTTGCTCATAATCATGCTCCCACGAGTGTTGCTGGGCCGGAACGACTCCCGTTCCGCAGGCAGGGGTGCTGCCCTGATGCTCATGCTATCGACGCAAACTTTGGCGTCGCTTGAAGGACTTGCACGTGCCCATAATTTCTCGTAACTGATTGAAAAATATGGGCTTGTGAACACTGGAGATTTCGCCGGCGCAGAAATTTCCGACCCGCTGGCAGATTTTGCGAGACGAATAAAATCTCCATCTGCTCCATTTTGCCTATCTTCCGGGTGTCCAACCGAAAATCAAGATTATCTGCCCTGCTATTATCGGACCCTGCGGTTATCGGGCCCGCCGGACAGGCAATTTTCGCGTAAGTGGTGGCGGAAAAACACTTTGCGATGCAAAGCAGCCGCGAGGGGTCGAGCGCCGGATCGACGGTTCCTCCGCCATCGCCTGTCGGGCTACAATGTTCTGTGCATGCGAGTCCCAACCGCATCCGACATCCTCATCCGCAACACCCGCCCCAGCGACATCCCGTCTATCCAGTCGATGTGCAGCCTGGTGTACTCGGCCTCACCGCCGTGGAGCCGGGAACAGCTTCTGTCTCACCAGCGCGTCTTCCCCGAGGGGCAGTTCGTGGCTGAGCAACGATCCACCGGCCGAATCCTCGGCATGGCGGCGAGCCTGATCGTCTACTGGGACGACTACGACTTCGACGCCTCCTGGCGGGAATTCACCGATGGCGGGTGGTTCACCAACCACGACCCCGAACAGGGCCGTACGCTCTACGGAGCCGAGGTGATGGTCCATCCCGACTCGCAGGGGATGGGCATCGGCAAGAAGCTGTATGCCGCGCGGCGCAAGCTCGTCCAGCGGCTGGGCCTGTACCGCATCCGCGCCGGAGCCCGCCTCCGCGGGTATGGTCGGTATGCCGACCGGATGACGCCGGTGGAATACGTCCGGAAGGTCGTCGCCGGCGAGCTGGGCGATCCGACGCTGTCCTTCCAGCTCAAGCAGGGATTCCATGTCCTTGCGGTGGTCAGCGACTACCTCCCGCACGATCCGGAAAGCCGCGGTTACGCAGCCCTGATCGAATGGCTGAACCCGCATGTCAGTGCGACGGGCGACTGGCGATCACTCGATCCCCGCCTCAACCGTCTGCGCGAGCAGGACCGCACCTGGGTGAAGATCTCACGCCAGCGCGGTCCGGCTATGTAGTCACTTTGTAGTCAGCAGTTGGCGGTCTGCAGTGGGCAGTGGGGTAACACGGAGAGTCTGTGGTCTGTACGTAAGGCACGCTATTGCGTGCCGGACGCGGCCGCGCACGAGATTTGGCAGGCAATAGCCTGCCCTACGCGCTGCAGTCGATGTCCGAAGTCGAATTGCGGCGAGTGACCAGTGACACCCCCCAATCCAGAATCCGCAATCCAAAATCAATCCCCTCACACTTCCTCCAACTTACACTCCACCCCCTGCACGCCACGCACGCCGCGGATGCCCTGCACGATTTTCTCGATCTCACTGTCCGGGGCTGTGCCGCGGAGCATCACATGGCCGTCGCGCACGTCTACCTCGATCGAGCCGGTGTTTGTGGTGTAGTGGCCGAGCTGCGACAGCACGCGCTCGCGAAGCTGCTCGTCGCTGGGATGATCCGCGTGCAGTACGGAGCGGGCTTCGTGTGCATAGCCTTTCAGGTGGTCGGCTGCATGGCGCGCCTTGTTCTGCAGGGTCTGCCGCGTCCGGTTCCAGCGTCCCATGGCCTGGTCGCGTGCCATCGCCCGGCGACGGCGGCCCTGCTGGGGATCGAGCACGTACATGAGCAGCGCGCCCAAGCCCATTGCGCCGAGCGTCGCACCGATCAGGCTGCCTGCACCGATGCGGTGCGATTCCTCGGCAGGGGCGTGGCGGTGCAGATCGGGCGTGTGCGAGGCGATCCAGCCTTTGGCGGCCCGAGCGGACTCGCCCACGCGGCTGGACGTGTCTTCGCTCAGATGGCGGGCGCGATCGGCCAGCGAATGCGCATAGCCGCTCACCGCGCTGCCATAGCGATGACGCCGCTTGTGGCCGACGTCCGGATCCATCAGGTATTCCAGACCGGCTCCAACCGCCACACCCGCCGCAAACGAAATCAGATTGTTGATGCCCGGATTCATGGTGAGCCTCCGTGTGCGCGGCAGCCCGCGAGCGTGCTCAACCGCGTCATTTTGGGTTCTGTCGGACAGACTGACATCGATCACGCCCTCAATCCCGAAGGCGATCAGTCAGTCTTAACCATGAACAGGCAATGCAAAGGTCGTTCCGAAGGGATTCGCGGGTGGGGCGTAGCGTGTGGCGTTCCGCAACATTCAACCAGCGACGTGCAGCCATTCCCTTCGGCACTTCGTCGCTGTCGTTTCTACCGCAACTTCACCGTCGCCAGTGCCAGTGCCGCCAGCATCACGCCGATCAGCCAGAACCGCACGACGACCTGGTTCTCCGTCCACCCTTTCCGCTGGAAGTGGTGGTGCAGCGGCGCCATCAGGAAAATCCGCCGGCCTTCGCCGTATCGCCGCCGCGTGTACTTGAACCAGCCGACCTGCAGCAGCACCGACAAAGCCTCCGCCACGTAGATCCCCCCAATCAGGAAGAGCATCAGCTCCTGCCGGATCACGATCGCGATATAGCCGATCAGCCCGCCCAGCGCCAGCGAGCCGGTATCCCCCATAAACACCCTGGCTGGGTTGCAGTTGTACCACAGGAACCCCAGGCAGGCCCCCAGCATCGCCCCAGCCAGGATCGACATCTCGGCTCCGCCCTGAATCCACGGCAGATACAGATAATTCAGCACCTCATCGTTCCACGGCGGCAGCAAACCAACCACCAGCGTCAGCACCAGGAACGTGAACGACACGATCGCCATCGTCCCCGCAGCCAGCCCGTCCAGGCCATCCGTGAGATTGACGGCATTGCTCGATCCCGTGATCACGATCGTCCCCACGATCACAAACGCCACGACACCCAGCGGAATCTGCAGCTCTTTGAAAATCGGGAAGTAGAACGTGTGGTTGGCTTCGATGTTCTGGGCGTAATAGAACGTGTAGTACGACAGAATCGCGGCCAGGCCTACCTGGAACAGCAGCTTCTCGATGCTTTTGAGCCCCTGGCGATTGCCGTCGCGCCGCGCGGCTGTCAGCTTCAGCCAGTCGTCGATCGCGCCGATCCCGCCCAGCATCGACACGCACACCAGCCCCATCCGCACATAGAAGTTCGCCAAATCCGCCAGCAGCAGCGTCGTCAGCACGATGGAGAAGATGATCAGCACGCCGCCCATCGTCGGCGTACCTTTCTTGCCCTCCATCAGCTTGTTGATCTCTGCCTGATCGAACTCCGCAAGATCGCCGATCTTCTGCCGTCGCAGCCAGTTGATCACGCGCGGCCCCAGCGCGATGCAGATCACAAAGCTCAGCACCACCGCAATCGCGGCTTTGAATGTCTGAAAGGTGAAGACGCGCAGGAACCCCAGGTGATGCGCCTCCAGCCATTCGAGATTGCGACTGATCAGGTAGTAGATCATCGAATCGAGGCGCGGGCCTTCTGCCCGCGATCTTCCATCAAGCCGTTTGCACCGGCGAGGCGCCCGTGCCTCGCTGCATCGCCTCGACCACGCGCTCCAGGCGCACGCCGCGCGACGCCTTCACCAGCACCAGGTCACCATCAGCCATCAGCTCCGACACGATCCCGGCCGCCTGCTGCGCGTCTTCGCACATCTGCACATGCTCCGCCGCCATGCCGGCGCCGATGGCGGCATCCGCCATCACCTGCGCAAACTCGCCGACGAAGATGATGCGGTCAAACCCATGACCGCCTGCCGTCTGGCCGATCTCGCGATGCATCGTCTCAGCCGAATCGCCCAGCTCGCGCATCTCGCCGAGGATGGCGATGCGTCGGCCGTTTGTGGGCAGTTCCGCAAGTGTCTGCATCGCCGCCCGCATCGAGTCGGGATTGGCGTTGTAGGCGTCGTTCAGGACCGTCACGCCGCCCAGCTTCTGGAGCTGCAGGCGCATTTCCGGGCCCGTCGCCTTCGACAGACCCTCGAGGATCTGCGCATCCGGCAATCCCATCCGCCGCGCGACAGCCATCGCCGCCAGGGCATTGATCGCCGTGTGGCGACCCAGCAGCGGCACGAAAACCTCGGTTCGGCTGGTGTTGAGGCGGAATCGCACGCCTTCGGCGCTGCACGCAATATCGGTCGGAAACAGGTCGTTGCTTTGATTGAAGCCGAACGTGATCCGCCGCCCGCGGTATCCGCCGACAGCTTCGAGCAAGCCAGCATCATCGCCGTTGACGATCAGCAGGCCCTGCTCCGACAGCCCCGCGGTGATCGCAGCCTCCTCGCGGCGAACCCCGTCCAGGTCGCCAAAACCCTCCAGATGCTCACAGCCGACATTCGTGATGACAGCCAGATCCGGCTTGGCCATGTCCGACAGCACCTTCAGCTCACCGGGATGGTTCGTGCCCATCTCCAGCACGAGGTAGTCCTGCGACGCGTCGGCTGCGAAGATCGTCAGCGGTACGCCGATGTCGTTGTTGAAGCTCTTGGGCGAGATCGACCCGCGCAGGCGCACACTCAGAGCCGCGTGGATCAGGTGCTTGGTCGAGGTCTTCCCGTTGGACCCGCCGACGGCAATGACCTTGCCGCGCAGTTGCTTGCGGACAGCCGTCGCCAGGCGGCCCATGGCGGTGCGCGTATTGGGCACCTGGATCAGCAGCAGGCCGGGGATCTCCTGCGGCGGGGGTGTTTCGACCATCGCCGCGATCGCGCCGCCGGCGGCCGCAGCCGCGAGATGATCGTGGCCGTTATGGTTCTCGCCACGCAGGGCGATGAACAGCGACGCCGGCTTCATCGCGCGGGTATCCGTGCAGATCGCCCGCACCGCCGGTTCGCGGCCGACGATCTGCGAGATCACCTTCCCGCCCACCACCTGCCGAATCTCTCGAATGCTTAACGGCTTCATGATTGGTGCTCGCCGCAGAGGCGCAAAGAGCGCAGAGGAGTCGCAGTCAAGAAACACTCGAACAACAGGAGCTCCGCCTCAGCTCGGTGACTTCTCCGCGACCTCCGCGTCTCTGCGGTGAAGTCTTCTTTCCACCGCCCGCGTGGCTTCCTCTACGTCGTCGAAGGGACACTTGGTCTTGCCGAGGATCTGGTAATTCTCGTGGCCCTTGCCCGCCAGGAGGACGATGTCGTTGTCTTCGGCGTCGGCGATGATGCGGTTGATCGCCTTGCGGCGGTCGGGTTCGACGATCGCATCGGCTGGGTTGGAAAGCCCGGCAACGATGTCGCGGATGATCTGCTGCGGGTCTTCCGTGCGCGGGTTGTCGCTGGTGATGTAGACCACATCGGCCAGCCGTTCGGCGACGCGCGCCATGCGCGGCCGCTTGGTGCGGTCGCGATCACCGCCGCAGCCGAACATCACGCGCAGCTTGCCTTTTGTCAGTGGCTTGAGGGCCGTCAGCACGTTCTCCAGCGCGTCATCTGTGTGAGCGTAATCGACCAGCACGGCAAACGGCTGGCCGACGCGCACCGCCTGCAGGCGGCCGGGCGCGCCTTGCGCGTCCCGCAACGCAGCGGCAATCTGATGCACGGACAAGCCGAACGTCTCGCCCACCAGCGCCACCGCAGCCAGGGCGTTCTCGATGTTGTGCCGGCCAATGAGCTGCATGTGGACGGGCGTTTGGCCGTCGGGCGTGACCAGCACGAAGTTGGTCCCGCGCGAGGTTACCGCCACGTCCCGCGCGCTGTAGTCGCAGCCGGCGCCAAAGCCGAACCGCACCACGCGCGCCTGGCAGTTGCCCAGCACGCGATCGGCCCAGGCGTCCTCGCCATTGACGATCGCCACCGCGTCTCGCGGCAGCATGGCAAACAGCATCCCCTTGGCATCGGCATAGGCGTCCATCGTCTGGTGATAGTCGAGATGGTCGCCGGTGAGATTCGTAAAGGCGGCAGCGGCGAAGGAGATGCCGTCAACGCGCCGCTGGTGCAGGGCATGGCTGGAGACTTCGATCGCACAGGCGCGGCAGCCATTGTCGCGCATGGCGGCCAGCAGGGCGGCGACATCGCCGGCAGCCGGAGTGGTCATCGCGGCTTCGACGACCCGCCGGCCATCATCGATCTGTACCGTGCCGACCAGGCCGCACTTGATCCCGGCGCTGGCCAGCAGATGGCGGACGAGGTAAGCCGTCGTCGTCTTGCCGTTGGTGCCGGTAATGCCCAGCACCTTCACCGATCGGCTGGGCTCGCCGTGGAACTTGCCGGCCAGCACGGACGCCGCCGCGGCGGCGCATGGCACGATCACCTGCGGCAGGGGGCAGGGGTCGATCGGCGTTTCGCAGACGACAGCGATCGCGCCGCGCTGGGCGGCGTCGGCGACGTATTTGGCGCCGTCGGTCTGCGTGCCCGGCCGGGCGACAAACACACTCCCCGGCTGGACGCGCCGGGAGTCCTCCTCGACGCCGGTTACTTCGACATCGGGCAGGTGAGAGCAATCGATGGAGGCATCAAACGAATGGATGAGCTGGTGCAGGCGCATCTTGGCATCCCTTCCGTGGAATTGCGCTGCCTTCTTCCCCACCGTCATCCGTGACGGCTGGGCATCAAGGTATCACGGGGCGTTAGGGGTTGCAATTGGATGGGGGCTCGCGACGAATCGGCGAGAGGCGACAAGGGATCAACCGGGCGCGCAGCAGGAACCGCAGGGTCCGCTTCAGCGAACCGCATATTCCTGCCACGGACGACCGACGTCTTGCTACTCGATGTAGATCGCCTGCCCCGGCGTGATCGTGCCCAGGTTTGGCCGTTTCTCGCGCAACTGCTTCTCCGTAACCGCATACAGCGGCGAGATTTCGATCGTTACGGCGGGATCCTCGCCGTTCATCGGAACCTGGATGCCTGCAGCAGCCAGCCAGCGGGCGGCGCGGCGGACCTGGTCGCGCCGGCTGGTGGCGGGGGAGTCGGCCCCCTCGGCGTTCTTGACGGGGCTGAACTCCTCAGCCCGGTCCGTCTCGTAGACCATCGGGTTGTTGGCCAGCGGGATCGCGTCAAACACGAACTGCTCGAGCTTGACGGCGTTGGGGGTATCGGGCTTGACCGGATTGCCGGCTTCATCAACGAAGCCGACCTTCTTCTCCGCCCGGTGCCACGGCAGCTTCAGCTCGCCGCCAGCGTTCAGCCGTTCGATGAACGAGACGCGCAGCGCGTGGATCGCGATCGAGCCGGCATTGAACTTCAGGCTGCCATCGGGATTGGTCTGCTTCGCCAGCTCATCGGGCAGATCGCTGTACTCGATCACCTGCAGCCGGCCGTCGGCGATGCAGAAGTTGCCGACCTTCTCCAGCGCGTGCGACTTGCCGATCGTCTTCGAGCTCATCTCCGAGCCGGTGACGTCGTGCAGGCCCAGGAACAGCGGATCAATCGTGTAGACCAGGGGATTGTCTACCTGGAAGTAGGACAGATGCTCAACGCCGCGTCGGCGCATGTCCGATAGCGCGCCGCTCTTTTCCAGCGCCCGCAGCGAGCCGCCATGCCCGTCCGGGCTGAGCGCCAGGCTGGATTTCTCAGCCAGCAGCAGCCGGCCGTCCATGCTGAAGGCCGGCATCATCCCCTGTTGGAAGAAAAAGATGTCATCGGGGTTGTATCCGAAATACTTGTGCTTCTGGAAGAACGCCCGCGTCGGCCCGTCGTTGATGTCGCTGGTCATGATGTACCAGGGGATGGGCCGACCGGCTTGCTGGGACCAGTTGCGCAGGCTTTCGGCAAAGACCTGGAACAGCGGCTTCTGCTTGATCGGCGTGACGGGATACTCGCCCTTGGGGCCGTCGTAGCCGAGGCGCGTCCCCTGTCCGCCGGCGACGAGGAACGCGCCGATCTTTCCCTGGCGCAGCAGCTCCATGCCGCGCTGCTCAGCCTGCTGGTAGAGCCGCCGCTGCTCGTCGGTCTTCGGTACACGCGGATAGGCGGTAACCGGCTGGATGTCAGCCGGCAATTTCAGCTCCGGCTTGCGCTTAACATAGTTCTCCGCCAGGCGCGCGATCTGGTCGAGGTCCAGTGCCGACAACTGACCGGCCAGTCGCGACTGCTCAGCCGCGGACAGCTTGTCCCAGAAGCGCAACACATGACCCTGTCCAATCGATTCCAGCTTCTGCTTCAGCGCCGGCATGTCCATCGTGTCGTTCTCCACAAGGTTTGCAGACTCGTTGTTACAGGCAGATAGCCCAGCATCGTACTGCTGACAGCGGTGTCGGCAAATGCGTCAGGTGATCTCCGCACCCCGCGGCTGGCAGGCAGGCATCGGCCGCGCCGACGGCCACCGCAGGCTGCGGATACCGCACTAAGCGCGTGCGCGGTTCAAGGATAATGCGATCTTTTTTTCTGTAAGACGACTAACCATTCCTGTTCCTCGATGTCATCTGTTCGAGTGGGGCGGCATCAAGCCGTCATTTCCGGGTTTTGCTGTGTCGTTCTTTAACCGCTCGAAGGAGGAGCGTCATGGGGAACAACTCTCGCCGTTGTGTATCCAGAAACATTCAGCCAGCCGTCGAGGCATTGGAGAATCGCAGGCTGCTGTCGGTGACCTACCTGAGTGATCTGGATCCTGTTTCCGCTGTCAGTCCCTATGGAGGATACAAGAAAGATCTTGCGACAAACGGCACGACGCTCGACATCAACGGCCAGGTCTGGGCCAAGGGCCTGGGCACGCATGCGGCGTCGGAGCTGGTCTACAACCTGAACGGGGAATACAACCGATTCGAAAGCTACGTCGGGATCGACGACTTCGTCGGCGACGGCCCCGGCGATGGCTCGGCGGTCTTCCAGGTCTGGGGCGACGGTCAACTGCTGGCCAGCAGCTCCCGCCTTACCGGTGCCGACAAGGCCGAGTTCATCAGTGTCGACATCACGGGCGTCAACCAGCTTCGACTGGTAACGACCACCGGCGGCGACAACGACTACAAGGATCACACCAACTGGGCCGGCGCGTGGGTCTACACCAACGACGAACACGTTCCGACGCATCTGACACTGGAAGTGATCCAGCCGATCGCGACCGACTCGCAGGACGCCATCGTCCGCGTCAATCGCATTGGCCGGACTGGCACCACCGTGCTGCTGCGCGTCAACGCGGGCACAGTCTTCTCCGCTTTCCTCAATTCCGACGAACCGTACGTCGACATTCCGATCCCGGCATACCTCATCGGGTCGAGCGACGGGATAACGGTGTCGCTGGCGCCCAGCAACGATTACATCCTCGACAGCGATCCGGTGAAGGTCTTCTATCAGCCGGATACCGTTCTGCCGACGCTCTCGCTGGAAGTGATCGATCCCACGACGACGTCTGCGAAAAGCGCCGTCGTCCGTGTAACGCGCACGAGCGGCCCTGACGACATGCTGGCTGTCCGCGTGAACGCCGGAACGATCTTCACCGTTTTCCTCAACGAGGGCGCGTCGTTTGTGGATGTGCCGATTCCGGCGCACCTGTTCGGCGCACTGGACGAATTGGAGGTCTCCCTTGCCGATTCGCCCAGCTACGTCTTCGACGGCAATCCGGTGACGGTCTACTACGACCGCAGCGCCACGTCGGATGTGGTGTATCTCAGCGACATGGAGGCCTCGTCGGTCATCAGCCCGTACTTCGGCCTGCAGAAGGACAAAGCCGCCAACGGCAATCCGCTGACGATCAACGGCCAGACCTGGCAGAAGGGTCTCGGCACGCACTCAACGTCCGAGGTGATCTACAACCTCAACGGCGAGTATTCGCGCTTCCAGGCGTACGTTGGCATCGACGATTTCGTCGGCAATGGCGCCAGCGATGGATCGGCCGTCTTTCAGGTCTGGGGTGATGGCCAGCTATTGGCCAGCAGCTCGCGTCTGACCGGGGCTGACGGCGCGGAGTTCCTCGATGTCGACGTCACCGGCGTCAACCAGTTGCGCCTGGTGACGACCACCGGTGGCGACAGCGACTACAAGGATCACACCGACTGGGCTGATGCCAAGCTGCTGAAAGTCAGCGATACTATCGAGCGGCCGCATCTGTCGCTGGAGGTGATCGAGCCGACGGCGACGGATACGCAGGACGCCATCGTCCGTATCACGCGAACGGGCAGCACCAGCGGCAGCCTGATGGTTCGCATTGCCGCCGGCACGCCATTCTCCGTCTTCATCGACCCCGGCAATTCGTACGTCGATGTGCCGATTCCCAAGATGCTGTTCGGCCCGAGCGGCGTGCTGACGGTGTCGATCATCGAGGATTCGGCGGCCTATATCATCGACGGCGATCCGGTGACGGTCTATTACCAGGCCGACAGCGGCTCGTCTGAGGCCATCTACCTCAGTGATCTGACGCCCGTCTCCGCGACCAGCCCATACTTTGGTCTCCAGAAGGACAAGGCCGCCAATGGCACGCCGCTGGAGATCAACGGCCAGACTTGGGCCAAGGGTCTCGGAACGCATGCAGCGTCGCAGGTGGTCTATGACCTCAACGGCCAGTACAAGCGTTTCGAGGCATATGTCGGCATCGACGACTTTGTCGGCGACGGCCCCGGCGACGGCTCAGCCATCTTCCAGGTGTGGGGCGATGGCGTGCTGCTGGCCAGCAGTTCACGTCTGACCGGAGCCGATGATGCCGAGTTCCTCAGTGTCGACATTGAAGGCGTGGATGAGCTGGTCCTCATCACGACCACCGGCGGTGACAGCGACTACAAGGACCACACCAACTGGGCTGATGCCAAGTTGTTCTCCGATGTCGTGATCACCTGACCGAAACACAATCAGGCGCTATAGCAGCAGGCGGTGCCCAGGAGTGGGGGGCGCCGCCTGCCTGCGCGCCGGTGACGACAACCGCTGGCAGCCGCGAATAACCCCAGCGAGCGAAACCCCTGTTTGATGCATTATCTGCATCCATCACGCCCGATGCACCCCGCCTCACCCATGGATGTCTGGCGACGAATGCCGATGCCCTGACCCGCTGTCGTTCCCAGTCTCCCGTGCCGGCGCATCTGCCGGATCGCCCTCGCCCGTCACACCCCACTGGTCATCGCGCGGCTGATCCCCCAGCGGCCGGGTCGGCGCCGGGCCGACGCTCGTCACGACGCGGAATAGATCCTGCCGGCGGTCCAGCCGCGGCGTGACGGTCCCGGCGCTTCGGCTGTCGTGCAGGTCATCCAGGTCCAGATCGCACACGAGGATCGTCTCTTCGTTGGAGTCCGCCTCGGCTGCGACCCCGTCCCGCGCAAAGGCGAAATCACTGGGCGTCAGCACAGCCGCCTGCGCGAAGTTGATGTCCATGTTGTCCACATCGGGCAGGTTGCCGGTCGTGCCGGCCAGGGCGACGTAGATCTGGTTCTCGATCGCCCGGGCATGCGCGCAGTAGCGAACGCGCAGATAGCCCTGGCGGTTGTCGGTGCAGAAGGGGACAAAGAGGATCTCAGCCCCCTCATCCGCCAGCACGCGGGCGGCTTCGGGAAACTCGACGTCGTAGCAGATCAGCACGCCGATCTTGGCTTTGGGCGTCTGGATCGCCTGGAGCTTGTTGCCGCCGGTGATGCCCCACCAGCGGCGCTCGTTGGGCGTGATGTGGAGCTTCGGCTGGTCGTAGACCGTCCCATCCGGCAGGCAGATCAGGGCTGTGTTGATGATCTGCTCGCCCTGGCGCACCGGATGGCTGCCGCCGATGATCGTCAAGCCGTATCGCGTCGCCAGGTTCCTGAGCAGATCGACGAGCTGACCCGTGAACTCCGTCAGCCGCGCGATTCCCTCCTTGGCGGACAGGGCGTCCATCGACGACAGAAGCTGCACCGTGAACAGCTCAGGGAACAGGACAAAATCGCTCCGATACTCAGCCGCGATGTCCGTGAAATAGCTGACCTGCTGCGCGAAGTCGTCGAAGCCGCGGATCTTGCGCATGTGGTACTGCACACAGGCCACGCGCACCTTCCGCGCGCCCTTGAGGCGGGGCATGTAGTCTGGGTTCAGCCATTCCAGCAGGCTGGCGTAGTTGCGGCTGCGCGGATCGCGCAGGTAATTCGGCAGGATCCCCCGCAGCACAAACCCCTCGCGAAGCTGGAAGCTGAGCACCGGGTCGTACAACTGGCCTGCCGCCACCTGCTGAGCGTACTCATCGGGCGTCATGCGATCGGCATAGTTGACGTAGTTCCACAGCCGACCGCCGGTGAGAATCCGCCGCAGGTTCAGCCGCCGCGCCAGCTCGCGCCGGGCTTCGTACAGCCTGTGCCCAATGCCGCGACGGCGGTAATCGGGATGGACGTAGACATCCGCGCCGTAGAGCGTGTCGGCTTCGGAGTCGTGATTGGTGAAAAATCCGCTGTCCGTGATGCCCGACCATGTGTGCAGGCGCAGCGGATCGCGCCCCAGGTCGACCATCAGCGAGGCGCACGCGCCGACGATTCTGCCGTCGACCTCCGCCACGATCTGCCCCTGCGGGAAGACGCGCTGATGGCTGGCCAGATGCGGCGCGTCCCAGACGACGTTGTCCTCCGCCAGAGTCGGATAGGACGCGCGATTTAACTCCACAAGCGCGGGGATGTCCGACGGCAACGCCGTCCGGATCGTCACATCAGAGTTCGTCCTGGCATGCATGTCATCTGACAGTGTATGGCAGATGACATCAGGATGCTGCGGAAAATCGGGAGGCGGTCAGTCTGCACTCTGCAGGTTGCGATCGCCACTCGGCAGTGAATGTCCCACGTCCAATGGCGGCGAGTGACAAGTGACCAGACTCAAATCCGAAATTGGAAGTCACCTCCCCGTGCTTCGCCCGACTCTTTCCAACCCTCCTGAAAATCGCTACTCTTCCGCGCTGGTTCTCAAACGGAAGGGATCGATGGCTGAGTTGCATCTGTTGTCGCCGGCGGGGTTTCGCGCGGGGGGTGTCCATGCGGGGCTCAAGAAGCGCAAAGCCGACGTGGGTTTGCTGGTCTGCGACCGCCTGGCGTCGGCTGCCGCCGTCTTCACGACCAACCGCGTCTTCGCGGCGCCGGTGAAGATCGGTCGGGAGCACATTGCCGGCGGCCGCCTGCGTGGCGTCGTCGTCAACTCGGGCAACGCCAATGCGTGCACCGGCAAGCAGGGCGAACGTGATGCCCTGCGCATGTGCGAGCTGGCAGCCGAGGCCATCGGCTGCGAGGCCCAGCAGATCCTGCCGTCGTCGACGGGCATCATCGGCCACCTGTTGCCGATGGAGAAGCTCGAGCGCGGCATCCGTGCCGCAGGCGCAGCCCTCGGCAGCAGCCTCGAGCATGCGCATGCGTTTGCGGAGGCCATCCTTACCACAGATCTGGTCCGCAAGACCGCTGCCACGCGGCTGAAGATCGGCCGGCAGACCGTCACGCTGGCCGGCGTCTGCAAGGGCAGCGGCATGATCGGCCCGCGCATGGCCCTGCCCGCCAAGGGCCTGCATGCCACGATGCTGGCGTATCTGACGACGGATGCAGCCATCTCGCCGGCGCTGCTGCGTCGGCTGCTCGCACCCGCGGTCGATCGCAGCTTCAATGCCGTCACGGTCGACGATCACACCAGCACCAACGACACCGCCGCCATCCTCGCCTCCGGCGCCAGCGGAGCAAAGATCAACACGCCGGCGCTGGCTCGCAAGTTCCTCGCCGCGCTGGAGGATGTCTGCCAGAGCCTGGCGGTCCAGATCGCACGCGACGGCGAAGGCGCGACCAAGGTCGTCAAGATCCACGTCACCAAAGCCGCAAGCGACGCAGCCGCGCAGGCCATCGCCCGCGCGATCGCCAACTCGCCGCTGGTGAAATGCGCCATGCACGGCAACGATCCCAACTGGGGCCGGATCGTCTCAGCCGCCGGCCTGGCGGGCGTGCCGTTCGACCCGGACAAAGCCGTCCTGACCCTCCAGGGCACGCGCGTCTTCCAGCGCGGCCGCCCACTTGCGTTCGACGCCGCCAAGGTCAGCAAGGCGCTGGATTCAACTGACGTCAGTGTAGAACTCAACTGCAACCTCGGCCGCTCCGAAGCCACAGTCTGGACCTGCGACCTCTCGCGCCAGTACATCACGATCAATGCGGATTACCACACGTGAGTGTTGGGAACCGCCGATGAACGCGGATGAACGCGGATGAACGCAGATAAGAAAGCACTGCCACCGATTCACACCGATGGACACCGATGATCTCTGTTGTGCAGAAACAGATCGGTGTGAATCGGTGACAATCGGTGGCCTCTTCTAATCAGCATCTTTGCAATCTTTGTGATCTCTGCGATCTTTGCGCTATCCCCTTCGCGAAGACTTCGCGGCGCCGCCGTTTATCACTGATCAAACCGCACTTCGAACCGCTCTTGCCGTCCGTCACGCAGGATCGTCAGCGTCGCCGGGCCGTCGTGGGCTGCGAGGATGGCGGCGAAGGTGGGGACATCACCGACCGGCTGGTCGTTGAGTTCGAGGACGATATCGCCGCTGCGCAGGCCGGCTCGCTCGGCAGCCGAGCCGGGGATGACACGCATCACGTGCATGGCGGGCCGGCGGCCCAGGGCATGCTTCTGCCGCAGGGCGTCGCCCTCGCGGATCTCGACCACCACCATGCCGAAGCGCGGTCGATCGACCTGTCCTGAGCCGATCAGCGCACGGATCGCAGGCATCGACAGCGATGCGCTGAGAAACTGCCCGTGACGCGCAAAGCCAACCACGGCCCCGTCCGCGGCGATCACCATACCCCATTCGCGGCTTGCCCCCGTCCACACAGCCAGCCGGGCTGCATCGTTGGCGGGGGAGAGGATCATCACCAGACTCCCCTCGGCAGGCCGCGGCTGGTCACTGATCCGCACCGGCGCCCCAGCCGGCTGATCGAGCTTCAACACGGTCAATCCCGTCTGTCGGTCCGATCCGACAAACGTCGCTCGCGCGGTGCGCCCGTCGCCCAGCTCGACATGCACCGGCCCGTCGAACTGCCGCTGCTGCAGATAGACGGGTACCAGCAGATGCCCGGCCTCATCGAGCACGATGGCGAGATTGGCTGGCGCGAATCCCGCCTGTCCCGGCTGAACGCGCAGGCCGAGCTGCGACTCGCCGTCGATTTGCGGCGTGACGACGATCACCTGCGTGTCGCCTTTCTGCCGGCGCGATTCGATCTGCACGCCTGAAGGGCCGGGCAGTGGGCGAACCTGCCAGGTGGCGCCATCCTGCGCGTCGTCACCCGGCTGCTTGCCATCCGCTGACGGTTGGGTGGCTGGCACGATGACCGTGCCCAGCCGGCCGGAGGGAGGACCGGTCTCGATCCGCTTGCGGACTTCCGGATCGAGCTGTTGCCATCGCCGGGCGGGATGTTCATCGGCCAGCAGTTCATCCAGCCATGCCGGCGGGGGCAGTTGCACGCGCACAACCGACCGCTGGACCTGCTGATACAGCGCCTGCGTCTCGCGATCGAGCTGCTGGAGGAGTGACGTCTCCTGCCCGCCCGCCAGCGGCGCGCATGCCAGCACGCCCGCCAGCACACAAGCGGGCCATCCGATCGATCGTAAACAGACCCGTACAGCCATCTGCATACCGGTTCCGATCAGAAGCGATCTCCCACCAGCAGGACGCCGCCTTGCTCCAGTTGCCGCCGGTTGTCCTGCCAGGCTTTCAGATCGCGAGAGAAGCGCTCGGCTTCGTCGATCGAGGAGAACGGCTGAACGGCGACGACGTTTCCGGCATCGTCGGTGACGGCAACAGCCACGCGATAGGAGGCGGCTTCGCCCTGGGCGACGGGTGTGACCGGCCCGGGCTGGGGATCGAGGGCCGCCCGACCCGTCCAGCCGATGCCGAAGCCGATCAGCACGACGGCTGCCGCAGCCGCGACAAATCGCGCCATGCGCGCAAGCCGGCGCACATGCTCCCGCCGCGCCACCGACGCGACAAACCGCTCGGCAGCCGCGTCGGCTTCGCGATGGCCACCCTCCAGGCTCGCAAAAACGCGCACACGCAGATCCCGCTCCAGCCGCAGTTGCTCGAGCGTGTCGCGCATCGCAGCATCTTCGCGCAACAGCGCCTCGACGCGCGCCGCCTCATCCGCCTCCAGCGTGCCATCGAGATACTGCTCCAGAAGCTCAGTCTGATCGCTGATCGGTTCCATCAGGCGATTTCCTCGTCTTGCCTTCGACGTAATCCTTCAGCATTCCCGCCAGTTGCCGGCGTCCGCGATGCAGCCAGGTCTTCACCTGCGCCACGCTGCATTGCAGCACCTCGGCGATCTCGTTGTACGACATCTGCTCGTACTCGCACAGCACCAGCGCCGCGCGGAAGTGCTCGGGCAGGCGATCGATCGCCTCACGCACAGCGCGGACGGTTTCGTCCTGCTCCATCGGCTCATCCGGCGAACCGCCGCGGCCGGGATGATCCTCAGCGACGACCGTCATCCGCGGCTGGCGGAGGATCCGCAACGCCTCGTTGACGACCGTGCGGCGCATCAGCCCGCCCGGCTCGCGCCAGTCGTAGCGGTGGCGGTGCTCATACAGGTTGAGCAGCGCCTGCTGGAGCACATCCTCGGGTGCGGCGCGATGCCCCACGATCGCCCGCGCGATCGCCAGCAGCCGGCGGGAGTGCTCCCGCACCGCCCGCTCGAACAGGGCGATCGTCGGATCGACATTCCTGGGCTGCTGTTCCATCGTTTACACGCGCCGCCTGGGGCGAAGTTGCAACCGGTTTGCACACTCTACCCGCCGGGGCCCATGGCGTGAAATCGTCGCTGGTTCTTGCGGGCCGGTTCCATCGGCCAACAGGCCGCTATGACGCAACCCTATGCTTTTCAAGCTGTTGTCGCACATGGGCGAGGACCGGCTGGACCTGGAGCAGCCGGAGGCAGCTTTGGTGCGAGCATGTGCGGGAGTAGCAGGGGCTGCAGGAGATGTCCAGGCGGACGACGGCGTCGTCGCGGCCGTACGGGCCGGTGCGGACGGGGTTGGTCGGTCCGAACAGGGCGACCATCGGTCGGCCGAGGGCCGTGGCAATGTGCATCGGGCCGGAGTCGTTGCAGATCACAACGGCTGCCCGCTCGAGCAGGGCGACAAGCTGGCGGAGCGTCGTGCGGCCGCAGAGGTTGAGGCTTTCGGCGATCTGCTCGCCCAGTTCGCGCTCGGAAGGAGCGCCAGCCACGACGGTCCGCAGGCCGAACTCGCGCCGAATGGCGGCGGCCAGGGCATTGAAATGCTCGATCGGCCAGCGCTTGGTCGGCCAGTTGGTGCCGGGGATCAGCACGGCATACGGCTGATCGCTGCCGAGCATCTGCGTGACCGCCTGGCGGTCGGCGTCGTCCGTCGGGAAGACATACTCGACCGGATCGGTCGCCGCGCCGACGGCTTGCGCAAGCTTGAGGTAGCGGTCGATCGCGTGCTGCTCGGTCGTGCCGGGATGAATGCGGTGGGTGTAGAACAGCCAGGCTCCCTCGCGGGCATTGGCAAACCCCACGCGTGCCGGGCATCGCGTCTGCCACGCCAGCCAGCCGCTGCGAAACAGGCCCTGCAGGTCGATCACGAGGTCATAGCGACGCGATCGCAGATCCTGCGTGAAGGCCCGCAGGCTTCGCCTGGCTGCCGCGTCCCGCCACCATCGGCCGAGCTGTTTGCGGTCGAAGATCAGCACCTCATCGAGCTGCGGATGGCCCTCGAGGATCCCCGCGCAGGCCTGTGTGACGACCCATTCGATCCGCGCCTCCGGCCAGCGGCGCCGCAGCAGGTTCAGGATCGGCAGCGTATGCACAACATCGCCGATCGCGCTCGGCTTGATGATCAGAATGCGGCGGGGGGATGGGGGGAGGATGGTGGCCATGGGCGTCGTACAGTGGGCTTAGGTTATAGCCGGCGCGGCCATGGGGGCAAAGCGACGAAGTCACGAAGTGACGAAGCGATGAAGCGACGAAGGGAGTGCTCTGCTGCCAACCGCCAACTGCAAACTCTAACTGCAGACTGCAGACTTACTCGCTGCCTGCCGCCTGCTGCCTGCTGCCTGCTGATCCCCCTATCACCCGCACCACATACCACGGCATCCACAATCCGCAGCGGGCTACGACCACGATCACCGTCCCCAGCACGATGCCCCTCAGGCCCATCCCGGCATAGCGCACCAGCGCGTAGCTCAGCACGACGTTCGCGACCCCTGCAATCAGGACGGAGATTGTGAACGCCCGTACGCGCCCCATCCCCAGCAGGATCGAGCGTCCCACGGCGCTCGAACCACCCACGACCGTGCTGATCAGCAGCAGCGGCAGGATCATGCGCGTGCCGTCGCGATACTCGCCCAGCCACAGCCGGAAGATCCACGGCGCAATCGCCCATATCGCCAACGCCGCCACCGCCAGCATCGCCAGACTCACCAACGTCCCACGGATGTAGTACTGGCGGATGAGCGTGCGATCTCCGCGCGCATGCGCCAGCGCCGTCTTGGGCAACAGCACAGCCGCCAGCCCGCCCACCAGCAACAGCAGTCCCGCGTCGATCTGGATGGCTGGGGCATAGTCCGCCACCGTCTCGGCATCGATCAGCTTGTTGATCAGGATCAGATCGATCGGTGCGTAAAGATAGTCCGCCATCTGCGCGGCTGCGACCATCAGGCCCATGGCGAGCATCTGCCGCATGGCTTTCAGGTCGAAAGTTACGTGCACCTTCGCCAGCAGCATGGGCGACACCTTCTCAACCGCCGTCAGGCGGGCCACAACCAGCATCCCGCCTGAAAGGGCGAACATCGCTGCCACCCTGGGCAGATGGTTCCAGTCGGTGGTAATGACCAGGGCGGTCAGCACGGCCCACGCGATGTCGGATGCCCCCAGCAGCAGGTTGTCCAGCGCGATGCGGTTGTTGGTCTGCAGGAATGCCCCGGCGCTGTCGCTCCACAGGCGCAGGATCATCCCAAGGCCCATGAACAGAACGATGGCGGCGATCTCATCGCGAAACCCGAGAGCCACGTCCAGCCAGTTGTGGAACTCCACCGCGTAAACAAAGACCAGCATGCAGCCTGCGATCGCCAGAACCGTCATCATCGCCAGGCCGGTGAAATAAATCCGCTGCAGCGGCGAGGGATCGTCTAGCCGGGGCACCGGCTGGGGGCGCGCATAATCCAGGACTTTCGATTGCTCCGCAGCCTCTTCCACAGGCACAGCCGGGACGGGCGTCACCGCCTTCGCCAGGAAATGCACCATCGCCGGAACCAGCCCGAGCGTGGTGTAGTTCAGCAGCGCCAGCGTGCCGCGGACGAGCGCCAGCATCGCAAACGCGTCAGCCCCCATCCAGCGGTAGACCATTGCACACACCGCGACCCAGCTTCCGATGCGCGCGCCGCTGGCGAAGTAAGCGCTGAGCACATCGCGCCGCAGCGTGCTCTGCGGGGAGGCTGAAGGGGCATCAGCGGTCATGGTGAGGAACGATGATCTGCGGCGCCGGCGGCGTGCGCGGACGCATGACGCGTGCAGGTCGGCAGCAGGCGGGAGATGCGATCACTCCGCAGCCGGCTGTGTGGTGGCGGGCGGAGACGTGCGCGGCGCATCCGCTGGTTCAGCCTTCTGCGATTTCTGATAGAGGATTCCGCCCACGGCGACGATCAGCACGATCAGGCCCAGCCATTGCCAGAAGTTGAGTTTCATTCCCGCGCTCCTTCACCACAAGTCTCGTTCAGCCCGCAGCCGCCGCTCCGGCGAGGGGGGCGACATCAGGCGTGCGGGCATCGTCCGCCGCTGCGAGCGTGCGCCGCACCGGCTGATGCACACGGGCGATCATCATGCCCGCCACGGCGGCCAGCAGCAGCACCGTGACATTGACGCGCGTCGCCTCGGCGACGGGGGCATTGACGTACATCCAGGCATACAGCGCCGCCCAGACGCGCCTCAGCCATGCCGGGATGATACCGCCGGCCAGCGCCTCGCGCGCCAACAGCACCGCCGGTATCGCCAGCAGCAGCAGATCATAATCGAAATAGAAGGGCATGATGAGCGGCATGGCCGCGATCGTGGCTGCGATCAGCCGATCCAGTGTGGCGGCGTCCTGCTGGCGCCGCCACCGCCAGGCCGCCACCACCAGCAGCACCGCCAGCCCGCCCGAGCAGGGAATCGTCAACGTGTTGACGACCGCTGATGCCGGGCCGATCTCATATCCCTGGATCAGCAGCCGCCAGAAGGCCTTGGTTGTCGCGTGGCGGTCCCAGATGTAAACCAGCTTCTCCTGAGCCAACGCCAGGTTCTGCGGCATGCGCGTCGCAAAATCGCTCAATGCCCCCGGCAGTGTCGTCACCGTGACAGCCAGCAGCGCCGTGCCCGTGCACAGCAGGCCCAGCAGTGCCCGCGCGCCCAGCGTCAGCACCAGCATCCCCGCAACCAGCGCCGCCAGTTGCGGCTTATAGAACAGCAGCCCGCACACCAGCCCGGCCAGCAACCCGCGGCGAGCGCGCCATGCCCACACCGTCGCCGTCAGCAGCAGCAGGCTCATGCCCGTGTTCTGCGCATGCGACACCAGGCCGATGAACGGCATCGACACCAGCACGAGCAGGCCAAGCAGCAGGCGATCGCACTTCTCGCAGCCCTCCACCTTGAGCAGCATCGCCAGCATCGCGATGGCGATCAGGACGAGCACGACATTCAGCCCCGTCCACAGCAGCGTTGCCGTCACGAACTCAAATCGGGAAAAGGGCACAAAGACCCACGCGTAGAAGGGCGGATTCCACCACGGCCCCATCGCATTGCCGATCTCCAGACTGATCGCGTCGGCAATACCTCGCTGGAATGCCCGCTTGGCGTCCAGGTCGTACAGGTCGCCGATGCGCCCCTGGTCCACGAACGTGCCGGCGGTGTAGAAGGCGATGAAATCCAAGCCGATCGAGTCCGCCGTCACCGCTTTCTCGCGGGCGATGAACTGATTGCCGATCAGCAGCGTCACGACAAACAACGCCACCCCGACGCCGCCCAGCCAAAGGCGGCGGCGAAGGGATCCGGTCCACAGGAACGAAAAGGGGATTCGTTGTTCGCGCACGGTCTGAGGCTTATCGGCCATGCCGCCTGTGCGGCTTGGGCGGCTTGCGGTTATCGGACGTGTCAGCCGCTGCGCGCACGGGTATCATCGCAGTGCCATGTCGCAGACGACGCGCATCAGCCCGCAGACGTTCCATTCCCTGCCGCCCCGGCCGATCGACGGCCACAAGGGCCAGTTCGGCCGCGTGCTCGTGATCGGCGGAAGCCGCACGATGCTCGGCGCGCCCGTGCTCGCCGGGACGGCTGCGTTGCGCCTCGGCAGCGGCCTGGTGCAGATCGCCGTGCCGTCGGTGATGCTGCCGGCGGCGCTGAGCGTGACGCCCGAACTGATCGGTCTGGCGATGGAGGATCGCGATGCGGTGATCGCGTCAGCCGAGCAGGCCGATGCGATCGTCATCGGCCCGGGGCTGGGGACGGATCGCGACGCCGGCGAGCTGCTGGATGCGCTGCTGCGGCTGGATCGGCTGGCTGTGCTCGATGCCGACGCGCTCAACCTGCTGGCGATGCGATCCGCGTGGCCGGCGGAGATGCGGCTGCGGGCTGTGCTCACGCCCCATCCCGGCGAGATGAAGCGGCTGGGCCGCCTGATCGGCAGGGAGCAGGTGCCTGCCGATGACGAGGGACGCGTGGAACTGGCTGTCCAGGCAGCCAATGCCTTCAGACAGGTGATGGTCCTGAAGGGCCATTACTCCGTCATCACCGACGGCCAGCGCGTCTGCATCAATGACACCGGCGACAGCTCGCTTTCCAAAGCCGGCAGCGGCGATGTCCTCAGCGGCATGATCGCCTGCCTGCTGGCGCAAGATCTCGATCGCTTTGACGCAGCCGCGATGGCCGTTCGCCTGCATGGTCGCGCCGGCGAGATCGCCGGGCAACTCCTCGGGCGTCGCAGCGTGCTGGTGCGGGACGTCATCGATGCCATCCCGGCTGCTATCAGCGACCTTGAGCAGCATTCATCCCACACTCCATGATGATCCGCCCGTGCCGGGTGATCGCTCGTGGTGGGGATAGAAAAGGAATCGCAATAATGTCCATCAATCCACAGTCCACTGTTCTTGGCTTCATCGGCACAGGCGTGATGGGCCGGAGCATGTGCGGGCATCTGCTGTCGGCTGGGTATCGCGTGCATGTCTACAACCGCACGCGCTCGCGCGCCCAACCGCTGATCGACCAGGGCGCGATCTGGGCGGATACGCCAGCCGATGTGGCTGCGAACGCGCAGGTCATCATCACGATCGTCGGTTTCCCGACTGACGTCGAGCAGGTCTATCTCGGCGAAAACGGCCTGCTCAGCCGCGTGAAGGAAGGGGCGGTGCTGATCGACATGACCACGTCCAGCCCGGAGCGGGCCGTCCGCATCGCGGCTGCGGCGGCTGAGAAGGGGGCAGCCGCGCTGGATGCGCCCGTTTCCGGCGGCGATCGGGGGGCGCGCGAGGCGACGCTGTCGATCATGGTCGGCGGCGACCGACAGGCGTTCGACCGTGTCCGGCCAATTCTTGAGGTCATGGGCAAGAACATCGTCTACCAGGGCCCCGCCGGCAGCGGCCAGCACACGAAAATGGCCAATCAGATCGCCATCGCGGCGGGGATGATCGGCGTGTGCGAAGCGCTCGCCTACGCCCGCCGTGCCGGGCTGGATCCGCAGAACGTGCTGCGAAGCATCGAACACGGCGCAGCCGGGAGCTGGTCGCTGAGCAACCTCGGCCCGCGCATGCTCCGCGGCGACTTCGAGCCGGGCTTCTACATCAAGCATTTCATCAAGGACATGACCATCGCCCAGCGCAGTGCCGAGTCGATGGGGCTGGAAACGCCGGGCTTGGCGTTGGCCAGGTCGCTCTACGAGCGCCTGTCACGCGAAGGCGCCGGCGACAAGGGCACGCAGGCGCTGTACACCCTTTACGACCCGCCGCGCACAGGCGGTTGATCGCGCGGCCTCTCGTAGCGCGGGCGTCTCGCCCGCGCTTGTGCGCGGTGACCGCAGGCAAGACGCAGCGGAGCAGTGGCACGTGCGTCCCGCACGTGCGCTATTCAGGGATACACGTGCGGGACGCCCGTGCCACAGGAAGGGGATCGCGCCAACATCCGCGGGCAAGATGCCCGCGCCACAATTGAGCAAGTTATACTCTTTGCAATCTTTGTGATCTTTGAGATCTTTGCGCTATCCTGCTTCGCGCAACGTTCGCGACCTTCGCGCCTTCGCCGCTCCAGGTTCTCCTCACTCCCCCGATGCCCGAACGACCTCATCAATCGTCGTCTGGAAGGTGTTGAACGAAGAGGCACGCACCTTGGGGGCCTGAACAGTGCCGGTGACGCGGATCTGGAACATCTCGTTGCGGGCGCCCTGGAGGATGTCGCCGATGACCGGCAGCTTGGGCCAGTTGGGGTTGTCGGTCGTGAAGCTCATCGCGACACGTTGCGTGTCGAAGTTGAGCGAGCCGCTGCCGCTCATACGCATCTGATCGGAGCGCAGCTCGATCTGCTCGAACGTGACGGCTTTGCCGACGACGCTGTAGCGCGCCGTCGCCGTTGTGAAGGGGCTGTTGATCGGCAGGGCGAGATTGGTGATCTCGATCAAGCCGAGGATGACGGGGATCTGATACATCTGCTTGCCACCGACGACGACCTCGCCGCGTCCGCGCCGGCTCGCCGGGTCGTCCCATGATCCTTCGAGCGCGAGGCTGGCGGCGAGCCGGCCGGTGATTTCGCGTTCGGTCTCGCCGGTGAGCTGGCGCACATCGGCATCATGCAGCGCCAGATCCATGACGTAGCGGGACGGGCCCTGATCGGGATAGGCCAGCAGGATGCTGCCAGCCACTTCGCCGCCCGCCAGGCCCCCGCGAAGCTTCTCGATCCGCAATACCGGCTGGCCTTGCGCTTTGGTGAGTTCGCCCCTCACCTGCTTCGCATCGCGCCCGGCAACGAGCATCGAGGCGATTTCCAGCGTGCCGGTGAGCTGCGAGAGCGCGCCGCGCTCCATGTGCCCAGCCAGCTTGATCTTGCCGTCGACCTTGTCGAGCAGGACGCCGACGTCGAGCTGCCCCTGGTGCAGCGTGACCGTGCCGTCGAAATCGAGGCGGCTGTCGGGCTGGGGGCGCGTCGCGGGGGCGTTGAGGTCGACGATGCTGACCTCAGGCGCTGCGGGCGTCTCGCCGGGGCGATAGACGAACTTCGGGAAATCGACCGAGACATTGCCCCGCATGTCCAGCCGCTGAACGAGCAGCGCCAGTGTCTCTGGCAGGGCGTTGCGCACCGCGTCATCGAGCAGCACATGCTCCGCCTGCAGGTGCAGGTTCCAGACGGGATCCGCATCGCGCGTGGCGAAGCCCGTGAGCCGGTATCGCCTATCGCCGCGCTTGGCGGACAGGTCCTCAAGGCGGATGCGATCCGGGCCGACGATGACGCGCCCGGCGACGCTGTCGAGGCGAACGGGGAAGACCTCGGGCGTCACCGCCAGCTCGCGCGGCTTGATTGTCAGCTCAAAGCCGCGGTTGTCGCCAGCGGCTGCGGCGATGGTCGCGGCGGGTTGTGTTGTCGGCAGCGCGGGAGTGGCGACGCCGTCCTTCGGCTGGGGTGCAGCGCCGCTGTAGGTCAATTGCACGTCGGCTGTGCCGTCGGGGCGGACCATGTCCCACGCCTGGCGGGCTGCCGGCGGCAGGGCGCGGTAGAGGCGATCATTGAGCTGAAGCTTCTGTGCATCGGCACGGAAGTTCAGCAGCGGCGTGGCGTCCGCCCAGGTGGCGACACCGTCGGCTGTGAGCCGGGCGTCAACGATCTTGCCGACAAGATCCGAGACAACGACGCGCTGCGGCGTGACGCGGAGCCGCGCGGTGGCGTCTGTGACCAGCGGCTGATCGTCGATCGGCAGAAACGTGGCATTGCGCAGGTCCAGGTTGAACTCGAAGTGGAAGTCGCCAGCCGCGGCTGCTTCGGCATCGCCTGCCTGGGGAGGCAGAACGGCGCCTTCGAGGTCGATCCGCCCGGTCGGGCCGAGGCGCTGCAGCCATTGCCGCTGATCCGGCGGCAGCGCCGCCAGCAGGTCGTCATCGACCGGCACGTTGCGCGCACTAAGCCGGAGGTTGGGACGGACAGGCGCGGATTGGCTGTCCGCCGAACCGCGCTCATCCGGCGTGTCCCACGTAAAGTCGCCGGCGAACGACAACTCGGCATCGCCGCGGCGCATCGCGCCGTCGACGATCTCCAGCCGGCCATCGCGCACGCGGATGACGCCCGTCAGCTTCTCCAGCGGGTAGGGGAAATGCTTCAGCCGTCCGGCGGCTTCGAGGATGAACAGATCCGTCGCGACGGACCAGCGGGTGTTGCGTCCGAGCGGCCTTTTGACGTCGCACAGGAAATCCAGGCGGAACGTCGGCCAGCGGCCCTCGCCTTCGGCGTCGAGCGTCGCGATAGCGGCGCGCGCCTGCGACGGCAGCGCCGCCAGCAGCGCCGGCTCATTGACGATGTTCTTGCCGCGCACCTCGATGTGCACGGCGGATTCCGGCCCCAAAGGACCGATCGTGCCCGACACCTGCACAAGCTTATCGGCATTGGGGCCACCGGCGATGCCGTACCCGCGCAAGCCGCTCAGCTCCAGCCGCTCCCAGCCGTGCTCCGGATCGGTCCCCAGGATGATCTTCCCCGTGACGTTGCGCAGCGGATAGGGGAAGCGGTCAAACGTGAACTGGCCGTCGACGATCTCGACTTGTCCGCTGACCTTCGGCCGTCCGCCTGGTTCGGTGCGGATCAGTTCAAACGCGATCCGCGCCGATCCGACCGGCCGCAGGTGATCGTAGATCTCGCGCACCGCGCCCGGCAGCGACGAGATATAACGCGGCGCATGCGGGATGTAGATGTTCTCGCTGTCCAGCGACGACAGACGCAGATGCGCGGTCGCGTCGGGCGTGTAGCCGTCGATGTGGCCGGCGACCTTGAAGCCGTTGGTCTCCAGCCGGCCGGAGAGATTGCGGATGTCGATACCGTTCTGGTCGAATACCAGCTCGCCTGACACGCCGGTGAACCGCACCGGCTGAGGTTTCATCACCTGCTGAAGCCGCGCCAGCGGGCCGCGCGCGTTGAGCGGGCCAAGGCGCAGCGTGCGGATCGTGCGATTCATCCGCTCCTGGGCGAGATTCTCGCGCCGGCTGCGCCATTCCTCGGGATGGACCGCCAGCATCACGCCATGAAGTTCCGTCACGACGCGGAAGGAGGCCGGTTTGCCGTCGCGCGCGGGCGTGTAGGAGAGCTCCGGCACGTCGACGCGCCCAGCCAGGCCATGTTCAATGCACCATTGCCGCACCTGCGCAGGCATCATGGCCAGCACATCGCTGCCGAAGTCGAAGTTGCGGAGGCGCATCGCGAACTGGCCGGTCGCCGGCACGATCGATCCGGTCAGCACAGCGCCGACGCCATCGGTCGGCCCGCGCGACTGCACCTCGAAGGCATAGCGGCCGGGCTCGGCGGCGGGATAGAGGCGTCCTTCGACAGCCATCGATCCGCGCGGCGTGAGCTGGCCGTCGCGGATCTCGCTGTACTCGATGCGCGCGTCTCGCAGGATGATTTCGGGCAGCACCAGCGGCCGGGCAGCCGGCTGGGGCTCGGCAGCGGGGGCGGCCGGCGCCGATGTGCGATCCATCATCCGCTGATAGTTCCACAAGCCGGTGTCGTGGTTCTCGACCAGGCGCACGTGGGGCGAGACGGCCACGATCTGCCGGGCTTCCAGGCGATTGCTGAGGATCGATTGCGGGCTGTAGTCGATGCGGAAGGATTCGGCTGTGAAGATCGTGGAGTCTTCATCGCGGCGGTCATCGACATAGACGGATACACCGTCGAGGCGCAGGCCTTCGAAGATGGAGAGGCGCGCATGGCCGACCTGCACATGGGCATTGAGGACGCGCGACAGGTAGTTTTCGGCGATCGCGCGGACGCGGCGCGAGTCGGTGTAGTAGGTGTAGGCGCCGATGATGCCCAGCAGGACCAGCAGCAACAGGCGCATGCCCCATCGGCGCACGCGGCTGATCCGCGGCTGCAATGGATGGCCCGATCGCCAGGGGCGGTCGAACAACCGTTCGGGTTGTCGGATCGATCGGTACATCAGGCGTTGGGCGGTCGTGTTGCCGGTTGGTTCATGCACGGCGGGCGCAGCCGGCGATGGTTGCGGCGCCAGCGGCAGCCAACACTGCCATCGGCGCTTCGGCTGGGATCCGATAACGCGCCGATCCCACCGAAAGCGCGTGGATGGCCGTAAGATAAATCGCTGGTAACAGCAGGTACAGTTTTGCCGGTCGTGAGAGCGACGACCCGGCCAATCCTGCCAGCGCGAGGGCGAAGAAGGGGACCGTGAACAGCAGCCCCGGCAGGACATACCGCAGGCGGCTGAACTGATCGCTTAGCGGGACGGGGCTCCACGTGCGGGCGATCTTGACGGCTGCGAGGCGCGCGACGCGCATCGGATCGGCGGCTGCCGATTCCTTCGCGAGGGTTGACAGATACTGCGAGCGTTCGAGCTCGGTCATCGTCTGCAGTTCGGGCATGTCGGTGATGAACGACTGGTCGGACGCGCCGGTTGCGCCGGGGCGCAGGCCGTCGTAGCTGGTGATGCCGGCATTGGTTGTGGTCCAGATCCATGCATTGAGCCGCGGATGGGAGGCGTTGCGTATCGCCCAGGGCAACAGCACGAGGGCGACCGCACCGCAGGCAACCAGGCCGGCTGCGATCGCGCGGCCGGTGCGGCGGCGGGGCATGGATTGGTACGGCTGGCCGGAGCGGCTGTTCATCCAGACGGCTGCCATTGCGACCAGGGGGGCCAGCAGCAGCGCCGACGGGCGGACATGGACCGACATGGCGAGTATCGCCATGCCGGCGGCCGTCGCCCAGCGGCGGCTTTTGTCGCCGGCAGTGAGCAGGAACATTCCCCAGGTCAGCAGGGCTGTAAACAGCATCTCCGAAAGGAGTAACGCGCTGAAGTAGACCAGCCATGGGTTGAGGGCGACGGCGGCTGCGGCGATCAGCGGCCAGGGACCGGGGTGATCCGCGTCCCGGCTGGTCAGCAGGCGTCGGGCCAGCAGGTAGATGCCGATGACGGTTGAGATATCCAGGAGGATCTGGATTGCCCGGACGGCGGTCGGCGAGCCGGCGGTGGCGGCGATCAGCAGGGGGTACCCCGGCATGCGGAAGGCGTAGACATCCTGCCCGAAGCGGGGGTCTGTGAATGCCAACCGGCCGTCCTGCCAGAGGTTCCGGCCGAGCATGAGGTACTCATACTGGTCGGGAAGCTGCTGGCGCAGGACGTCTGGGTCCGTCGGCTGAAGCATCGCCCACGGCAGGCGGACTGCCGCCGCGACGACCGCGATCAGGACCATCGCACCGAACTGTGACCGGGCTGACATACTGCACCTGGTAGCTACCACAAACCCGGAGACGTAACAAAAAGAAGACAGCGGCGATTAAGCACGCTGTCTTCCGGAGGGGAGAAAATGCGCCACAGGCGCTTTGCCTTCAAAGATTTTACCCAATTTATCGTACCGGCGAGCTGCCAGCCGTCAATTGGGAACTTCTGTAATCATGCTTACTGGTATCTGATTCGGTCCAAGGGTCCGATTTTCTTCAACCCAAGTCCAAAATTCTTACCGGAATTGCCACCCTTCCCACATAGGGGCCGGCTGTACGGCGGATGATGGGACTATGCTACCGATCCGTCAGCCGACGGCTGGGGCAGATCCATCAAGCCGGCGATGGCGGCCTGGAGCCGGGCCGTCGCCAGTTCAAGATCCTTGCGACCGGGGTCGCCGCTGCCCAGGTGCAGGGGCGGGCCGAAGGCGAGTTGCGCCGTCTGGGCCTGGAGAAAGGACTGGAGCATGCTGCGGTTTCGTTGGGTGCCATCCAGACAGGCTGGGTATACCTGTACACCCGCGCGGATGGCCATCAGGGCGGCACCGGTCTGAAAGGGCATCAGTTCGCGGCGTCGCTCGATGCGCCCTTCCGGGAAGATGCCGACGATCCGCCCGGACTTCAGCGCCCGCAGGGCGCCGCGCATGGCTGCCATATCCCGGCCGCTGCGGCCGACCGGAATCGCCTCGATCCGGCGGAGCATCCAGTTCAGCGACGGCATCTCGTAGTATTCCCGCGCCATCATCCAGACGATGACGCGCCGGCTGGCGGACTGGATCAGCAGGGGATCCAGGCCGCTGGTGTGATTGCAGGCCAGGATGGCGGGTCCGTGCGGCGGCAGCGTGCAGGGCGTGAGCTGTTCAACACGGTGATAGACGCGCGTGAACAGGCGATTGGCTGCCATCCCGACACGGATCAGCCAGTCTCCCTGCTCACCCTGTTCCCGCGCCCGCGCAGGTTCCACAGGGCCAGCAGATACCCGAGGGATGGGAGATTAGCAACGGGGAGAGCGACGAAGCGACGGATCGACGAAGGGGGTACTGAGGGACCAGGAGACGAAGAGACGTGTCCCGTCCTGAAATAGGTTGTCAGCTGGCATAGGGGGAGAAGGAGAGGTCAGCTGATGCGGGAGCGGGTTATCTTTCGGTACAGTGCGTGTTTGAGGCAGCAGGTGGT
>Ga0207864_1000916_pt1 | contig 35755 bp, 38 predicted proteins | sample HigsolmetaAR202D_FD_184834 | JGI IMG/M metagenome (GOLD analysis project Ga0207864, IMG submission 184834) | Ionic liquid and high solid enriched microbial communities from the Joint BioEnergy Institute, USA - AR20-2-D (SPAdes) (version 2) ...
CGGCACCGCCACCGGCGAGCGCCCCGCCCACACGATCCTCCTCGGCGCCGGCATCCCGGTCGTCGAGCACCTCTGCAACCTCGACGCCGTGCCGGACGCCCCCGCGGCGACCTTCACCGCCGTGCCGGTCAAGGTCGCGGGGATGGCCACCTTCCCCGTCCGGGCCTTCGTGGCCGTGCCGGGCGACTGAACATCGGCGAGGCGACGTCCACTGAACGTTGGCGACCCTCGTCGCCGATCACCAGATCTTGTGCGCTCGATGACCAGGGCAGGCGGAGGCCGGCTACCAGTCGTCGCGGCACTCGTCCATGCTCAGCTCGAGGTCAGGGTGCAACGTTTGCCTGACGTACTTGATCGCCTGCCTGACCCGTTCAGGTTCGACGGAAGCATCGCTGACATAGCTGTAGTGGGCAAGGAGGTTGTTCAGCTCTCGGCACGCTTCATCGACCGAGATGCGCCCCAGCGCCGCGTGGAACACGACGTCCTCGGCACCCTCAGCCTCGAGGAGGTCGGCGCAGATGTCTTCGAGGATGTCATATGCGGCTTCGTAGGAGACGTACAGATCGTCCATCGACATGAGGTCGACGACCGACTCTTCTTCTTCGTCGTCGTACTCCTCGTCGCGGTCGTCTTCGTCGTCGTCCTCGTCTTCCTCCCCCTCCTCGTGCTTGTCCTGTCCCTCGTCGTCCTCCTCGACCACCTCTAGCTGCGGCTCGACGAGGTCGTCAGGGTCGTCGTCGAGTCGGGTGTCCCCTTCAGCCCAGGCGCGGACGAGAGCCAACGCCTCGTCGAGCCTGCGCACCCTGCGTACAGCTCGGAGGACGATCACCTCCGGGTATCTCGTCAGCTCCCAGATGGCGCGATGGTGGAAGAACCGCGATCGCTGCCACGAGTCCAGCTCGCCCCAACGCTCCTGCCACGCGTCGAGCACCGCATGCACGTAGTCGCTGAGCGGAGGCACCGCGAACGAGCGGCGCGTCCGCACCGGCGTCAAGAGTGCTGGGTTGTCCTCCTCGACGTCGTCAAGCTCGGCCGCGACGTAGCCACCCATGACCTGGCCCGCGTCATCGCGAAAAGGGCGCAGTGCCTCGAACCCGTCGTACGCGCCACCCGAGTCCGCAACGTCTCGCCCGTGGATCGACAAGGGGTACCTCCCTCCCGCACTGCGGTGCGGGCCGCTCGTCGCCTCGCCTGCCGCCGTGGTGCCCCGCTCATAGTGTTCGCCTGACAAAAGGGTCACGTTTGTCGACGTCAGCCGGCGCGCGAGACGTCAGAAGCGGCAGCGCAAGGGGAGCCTCGACAGTCGCCGGACTCGGCACGGTGAGCTACCCGCCGTACTGCTCACTCGAGCTCTCGCCGACGACCGAGCCGGCGCGCCTCAGCGGCGGCGGAACCCGAGCCGTTCGAGCGCCAGCGGCGACAGCCGCTCCGGCGTCCACGGTGGGTCCCACACGACGTTCACCGTCACCTCCACCCCCGGCAGCGCGGCGCGCACGGCCGACTCGGCCTCGGAGGGGAGCTGCTCGGACACGGGGCAGCCCGGGGTCGTGAGGGTCATGTCGATCTCGACGCGGTCGTCCTCGGCCCGCACGTCGTAGACGAGGCCGAGCGAGACGACGTCGAGGCCCAGCTCGGGGTCCCAGACGTCGCCGAGCGCGGCGAGCGCCGCCTCGCGCCGGGACTCGGCCTGCGGATCGGCGGTGGACGGGTCGATCACGGTGACCTCCCTACGACGACGTCGCGGCCCCGCCGGCGCGCACGGCCCGGCGGGGCCCGATGGCGAGGTTGGCGGTGACCAGCACGCCGGCGGCGGCGACGGTGGCGCCGCCCACGGCGAGGACGTCGCGCGACGCCGCCGCGGCCCCGGCCACCGCGAGGAGGTACCCGGCCGCCGCCACCGCCAGGGTGAGCCGGGCGGTGGGCCGGTGGAGCAGGTCGGCGAAGAGCAGCGGCCGGCCCGACCGCCCGGTCGTGACGCCCCGCGCCCGCAGGGCCTTGTACGCGATGAACGGCACGATCTTGTGGGCGTGGCCGATGACGGCAAGCCCCAGCCATGCCGCCAGGGCGGCGACCTCGGCCGTCACGAGGCGGGTCCGGGTCGGGGTGTCGACCGGCAGCAGCGCCGCGGCGGCGCCGAACGCGACCGCGACGACGAGGAACGCGGCCGACGCGAACAGGAACCCGTGCAGCAGCTCGAGGGGCCGGCGGCGGTGCCGGACGACCTGGACGAGCGACACGAGGTGGCAGACCAGCCCGGCGCCGACGGCGAGCCCGCCGGGCCACGCCACGGCCGGTGCGGCGAACAGCAGCCCGGCGGCGAGCAGCGGCACCCCGGCGCCGACGAGCCCGACCGCCCACGCCCCCTCCCGGGCCCGCGGCCGGTGGGCGAGCAGGAACATCGGCCACAGCTTCTCGGCCACCGCCACGTAGGTGAGGCCGAGCCAGCCGAGCAGCCCCACGTGCGCGTGGGCGAGCACCCGGTGCGGCAGCAGCGGGAACCAGGCCGCCTGGCGGTCGAAGGCGTAGACGACGCCGAAGGCGACGGTGGCGACGAGGTAGGTCACCGACAGCCGCAGGCCGGCGAGCGGCACGCCCCGGCCGCGGACGGACAGCGGCCCGGACAGGTTCCACGCCGCGAGCAGCACCGTCACCGCGCCCGTCACGCCGCCGGCGGCGACGAGCGACTCGGGACCGTGGGCGAAGCCGGACGGCAGGAGCCACGCCGTCGCCACCATGCCGACGAAGGTCACCCGGGCGACGGTCACCGACCGCAGGGGCCGGCGGGCGACCACCGGCGTGAACTGGTGCGCCGCCCCGAGGACGGCGGTGGTGAGGAAGGCGAGCATGCCCACGTGCACCGCGGCGAGCGCGCCGGGGTGGGCCGGCGACGTCACGATGCGGTCGGCCGCGAACCACACGGCCAGCCCGAAGAGCGAGAGGCCGAGGCCGGCGGCGGCCAGGAAGCTCAGCGGGACCGACGGCGGCGGCACCGACTCGCCGGGCACGGGCACGGACGGCGGCGCCGGTGCGGTTCGTGGGGCGGGTTGCGTCTGGACAACCACGTGCCTCTCCCTATTTCTTCTAGCGTGCGCTAGAAGAATAATCGCCGGGTCGGAGGCCCGGCCAGAGGCAGGAGGACGACGATGCACACCCTGGACGTCCGGCCCATGCCGCCCGCCGTGCGGCACGAGACGATCTTCGAGCGCCTCGACGCCCTCGACACGGGCGAGACGCTCCGGCTGGTGAACGACCACGACCCCGCCCCCCTCCGCTACCAGCTCGAGGCGACCCGGCCCGACCAGTTCCGCTGGGAGTACGTCGAGAAGGGGCCGGAGGAGTGGGCCGTCGACATCACGAAGACGGCCCGGGTCGTCGACGCCCGGCCGACCCTTGCGGCCGGGGGCGAGCCGTTCGACGAGATCATGGCGGCGGCCGCCCAGGTCGGCGAGGGCGAGGTGCTCGTCGTGTACGCCCCGTTCGAGCCGGTGCCGCTCGAGGGCGTCTTGGGCGAGCAGGGCTTCCGCTACGTCGCGGACCAGATCGACGGCGGCGACTGGCGGGTCACCTTCCGCCGCGGCTGAACCCCGGTCGCCGCCGACCTCCGCCCTCCCGTCGAACCGGCGTCCCTCATGTGATGGGGTGCTGCTGAGGGACGCCGGTTCCGGGTGGCGCGGCGACACGCCGCCCCTTCCCGCCCGTTCCCGCGGTTCCGGCGTCGCTCAGGTGGTCGCGTGCTGCTGGGGGACGCCGGTTCGGGGCAGGGGCGAGCGTGCCGCGGTCCCGCCGCCGCCCTCCACCGTCCTGGCGTCCCTCGCGCGGTCATGCGGTGGTGGGGGACGCCGAGGCCACGACGGTGGCGGCGAGCGCCGTGCGGTGGTCCTTCGTCCACGGCGGGCCCAGGCGTGCCCGCGGACCGTGGAGCACCTCGTGGGCCCGGTCGCCCAGCAGCGGTGCGGCCTCGGCCTCGACCCGCCGGGCGTCGTAGCGGTGGACCGCCCAGCCCCGCACCCGGGCCGCCTCGGCCAGGACCCGCAGGTACATGACCGAGTCGGCCCGGCTCTCGTGCGGCGGGCGGCGCAGGGCCGCGACGTCCTCCGGGAACCCGTCCGGCCAGTCCCGCAGCGACAGCGACACGACCGGGCGGGGGAGCGCGGCCGCCAGATCGTCCAGCGCCGCGGCGGTCGCCCGAGCGGCCGACGCCCGCACCTCCGCCACGAGCGCCGCCAGCTCGGCGTCGTCGAGCGGACCGCCCCGGCGGTGGAGGTCGTGCGGCCCGCCCTCGTGGTGGACCGGCGCCACCGGCAGGCCCGGCTCGACCAGCTCGATCCGCCGCCGGTCGACGACCTCGTGCGCCTCGTCCGCCGCCACCACCACGGCCCACCCGAGGTGGTGGGCGACCCCCACGCGCATGGTCGGAGTCTGCCGGGTCCGCACGCCCGGTGCCGCCCGCGCCGGCGCTCGCCACCGGCCCCGCGGCCGTCCGGGTCAGGGCACCAGCACGATGCGGCCGCGCACGCCGCCGGCCGCCATCGCCCGGTGGGCGTCCGCGACCTCGTCCAGCGGCACGACCGCGTGGACCCGGGCGGGCAGCTCGCCGGCCGCCGCCCGCTTCAGCAGGTCGGCCAGCCGCTCGCCGTCGGGGACGGTGTCGACCACGGCGACCCGGACGCCCCGCTCGGCGGCGGGCACGGCGGCCGGCAGCACGCCGACGTACGTGCCGCCGTCGCGCACCAGCGCCAGCGCCCCCTCCCGCAGCCCGGCGGCGTCGGCCACGGCGTCCCACCCGGGCTCGGCCTGCGTCGTGGGCTCGGCCGCGAGGCCGCGGAGGAAGGCCGCGTCGTGGTCCCGGGCCAGCCCGGTCACCCGCCAGCCGCGGTCCCGGGCCAGCGCCGTGGCGAACCCGCCGACCGAGCCGGCCGCGCCGGTGACCAGCAGCCGGCCGGCGTCGCCGGGGCCGCCGAGCGCGTCGACGACCTGGGCGGCCGCCAGGCCGTCGAGCGGCACGGTCGCGGCGGTGACCAGGTCGAGGTCGTCGGGGACGGGGGCGACGTCGGCGGCCCGGACGACGATCTGCTCGGCGTGGGAGCCGGCGTCCCGGTCGAACCCGACGACCAGGCCGGCGACCCGCTGGCCGGCGGCCAGGTCGACGCCGGGCCCGGCGGCCACCACGGTGCCGGCGAAGTCCCAGCCCAGCCCGGTCCACACCGGCTGGTGGACGAGGCCCATCTCGTGGAACACGCCGGCGACGACGGCGAGGTCGACGGGGTGGACGGGCGCCGCGGCCACGGCGACCCGGACCTCGCCGGGTCCGGGGGTCGGGACGGGGACGTCGACGAGCTCGATCGCGTCGGGCCCGCCCGGGGTGCGGACGACCGCCGCTCGGTAGGTGGAGGCGTTCATCGTGCCCTCCTCGTGGCTCGATGGGGGTGTCCACACCATCTTCCGCCTGTTACTCTCTCTCGGGAAGTAGGCACTTCGAAGTGTGCAAGCGACCCGAGGGGAAGTCGAGATGGCGACGACGACCGAGCGGGAGAGCCGGGCCGAGGCCAGGCGGCGCTACGACGCCTTCCTGGCCGAGTGCCCCAGCCGACAGCTGCTGTCCCGCATCTCCGACAAGTGGGTCGCCCTCGTGCTCGCCGCCCTGGGCGGCGACGGCCCCGCCCCCGGCGGGGACTGCGGCGGCGAGCCCCGGCCGCTGCGCTACTCCGAGCTGGCCCGCCGGCTGTCCGGCGTGAGCCAGAAGATGCTCACCCAGACCCTGCGCGCCCTCGAGCGGGACGGCCTCGTCACCCGCACGGTGACGCCGACCGTCCCGGTCACGGTGACCTACGAGCTCACCGAGCTGGGCCTGTCGCTCCACCAGCTCCTGGGCCAGGTCAAGGCGTGGGCCGAGGCCCACATGGACGAGGTGCTCGCCAACCGGGCCGCCTACGACGCCCGCGCCGCCGGCGGCCCGACCTCCTGACCAGCGACTCAGGCGGCGAGGCCCAGCGCGGCCAGCCGCTCGGGGTCGGCCACGACGTCGACCTCGACGATGCGGCCGTCCTCGACCGCGACCTCGAGCACCAGCAGCACCCGGCCGCCGGGCGCGACGACGACGCCGAGCACGTCGTCGAGCATGGCGGGTTCGGCCGCCTGCGCCTTGCCGACGAAGGCCTCGGCCACGGCGCCGGCCCCGACCAGCAGCGGCGGGGCGCCTCCGGCGACCGCGGCCTCGTCGGCCCGGTACACCGCCTCGGGGTCCAGCAGCTCGACGAGGGCGGCGAAGTCGCCGGACCGGGCGGCGGCCAGGAACGCCTCGACCACCGGGCGCTCGCGCACGGGGTCGGCGTCCAGGTCGGCGGACTGGACCCGGCGCCGGGCCCGGCTCGCCAGCTGCCGGGCCGCGGCCGGCGACCGCCGGAGGATGGCGGCGACCTCGTCGAAGGGCACGGCGAACAGGTCGTGCAGCACGAAGGCGAGGCGCTCCGCAGGGGTCAGGGCGTCGAGCACGACGAGCAGCGCCGGGCCGATGGCGTCGGCCAGGGCGGCGTCGTCCTCGGGGCTCGGCGCCGGGACGGCGACCTCCGCCGCCGCCTCGGCCCGGGCCGCGGCCCGGGTGCGGGAGCGCAGCAGGTCGAGGCAGATGCGCGACACGATCGTCGTCAGCCAGCCCTCGACGTTGTCGACTCCCTCGGTGCCGGCCCGGCTGGCCCGCAGCCAGGCCTCCTGGACCGCGTCGTCGGCCTCGGCGGTCGAGCCGAGCAGGCGGACGGCGATGGCGTGCAGCCGGCTCCTGCTGGCCTCGAACCGCTCGGCCAGGGTCTCGTTCGTCATGTCACATCCTTCCGCTCGGTGGCGTCATGCGGTTGACGTCCGAGGGCCGGACGTTGTGACGACACCAGGAGGACCGATGGAACCGCGCATGACCCACCCTGCCTACACGGTGCCGGGCGCGGCCGACGCGCTCCAGGCCCTGAGCGGCGCCGCCGCCGGGACCGGCCTCGACCCCAAGCTCCTCGAGCTGGTGAACCTGCGGGCCAGCCAGATCAACGGGTGCAGCGTGTGCGTCGACGGCCACTGGCGCCTCGCCCGGCGGCACGGGGAGTCGGACGAGCGCCTGTTCGCCGTCGGTGCGTGGCGCGAGGCGCCCTACTTCACCGACGCCGAGCGCGCGGCGCTGGCGCTCACCGAGGCGGTGACCCGCCTGGCCGACCGCGAGGACGCCGTCCCCGACGACGTCTGGTCGGCGGCGGCCGCCCACTACGACGAGAAGCAGCTGGCCGGGCTGCTGCTGGCCATCGCCAGCATCAACGTCTGGAACCGCCTCAACGCCGCCACCCGGCAGGTGGCCGGGAGCTGGCGGCCGTAGCCCCCTGGCGGTCGCTCCCCGGATGACGGGCGTCGCTGCCGCGGCGCCCGTCCGGCGCGCCCGGGCGCCGGGCTCAGAAGCGCTCCTGCCCCCGGACCCGCTGCGGGTCGGGGAAGTCGCGGTAGAGGCTGGCCGAGAAGTTGGTGACCAGCGAGTTGACCCCGTGGTGCAGGCCCTCGAACGGCTCGGCCCGCGTCGACACCTCCTGGAAGGCCGCGTCGAGCTGGGCGAGGTCGCGGACCTCGATGAGAAGCTTGAACTCGCCGCCCCCCGAGCCGAACCCGAGCTTGCGGCGCAGCAGCCGCCACCCGGCGATGAGCTCCTCGTCCGCGAGCGAGCCGAGGTAGCCGTCGACCGCCGCCGCGAAGTCCATGTCGGACACGCCCGGCTTCAGGTCGACGTGGATCTCGTAGACGTCCATCGCGCCGATGATCCCCCGGCCCGGCCGGCCCCGCACCCGGATATCGGCGCGCCGGGCCCCGGCCGCGGCTCACATCGCCGCGGCGGCCCGGTGGATGGCCTTGCGGATGCGGACGTAGGTGCCGCAGCGGCACACGTTGTCGATCTGGTCGATGTCGTCGTCGGTGGGGCTCGGGTTCTCGGCCAGCAGCGCGACCGCGGCCATGATCTGGCCCGGCTGGCAGTACCCGCACTGGGCGACGTCCTCGTCGATCCACGCCTGCTGGACCGGGTGCAGCCGGTCGCCGTCGGCCAGGCCCTCGATCGTCGTGACCGAGCGGCCGGCGCACTCGGCGACCGTCATCGTGCAGGGCTGGAAGGCGGCGCCGTCGAGGTGGCTGGTGCAGGCCTTGCACACGCCGACGCCGCAGCCGTACTTCGGCCCGGTCACGCCCAGGACGTCGCGCAGCACCCAGAGCAGGTTGGCGTCGTCGGGCGCGTCCACCGTGACGGTCTCGCCGTTGAGCTCGAAGGTGTGTCGGGGCACGAGGGCACCTCCCGGAGGGCGCAGCGCGCTCAGGGCGCGACGTCGACGATGGGGAAGCTGGTGGGCACGGTCCCGGTGGCCCGGGCCCAGGCGTTGGCGACGGCGGCGGACGCGGCCGGGACGCCCAGCTCGCCCGCGCCGCCCGGCTCGCCGGTCGGCGGCATGACGTGGACCTCGACCTGGGGCGGTGTGTCGCGCATGCGGGCGTAGCGGAAGTCGGCGTAGCTGCCCTCGCGGATCGCGCCGCCGTCGATGTGGACGCCCGCCTGGAGGATGACCGACAGGGCGTCGACCAGGGCGCCCTGCAGCTGGGCCTCGAGCCCGCGGGGGTTGATCGCCCGGCCGACGTCGACGGCCGCGACCGCCCCGGTGACCCGCGGCCGGGAGGGGTCCCGGGCGTCGAGCTCGACCAGGTAGGCGACCACGCTCTTGTACTCCTCGTGGAGGCCGACACCCTGGGCGGTGCCGGGTTCCATCGGCCGGCCCCACTGCCCTTCGGTCGCCACCTTGTCGAGCACGGCCCGCAGCCGGGCCGAGCGCAGCTTCGCCCGACGGAACGCCACCGGGTCCTGGCCCATCGAACGGGCGATCTGGTCGACCATGACCTCGTCGACCGTGCGGACCTGCCCGGAGAACACCGACCGCCAGCTGCCGGTGGGGAACGGCAGGTCGACCTCCCTCAGCGACCGGGTCTGGATGCCCAGGCGGTAGAGGTCGTGCTGGGTGAGGTGGAACATGGCCTGCCCGACGACGCCGAGCGCCTCGAGCCCGACGGCGGAGAGCAGCTCGCCGAGGCCGTGGCTGCCGTCGAGGGTGACGGAGGCCATGCGGTGCTCGTAGCCGATCGGGTTGCCGAGCAGCAGCGTGGCCCGGGCCCGGTGGTGGCTGGCGGGGCGGAGGCGGCCGTGGCGCATGTCGTCGTTGCGGGTCCACAGCAGCCGCACGGGCCGGCCGACGGCCTTGGACACCAGGGCGGCCTCCGGCGCCGGGTCGAAGAACAGGCGGCGCCCGAACGATCCCCCGCCCCGCACCACGTGGACCGTCACGCGGTCGACGGGCAGGCCGACCGTGAGCGCCACGGTCTGGGCGGTGACGATCGGGCTCTTGGCCGACAGCCACAGCTCGGCCCGGTCGGACCGCACGTCGGCGACGCAGTTGAGCACCTCCATCGGCGCGTGGGGCACGAACGCGAAGTCGAAGGCGTGCTCGACCACCCGCATGCCGGGCGCGGGGAGGTAGGGCAGGACGGCGCCGCGGAGGCGGGACCGGACGTCGGCGTCGGACAGGTGGGCGGCGGGCCCCGGGTTCCAGTCGACGACCAGCGCGTCCCGCCCGGCCAGCGCCTGGTCGAAGGTCTCGGCGACGACGGCGACGCCGGTCGGGATCCGCACGACGTCGACGACGCCCGGCACCGCCCGCGCCGCCCGGTCGTCGACGGAGCGGACCGTGCCGCCCAGGGTCGGCGGCCGGGCCACGACGCAGGTGAGCGCGTCGGGGATGGGCAGGTCCTGCGTGTAGCGGGCCTTGCCGGTGACGATGTCCCGGGCGTCGATGCGGGTCGTCGGCTGGCCGATGAGGGTGTGCTGGGAGGGGTCCTTGGGGACGGCGGGCACCGCCGGCACCGTCACGCTGGCGGCCGCCGCGGACAGCTCGCCGAAGGTGGCGCTGCGGCCGCCGGGGCCGGTGACCGTGGTGTCGGCGGTGACGAGGCCGCTGGCGGAGACGCCCCAGCGCCGGGCCGCCGCGGTGATCAGCCGGGCCCGGGCGCCGGCGGCGGCCACCCGCAGCGGGGTGTAGAGGGCGTGGACGGTGTTGGACCCGCCGGTGAGCTGGTTCCACAGCAGCTCGGGCCGGGCGTCCTCGAGGACGACGTCGGTGTCCTCCAGCCGGGCGCCGATCTCGTCGGCGACGATCTGCGCGACGGCGGTGGTGATGCCCTGGCCGACCTCGGCCCGGGGGAGGCGGGCGACGACCCGGTTCTCCGCCGTGACCTCGACCACCAGCAGGTGCTGGGTCGGCGCGGCGGCCAGCGTGAGGGCGTCGGTGAAGTCGACGATGCCGGCCACCTGGGCCCCGGCCGGCGGCGCCCCGCCCGGGCCGACGACGGCGTCGGCCAGCTTGACGACCACGCTCAGCGTGGGGGTGGCGGCCGCGTAGGCGAGCAGGCGCCGGCGGGTGATGCGCGGCCCCCCGGCCACGTGGCGTCCCGCGGTCTCGTTCGTCACCATCCGATCCCCCCTGCATCGGCTGGGTGCCCCGCCGGGCGCAGACCCTACATGCGGTCTGTGACGTCTCGCACACGATGTGTCCAGGACGTCCGCCGTCGGGGCCGCACCGTTCGGGTACCGTCGGCGGCCATGTGGGTCGCGATCGTCGCCATGGTCGCCGGTTCGCTGGTGGTGGCCGAGGTGGGCCGGCGAGGGGCCGCCGGCACGCTGCCGCGCAACCACCTGGCGGGGATCCGCGTCCCGGCGACGATGCGCGACGACACGGCCTGGGCGCGCGGCCACCGGGCGGGCGGGCCGGTGCTGGTGGCCACGGGGCTCGCCGGCGCCCTGGTCGGCATCGCCGCCTGGCCCGTCGAGGTCGCCGCGGGGCCCGCGGCCGCGGCCGGCGTCGTCCTGGCGGCGGCGGTGCTGCTGGTGGTCGGGGTGGTCGTGGCGGCACGCCGGGCGGCGGCGGCCGGCGGCGAGCGCTGAGGCCGGCCGGGAGGGGGAGGTGGTCCGGTGATGTTCCACGTCACGCTCGGCCGTCGGGGCCCGGCCTGGGTGCCGGGCCGGCCGGTTGAGGAGCAGTCCGGCTGGGACGAGCACGCGGCGTTCATGGACGGGCTGGTGGAGGCCGGGTTCGTGGTGCTGGGCGGCCCGCTGGCCGACGAGCACCGGGTGGTCCTGGCCGTGGAGGCCGGCTCGGAGGACGAGGTGCGGGCCACGCTGGCCCGGGACCCGTGGCACGGGTCGCACCTGGTCGTCGACGCGGTGGAGCCCTGGACGATCCGCCTCGACGGCCGGCGTCGCTGAGGCGCCGCGCGGCCCCGCCCTGATCGTCACCACCGACGGCCACCACCACGCCACCACCATCGGGGCCTGAGCGCGCCACCCGATCGCGCCCGCCGGGGTGGCCGTCAGCCGCGGGTCAGCACGGCGCGGGCGATCGCCCCGGGCTCGGCGCCCGCCCGCGCCACCACCGTGCCGGTCGCGGTCCAGACGCAGGAGTGCCCGGCCGTGGCCGGGTAGCCCGGGCCCACGGGGCCGGCGGCGCTGGCGAAGGCCACCGGGACCGCACCCAGCTCGACGATCCGGGCGGCCCGCCCGTCCTGGTCGTCGAGCTCGTCGGGGTGGTGGACGAGCCCGGCGGCGTAGAGGTCGATCCCGAGGGCCAGCGTGGCCTCGAGGTGGGCCCGGACGCGGGTGTCCTTGCAGATGCCGAGGCCGATCCGCCAGCCGTCGACCTCGACGACCGCAGGGCCGTCGCCGGGGCGGAAGCGGCCGGCCTCGTCGGCGCCGAGGGACGTCTTCGCGTAGGCGACCGTGCCGCCCTCGGCCGACACGGCGAGCGTCGCGATCCGCCGGTGGGCGCCGGTGCCGACCGGGGCGCCGACGAGCGCGACGCTGCCCCGGGCGGCGCAGGCGGCAGCGATCGGGGCGAGGTCCGGCCCGGCCGGGTCGACCGACGGGCCGTCGAGGTCGTAGCCGGTCAGCGACAGCTCGGGGAAGACGACGACGCGGGCCGCCGCCCGCTCGACGGCGTCCGCGTGGGCCCGGGCGTTGGCCGGCAGGTCGCCCGGGACGCAGCGCGGCTGGGCGACGGCGATCGACAGCGTCACGGCCGCCATCATCCCCGTCCCGCCCGGCCCGGTCAGCGCCGCCGGTCACATCGGGACCGTCGCGGGGCCCGCGGGGACCTTCGCCCCTGCCCGCTCGGTGCCGCCGCCGGGACACTGGTGGGTGACGAGACCCACCACGGACAGAGAGGAGGCGCGCCGTGGGACGCCACCGGGAGGTCCTGGACGAGCTGCGGGAGCCGACCCGCTCGCTGCGCCGGGCGGTGCCGGAGGCCTGGGACGGGTTCCTGGCCCTCCACCGGGGCGCGATGGCCGACGGCGTGGTGCCGACCCGCCTGAAGGAGGCGGCCGCGCTGGCGATCGCCGTCGTCAAGCGGTGCGACGGCTGCATCGCCTACCACGCCAAGGCCGCGGCCCGGGCGGGCGCGACGCCGCAGGAGGTGGCCGAGCTGCTGGCGGTGGCGCTGCTCATGGACGGTGGTACCGCGAGCGTCTACGGGCCCCGGGCCTGGGAGGCGTTCCACGAGTTCCGCGACGCCGCGGCCCCGGCGGCCGCGAGCGCGTGACCGCCTCGGGGGCCGGATCCGGCGGGCGGGGTCCGGTCCCCGGGCACCCTCCGGGGAGGAGGCGCACGTTGAAGGTTCGAGACGTCATGACGACGGCGGTCGTGACCGTCGGTCCCGAGGCGACCTTCGCCGAGGTCGTCGACACGCTGCTCGACAACGACGTGGGCGGCGTGCCGGTCGTGGACGGCGCCGGCCGCCTGCTCGGCATGGTCACCGAGGCCGACCTGGTGGCGAAGGAGGCCTACGGCGACCGGCCGCGCCGGGCCCTCGGCCTCGTCGTCGACTACCTGCGCGGCCACGACCCCCAGTGGGTGCGCAAGGCCGCGGGCAGCACCGCCCGCGAGCTCATGACGATGGCACCGGTGACCGTGGCGCCCGGCGACGACCTCGCCGTCGCCGCGCAGTTCATGCTCGAGTTCCGCCACGCCCGCCTGCCGGTCGTCGAGGACGGCCGGCTCGTCGGCATCGTGGCCCGCCAGGACCTGCTGGAGGCCCTCCGGGCGTCCGGCGAGGGCCGCGGCGGGCGCGGCGGTGACGACGCCGGCGAGGGCGAGGCCCGGGTCACCGGCGGGGACCCCGTCGAGGGCCCCGACCCCGCGGCCGGGCCGCCCGGCTGACGGGCGCGCCCGCGCCGCCCCGGGCGCGACGGTGCCCCCGGCGTGCACCGGGGGCACCGCTCGGCGTCGAACCGGCTCAGCGGATCTCGATGCGCCGCGGCCGCTCGCGCTCGGGCTTCGGCAGGCGGATCGAGAGGACGCCGTCGTCGAGGCGGGCCTCGACCTCGTCCTCCTCGATGCCGCTCGGCAGGGTCAGCTCGTAGCTGAACCGACCGACGGCCCGCTCACGGCGACGCAGCACGCCGACCCGCTCCTTCTCCTTGCGCTCGCCCCGCACCGACAGGCGCCGGCCGGAGACCTCGATGTCGAGGTCGTCCCGCTTGATGCCGGGCACCTCGAGCTCGACCAGGTACGCGTCGTCGGTCTCCTCCACGTCGGCCACCGGCGTGAAGGCGGTCGTGGTCACGTCAGGCCAGGAGAGCGGCGACCACGTGTCCAGCCAGCTCAGGAGCTGCCGGTGCAGGCGGTCGAACTCCTCGAACGGGTTCCAGCGCTCGAGCTCGGTGACGCCGTTGCCACTCGTCTGTCGCACCGGAAGTGCCAACCCGTCTCACCTCCTCCTCGACTGGTCTCGGATCGTCTCGACCTCGATCCGGAGTGCCCCGCACTCACCTACCTTGACAACATGACCATCAGGTTTATTCCCGGCCGGTCCGGTCGGAGGTCTGGGCGGGCCGGAGTCGTGGAAGGGAGGAGTCGTGAACCTCGGTGACATCGGCCGGTTGCTGCTCACCCTCGGCGTGCTCGTCGCCCTCGCCGGGGCGCTGCTCGTGGGCGCGGACCGCCTCGGCCTCGGCCGGCTGCCGGGCGACCTGCGCTTCGGCAGCGGCAACGTGCGGGTGTACGTCCCGTTGGCGACCTCGCTCGTCGTGTCGCTCGTGCTCACGATCCTGCTGAACCTCTTCTTCCGCCGCTGACCGGCGACCCCCTGCGCGGTGCCGGATCGGGTCAGGGCGTAGCGGAGAGGGCGCAGTCGGTGGTGAGATGGCGGTGCCACAGGTCACGGCGCCGTGCTTGTGAGCACGTGAACAAGCGGAAGTAGCATCCGATCGCATGGCCGACAGCCCGAAGCGCCAGGCGCGGCGGCGGAAGATCCCCGAGGCCACGGTGTCGCGCCTGCCCATCTACCTCCGCAGCCTGCTCGAAGCTGCCGGTGACGGACTGCCGACCATCTCCTCCGAGCGCCTGGCCGAGCTGTCCGGGTTCAACGCGGCGAAGGTCCGCAAGGACCTCAGCTACCTGGGCAGCTACGGGACGCGCGGCGTGGGCTACGACGTCGAGTACCTCCAGTTCCAGATGAGCCGCGAGCTCGGGCTCACCAAGGACTGGCACGTCGTCATCGCCGGGGTGGGCAACCTCGGCCACGCCCTCGCCAACTACGGCGGGTTCTCCGAGCGCGGCTTCCCGGTCGCCGCGCTCGTCGACGCCGACCCCGAGGTGGTGGGCACCGAGATCAACGGGATCGTCGTCCGCCACATCGACGAGCTGCCCGCGGTCGTCGCCGAGGAGGACATCTCCATCGGCATCATCGCCACGCCGGCCTCGGCGGCCCAGGAGGTCGCCGACCGCATGATCGACGCCGGCATCCGGTCGATCCTCAACTTCGCGCCGACGATCCTGACCGTGCCGCCCGACGTGTCGCTGCGCAAGGTCGACCTCGCCGTCGAGCTGCAGATCCTCAGCTTCTACCAGCAGCGGCGCAGCGGCGACGGTGACGGCTCCGCCTCGTCCGAGTCCGCGGGCTCCGGTCGGGGCGGCTGAGCGGCCATGCCCGTCGAGGAGCCGCTCTACCCCGTGAACCTCCGACTCGCCGGGCGGCCCTGCCTGGTGGTCGGCGGCGGCCGGGTGGCCCTCGGGAAGGTGCAGGGGCTGCTCGAGGCGGGCGCGGACGTGACCGTCGTGGCCCCCGAGGTCGACGACCGCATCGCCGCCCTCGGGGTCCGCGTCGAGCGCCGGCCCTACCGGCGCGGCGAGGCGGCGGGCTACCGGTTCGTCGTCTCCGCCACCGGCGACCCGGCGGTCAACCAGCAGGTGTACGACGACGGCGAGGCGGCCGGCGTGTGGGTCAACAGCGCCGACGACCCCGACCGCTGCAGCGCCGTCCTGCCCGCCCGCCACCGCCAGGGCCGCCTCCTCGTCACCGTGTCGACCGGCGGGCACAGCCCGGCCGTCGCCTCGTGGCTGCGGCGGCGCCTGTCCGGCGAGATCGGCCCCGAGCACGACGCCCTGGTCGGCCTGGTCGCCGAGGTCCGGGACGAGGTCCGGCAGCGGGGCACCCCGACCGAGGAGCTCGATTGGCAAGCGGCGCTCGATTCGGGAATCCTGGACCTGGTACGGGCCGGTCGGCTCGCGGAAGCCAAGGAGCGCCTGCGCGCGTGTCTGTCGTCGTCATCGGACTGAACCACCGCACCGCCCCGCTCGAGCTGCTCGAGCGGATGGCGATCGGCGACGGGCAGCTGCCCAAGGCCCTCCACGACCTGACCTCGCGTGAGCACATCAGCGAGGCGCTCGTCCTCTCGACCTGCAACCGCACCGAGGTCTACGCCGTCGCCGAGCGCTTCCACGGCGCCTACAGCGACATCCGCGAGTTCCTGGCCGAGACCTCCTACCTGCCGCCCGAGGAGTTCGTCAGCCACCTCTACGTCCACTACGACTCGGCGGCCGCCTCCCACCTCTTCGCCGTGACCGCCGGTCTCGACTCGGCGGTGCTCGGCGAGAGCGAGATCCAGGGGCAGATCAAGCAGGCGTGGGACCGGGCCCGGGCCGAGGGCGCCGCCGGGCCGACGCTCAACCTCCTGCTGCGGCACGCCATCGAGGCCGGCAAGCGCGCCCGCACCGAGACCGGCATCGCCCGCAACGTCGCCTCGGTCTCCCAGGCCGCCGTGGCCATGGCGGAGCAGCGGCTGGGCGGCGTCGCCGGCCGGTCGGTGCTCGTGCTCGGCGCCGGCGACATGGGCGAGGGCATGGTCGTCGCCCTGGCGTCCGCGGGCGTCTCGCAGGTCTACGTCGCCAACCGCACCTCCGCCCGGGCCGAGGAGCTGGCCGCCCGCGTCGGCGGCCGCCCGGTGCCCCTGCTCGAGGTCCCCGACCGCATCGCCGAGGTCGACCTCGTGCTCACCTCGACCGGCTCCCGGGTGCCGCTCGTCGAGAAGGCCGACATGGAGGCGGTGATGGCGGCCCGGGGCGGGCGGCCGCTGCTGGTCGTCGACATCGCCGTGCCCCGTGACGTCGACCCCGCGGTGGCCGAGGTCGAGGGCGTCACCCTGCTCGACATGGACGACGTCCGCCGGTTCGCGGCCGCCGGCATCGCCGAGCGCCGCCGCGAGGTGGCCGACGTCGAGGCGATCCTGGCCGACGAGCTCGACCGCTACCTCAGCGCCTCCTCGGCGCGCGAGGTGGCGCCGATGATCGCCGCCCTGCACAAGCGGGCCGAGTCGGTGCGCTCGGCCGAGGTGGAGCGGTTCCGGGCCCGCTACGACGACCTCGACCCCCGGCAGCTCGACATGGTCGACGCCCTCACCCGCCGGGTCGTGGCCAAGCTGCTGCACCACCCGACCGTGGTGCTGAAGGACGCGGCCGGCAGCGCCCGGGGCGACCGCCTGGTGGCGGCGCTGCGGGAGCTCTTCGAGATCGAGAGCTGAGGCGGTGCGGCTCCGGGTCGCGACCCGGGGTTCGGCCCTCGCCCGCTGGCAGGCCGACCACGTGGTCGCCCTCCTGCAGAAGGTCGAGCCGTCCGTCCAGGCCGAGGTCGTCGTCGTCGAGACGAGCGGCGACCGGCGGTCCGACGTGCCGATCTGGGAGCTGGGCGGCAAGGGCGTGTTCGTCAAGGAGGTGCAGGCGGCGGTGCTCGACGGCCGGGCCGACGTCGCCGTGCACTCGGCCAAGGACCTGCCCTCGACCACCCCCGACGGCCTGGTGATCGCCGCGGTGCCCGAGCGGGCCGACGTGCGGGACGCCCTGGTCGGGGCCCGGCTGGACGAGCTGCCCGAGGGCGCGGTCGTGGCCACCGGCTCGCTGCGGCGGCGGGCGCAGCTGGCCGCCCGCCGGCCGGACCTGCGGTTCGAGGGGCTCCGGGGGAACATGGACACCCGCATCGCCCGGGTCGGGCGCGACGGCGTCGCCGCGGTCGTGGTCGCGGCGGCGGCCCTCGACCGGCTCGGGCTGGCCGACCGCATCGCCGAGCGCCTGGACCTCGACGTCGTCCTGCCCCAGGTCGGGCAGGCGGCCCTCGCCGTCGAGTGCCGGGCCGACGACGTCGACACCCGGGCCCTGCTCGAGCGCATCGAGCACGGTCCCAGCCGCCGGGCGGTGGACGCCGAGCGGGGGTTCCTGCGCGAGCTGGGAGGCGACTGCTCGATCCCCGCCGCCGCCCACGCCACCCAGGCCGGCGACGGCCTGCGGGTGCGCGCCCTGGTCGCCAGCCCGGACGGGCGGGTCGTCGAGCGCCACGAGGTGTCCGGTCCGGCGACGGCGGGCGCGGCGCTCGGCCGCTCGGCCGCCCGCCACCTGCTCGACGAGCAGGGCGGCGCCCGGTTGCTGGGCCGCCCCTAGCCCGGTACGCATCAGGACCGTGACCGTCCACCTCGTCGGCGCCGGCCCGGGGGACCCCGGCCTGCTCACCGTGCGGGCCCGGGAGCTGCTCGAGCGCGCCGACGTGGTCGTCTACGACCGGTTGTCGCAGGAGTCGCTGCTCGACCTCGCGCCGCCCGGGGCCGAGCGCATCGACGTCGGCAAGGCGCCCGGCCGGCACCGCATGGCCCAGGAGGAGATCAACGCCCTGCTGGTCGAGCGGGGCCGGGCCGGCCAGACGGTGGTGCGGCTGAAGGGCGGCGACCCGTTCGTCTTCGCCCGGGGCGGCGAGGAGGCGGCGGCGCTCGCCGCGGCGGGCGTCCCCTTCGAGGTCGTCCCCGGGGTCACCTCGGCCATCGCGGTGCCCGCCTACGCCGGCATCCCCGTGACGCTCCGGCACTCGTCGACCAGCGTCACCATCGTCACCGGCCACGAGCAGCCGGGAGCCGGCGACGGCACGGTCGACTGGGAGGCCGTGGCCCGGGTCGGCGGCACGATCGTCGTCCTCATGGGCGTGGCCCGCATCCGCCGGATCGCCGAGTCGCTGATCGCCGGCGGCCGCTCGCCCGACACCCCGGTCGCCGCCATCCAGTGGGGGACCCGGCCGGAGCAGCGGACCGTCCGGGCCACCCTGGCCACCATCGCCGACCAGCCCCTCGGCACGCCCTCGACCATCGTCGTCGGCGACGTCGCCGCCTGCGACCTCGCCTGGTTCGAGAACCGCCCGCTGTTCGGGCGGCGCATCGTGGTCACCCGGCCCCGGGACCAGGCCCGCGAGCTGGTCGACCGGCTGCGGGAGCTGGGCGCGGCGGCGATCGAGGTGCCGGCCATCGAGATCGGCGACCCGGCCGACGGCGGCGCGGCGCTGGCCGCCGCCGTCGAGCGGCTGGCCGCGGGCGCCTACGCCTGGGTCGTCCTCACCTCGCCCAACGGCGCCCGGCGGCTGCTGGCCGCCGTGCGGGCGGCCGGGCGCGACGCCCGGGCCCTGGGCGGCACCCGGATCGCCGCCATCGGTCCCGGCACGGCCGAGGCCCTGGCCGAGGGCAACCTGGTCGCCGACCTCGTGCCTCCCCGCTTCGTCGCCGAGTCCCTGGTCGAGGCCTTCCCGGCGCCACCGCCGGGCGGGGATCCCGCCGGGCGCCGGGTGCTGCTCGCCCGGGCCGCCGTCGCCCGCGACGTCCTGCCCGAGGGCCTGGCGGCCAAGGGGTGGGACCTCGACGTCGTCGAGGCCTACCGCACCCGGCCCGCCCGGCTGGACGAGCGACAGGTCCGGGCGCTGGCCGAGGCCGAGGTCGTGACGTTCACGTCGTCGTCGACGGTCACCAACCTCGTCGCCGCCGTCGGGCGGGAGGCGCTGCCGCCGGTCGTCGCCGCCATCGGCCCGGTCACCGCGGCCACCGCCCGGGAGCTGGGGCTGGAGGTGGCGGTCGAGGCCGAGGTCCACACCGCGGCGGGCCTGGTCGACGCCCTGTGCGCCTGGGCCGCCGAGAACCCGCGGCCGGTCGCGCCCCGCGTGGACTGACGGCCGCGTCGGTTGGCGCCCGGCCGGGGGCGGGTGGTTGACTGTCGTCCTCGCGGCGCCCTCGGGGAAGGGGCGGGCGTCCCAACCGATGGGTCCGACGGTGGAGCAGCGCCCACTCGTCGCCCGGTGCTACAAACCAGGTCCGTCAGCTGGCGAGCGGCGGGGGGAACGTGTCGCTACTGTCCGTCAACAACATCGGAGTGCGCTTCGGGGGCGTCGTCGCCCTCGACGACCTCAGCTTCACCGTCGAGCCCGGCCGCATCTGCGCCCTCATCGGCCCGAACGGTGCGGGCAAGACGACGCTGTTCAACGTCCTCAGCCGCCTCTACCAGCCGCAGACGGGGACGGTGCGCTTCAACGGGCACGACCTGCTGGCCCAGCCCGCCCACCGCATCGCCCGGCTCGGCATCGCCCGCACGTTCCAGAACGTGGCGCTCTTCCCGGCGCTGACCGTCCTCGAGAACGTCATGACCGGCGCCCACGCCCACGGCCGCGTCGGGTTCGCCCGGTCGATGCTGCGGCTCGGCGCCGCCCGCGAGGAGCGCCGGCTGCGGGAGCGCTGCCTCGACCTGCTGGTCGAGCTGGACCTGGCCGAGCTCGCCCACCGCCCGGTGGCCGGGCTGCCGTTCGGCACCATGAAGCGCATCGAGCTCGCCCGGGCCCTGGCGGCCGAGCCGCGGCTGCTCATGCTCGACGAACCGGCCAACGGGCTCACCCACAGCGAGGTCGACGAGCTGGGCGAGACGATCCGGGCCGTCCGCGACCGCTTCGACCTCACGATCCTGCTGGTGGAGCACCACATGGCCATGGTGATGACGATCTCCGACCACATCGTCGTGCTCGACTTCGGCCGCAAGATCGCCGAGGGCGCGCCCGACGAGGTCCGCAACGACCCGCTGGTCATCGAGGCCTACCTGGGCGCGCCGGCATGAGCCTGCTCGAGCTGCGCGACGTGGCCGGCGGCTACGGCCCGGTCCGCGTCCTGCACGACATCGACCTGTCGGTCGAGGAGGGCCAGGTCGCCGTCGTGCTGGGCGCCAACGGCGCCGGCAAGACGACGACCCTGCGGGCCATCAGCGGCCTGCTCGACGTCGTCAGCGGCGACATCCGCTTCGCCGGCACCTCGCTGGTGGGCAGGCCGCCCGAGGCCATCGCCCGCCTGGGCATCGCCCACGTGCCCCAGGGGCGGGGCACGTTCGCGGACCTCACCGTCGAGGACAACCTGCGGATCGGGGCCATCAACCGCCGCGACCGCGACGTCGAGCGCGACCTGCGCCACTGGCTCGAGGTGTTCCCCCGGCTGGGCGAGCGCCGCGACCAGGAGGCCGGCTCCATGAGCGGCGGCGAGCAGCAGATGCTGGCCCTGGCCCGGGCGATGATGGCCCGCCCCAAGCTCCTGCTCCTCGACGAGCCGTCGCTGGGCCTGGCCCCGCTCGTCACCCGCGAGCTGTTCGACCGGCTGGCCGAGCTCAACCGCGAGGAGGGCCTGACCATCCTCGTCGTCGAGCAGAACGCCAACCTCGCGCTCGAGATCGGCCACTGGGGCTACGTGCTCGAGACCGGGCGCATCGCCGTGCAGGGCCCCGCCGCCGAGCTGCACGACGACGACGCCGTCCGCAAGGCCTACCTGGGATTCTGAGGACGCCTCCCATGCAGCTCTTCCTGAGCCAGGTCATCAACGGGGTCGGCAACGGGGTGGTGTTCGCCACCGTGGCGCTCGCCCTCGTGCTGATCTTCCGCACCACCCGGGTGCTCAACTTCGCCCAGGGCGAGATGGCCCTGTTCTCCGCCTACATCAGCTGGAAGCTGACCACCTTCGACCTGCCGGTCTGGGTGGCCATCGGCATCTCGATGGCCATCGCCTTCGTCGCCGGAGCGGTCATCGAGCGCACGCTCATCCGGCCGATGGAGGGCCACAGCCCGCTCAACGTGGTGATCATCACGTTGGGCCTGTTCCTCGGGCTCAACGCCCTCGTCCAGCTGATCTTCGGCACCGACCCCCAGTCGATGCCGTCGCCGTTCCCGAAGGGCAGCGTCTCGTTCATCGCCGACACCCGGGTGCAGAAGGTGACCATCGGGCTGATGGTCGTGCTGCTCGTCGAGTGCGCGGCCCTGTGGCTGCTGCTCAACCGCACGACGCTGGGGCTCAAGCTGCGGGCGGTGGCCTCGAACCCCGACTCCGCCCGGCTCCACGGCATCCGGGCCGGCTCGATGCTCATGTTCGGGTGGGCGATCTCCGCGGCCATCGGGGCGCTGGCCGGCTCGCTGGTCGCCTCCGAGCGGGCGGCGCTGGACGCCAGCCTCATGCAGGTCGTGCTCGTCTACGCGCTGGCGGCGGCCGCGCTCGGGGGCTTCGACAGCATCTGGGGCGCGGTCGTCTCCGGCCTGGTCGTGGGGGTGGCCGACGCGCTGACCATCCAGTACGTCGACGCCCTCGACGGCATCGAGGTCGTGCTGCCGCTCGGCCTCATCCTGGTGGTGCTCGTGGTCATGCCGAACGGCCTGTTCGGCAAGCGCACGGTGGAGAGGGTCTGATGGCGTCCGACCGGTCCGGGGCGGCGGTCGAGCCGGCGGTGGCGGGCGAGGCGCCCGCGACGGTGGCCCGGGTCCGGCCCTCGCCGTGGCCCGAGGTGCCGCGGCCGGTGCGCGTCGCCCGCATCGTCATCGGCGTCGTGCTGGCGGTGGCGGCGCTGTACGCGCCGCTCTACTTCGAGCCGGACGTCAACCGCCTGCTCTCGCAGGCCATCTACATCGCCATCGCGGCGATGGGCCTGAACCTGCTCACCGGGTTCAACGGGCAGGTGTCGATCGGCCACGGCGCCTTCTTCGGCGTCGGGGCCTTCACCTCGGCGATCCTCATCGTCGACCACGGGTGGACCTTCGAGGCCACGATCCCGGTGTCCGCCGCGCTGACCGGCGTGCTGGGCCTGCTGGTCGGCATCCCGGCCCTGCGGGTGCGGGGCCTCTACCTGGCGCTCGTCACCCTGGGCCTCGCCGTCCTCTTCCCCCGCATCACCCAGAAGTACGTCGACGGGACCGGCGGCGTGCCGCTGCTGCGGCCGTCCCGCCGCGAGTTCGCCTCCCTGATCGAGGGCCTCGACGACGACCAGTGGGCCTACTACCTGTGCCTGGCGATCATGGCCCTGCTGTTCGTGCTGGCCTGGAACCTCGTGCGGGGCCGGGTCGGCCGGGCGATGATCGCCGTGCGCGACCAGGAGCTGGCGGCCACCACCGTCGGGGTGAACCTGGCCGCCACCAAGGTCGGCACCTTCGCCGTCAGCGCCGCCTACGCCGGCGTGGCGGGGTCGCTGTCGGTCATGGTCGACAAGCTGGCCGACGGCACCAACCCCATCCTCTACTTCCAGCGGTCGATCGAGTTCCTGGTGGCCATGGTGATCGGCGGCACCGCCACGATCCTGGGCCCCGCCGTCGGCGCGCTCGTGCTCGTGCTGCTGCGCCGCAACACCCAGGACCTCATCGAGGGCAAGGAGATCCTCGCCCCGGCGCTGTTCGGCGCCGCGCTCATCGTGATCGTGTTCGTGCTGCCCGAGGGGCTGGTGGGCGGCGTCCGGCGCCTCCTCCTCCGCCTCGGTCAGCGCACGTCGGCGAGGGGAAGGGCGCCGACCGCTCCATGACCCTGACGACAGCCGTTCCAGGAGGGTGACCATGTTGAGAAGCCGCAAGGCACGGATCGGGGCGTCCCTGCTGACGCTCGCGCTGCTGGCGTCGGCGTGCAGCTCGCGCGATGACGACGACGCCGCCACCGGTGACGAGGGGAGCGGTGGCGAGGACACCGAGAGCCTGATCCCCACCGACCACTGCGCCACCGACCCCACCGAGGAGATCGAGGGCGACGTCATCAAGCTCGTCTCCAGCTACCCGCAGTCCGGCCAGTACGCGGCCTACAGCGAGATCGCCCGCGGCTGGATGGCCTACTTCGACAAGGTGAACGACGAGGGCGGCGTCCAGATCGGCGACCGCACCTTCACCATCGAGTACGAGACGGCCGACGACCAGTACAACGCGGCCGAGACGGCGGCCAACATCGACCGGCTGGTCGGCCCCGACGGCGACGGCGCCTTCGCGGTGTTCAGCGTGGTCGGGACGGCCAACAACGTCGCCATCCGCGACACCCTCCACGAGCTGTGCGTGCCCAACCTGTTCGCGGCGACGGGCTCGCCGCAGTGGGGCAACCCGGACTACCCGTGGATGATCGGCTCGACGCTGACGCCCTACACCATCGAGGCGGCCGCCTTCGCCGAGCTGCTGCAGGAGATCAAGCCCGACGCCAAGGTCGCCATGCTCCGCCAGGACGACGACTTCGGCGACGCCTACGAAGCGGGCTTCAAGATGGCGATCGAGGGCACCGACATCGAGCTGGTCGAGGTGCAGGAGTACTCGCCGGGCACCGACCCGACGCCCCAGGTGACCAGCCTGGCCAACAGCGGTGCCGACGCCTTCCTCAACGGCGCCGCGCTGCTGCCGTGCCCGCAGGCCCTCACCGCCAAGGAGGAGGCGGGCTGGGAGGCCATCACCTGGGTGTCGGGCACCTGCCTGTCGAAGACCCTCATGGGCATCGCCGGTGAGGCGGGCGCCGACGCCTACGGCGCCTCGAACCTGAAGGACCCGCTGAACCCCGACTGGGACGACGACCCGGCGATGCAGGAGTACCTGGAGACCGTCCAGACCTACCAGCCCGACGGGTTCGACCCCGAGAACGCGGTGGTCGGCTACGGCTACACGCAGGCGGCCATCTTCATCGAGGCGCTGGAGCAGGCCGAGGCCCCGACCCGGCTCGCCGTCATGGAGGCGATGTACGACCTCGAGGTGAGCGACGTCGGCCTCCTGCTGCCGGGCGTGACCATCCGGACCTCGCCGGACGACAAGTTCATGGGCGAGACCGTCCAGCTGGCCCAGTACGAGTGGACGGGGCCGGATGCCCGCAACCACTTCGTGCCGCAGGGCGACCTGATCGACTACGAGGGCCGCACCGCGGAGGTCACCCCGGAGGAGCTGATCAACAGCTGACCGGGGCGGCCGAGGGCCGCGACCCGTGATCCCGTGACCGGGGGCGCCGCCGCGGCGCCCCCGGTCCGCGTGCCGGGTGGGGGAGGGAGCCCTAGCATCGGTGCGTGAGCTTCCCCCAGCGCCGCCTGCGCCGCCTGCGCCGCACGCCCGCCCTGCGCCGCCTCGTGGCCGAGACCCGGCTCTCGGTCGACGACCTCGTGGCGCCGCTGTTCGTGCGCGAGGGCATCGACGAGCCGCAGCCGATCCCGTCCCTGCCGGGCGTCGTGCAGCACACCCGGGACTCGCTGCGCAAGGAGGTGCACGAGCTCGCCGAGCTGGGCGTGCCGGCGGTCATCCTCTTCGGCGTCCCCGCCCGCAAGGACCCCGAGGGCTCCGGGGCCTGGGACCCCGACGGGATCGTGCAGGTCGCGCTGCGCGACCTGCGGTCCGACGTCGGCGACGAGCTCGTCCTCATGGCCGACCTGTGCCTCGACGAGTACACCGACCACGGCCACTGCGGCGTGCTCGACGAGGACGGCGAGGTCGACAACGACGCCACGCTCGACCTCTACGCCCGGGCCGCGGTGGCCCAGGCCGAGGCGGGCGCCGACGTCGTGGCGCCGAGCGGGATGATGGACGGCCAGGTCGCCGCCATCCGCGACGCCCTCGACGAGGACGACTTCCCGCAGGTGGCGATCCTGGCCTACGCCGCCAAGTACGCGTCGGCGCTCTACGGGCCGTTCCGCGACGCGGTCGACGTCACGATCGCCGGCGGGGGCGACCGCAAGGGCTACCAGCAGGACCCGCGCAACGCCCGCGAGGCGCTGGAGGAGATCCGGGCCGACCTGGCCGAGGGCGCGGACATGGTGATGGTCAAGCCGGCGCTGTCCTACCTCGACGTGCTGGCGGCCGCCCGGGCCGAGGTCGACGTGCCGCTCGCCGCCTACCACGTGTCGGGCGAGTACGCCATGGTGCACGCCGCGGCCGAGCGGGGCTGGCTCGACGGCCCGGCGGTCATGCTCGAGCACCTGACGGCCGTCAAGCGGGCCGGCGCCGACCTGATCCTCACCTACGCGGCCCGGGACGTCGCCGAGCGCCTCCGCTGACCCGCCTCAGCCGGTCGGGCGCCAGCGGAGCTCGACGACCAACGGCGGGTGGTCGCTCAGCGGCTCGCCGTCGGGGGCGGTGAACCGCTCCCGGGGCATGTCGTACGAGACGGCCTCGATCTCGACGCCCTCGCCGCTGCGGTAGGCGACCTTGTCGATCGAGCCCGGCTCCGGGCAGTCGGTGGCCTCGCAGGCGTCGGTCAGGCCGGTGCGCTCGAGGAACTCCTGCCAGATCTCCGTGTCGGCGCCGCCCGCGGCGTCGGGGTGCGAGTCGTCGGTGTGCAGGTTGGTGTCGCCGCCGAGGATGATCGCCCGGCCCGCGCTGTGCTCCTCGACGTGGTCGGCGAGCAGCGCGAAGTCCTCGGCCTGCAGCCGCTGGTCCTCGGCGGTGCCGCCGGCCTCGGCGTGCAGGTTGTAGAGGTCGACCTCGACGCCGTCGGCCAGCTCCAGGCGCACGACCATGAAGCCCTTCATGGCCAGGCAGTCGCCGGCGCCGCCGTCGCTCGTGTCGGGGCCGCCGAAGCACCCGGGCCACGGCACCCGGGTGTTGCCGGTGAACGGCACCCGGGACAGGATCCCGAGCCCGTCGCCGACGAACAGGGGCCGGCTCGTCGGGTCGAGCCCCACCGCCTCGGGCCCGGGGTGGGGCTCCGAGCGGAACTCGTGGGTGGCCTCGGCCCGCAGGCGGTCGTGGTAGTGGACGAAGTCGAGCTCGGCGGCGGGGCCCTGCCACCAGTCGAAGTCCTCCTGGGTGAGGACGACGTCGTAGTCGTCGAGCAGCGGGCTGATGAGCGGGATGTGCTCCTCGGGGTTCTCGGTCGACACCTCCTGGGGCAGGCCGGCGACGTTGTAGGTCAGGAGCCGCAGCGTGCCGCCCTCGGACGCCTCGGCCCCCGCGCCGCCGGCGTCGCCGTCCCCGCTGCCGCCGTCGCCGTCACCGCCGCCACCGCAGGCCACCCCGACCAGGGCCGCCGCCAGCGCGGCGACCAGCAGGCCCCGCCGCCGGCGCGGGCGGCGCGACGCTCGACCGTCGGTGGTCCCGATCCGCTGTCCCCCCATGGCCGAGAACGTTAGGCGCCGGGCGCCGAGGGGGGTGGAGCCGGCCCCTAGGCTCGGGCGCCGTGGCCACCAACGAGGAGCTCTTCGCACGCGCCCAGCGGGTGATCCCCGGGGGCGTCAACAGCCCGGTCCGGGCGTTCCGCGCCGTGGGCGGCACGCCCTACTTCGTCGCCCGCGCCGAGGGGGCCCACGTCTGGGACGTCGAGGGCCGCCGCTACGTCGACCTGGTGCAGTCGTACGGGGCGATCATCGCCGGTCACGCCCACCCGGCCATCGTCGAGGCCGTCCAGCGGGCCGCCGTCGACGGCACGAGCTACGGCGCGCCGACCGAGCGCGAGGTGCTGCTGGCCGAGGAGATCTGCGCCCGGGTCCCGTCGTGCCAGATGGTGCGGCTGGTGTCGAGCGGCACCGAGGCGACGATGTCGGCGATCCGGGTCGCCCGCGGGTTCACCGGCCGGGACGTGGTCGTGAAGTTCGCCGGCAACTACCACGGGCACGGCGACCTGCTGCTCGCCGAGGGCGGCAGCGGCATGGCGTCCCTCGGCCTGCCCGGCTCCGCCGGGGTGACCCGGGCCGCCGTGGCGGACACCGTCGTCGCGCCCTACAACACGGTCCCCGAGCTGGACGAGCGGGTCGCCTGCGTCATCGTCGAGCCGATCGCCGCCAACATGGGGCTGGTCCCGCCCGACCCCGGCTTCCTCGCCGGCCTGCGGGCGGAGTGCGACCGGGTCGGCGCGCTGCTGATCTTCGACGAGGTCATCACCGGCTTCCGGGTGGCCCGGGGCGGGGCCCAGGAGCTCTACGGCGTGGCGCCCGACCTCACGACGATGGGCAAGGTCATCGGCGGGGGCCTGAACATCGGCGCCTACGGGGGCCGGGCCGACGTCATGGGTGCGGTCGCCCCGCTCGGGCCCGTCTACCAGGCGGGCACGCTGTCGGGGAACCCGCTGGCCACCGCGGCCGGGCTGGCCGTCCTCGAGCTGCTCGACGCCGCCGCCTACGAGACCCTGCGCGACCGGGCCGAGGCGGTGGCGGGCATCTTCCGCCGGGCCTTCGCCGACGCCGGCGTGACGGCCCACGTGCCGGTGGCGTCGACGCTCGTCGGGCTGTACCTCGGCGACCGGCTGCCCTCGGACTACGACGGCGCCCGCGCCACCGACGAGGCGGCCTACGCCCGCCTGTTCCACGCGCTGCTCGACCGGGGCGTGGCCATCGCGCCGGGGGCCTACGAGGTCCTGTTCCCCGGGCTGGCCCACGACGACGACGTGCTGGCCGAGCTGGAGGCGGCGGTCACCGAGGCGGTGGCCGCCGTCGCCTGAGGCCGGGCCGGGGGACGGCCGGCTCAGCCGGCCCCGCCGGTCGCGCCGTCGGCCGGGCCCCGCATCGGCTCCAGCGTGCAGGCCCAGGCGCCCGAGTCGATCCGGGGCGGCTCGTCCATGAACTCGATCCGGCAGCGCACGTCGTTGACCAGCCAGCCGAGCGTGAGCGCCGGCCGGAGGTCGCCGCCGCCCGTCGTGTCCGGCTCGTCCGCGACGAACGGCCGGAACGCCACGACGCCGTTCAGCGCCGTGGCCGCCACGAGCACCCACAGGAAGCGCCGGTCGTTGCGGGCGCTGGCCCCGACCCACAGCACGAGCGTGAGGATGCAGGGCACGAGGTGGGCCGGCTTCCACGGCATGGACAGGAACAGCAGCTCGGTGGCCGCGAAGCCGAGCACGGCGAACCGCAGCATCGGGTCCTCGCCCCACCGCCGCAGGGCCCGCAGCAGCGCGGGGGCGGCGACCGCGAGCACGACGGTGAGCGCCACCCCGGCCACCGAGAAGTTCTTGAGCAGGAACCGGGCGAGGTTGTTGGGGAGGCTCACCCAGCCGTCGGTCGTCTCGAGGAAGCCGAAGCTCCGGTCGTAGGCCAGCCAGGCGGGGACGTAGAGCAGCGCGCCGGACGCCAACGCCACGGCGGCGGCGACCGCGGCCCGCCGGCGCTCGGACCGGTCCCAGCCGACGGCGACGACCAGGGTGCCGACGAGCAGCAGGGTCGAGCTCCGGCAGCCGACGGCCAGGCCGAGCAGCAGGCCGGCGACCAGCGGCCGGCGCCCGAGGAGGGCCAGCGCGCCCCAGGTGGCGAACGCGGTCGCCCACACGAAGTCGGCGGTCTGGGTGCCGGCGACGACGACGACGGGGGAGGCGAGGAAGGACAGCGCGACGAGGTCGCCGTTGCGGTGGCCCCAGGCCCGCACCAGCCGGGCGATCCCGACGACGGTGGCGGCCAGGGCCCCGGCGGTGGCCAGGTTGACGAGGACGTGGCCCCCGAGCGGGTCGAGCACGGCGACGATCGCCTCGACGACGGGGACGCCCGGGTTGCGCGACGGCTCGTAGTCGCCGTGGCGGATGAGCGCGGCGGTCTCGAGCACGTCGCCGATGTCGAGGTCGGTGCCGTAGCCCAGCCACACGAGCGGCAGGGTGACGGCTGCGGTCACGAGCACGAGGGTGCGGTCGCGCCAGCCGTCCGCCCCGGCGTGGGCCCCGTCGCCGGGCTCGACGGCGCGCGCCGGCGCCGCACCCGCAGCCTCGACCGGGGGGTGGGCGGAGGACGCCATGGCCCGGCAACGCTACTGCGGCGGGGGACGGGCCAGCGGAATCGGCCGGTGCGCGACGGCCCCGACGCTGGTAGCAAGAGACCGTGAACCTCGACGACACGCCCGAGCGGTTGGGCCCGCTCACGGAGCCGTCCGCCGCGGTCCTCGCCGAGCTCGCCGAGCGCGACGCCGTCACCCGGGTGTGGGCGGCCGACCACACGCTCTGGCGCGACGACCCCACCGAGATCGCCGACCGCCTGGGTTGGCTGACGGTCGTGCCCGACATGGCCAGCCGCCTCGACGAGCTGGAGGCCGAGGTCGCCCCGCTCGTCGAGGACGTCGACCACGTCCTGCTCGCGGGGATGGGCGGCTCCAGCCTCTTCCCAGAGGTCGTGGCCCGGGACGCCCCGGCGGCCCCCGGCGCGCCGGTGCTGCGGGTGCTCGACACCACCGACCCCGCCGCCGTCGCCCGCGCCGGCCGCGACCTGCCGGCCGACCGCACGCTGCACGTCGCCGCCTCGAAGTCGGGCACCACGCTCGAGACCCGCAGCCACCTGGAGTGGGCCTGGGCCCGCCACCCCGACCCCCGGCGGTTCGCCGTGATCACCGACCCGGGCAGCGAGCTCGCCGCGCTGGCGGCCGACCGGGGCTTCGCCGCCACCTTCGAGAACCCGCCGGACATCGGCGGCCGCTACTCGGCGCTGTCGCTGTTCGGGCTCGTGCCCGCGCTGGCGGCCGGCGTCGACGTCGAGCCGCTGCTCGCCTCGGCCTCGTCCATGGCCGAGCGCCTGCGGGCCGCCGAGGCGGCCAACCCGGCCGTGCGCCTGGCCGCGGCGATCGCCGCCGGCGTGCGCTCGGGCCGGGACAAGCTGACCATCGTCGTGCCCGACGCCGTCGCCACCTTCGGCCTGTGGCTGGAGCAGCTCGTCGCCGAGTCGACGGGCAAGGACGGCACCGGCGTCGTCCCGGTGGTGGGCGAGCCGCTGGGCCCGCCCGAGGTCTACGGCGACGACCGGCTGTTCGTCGCCCTCGGGGAGGGCACGGGCGGCGAGGCGCTGGAGGCGCTGGCGGCCGCCGGGCACCCCGTCGTCGTCCTGCCGTTCGGCGGGAGCTTCGCCGACCTCGGCGGGCAGGTGCTGCTGTGGGAGCTGGCCACGGCGCTCGTCGGCGCGGCGCTGGGCATCCAGCCCTTCGACCAGCCCGACGTCGCCGCCGCCAAGGCGGCCACGGCCCGGGTGCTGGCCGAGGGCCCACCGGAGGTCGCGGTCGAGCCGGTCGGCGACCTGCTCGCCACGCTGCGCCCGGGGGACTACCTCGCCATCCAGGCCTTCGTCGACCCGGGTGGGTCGGTGGTCGACGAGCTCGAGCGGGTGCGGCTGGCGCTGCGCGACCGCCACCGGGTGGCGACCACGGTGGGCCTGGGGCCCCGCTTCCTGCACTCCACCGGCCAGCTGCACAAGGGCGGCCCGGACACCGGCGTGTTCCTGCAGGTGGTCGGGGACGACCCCGAGGACATCGAGGTGCCGGGCGCCGGCCACGGGTTCTCGGCGCTGAAGCGGGCGCAGGCCGACGGCGACCTGCTGACCCTGCGCGAGCGGGGGCGGCGGGCCGGCCGGGTGGCGCTGGACGAGCTGTTGGAGGTGGTGTCGTGAAGCTCGGCATGGTGGGCCTCGGCCGGATGGGCGGGAACATGGCCGCCCGGCTCGAGGCCGCGGGGCACGAGGTCGTCGGCTACGACGCCCACCGCCCGGACTCGCCGGTCGGCTCGCTGGCCGAGCTGGTCGGCCGCCTGGAGGCCCCCCGCATCGTGTGGGCGATGGTGCCGGCCGGCGACGCCACGGAACAGGTCGTCGCCGACCTGGCCGGGCTCCTGTCGCCGGGCGACCTCGTCATCGACGGCGGCAACGCGAACTGGCGCGACTCGGTGCGGCGGGCCGGGTCGCTGGCCGAGCGCGGCATCGGCTTCGTCGACGCCGGCGTGAGCGGCGGGGTGTGGGGCCGCACCGAGGGCTACTGCCTCATGGTCGGCGGCGACCCCGAGCACGTCGCGCTGGCCCGGCCCGTCTTCGAGGCGCTCGCGCCGGCCGAGGGCGGCTTCGTGCACGCCGGCCCGGTCGGCACCGGCCACTTCACGAAGATGGTCCACAACGGCGTCGAGTACGGGATCATGCAGGCCTACGCCGAGGGCTACGAGCTGCTCGCCCGCTCGGGCCTCGACATCGACGTCCCCGGCGCGCTCGACGCCTGGCGCCACGGGTCGGTCGTGCGCTCGTGGCTGCTCGACCTCATGGTCCGGGCGCTGCGGGAGTCGCCCGGGCTCGAGGGCATCGCGGGCGTCGCCCAGGACTCCGGCGAGGGCCGCTGGACCGTCCAGGAGGCCGTCGAGCGGGGGGTGGCGACGCCGGTCATCAGCGCCGCCCTCTTCGCCCGGTTCGTCTCGCAACAGGAGGAGTCGCTGGCGATGAAGGTCGTCGCCGCGCTGCGCCACCAGTTCGGCGGCCACGCGGTGCTGCCGGAGACCGGGGACACCCGCGACGGCGCCGGGGGCGGGGGATGAGCGACCGCCCCCGCAGCGACGCCCTCGTGCTGTTCGGCGCCACGGGCGACCTGGCCCGCCGGAAGATCTTCCCGGCGGTCTACGAGATGGCGCGGGCCGGCAGCTGCGACGTCCCGGTCATCGGCGTGTCCTCGTCGGAGTGGTCCGACGAGGACCTGCGGGAGCGGGCGCACGCCGCCATCGCCGACCGGGTGGGCACCGTCGACGAGCACGTGTGGAAGGGGCTGGCCGACCGGCTCACCTACGTCAGCGGCGACTACCGCGACCGCTCGACCTTCGACCACCTCGCCGAGCGGCTGCAGGGGCTCCGCCGCCCCCTCTTCTACCTGGCGATCCCGCCCTCGATGTTCGAGCCGGTCGTCACCGGCCTGGCCTCGGCCGGGCTGGCCGGCGAGGGTGCGCGGGTCGTCGTCGAGAAGCCGTTCGGGCGCGACGCGGCCTCGGCACGGGAGCTGAACGAGGTGCTCCACCGGGCCTTCCCCGAGGAGTCGATCTTCCGCATCGACCACTTCCTCGGCAAGGAGTCGGTCGAGGACCTGCTGATCTTCCGGTTCGCCAACTCGATGCTGGAGCCGCTGTGGAACCGCAACTACGTCTCCAGCGTCCAGGTGACGATGGCGGAGGCGTTCGGCGTCGAGGGGCGGGGGAAGTTCTACGAGTCGGTGGGGGCGCTGCGCGACGTCTTCCAGAACCACCTGCTGCAGGTGGTGGCGCTGCTGGCCATGGACCCGCCGGTGTCGGCCGACGAGGACGCGCTCAGCGACGAGAAGGTCCGCCTGTGGCGCCAGGTGCGGCCGCTCGACCCCGAGCGGGTGGTGCGGGGCCAGTACCGGGGCTACACCGACGAGCCCGGCGTCGAGGCCGGCAGCGACGTCGAGACCTACGTCGCGGTCCAGCTCGAGATCGACTCGTGGCGGTGGGCGGGCGTGCCCTGGCTGATCCGGACCGGCAAGCAGCTGCCGGTCACCGCCACCGAGGCGGTGGTCACCTTCAAGGCGCCGCCCCGCATGCTCTTCGCCCGGTCGGGGGCGCCCCGCCCCCAGCCCAACCGGCTGCGGTTCCGGCTCGGTGTCGACGACGGGGTCACCCTGCAGCTGCAGACGAAGGCGCCGGGTGACGACCTGGTCAGCCGGCCGGTCGACCTCGAGGTGTCGTACGCCTCGCTCTTCCCGCACCGGCAGGAGGCGTACCAGCGCCTGCTGGAGGACGCGATGGAGGGCGACCACCGGCGCTTCGGTCGGGCCGACGGCGTCGAGGAGCAGTGGCGGATCGTCGAGCCGGTGCTGCGCAACCCGGCGCCGGTCGAGCTGTACCGCAAGGGCACCTGGGGGCCGAGCGGGGCCGACGCGCTGGCCTCGGTGGTGGGCGGCTGGATCGAGCCGCTGGCCGAGGGCTGAGCGGGCGCCGGGACCGGCTCGCACGGCGACCGCGGGTCGGCAACGATGGGGCGGTGCTGGCAGCCATCCCCTACACCACCTTCCCCACGATCGAGCTGGGGCCGCTCGAGCTGCGGACCTTCGGGCTCATGGTCGCGCTGGGCGTCCTGCTCGGCACGTGGATCGCCGCCCGCAACGCGGAGCGCTTCGGCGTCCCCCGCGACGAGACCTACCGGGTGGCCACCTGGATGGTGCTCGCCGGCATCGTCGGCTCCCGCCTGACCTGGGCGATCACCCACACCGAGAGCATCGAGGACCCGATCGACGTCATCGCCATCTGGGAGGGCGGCATCCAGTTCTCCGGCGGCTTCATCGCCGCCCTCCTCGTCGGCCTGCCGATGTTCCGGCGCTGGGACCGCCTGCAGCGCTGGCGCATCCTCGACGGCTACGCCCTCGGGCTCACGATCGGCCTCGCCGTCGGCCGGGTCGGCTGCTTCGCGGTGGGCGAGCACTTCGGGCGGACCAGCGACTTCCTCCTCGCCACCCGCTACGACGGCGGCGAGGTTCGGGAGCCGTCGCTCGGGGACGTGCCCCTGCTGGAGGGCACGACGTTCCACAACACGTCGCTGTACGAGATGCTCTACCTGCTCGTGATCTTCGCGGCGCTGGGTGCCTGGGTGGTGCTGGCCCGCCGGCGGGGCGACGACGTCGCGCCCGGCTCGATCGTCGGCGCGTTCGTGGCCGCCTACGGCGTCTGCCGCTTCCTCAGCGACACCCTGCGGGTGAACGACGAGCGGGTCCTGCGGATGACCGGCGCCCAGTGGATGTGCCTGGTCATGGTCCCCGCCGGGTTGTTCATCCTCTGGAAGGTGCGTCCCCGCCTGGCGGCGCTCGCGGCGGCCGGCGCCGCCGGTGACGGCGGAGCGGCCGAGGGTGGCGACGAGGACGGGGCGGACGGCGACACCGGGCCGGCTGCGGAGGAGCGCGGGACGACCGAGGAGGCCGGGACTGCCGAGGGTGGCGCGCGTGACGAGCCGTCCGGGGCGGGCGACGAGGCCGGGACCGCCACGAGCAGCGACGACGTGGCGAGCCCCGGCGACGCGGCGGACGCCGACGAGGGCGCGGCCGCGGGCGGCGGGCCCGAGGCCGGCGGCCGGGAGGCCGGCGTCCCCGGCGGCGAGGGCTGAGGCGGGCCGGCCCGCTCAGGCGGGGACCGGCTCGGGCACCAGCCGGGCCAGCCGGGCGACCGCCCGGTAGGCGGCCTCGGCCGGGCCGAGCTCGTCCTCGCGCAGCAGGTTGGCCATGATGCGCAGCACCCACTCCATCAGCGAGCGCGACCGCATGCCCACCCGGGTGAGCTCGCGCATCAGCGCCGGCCGGCCGATGATCGTGGCGAAGTGGCGGGCCACCTTGAAGTAGAGGCCGTACTCCTCCTCGAGGCGCACCGGGTACTGCGCCAGCGGCGCCGCCGAGCCGGTCCGCAGCGCCTCGTCGATCAGGTCGGCCGCCAGGCGGGCGGTCTCGTAGGCGTAGTCGATGCCCTCGCCGTTGAACGGGTTGATCGAGCCGGCGGCGTCGCCGACCAGCAGCCAGTTGGGACCGGCCTTGGGGTTGACCGACCCGGCCATCGGCAGGCGGCCGCCGGTCGGCGGGGCGAGGACGGCGTCGGGGTCGATGCCCCAGCGCGCGGGCGCGGTGGCCGCCCACTCCTGCATGAGGTGGGTGGTGTTGACGTCCTTGTAGCCCTTGAACGTCGACAGCAGGCCGATGCCGACGTTGATGGTCCCGTCGCCCAGCGGGAAGATCCAGCCGTAGCCGGGCAGCGACCGGCCCTCGCGGTCGTGGACGTCGAGGCACGACTCGATCCAGGGGTCGTCCGAGGCCGGTGACTCGAAGTACCCCCGGATGGCGATGCCCTGCGGGTAGGCCTTGTTGCGGGCCGCGCCGAGCGCGCGCCCGAAGCGGGACAGCGAGCCGTCGGCCACGACGACGTAGCGGGCCCGGACCTCCCGGGCCTCGCCGGTGGTCTTGTCCTCGACGACCGCGCCCGTGACCAGGCCGTCGGCCAGCAGCGGCCGCTTGGCCTCGGTGGCCTGCAGGACGGTGGCGCCGGCGGCGGCCGCGTGGTCGGCGACCAACCGGTCGAGGTCGCGCCGGCGGACGACGTAGCCGTGGTCGGGGAAGACCGGGTGCTCGGGCCACCGGAGCTCGAGGGTGATGCCGTGGGCGACGGCCCGGAGGCCCTCGTGGCGGTGGTGGTGCGCGGCGATCGCCGGCTCGAGCCCCATGGCGCGCAGCTGGTGGACCGCCCGGGGGGTGAGCCCGTCGCCGCAGGTCTTGTCGCGGGGGAAGGCCTTGCGCTCGAGCACGCAGACGTCGTGGCCGGCCTTGGCCAGCCAGAAGGCGGCGGCAGCCCCCGCGGGGCCGCCGCCGATGACGAGGACGTCGTGCCGCTCCGTGGCCATGGGGCCCGAGCCTAGGGCGCCGGCGGGCCGGCGCCGCAGGCCGGGTCAGCCGCCGAGGTCGGCCTCGGTGACGCCGGCGGCCTCGGACAGCTCGCCGAGGCCCGCCTCGGCCAGGGTCATCTCGCCCGTGGCGACGGCGCGCAGGTCGGCGTAGTCCTCGTTGGCCTCGGACACGTCCTCGCCCGAGAGCTGCCGCTCGTAGAGGACGACCTGGGCGAGCTCCTGGTCGGTGAGCGTGGGCCAGGCCGGCATCAG
>Ga0207864_1000928_pt1 | contig 35513 bp, 27 predicted proteins | sample HigsolmetaAR202D_FD_184834 | JGI IMG/M metagenome (GOLD analysis project Ga0207864, IMG submission 184834) | Ionic liquid and high solid enriched microbial communities from the Joint BioEnergy Institute, USA - AR20-2-D (SPAdes) (version 2) ...
CTCCACCCGTAACTCGCCCAGCTCATCAAACGCATCCGCGCGATCGGCCGGAGCATGTACCAGCGCGGTCACGCGCGGCGCGACCTGTCGCAGCATCACGTGCAACGTGCGGTTCAGATCGGCTGTGGCAATCAGCACGATGTGATGCTCGGTACGACAGCGTTGCGCTTCGATCGCGGCGAATCGCGCGGCCTCGCGGTCGATCAGGCCGTTGGCCGCCAGTGTCGTTTCGTACGCCTCTTCAAGCTGCGTCAGTGCCTCCCATCGCGATTCATCGGCGAAATCGGGAAGTGCGGCCGCGAGCCGACCCGCCACTTCCGACACGCGCACCCCATCGGCCGCGAGTGTCCGCGAAAGGCTCTGCAGTTGCCGCGCCAGCGTGAGCCAGCCGGTGAAATCGTCGCGTGCCGGCGGATGCGGCACGACGAAACGAATGAGATCGGTGTCCGCCTCGCTCAGGGCATGTGCACGTGCCAGAAGCGCCTGCAGATCGCCCGCGATGCGCAGGTCCTGTGGCGGTTCGTAGAGCAGTTCGGGCAGATCGCCCAGTGTGACAATCTGCGGCGGAATGAGTGCGGCGTCGCCGGCCGACTCAACGAGAATTTCCAGCAGTCGTCGGGCAGCGCGGGCGCCGCTGGTCGCCAGCACGCAAGGCGACAAATCCCACATGCCCTGTTGCGGCGCGTACCGGCGGCGAAGCCATTCCGCGGCGGCGGGCAGCATGGGCCCCGTCCACCCCAGAAAGCAACGCTCCGCCCCAGTACCGTCGCGCTGATCGATCACGGGGATAGTGTAACACAGGGGGAGGCGAAGGGAGGCGATGCACATTCCTTTGAACAGCGAAGATCCCACCCTTCGCTGCTCTCAGGGGCGGGCGTTGGATAACGTGGAGGAAGGCGCGTCAGTTCACATGGAACGGCAATTGTCCTATGCTGTTTGTATGGAACTGAATCAACGCATTGCTCAGTGGGAAAACATGACCGCGGCAGACCCGGACAACGACATGGCCTGGTTCAGCCTCGGCACCGCATACAAGGACGCCCATCGCTACGAGGAAGCGGACAAAGCGCTCGCCAAAGCGATCGAGCTGAACCCCGCCCAGTCGCGTGCCCGGCAGTTGCGAGGCCAGGTACTCATCGAGCTGGGCCGTCATGAGGAAGCCGCGGCAGTGCTGACCGAAGGCTACATCGCCGCCGCCCAGCGGGGCGATACGATGCCCATGCGGGCAATGGGTTCGCTGCTGGAGAAGCTGGGCAAGCCTGTGCCGAAGGTGGAATCACCCGCCCCCACTACTCCGGCAGCGGGTGAGAATCAGATCATCGACCGCCGCACGGGCCGACCCGGTACGCGAATGCCCGATCCGCCGATGCGCGGCCCGCTGGGCCGATTCATCTACGACCACTTCTCGCTGGAAACCTGGCGCGAGTGGATCGGCCAGGGCACCAAGGTCATCAACGAACTGCGTCTGGATTTTTCCAACGAATCGCACCAGAAAGTGTACGAGCAGTACATGCTCGAATGGCTGGGCGTCACGCAGGAAGAGGTTGACGCCTACGCCAAAGAACAGGCGTCGTAAACAGCCGCCTCACACGCGCCCCGCCGACACAATCAACCCAAAAGAAAAACCCACGCCCCGAGGACGTGGGTTTTCTTTTTGCGGATTGTCAGCACCGAAACGCTGATTACTCCTCATCCGTGGATGCCAGCTCCGCCAGCACGCTGAAATCCTCGAGCGTGGTGGTGTCGCCCTTGACCTCGCCACCCGCGGCAATTTCGCGCAGCAGTCGCCGCATGATCTTGCCGCTTCGGGTCTTGGGCAGCGCATCGGTAAAGCGGATCTGGTCCGGCTTGGCGATCGCGCCAATCTCTTTGGCAACGTGGTTGATCAGCTCCTGTTTCAGCTCAGGTGAAGGCGGTTCGGTGCCGCGCAGTGTCACGAACGCGGCGATGCCCGTGCCCTTGATCTCGTGCGGCACACCCACCACCGCTGCTTCCGCCACGCGTGGGTGCGACACCAGCGCCGATTCCACCTCCGCCGTGCCCAGCCGGTGGCCCGAGACGTTGATCACGTCGTCGACGCGGCCCATTACCCAGAAGTTGCCATTCTCATCGCGGCGAGCGCCGTCACCGGCGAAGTAGCAACCCTTGATCTCGCTCCAGTAGGTCTTGATGAAGCGTTCGCGGTCGCCATAGATGCCACGGAGCATGGCCGGCCAGGGCTTGCGAATGACCAGGAACCCGCCGGTATTCACCGGTTGCTCGTTGCCGTTCTTGTCGACCACCGCCGGGTCAACACCGAAGAAGGGCAGCGTGCAGGACCCGGGCACTGTCGTGGTCGCACCGGGCAGCGGCGTGATCATGTGACCGCCCGTTTCCGTCTGCCACCACGTGTCCACGATTGGGCACCGCTCACCACCGATCACCTTGTGATACCAGATCCACGCCTCGGGATTGATCGGCTCACCCACGCTGCCCAGCACGCGAAGGCTGGAGAGGTCATGCTTCTTCGGGTACTCGTCGCCCCATTTCATGAACGCACGGATCGCCGTCGGCGCGGTGTAGAACTTGGTTACCCGGTGCCGCTCGACGATATCCCAGAATCGGTCCGGCTCGGGGAAGTTGGGCGCGCCTTCATACATCAGCGTCGGCACCTGGTTGGGCAGAATGCCATAGATGATGTAACTGTGCCCCGTCACCCAGCCGATGTCCGCCGTACACCAATAGAGTTCCGTCGGATCGTCCGGCTGAAGGTCGAACACGTACTTGGAGGTCAGGTAGGTGTAGACCATGTACCCTCCGGTGGTGTGCATGATGCCCTTGGGCTTGCCCGTGGTGCCGGAGGTGTAAAGGATGAACAGCAGGTCCTCCGCATCCATTTCCTCAGCCGGGCATTCAGCCGATTCATTGGCTACCAGCTCATGCCACCAGTGGTCGCGCCCTTCCACCCAGTTCACGGTGTTGCCCACGTGCTTGTAGACGATCACGTGGTCCACCTGATGCTGCAGCGACATTTCCTCCTGCTTCAGCGCCTCATCCACGGTGAATTTGAGCGGCACCTGCTTGCCGCGGCGCCAGCCGGCGTCAGCCGTGATCAGCACCTTGCTCTTGGCGTCCTCGACACGATCGCGGATCGCATTGGCAGAGAAACCGCCGAAGATGATCGAGTGCGGCGCACCGATGCGAGAACACGCCAGCATCGCGATCGCCAGCTCGGGGATCATCGGCATGTAGATCGTGACCGTGTCGCCCTTCTTCACCCCCAGCTTTTTCAGCGCGTTGGCGAGCTTGCTCACCTCACGCAACAGGTCGTTGTAGGTCAGGCGACGAATTTCCGGCTTGCCGCCGTCCATCGGCTCGCCTTCCCAGATGATGGCGACCTTGTCACCCAGACCCGCGTTCACCTGCCGGTCAAGGCAGTTGTAGCAGATGTTGGTCTTGCCGCCGACGAACCACTTGGCATCCGGCAGGTTCCATTCCAGCACGCGCGTCCACTTCTTGAACCAGTGCAGCTCGCTGGCGATCTCGCCCCAGAACTTGTCCGGGTTCTCAATTGACTCGGCGTGCATCTGGCGGTACTGCTCCATGGAGCGGATGTGCGCCTTGGCCGCGACCGCCGGGACCGGGGGGAACATGCGGCTTTCATGAAGCACCGAATCCACCGAACCGCTCAAATCCTGCGTAACGGCCGGTCCCTTGGGCTTAGCCTGGGTCATCTCAAACACTCCCTAAAATGTCAGACACAACCAACCAGAACGACACCTAAGTCGCTGTCATAAAGCTTCTTGATGAGAACGCGTGACCCGCTTGAATCGAGCGTTTACTTTACCGGTTTCGACTACAAGGGGCAATCAGCCGGCCAGCAAACGGCGCCTTGCTCCATTTGCTCCGGGCATGCTTACACAGTACATTGCCCTAGACTGCCGTGGCATCGAAACTTAGCCCTCCTGCTCGAATGCCATGACCTGCCGATGGCTCCCATTTATTGTCGTCGTGCTGCTGTTGGGCACGGCTGTGCCTGGCTGCGTTGAGGAGCGCATCGTGCGCGATTCGTTCGCCGACCTGCGCAGCCTGGCCGATTCGCAGCGTCAACCCAACCGACGGGAACCGCGCCAACTCACCGGGCAAGCCATGGGAGCTGGCTGGACGATCCTGCTTGCCGAGTTCAAGGGCCGCGATCGCCAGACCCGTGCCAACCGACTGGTCCGTCAGCTTGTCCTCGAATCGGGCGTGCCCGACCTGTGGGTCGAAGGCGACGAGCAGACCACCCGCGTGCTGCGCGGCGTCTACCCCAGTCCGACGATCGACATCGCTCAGCGCGATCTGGCCCGCACCAAAGCCATCGAAATCAACGGCAGCAACCCCTTCGCCAACGCGAAACTCATCCCACTGGGCCCCGACGGCAGCGTCATCAGCGAAAGCGACTATGACCTGCGACGCTACAGCGGGATGCTGACGCTGCAGATCAACTACTACGATACGGAGATGGGGCCTGACTTTCGCAAAATCGCCGAGGATGCGGTCAAGGCCCTGCGCGAGGAAGGCGTCGAAGCGTACTTCTATCACGGCCCGAACATGTCGCTGATCACGGTGGGCCTGTTCACTGAGGAAGATCGCGTCCAGCGGGTGATGAAGACGCCCGATGGTCGCGATTTCATCATGGCGGAATATTCGCCGCGCGTGCGCGAACTTCAGCGACGGTTCCCCTACAGCCTGGGCAATGGCCGCACCCTCATTGACAGCCGTAACGAGGGCGAAGGTCGACCGTTGGAAAGTTTCCTCGTCCGTGTACCCTGACGGTCAGTGATTCGCGTTCGCGAGCACAGCCTGACGGGCCGCTTCGTACCGCTCGCGAAACACCTGAGCCATCATCTGGCGAACCGCCGCGAACGTGGGACACGCTTCACCCAGAAGTGAGGCGAGGCTCGCAACGTTCCGATTGGCAAGGCCGCACGGCACGATTGTGTCGAAGTGGCTCAAATTCGTCGTTACGTTGAGCGCCAGTCCGTGCAACGTCACGTTACGTTTCACCCGCACACCAATGGCGGCGAGCTTGGCGGCGGTCGGACCGTTCGGCCCCTGCGTGTTCACCCACACACCGGTGCAGCCGGGCACCTGATGCGCCTGCACCCCAAACGCCGCGACGGTCGCCATGATGACCTCTTCGAGGAAGCGGATGTACCGCCCGACGTTGAACCTCACATCGGCCAGTCGCAGAATCGGGTAAGCAACCAGTTGTCCCGGGCCGTGATAGGTCACATCACCCCCACGGTCGGTCGGCTGCACATCGATGCCCAGCATGCGCAACTGGTGCTGTGAGGCGAGCACGTGCTGCAGCGCGGTGCGCCGCTGACTGACGGTGATGACAGGGTCGTGCTCGACGAAAAGGATGGTCGGCGGTGCATCGCCCGCCAGCACCCGCTCATGCACCGCGCGCTGCTTTTCAAACGCAGCCGTATAGCCGAGGCGACCCAGATCCTCAAAAACGATCGACATCACAAACGTCCGGTGGAATGCCGGCAAGCCAGCCGCTGGCCGGAGGGAAAGCTATCATATCCGCCTTTGAGGAGTCGGACCTTGGGGCAAATTCATCCAACAGCCTGGGTTGATTCAGAGGTCGACCTGGCGCCTTCGGTCATCGTGGGCCCCGGCTGTATCATCGAGGGCCGGGTCACGATTGGCGACAACACGCGGTTGCTGGCCAACGTCCATATTCAGGGCCCCACCACCATCGGCCGCAACTGCACGTTCTATCCCTTCTGCTGCATCGGCTTTCCCCCACAGGATCGCAAGTTCGACCCCTCCCACGCCGGAGCGGGGCTGGTCATTGGCGACGATAACGTCTTTCGCGAATCGGTCACGATCCACCGCGCCACGGGCGAGCGTCCCACCACCATCGGCCATCGCAACTACTTCATGGTCAACAGCCACGTGGGGCACGATGTTATCATCGGCGACGACTGCACGCTCGCCAACGGCGCATTACTGGCCGGACACGTCGAAATGAGTGACCGCGTGATACTGGGTGGCAACGCGGCGGTCCATCAGTTCTGTCGCATCGGCAGGCTGGCCATGCTCTCGGGCATCGCCGCAGTGACGCAGGATCTGCCGCCTTTCTGCACTGTATACAACATGCGTCAGGTCGGTTCGCTGAACGTCGTAGGGCTTCGCCGCGCCGGCCTGCGTGACCACATCGCTCCGTTGCAGCGTGCCTTTGAGATACTTTATCGCGAACGACACGCCAACCCGGCGGCATGCGACCTCATCGAAGCGGAACTGGGCCACGACCCTCTCTGCCGTGAACTGGTCGCTTTCGTCCGCAGTTCCAAACGCGGCATTACCGGTTACACCCACGCGGCCGACGAGGCGTGACACCGCTTGCGGCTTCGCGAAGCCCCCTCACCCGCGATGTATTCCCTATGCCCGCGGCCCCGCCGCATCCTCCTGCGCCAACACCGCCTGCTGGATCACCTCAATGATCTGATCCGGCGTGTACGCATCGCTCTTGAAAAGCTCCCGCCCATCGGGCCCGTAGATCACCAGCAGCGGTATCGTCAGCCGCTGCGTCTGACGCAGCATCGCCCGACCAGCCGGGTTGCTGCCGGTGATGTCCACCTTCATCGGCACCACGCGGTCGCTGTTGAGCAGTTTCGCCACCGCATCCTGATACAGCACGCCGTGCTCCAGCGTCTTGCAGTTGATGCACCACTCGGCGGTGAAGTCCAGCACGATGATCTTGCCCTGCTGCTGCGCCTCAGCGAAGCGCTCGGGGCTGTAGTAGGTCCAATTGATCGGCCCCTTGTCCGTCAGTCGCACACCACCGCAACCAGCACTGACGATCGCAAGCACGCCAAGTGAGCAGAAGATCGCGCGTCGCACCGGATTGGATGTGATCTTCACTGTCCGATAGGCAAGCCAGCCACCGGCGGCGGCAACCATCGCCATCACCGCCCACCAGTAGAGCCTGGTCGGCGGATCGGGCGCTTTCATAAGCAGCCCCGACAGCCCGGTGCCAATGAAGTAGAACGCAGCCGCCAGCATCAACAGGCCCATCACCTGCTTGATCAGTTCGCTGGCCGGGCCGGTGCGCGGCATTCGATCGACCAGTTTCGGATTCATCGACAGGATCTGATATGGCAGTGCCATGCCGACACCGACGGCCGCAAACACCGCCAGAGCGATGCCCGGGTTTCGCGTCGTCGCCCATGCCGCCGCAGTGCCCATGAAGGGCGCGGTACACGGCGTGGACAGCACCGCCGTCATCACACCAAAGCCAAGCGAGCCGAAGATTGAATCATGTTTGGGGTTGATGCTGTAAACGAAGTTGGGCAGTCGCACAGCGAACAAGCCGCACATCCCCACCGCCATCACCGCAATCACCAGACCGACCGTGATCGTGAACGCGGGGTACTGGAACAGCTGGTTGGTGGAGGTGATGCCGCCGGTGAACAGACGCGTCGACACCACAATCGCCGTGCCCAGCCCCACCCAGAAGAGCACCACACCCAGCGACATCACCGTGCCGAGCATGAGCATCCGCGAACGGTTACCCGCCGCCTGCGACAACCCGATGATCTTGATCGGGATGACCGGAAGCACACAGGGAGTGAGATTGAGCAGGAACCCGCCGATCACCGCCATCAGCAGCACCGCCAGCGTACCCACCAAGGTGGAGGCATCGAACGTCCACTTCATCCCGAAGAGGTCGAAGGTGAGGACATTGGCTGCCGCATGGAATCCCTTAAAGAGGGCCGCGTCCGCTTCAGAAAGCGGGGCAACCGCAGTGCCTGCCGCCACCACCGTCAGCTTTGCGGGAATCTCCAGAACCACTGGCTCATGACACGCATGGTCATCGCACGCCTGATACTCCAGGGTCAGCTTCACGTCGTAATCGCCAGGCTCAGCCGACGCTGACACCTTCCCCGGCACATAAAACACCGTCTTGCCGCTGTATACCATCAGGTCGCCGTGGGCAAACTCGACCTTCACAGGGTGCGGCTTGGGAAAACGCGGCTGCTCGAACGTGATGGCGTCCGGCACTTCGACCACCGTCAAAGAGCTGGGATAAGGCTCGAAATCGCCCAGGGCGACAACCTGTGCCTTGTTGGGGTTGATGTGCAGCGGCTCGGGAATATCCAGCTCGATCGCCAGAATGACGTGATCACCCGGTTGCGCAGCGGTCGGCTGCCACACCGTCCGGACGGAAAACTTCCCTGCCCCCCCGCCCAAAATGTCCAATCCACCAAGTTTCGACAGACCAGGCACTTCCGCCTGCGCAGTGGCCGACGACATCACACCGGCGAACAAAGCCGCCACGAGCATCCAAAACAAAGTCTTTCTGGGCATCGATGCACATCCCCGAGGGTGATTGTGATGCAAATATTCCATTCTACCAGCCCGACCCTTGCTCCGCCCGACCACCCCTCGCCCAGATGAACCCGCCACACGGGTCTGGTTATTCCCACCGGACCGTGCGCAGGTCATGACGATCAGAAGCGAGCAGGTGTGACGGGACTGGTAAAATGGGTGGGCGGGAATGCCAATGGACGATCGCGAATCCATGCTGCCGCTGGCAGTGAGCGGGCTTGTGGCGGTGGCGCTGCATGTCCTGTTCATTGCTGCGCTGCCGACGCTGTGGACGTGGGATGCCGCCTTCGCGACGGTTGCGCCCGATGAACTGCTGGCCGAGGCGGAGGACCAACCCCGGCCGAAGCTCGAACTGGGGCGTGACGAAGGGGTTGTGCCCACCTCCGTGGCGTGGATTTCCTACGACGATGTGCGGGAACTGCTTGCCCGGCAGACGAATACAGAGCAACCAGTCCTCCAGATGCAGGCCGACCCCGTGCCCGGCGCGCCGCTTCTGATCGACGCGACCCCGCCCGGACCGCCGACCACCTCGCGTGAGGACGGGATGACCGCTGTACTCCCTGAGCTGGCGCAATCACCCCCGGCGGAATTGCCCCTGCCCGCCCCGACGCCACCGATTCCCGTGCCGCCGACCACCGCCGTCGAAGCGGGCGAGCCGGTGTTATCGCCCATCGACCTGCCGTTGTCACAGCTCGCGGAGCTGCCGGCCCCCTCGCCGATGCCGCCCCTGATGCTCGTCCAGCCGGAGCCGCTCGCCCAGGTGGAGCCGACCCCGTCACCGGACGAAGTGGAACGCGAACCCTCCCAGCAGCCCGCGAACGAAAGACCCAGGCCCACCTCGGCCCCCCGCAGCGATCGCGAGTCGCCGCCGACCGCCATTGAGCAGCGTCTGACCGGCAGTCGCACGGGTGGCGTGCTGGTCATGGACGGTCTGGAGGTGCGCACTGTGGCGCCGCGCGTCGGCATTGTCTCCTATCTCACCAGCGCGCCGCAGGATGCGATTGTTGAAATCACCTTCGGCCGTGACGGCCGGGTCACGCGCGTCGATCTGAAACAATCCACACGCTACGTCGACATCGATGCCGCGATCGAGTCAGCCGCCTATCGCTGGCGAGCACAGGGCGAAAAGCTCAAAGATGCCCCGCACACGATCGTCGTCACGTTCAAGCACTAGAAAACGCCGCATCACGGCAGTGCCGCGCGGCGGAGGCTGTGGCCATACCGTTGTGCCAGGATCGCCGCCAGCGAACGTCGGTAGGGTCCCGGCAGTCGCCGCACGAATTCGCCGCTGAGTCGCACGATATGCGTGGGCGGATCACCCGGCCGATTGAGCGGCCGACCGGGCAGCACACCCCACCAGAAGCCCTCGTATCCAATTGACCTGCCGACCGCGATCGCCTCCTCCGTCCCGTTGTAGCGTGGAAACGCAAGATGACGAATGCGCTTGCCCAGTCGCTCCTCCAGGATGTCACGTGCACGACGAAGATCATCTGCAAGTGAAAGCGCGCAACCACGCATCGCCTCGATCGCCGCGGGATCCGCCCCAATGAGGGCTGCCGGTTCCGGCCATCGCGCTACGTAACGATGGCTGAACGTGTGTGACTGCACGTCCACGTGGCCCGATGCGTGCATCTCATGCAGTTCGCCCCAGGTGCAGCAGCGCTGGTCGATCTGCCGCTGGGCAAACGCACTGTGAAACCGCGGCGCGATGAAGGCAACCGCACGCATGTCATATTTCCGCAGCAGCGGATAGACCACGCGATACAGATTCAGCGCCCCATCATCGAAGCTGAGCACCACCGCCGGCTGAGGGGCTGGCTGCTGATTCGTCAGATGAGCGAGCAGCGCATCGGCATCGATCGTGACATATCCGCCTTCCTTCAGATGTGCCAGGTCGCGTTCGAACGCATCTGCTTCGACCACGTGATAGCAAAAGACCGGCACCCCCGAGCCACAGGACATTGGGCGTCTTGCCGTCACAAACTGCGGCAGCCCGCCCGCCATCGCGCAGCGCAGCTCGGGCCAGTTCTTCTCCCAACTCGATCGCAACGTGCGGACGACCATGATTTGAACCGCCAATGAACGCAAATGAACCCTAATGCCGCACGACGGTCCCACAACGTTCCATTGCCTCCCCATCAGCGTCCATAAGCATTCACCAGCGGTTTCCTCTCCGTGTCACGTTCCCCAACCCGCAGATACACTTCCTCCAGTTCGCGCACATGCCGATCCACGTGATGTTGTTGGCCACTGGCACGGGCCTCGGCTGTCAGCCGATCGCGCAATGTTCCGGGCGTCAGTGCCTTCGCCAACGCATCAGCGAGTGCATCGGTATCCCCCGCCGGCACCAGCAACCCGTTTCGGCCCGAGTCGATCATCTCCGGCAGCCCGCCCACCGCCGTCGCCACCACCGGCCGCCCCGCCGCCAGCGCTTCCAGTACCGCGTAGGGATATCCCTCGTGATGAGACGGCATCGCCACCACGTCCATCGCCGCCAGCATGGCCGGCACGTCGTCGCGCTGTCCCGCGAAGCTGACCGCATCGCGCAATCCCAGCTCGTCCGTCAGCCGCTCACATGCCGCGCGATCCGGCCCGTCTCCGACGATGAGCAGCCGTGCCCCGGGCAGCCGCTGACGCACCTGCGTCATCGCCCGCAGCAGACCGGGATGGTTCTTCACCGGCAGAATCCGCCCGATGATGCCCACCACCGGCTCATCGGCCGCGATGCCCAGTTCCCGTCGCACACGCTGCCGTATCCCCGGGTCGTTCGCACGAGCAAAATCTTCCACCACGATGCCGTTGTAGAGCACCCGCACCCGTTCAGGTGGTATGGCGAAAGTTTCGATGGCGAATCGCCCCACCGCCTGCGACACCACCAGCGCCCGCGTCGTCCATGGAGCGAGCCTGCGCTGCAGATACCCGATCACCGGGCCGGGCGGGTTCATGTCGTGCAGATGGATGATGCTCGCCGCGCGGACCGCGCGGGCGGCCATCCGGCCCAGAAGGATGCCCTTCATTCCCGCCGCGTGTACGACCGCGATGCGCCGCTCGCGCATTAACAGCTTCAGATCGCCCAGCGCTCGGGCATCCCACTTGGCGCGGTTGAGAAAGATCGGCCTCACGCCCGCCGCATGCAGCGTCTCCGCCGCCGGATGGTCGCCCTGCAGGAAGCAGACGGTCAGGTCGATGCGTCGCGGATCAATGCGGGGCAGCACCGTGAGGAAATAGCGCGTCGCGCCGTGAACGACGCCGCCGGCATGCCCCAGGTGATCGCTCAGAAACAGGACGCGCGGCCGACCCGCCATGGCAGGATACTCCAGTCCGGAGCAATCCCGAGCCTAAGCGATTCCGACCCGCCGGGACAAGACTTTTCCGGTGAATCATCCCCCGCGTGCCATCATCCCCGCCCCGATCGGCGCGACCGGCCAAGCAGCATCGCGATGCCCCCCACGAGCAGCGGAAGCACGGACGCCGGCTGCGGCACCACGCTTATGACGCCTGTCGTGTACAGGCTGGTGACATCCCAGCTCAGCCCACCGGCCAGTTCAGGCAGCACCAGTTCGTCGAACACGCCAGACAGTTCGCCCCAGTCCAGCAGATCGAACGCCACACCCGACGATGGCGTGTAGCCGTCCAGCAACACCACTTCCAGTCTGCCGGCGAGACTCAGCAGCCCCGCGACATCAAGATGGTCGTAACCGCCCGCCGCCAGTTCCATCACCAGTGTATGGCCGGGATCGAAGATGACATCGCTGTCGAAGCTCATCACGCCGGGGCTGTTGCCCGGATTGAGCGAACCGAAGAATTTGACCACCCCGCCGTTGAAGGTGCCGTTGCCGCTGACATCGCCGAAGAAATTGACGAAGCCGCCCGTGAGGTGCATCACACCGTTGTGGACAACCGTATCGTAGAAGCCCAGTGAAGCACCCGCACCAACGTTGATGAGTCCTGTTTCCTCGACCGTCACCGGGCCATACACCTCGTTGACGCCCTGCACGTTCATAACGCCGTGGTGCGCGAACGTGCCGCCCAGCAGTTCAAGGGTCGCGGCTGAAAAATTGATTGTGCCGTAATTGGTGAAATCGCCGTCCAGCACAAGGCGATCTCCCCATGACAATCGCACCTGCCCCGCAGCCTCGTTGCTGATCACCGTGCTGATACGCCCGTTGCCCAGCAGCAGACCGCGGTTGACCAGCGTCGACCCGTTCACCCGTGACAGCGAACCATCCAGTTCCAGTGTGCCTTCGTTGATGATGCCCAGCCCGCCACACAGCACACCGTTCTCGACAACCAGCAGACCCTGCGAGCCGATGTGAAGCTGCTGTTGCACATTCAGCGTCATGTAACGATCGAGCAGAACCGCATCGCCAAGCAGACCGTCCGGGCCAACGTGCAGGTTGTTCTCGATGTTGAGCGTGCCGCGAACGAAGTACAGCAAGGCCGGATCGGAAAGCGTCTGAATGGTCAGAACGCCACCATCGAGAATCAACTCGTCCAGCAGCGTAAGCTTACCGTGAACGTGCAGTTGCCTGTGAATATCGAGCGTCTGCGGCTCTTTCAACGTAAAATCGCTGCCCACCTCGAGCGTGCCGCGATGAAGTTGCACCTGCCCATCCTGCACACTGAACGTGCCAACACGAAGTGTACCATGGTCGATGCGGATCAGCCCCGACGCCCAGAGCTTCACATCGCCATCGACCTGAACGGTTCCGCCATCGTCGATCACGAGTGTGCCCTGCCCCAACTTCTGCGACGCATCACCGCCGAGCGTCAGCAGTTCATCGACCTGCGCCGTGGCGGTGCCGGAGACGAGCACCTCGCCCCTCGCAGACTGACTGGTTCCCAGAAGCAACTGCCGTGTTTCAAGCAAGCCGCCATCAGACAGTTGAAGATCGCCCCGTCCGGAGGTGCCAACGGTCACCACATCAGCCTCAAGCCTGCCGTGGTCAACGATGTCCAGTCGGGCGGGTACTTCTTCCCCGGGCGGTGCATCGCTCACCCCCCGAATGAACAGACTCGTCGCGGTGGTCAGGGCATACTCGCGGATGGTCATGCTGCCCGCAGTAATGGTCAGGTCGTCAGCCTGTAGATGTGTGCCCGTCCCCTCCACAGTGATCTGCGCATCACTGGTGATGCCATGCCCCATTTCGAGTGAGGACGCGATCAAGTGCGCGCCTTCGGACATGGACAAAATCCCTCGCCCGGAAGCAGACGTCCCCACGCCAAGCAGACCGACATCCACCAGCGAACCATCGCCGATGATATTCAGGTTGCCCTGACCTCCCATACTGAGCCGCAGGATCGCAGCTTCGAACCGCGCCCCATCGCGCACCGTGATTTCCGCGTGACTATCGCTGCCGTTGGCGAGGAGGAAGGCTGCCTGGCTGGTGAAACGTGATCCGCTTCCGCTGACCAGAATCGATCCCGAGCCACCAAGCCCGGCATTTCCGCCGTAGGTTGTGAACTGAGCGCCATCGGCAACGATCAACGTTCCACTGCCCGCGTTCCCCACAGTAATTTCATTGGTGTTCCATGTCGTGCCGGAACCTCTGATTTCGGCCAATCCTTCACTGCTGCCGATCAACCAGCCGATGAATACTCTCTGCGTGCTCAGCGTAGCGCCGTTATCCGCATACATCGAGCCATGACCACCCAGGTCACCGATGATGAGTCGATTAAAAACCTCCAGCTCAGCGTTGGGACCGCTGATGGATAAGTGACCTGTGGCACCTCGACCAAGTACAACGTCCGGAGCCGCCAGCATGCCGCCGCGTATGTGAAGCGCTGCCGACTGACCGGGAAATGTGCCGATGGCCAGGCTCGGGTCGGTGGCCGTTGGCGCCTGACTGACGTGCATCAGTGTCAGCGTGCGCGGATCACCCCCAAAGCTGATATCAAAAGTGACGTCACCATCGCGCACGATCATGTCGTTCTGCATCGTGTTGGACGCGAATATGACGGTGTATGTCGTCGGTGCCTGGAACACGACCGTATCGTCGGGGTTTGGCAGCGGACCGAACGACCACCTCGCCGGGCTGGTGTAATTCCCACTGCCACCATCCCAGTAGCGCACATCGGCCCGGCCGTCCATCACCGCGCCGGCGAGGACGAAAAATGTGCCCACACCACAACCAACCCACCTCGGAACGTATCGACCTGACATTGGGGAAATCCTCCTGCGCCCGCGCGGGGTCGAGCGAGGAGGACCGGCCCTACGCGTACCCGAATAAATTTACAACAGGCTGCCAAAGCCGCAACTTTTTTTGTACATACGCCATAATCCATCACCTTGACGCTCGCCAGCCCCGGAATTATCATTCCATCCGGATAAACAGATGGAACGATGGGCATGATCGCCGCTTCCCAACCCGCCACGCTGTTGCAGTGGATGGAAGACCTGGCCGACCCGACGCGGCTGAGGCTGCTGTCGCTGCTGGAACGGCATGAACTGGGCGTAGCGGAACTGTGCGACATTCTGCAGGCGCCGCAGTCGACCGTGAGCCGGCACCTGAAGCTGCTGGCGGATGGCGGCTGGACGCGAAGCCGACGCAGTGGCACCGCCAACCTCTACCGCATGGCGGCTGATGAACTGCCCGGCGCCGCCCGCAAGCTGTGGAACGTCGCCCGAGAGGAACTGGCCGGCACGCCCACCTTCGAGCAGGATCAACTGCGGCTGGAGCGTCTGCTACAGGAAAGGCGCACTGCCTCGCAGACCTTCTTCGCCGGAGCCGTGGGGCAATGGGATCGGCTTCGCACGGAGTTGTATGGTCGATCGTTCAGCTACGCCGCCATGCTCGCCCTGTTGCCGCCGGACATGGTGGTGGCGGACCTGGGCTGCGGCACAGGGCAGATCACTGCGGAGCTGGCGCAGTACGTCGGGCGGGTCATCGGCGTCGACAACTCCGGCGCGATGCTCAAGGCTGCACGCAAGCGCGTCAGCGGACAGGCGAACGTGGAATTGCGGCGCGGCGATCTGGAGCAACTGCCCATCGACGATGCGACATGCGATGCAGCCATGTTGACGCTGGTGCTGACGTATGTAGCTGAACCAGTGGCTGTATTGCGCGAAGCGCGACGGATTCTTCGGCCGGGTGGTCGTGTCGTGGTGGTCGACCTGCTGCGTCACAGCCGCGATGATTTTCGCAGCGAGATGGGTCAGGTGTCGATGGGCTTTGAGGTGGATGAACTGACAGCGATGCTGCAGGCCACGGGTTTCACCAACGCCTCTACTCGCCCCCTGCCCCCGGAAGCGAACGTAAAAGGGCCGGCGCTGGTGCTGGCGAGAGGGAATGTATGAGGAGAAGAGTGCAAGGTTCAAAATGCAAAATGCAAAGTGAGGAGACATTCGATTTCCTCGCCGCGCACCTTGCCTTTTCAACTTTGCACTCAGCACTTTGAACTTTGAACTGGAGTGAAACATGAGCACATTGCAATCAACGAGCACCACACTGGAATACAAGGTTCGCGATCTCTCGCTGGCAGATTGGGGACGCAAGGAAATCGAGCTGGCGGAAAAGGAAATGCCCGGCCTGATGGCGGTGCGTGAGGAGTATGCCGCCCAGCAGCCCCTCAAGGGCCTGCGCATCATGGGCTCGCTGCACATGACGATTCAGACCGCGGTGCTGATCGAGACACTCGCTGCCCTGGGCGCGCAGGTGCGCTGGTGCTCATGCAACATTTTCTCGACGCAGGATCACGCCGCCGCCGCTGTGGTCGTTGGTCCCAACGGCACGCCGGACAATCCGCGGGGTGTGCCCGTCTTTGCGTGGAAGGGTGAAACGCTCGAGGAATACTGGTGGTGCACCGAGCGGGCGCTGGATTTCGGCGACGGACTTGGCCCCAATCAGATCGTCGACGATGGCGGCGACGCCACCCTGCTGATCCACAAGGGCGTCGAGTTTGAAAAGGCCGGCAAAGTTCCCAGCCCCGACACGACCGACAACGCTGAGCTGAAGGAAGTCTACAAGGTGTTGGCACGCTGCCTGGAGCAGGACCCGCAGCGCTGGCACAAGGTGGCGGCCGGCTGTCAGGGTGTCAGCGAGGAAACCACCACCGGCGTACATCGCCTCTATCAGATGCAGCGGGCCGGCACCCTGCTCTTCCCCGCCATCAACGTCAACGACAGCGTTACCAAGAGCAAGTTCGACAACCTCTATGGCTGCCGTCACTCGCTGATCGACGGCCTGAACCGCGCCACCGATGTCATGATGTCCGGCAAGATCGCCGTGGTCTGCGGCTACGGCGACGTGGGCAAGGGCTGCGCCCAGTCGCTGCGTGGTCAGGGTGCGCGTGTCATCGTCACCGAGATCGACCCCATCTGCGCCCTGCAGGCCGCGATGGAAGGCTATCAGGTCACCACCATTGAGGATGTGGTCAGCGAGGCGGACATCTTCATCACCGCCACGGGCAACTACAACATCATCACCGTCGAACACATGGCCAGGATGAAGGACGGCGCAATCGTGGGCAACATCGGCCACTTCGACAACGAGATCGATATGGCCGGTCTGGAGAAGCTCCGCGCCGCGGGCAAAGTCACCAAGACCAACATCAAGCCGCAGTTCGACAAGTGGACGTTTGAGGATGGCCACAGTGTGCTGATCCTTGCCGAGGGCCGGCTGCTGAACCTGGGCTGCGCGACGGGTCACCCCAGCTTCGTGATGAGCAACAGCTTCACCAACCAGGTGATCGCTCAGATCGAGCTGGCCACCAATGCGGACAAGTATGAGAGGAAGGTCTACGTGCTGCCCAAGCACCTGGATGAGAAGGTCGCCCGGCTGCACCTGGACAAGCTGGGCGTCAAGCTGACCCGCCTCACCCAGGAACAGGCCGACTACATCGGCGTGCCGGTCGACGGCCCGTTCAAGCCCGAACACTACCGGTACTGAACCGGGAGCCGGTCCACGTAATGTGATGATCTACCCGAGAGGGGGTGCGCCTCACCGTGAGGCGTGCCCCCTCTTTTGAAAATCCGAAGCCCGAAATCCGAAGGAAGATCCAAATCCAAAGGTTCAATGACCGAATTCCCCTGGACAGATCGGACCTTTGGATTTCGGATTTGGGTACTTCTTTCGGATTTCGAGCTTCGGGCTTCGGGATTCGGATTTCCCTCCCCCCCTACTTGCACCCTACCCCCACTTGCCTATCCTCTTGGCGTGAACCGCATTGAACGTATTTTTGCTGACCTTCGTGCCGCCCAACCGCCCGGTAAGGCGTTGATGCCCTTTATCACGGCGGGTGATCCCGATCTGGCGACGACCGCCCGCATCCTGCCCGCCTTGCAGGCCGCTGGGGCGAGCATCGTCGAACTGGGCTTCCCCTTTTCCGACCCGGTGGCGGACGGTCCGGTCGTTCAGGCGTCCATGACCCGGGCGCTGCAGCGCAACATTAGGGTGCGTGACATTTTCGCCACGGTCCGCCAGCTTCGCGATCAACTGTCCATCGGCGTGGTCGCGATGGTCAGCTACTCGATCGTCCACCGCATCGGCGTCCAGTCCTTCATCGCTCAGGCGAAGGAGGCGGGGATCGACGGATTTATCTTCCCCGACCTGCCGCTGGAGGAATCGGACGCGGTGCTGGGCCACGTGCGTGACGTAGGGCTGATCGCCAGCCTGCTCATCGCCCCCAGCACGCCGATCGAACGCGCCGAGCGCATCGCCGCCGCCTGCACCGGGTTCATCTACCTGCTCTCCCGCGCGGGCATCACCGGTGAGCAGCCCACGCTTGCTCCGGAACTGCCCGGCGTGGTACAGCGTCTGCGCGGGGTAACTGACCTGCCCATCGCGGTGGGCTTTGGCATCTCCAACGCGGAACAGGTGCGTCAGGTCACGCGCGTCGCCGACGCCGCGATCGTCGGCTCGGCCATCGTCCGCCGTATCGCTGAACATCAGGACCAGGGCACCGATGTAATCGTCCGCGAAGTGGAACAGTTCGTCCGCACGCTCACCTCAGGTCTCACCGCGCAACCCAACGCTCTTCAAGCCGGGTAAGGATTCGACCGCTCGCGTCTTTGCGCTAATGCCGACACCGCATTGGACCATCCTTATCAATGATGCGAAAATCCAGCAGCTTTCCCGCCAGGTACGGATGAGGCCTGCACAACTCATGGTCCGGATTCACTCGTGAATCCAGCTCGTGTTCCTTACCGTTGCGCAAATAGCGGATCCGGAAGGGATGCGCCAGCGAGCTGGTGCGCCGCCGCAGATCGAACCAGGTGACGTAGACATCCTCTGCCGCGATCATGCCCAGCTGCACATCGTCAGCCTCGCCATCAGCGAAAAGCTCGAACGCCAATACCTCCGCCACGTCATCCTGATAGCCCGCCAGATGTAATCGCGGCATGAAAAGGTGATTCGTTCTTCCTGCCTCCGTGCGCAGGTTGCTGAACATCGCCACCGCTGTCTCGGTGCGAAACCCCAGATAGGGATTCATCCCGTTGATGAACACGATCGTCACCCCGACAAGTCCGATCGTCGCGGGCACAGCGAACTTCGCTTGGATACTCTCCTCCTCGTAATTCATGCGCCGCGTCACCACGATGAAACCGATCAGTGCAGCCAGGCCGGTAAAGAACAGCAGGTGGAAGCCGATGCCGATGAGACTGTCCTGCAGGAGGTGAATCTGTGCGACAAACGCCGCTCGCCATCCCTCATCGCTGAGAAGCATCCGGCCAATCATGGCAACCGCCGCTCCCGCGCCGAGCGTCCCCGCACCGACAAGGGCGAGCCTGCGTATCCGGGCTGGTTCGTTGAGTCGATGACGCCGTACCCATGCGATGTCGCGCCACTGTTCCGCCAGTCGTGTCGCGAAATCGTTGGGGGCGAAAAGGAAGTAAAGAGCGATCATCATCGCAGTGAAGCTGTAGATTTCCTGGATCGGGTGCAGCGACAAGGCAAGGTGAAACGCGATGCCGAGAACGATGGCTGTCCGGCGCCATCCACGCAACAGGAGCATGATGGGCAGGAGGATTTCGAGGATCAGCGTTCCCCAGATGCTGGCAAGTCGGAAGAACGGGACGGTGGGCAGCGTGATACCGTATCGACTTTGCACATGCGTCACCGCTTCGAGGTACATGGCGGTACCACAGCTTACCTCGGGGTTGAGGTAATCCGTGTTGAGTTTCGCCAGTGCCGCGAAGGTGTAGAGCAAAACGAACTGAATCCGAACCAGCGGAGCGAAGCGCAGAAACAGACGACCACGATCGAGCGGCCCACGCAAACGACATTCCAGCATCGCCAGCAGGATCGTGAAGCTCACCGTAGCGTTGAAGAGGATGTGATTGGGCAGCCGGGGCATGCGATCAAACGCGTTGATCACATCCAGCACCAGCATGATCGCCAGCAGGAACAGGGAGGATGGCCTGAGCAACACCAGCACCGCCGCTCCCGTCAGCAGCCAGCCGATCAGGTGATCCCAGTCCGCGTGAAACCACGTACGATGCCTGGCGATCTGGTGCACGAGCATCGCAGCCGCCCAGAGAAAGCTGAACATCATGCAGGCATTATCCGCATGACGAATCGCGGCCGTGGCGGCGGGTGAACGGACCTGCTCCACGCTGCTGACCGCTGCATTTGAGAACTTCATGATGATGCGTCTCCCGCGACCGATGGATATACCGATCCCGGTCTCACGATCCAGAATGATCGTTCCGCCGATGAATTGGATCAGGAAATTTTCGCGGTACGGGATACGGGAATAACCGGTTCGATTTTTTCAGGCGATGGGGACCCCCAGGAAGTCAAGGGAACGGTGGACACCAAGACAAAATAACGTTGTAAACGAACTCTTCCCTCTCTTTGGAACAGAGTGAGATCTCTTCCTTGCGTTCTTTGTGTCTCTGGCGTCTTGGCGTTGAACGCGCGTGCCTACGTTCGCACGGTTTGCAGGACGAAGGCGCTAACAGGGAGATAGATCGCGACGGGGAGCCAGGCCATTGCGACCGGGGGGAGCAGTGTGCTGCTCATTTGCAGCATGACCAGACCGCTTGCCCAGGCGCCGATGCACACGCACGCCGCCTTGATCGCCTGCGTGAGCATGTTCTTCGGCTCCAGCAGCATGAAATAGGGCAGGCCCATGATCAGCACCAGCACGTTCGCCGCCAGCAGACTGAAACGACTGTGCATGATCTGCAGCGCACCGACGGTTGGATCGTCGCGCAGCTCCTGCAGTTCCTCCAGACTGAGCAACCGTGGATAGATCGCGCGATGGCGGGCCATCAGCGCTTCAGGGGTAAGGTCGGTTTCGTAGTAGTCGACGGGCATCGCCCCCGTTGCCGAACCCGACGCTTCATGTGCGTGCAGCAGATCCCAGCGACGATGGTCGCGGTTCCAGAAGGCGGTCTTGGCGGTGATGTGACGCACGGTGCGTCCCAGATCATCACGCACGAGGATCAGTACATCGGTTAGTTCGTTCTCTGTGGGGTTGAACGCCGCGGCTGAAATCAGGTTGCCATGGCCATCCGGCACAAGATGGAAATCGAACGTCTGCACCCCACCAGACTTCATGCGGCTCTTGCTCCGCGCCAGTTTTTCCTTCACCGGGGGAATCAGCCACTCCTGAATCGGCAGCGTGAGCATGTTCAGCACGCACCCGACCACCACCACCGGCGCAGCGATGCGGAACATGCTCACACCACTGCTGATCACCGCGATGATCTCGCGATTGCGTGCCAGCGCGGTGAGCGTGAACCCCATCGCAGCTGTCACCAGCAGGCCCGACAGGAAGGTGTACACCAGCAGCACCATCGGGCCGTAGTAGTCTCCCACCGTCCATGCGATGCCCAGCGTGAGATGCCAGGCGTTGGGTTCAGGTTTATCGACCGTCAGCGCATCGGTCTGGGTGCTGGGCGTTTTGCCTTGCGCGAGCATTTGCGCCCGCCGCTGCCCCGCAGCCAGAAATTCGTCCAGGTCCACGATCATGTCGACCAGCACGAACAGCATCATGAACACCGCGGTGAGAATCGCGAAGTTCACGATGAACTGCTTCATGATGTAGCGGTCGAGTATCTTCATGCGTCACTTCAGTTGCGACTGACCTTCATATAAAGTCCCGCGACGACGGCCAGCAGCAGGAACGCTCCCGTCCAGGTCACAAACAGACCAATCCCCGCGGAAAGGTGCGAGTTGGTCGCCACCTTCTCACCGCTGTAGGTAATGATCGCCACCAGCACCGCCAGCAGGAACGTCCAGAAGTAGACCACCAGCGGCATGCGGTCCTTCAGACGAATGCTCAACAGCGCCCCCACCAGCAGCGCGAAAAGGCAACTCGTCGCGGCGGCGGCACGCTTGTGCAACTGCGCCTCGATGTCGCGGTGCAGCTTCAGAATCCCCCGCTCCAGACGCGATCGGGCAACCTGAATGTCGCGAATCTGCGCCAGGTGAGGGTCACGACCAACGTATTCAATCAGCTCCACCGCCGGGTAATGCAGCAGCGGTTGCAGCGTGTCCTGCGGCCAGCGTGTGCGCGTGACGGAATACTCCAGATGCTGTGTGCCGCGACCGACAAGCATCTCGTCGAAGATGGTCGCTTCGTACAGATCGATGCGAACTTCCGGCTCGGCGAGCGGTTCGAGCACCTCGGCCTTGAGCATCGCCCGCGGTGCTTCGATCCGCTGCGAGGGCTGATCATTCAAGAACCGGCGTACGACCACCGGTCGGGTGTCCGAGCGTTCCAGGATCAGACGGTCGCCATCCCGTCGCACCGCCGGGGCGGAGACAACATAGGCTTCACCGGGCTGCCCGCCGAGCAGGACCAGCGGTGCAGCCTCCGTCGAGTAGAACGCTGCTTCCAGCTCATCCACCAGACGCTGCAGCGCCAGTCGCTCGACCAGCGTGTGGCGCAGTGTGTTGATACGGTCGAACTTCTCAGGGTGCTCGCGCAGTTCATCCAGGCGCGGCCAGCTCAGGAACTTGGGATCGTCGCGTAACGGGCTGGGCACGCGGACCGAGCCAATGCCGAAACTCTCGTTGGCGACCAGGCCGCGCATCGGGTCGTAGTACGTCACGTTGCGCAGCCGCATGGTGATGTAGGTGTGTCCATCGATGTTGTAGAGGTGGACGTTGGCGCGTTCGGCGGTGACATCGGTACGGACGCGGCTCTGATCGTCCAGAAGCCCCACCGCCACCCCTTCCAGAATCACCATCTGGTAGGGCTGATGTTCGCCCTGTGCGACCGGCGGCGGGTCGTGGATCACCTCAGCGCGGTCGGCGTAGACGATCATATCGTCCAGTTCCATCGCCCGGCCGTCACGCACCTGGGCCACCAGCACATCGGTCACGTCCTTGTGCAACTGCATCGAAGCAAGCAGATGAAACCGCGGCACGATCCAGTTGCTCAAAAAAAAGAGGCTCAGCATCAGCACCAGCCCCAGGAACAGCACCGGCAGCAGGATCGCCCGATAACTGAGTCCCGACGCCGAACAGGCAATGATCTCGCTCTCGCTGGCCATGCGGTGAAAGACCAGCGTGCTGGCGAACGCACCGGCGAAGGGGAGGATGAACCCGACGAAGGTCGGGGCGATGTAGAAAACGAACTTGACGAGCTTCCAGGGGTCTAAAAGCCCATCGGATAAGGGTTTAATCGCAGCCGCGAAGCTGATCACGAACACCAGCACCACGGTGCAGACCACCAGCAGCTTGACCAGCTCACGCAGAATGTAACCGTAAAGCGTCCAGGGCATTGAAGCCCCACAGTATATCAGCGGCGGGGTCCCGTCAGCGAACCGCAGGTTCGACCCCCGCCCCCAGGATGCGGACTCCCACCCCCCGCCTCGCTTGTCTGGACAGATGCGGATTGACCGGGGTATGGCCGGCGCTTAAAATGGATAACGTTATCCAATATTACCGCCGGACTGAGTGTGGGTGCAGGTCATGAGCGAACGCAGGCCCAACCAATGGGCAGCAGGACGGACAAGGCGGTCGGCCATCCTCGGCATCGTCACGGCTCTGGGCCTGGGCGGCATCATCGCCTCCATCAGCTTCGCCGAGTTCGGCCAGTCCAGCTACATCGTCCCATTCAACGAACCACCAATTCATTACAACAGCACCCCCACCCAAGACCCGATCGCCCAACTGCTGCGCAGGGTCGAAAAAGGCGAACTGGTGCTGGCGTACGACGAGAAGCACGGCTACCTGCCCGCCCTGCTCCAGGCGCTGGACATCCCCGTGTCCAGCCAGACATTGGTCTATTCCAAGACGAGCCTGCAGATGGACTACATCACGCCGCGAACCCCGCGGGCCGTCTTCTTCAACGATGAGGTCTACATCGGCTACATCCCCGGCGCTCCACTCATCGAGATCGCCTCGGTCGACCCGAATCAGGGCACGATCTTCTATGCCATGCGGCAACAGCCGAACACGACGCACCTGGTGCGTGATGACCAGTGCCTGCAATGTCATGCCGCTCCGCGAACGCTGGGTGTGCCGGGGCTGATCGTGCGTTCGGTGCAGACAGACCCCACGGGCCTTCCCATTGCCGGCGCCAAGACGTTCGACATCGACCATCGCAGCCCGCTGAAGGAACGCTGGGGCGGCTGGTACGTCACAGGTACGCATGGCAAGCAGCGCCACATGGGCAACATCGTCGTGGGCGATCAACCGCCCGACCTCGAAAGCGGCGCAAATATTGTCGACCTGTCCGATCGCTTCGACACCTCAGCCTATCTCACCGGGCACAGCGACATCGTCGCGCTGATGGTGCTGGAGCATCAGGTTTACATGCACAACCTGCTCACGCGAGTGAATTACGAAACCCGGATGGCGCTGCGCGACCGTGCCGTCATCAACCAGATGACCGGCAAGCCCATCGACACGCCCACCGAATCCACGCAACGTCGCATTCAGCGAGCGGGCGAGGAGCTACTGCGATACATGCTCTTCGTGGATGAGGAGATTCTGACCGACCCGATTGAGGGCGTGAGTGGGTTCGCACAGGCGTTCGCTGCTCGCGGGCCACGTGACAGTAAGGGCCGGTCGTTGCGTGATCTCGATTTGAACCGCTGGCTGTTCCAGAATCGCTGCAGTTACATGATCTACTCGCCGGCGTTCGACGCCCTGCCTGATCCGGTGCGTGACTACGTCTACCGCCGGTTGTGGGACATCCTGCACGGGCGCGACGAGTCGGGCGAGTTCCGCATGTCGACGCGCAACCGGCAGGCGATCCTGGAAATCCTGCGCGAAACGAAGCAGGGCCTGCCCGACTACTGGCACGAGGACGAGTGAGGGCTGCCAGGGAGCGGCTGGGGCGGCGGCGCGAGGCGATTACGACTACAATCGCCCATATATGAACAGCCCCGTCTGGACATCGCAGGACCTCAGCGCCAACCCACATGCGGTGGCGGACAAGGCCCGGCGCGTCGAACAGATGTTCGCCGCCATCGCCCGCAGTTATGACCTGAACAACCGCGTCCACTCCCTCGGACGCGACCAGGCCTGGCGCCGGGCAACGGTGCGCATGGCGCAGGTCCGATCCGGCGAAACGATACTCGATGTGGCCTGCGGCACTGGCGACCTGGCGATGGCGTTCGCACGCACCGAAGCCGCCCGTGTCATCGGCATCGACTTCACCTACAACATGCTCGCCGTTGCCCATCGCAAACTCGCCGACCTGCAGGGCCGCCGTCACGCACCGCTGAGCTACCACGCCGGCGACGCCATGCGATTACCGATCGCCGACAGCAGTGTCGATGTCGTCTCGATCGCCTTCGGCATCCGCAACGTGGCAAACCCGGCAGCCGCGATGGCGGAGTTCCACCGCGTGCTACGGCCGGGCGGACGCGTCATCATCCTCGAGTTCAGCACGCCCACTCAGCCGATCCTGCGAAACCTCTACAACTTTTACTTCCATCACATCATGCCGCGCACCGCCTCATGGATCGCGCGTGACCGCAGCGGGGCGTACAAATATCTGCCCCGCAGCGTCAATACCTTCATCGACCGCACCGCGATGATGAGCATGATGCACGATGCCGGTTTCACCGAGACGCATCACCAGCCGCTGACCTTCGGCATCGCTGTGGCCTATCGCGGTATCAAGCCCTGATGGTTCACCACGGCACGACCACGTTGTCCACACGCTCGAACTGTCGGTGCCATTCGAGGTTCCACAGCTCACCCTTTTCGAGGTAGCGGGCTGAACCATCCTCCATCGCCATATTGATGCCCTGACTGTGGCGGTTCATGGTGAACCGCCCCATGTCGTAGGCCCACTGCTGCGGATTGGTGTCGTTCCATCCCTCCGGTACGATCGCACCGTAGGTGGTACCGCTGGGCAGATCGAAGGGGTTGCCGCCCCACCACGCGCAGTCGCCAAATAACGGAACTCGCGCCGGCGATTGAGAAACGCCCACGCGACGGAAGTGCCAATCAGGCTTGCCGCGCCATCCGTTCTGGAAAGGGTGCGGAGGCCTGGGCAGATCGTTGATCCAGTGGTTGATGCCGTAACTGCCGTAATCATTCGGGTCGAAGTGGCCGTTGGGGTCCGGTCCCCATTTGTAGAACGTGCCACCATATCGTCGCGACGACTGTGTAAGCGGGCGTTCCTCGGTAGCAACCGGACACAGCCGGGCCGCGTTGAAACCGTTGGCGTAATCGTCCAGCACCGACATCCAGGAGCTGTCGCCGGCATCGTCGAGGACATAGTGCTCCTTGTTGTCCTGTGCGTTGGCCTGAAGCATGAAGGCCCACTGCCGCAGGTTCGACATGCACTGGGTCGCCTGCCCTGCCAGCCGGGCACGCCCCAGGGCCGGCAGCAGCAACGCAACCAACAGCGCAATGATCGAGATCACCACGAGCAGTTCAATCAACGTGAACCCCTGTCGCGATGGCTTCATTGGTCCATCTCCCGGCGGGTGAATCGTTGGTTCATTTGGACGTTTAAGATTGGATCGAACATGGATGCGTGCGGGCTAGCGAGCGAGGGTGACCCGCCGCCTCCTGACACCTCAATAAGCCCCGCATACCATCAGCACGCGCGGCGGCGACGGAAGATGACCAGCCCGCCCAGTCCCATCAGTGCCAGTGATGTGGGTTCGGGCATCGGGACAGCCGTGATATGAATCGCGTTGAGGGCGACGGCACTGGTCTCCACCGAAAACCTGATCGTCACGTTGCCTTCCCCGTCCGTTGTGATGCTCGTGAAAGACAGAGGCGACAGCACGTTGTTGGCGCGGAATTCGTTGTAGGTTCGGCTCAGTTGGGCGTCGCCGATGGTGACGGTCACCGCACGATCCTGAGTCACGGGGCCGGCACAAATGGCAAGGATGTCGTACGCCAGGTTGTTATTCAGCCCCGAAATCGTTACCTCGATGGAGCCGGTATTCCAGATGCCATCGTTGAAGGAGAGGTCAGAAAAAGGCGTGCCTGTGTAATCGCCGATGTTTGCGCCGCCGAAGCCAAGGTTGTTCTCGCCCATCGAACCACGTGATTGTTTGAGATGAATGGTGACGCCGGAAACCACCGCTCCGCTGGTATTGATGATGTTCTCGTATACTCCGACATCGGTCAGAATGTTGAAGTTGACTTCGGCCCCGGCGCCGGGCGTGTTGGGCCCGTTGGCGAAGTCCACCCCGATGCTCTGCCCCTCCAGCAATGCCGCGTGCGCGGCGGTGGTCATGCTCAGTGCCACCATGCCCACCAGTGCCCAGTTGCGCTTGATCGTCGCCATATCCATTCTCCTCTAGAAGTGCCTTATGGTGTGTCGTGACCGTCCGCACGATCACGTTGGGAAGCGAACGGTTGGGGATCGCCGACCGCGTACAGTTCAGCGATCTCCTGCGCAGACAGGGCGCGTTTGAAGATGGCCAGTTCATCGATCAGACCATCGAACGTTTCGGTGGGATAGAGTTCCAGTTCAACGCCGCCGATGAGCAGGTCTGCGGTGCAGGCGGGCAGCGGCTGGCGTGGGGGTCGGCGACCGACAAGCTGGCCGTCAATGTAGTAGCCCACGCCTTCACGATCGTAGGTCACCGCCAGATGCACCCATTGACCAGGCTGAACGGTCGGCGCGGGAATGAACATGCCGTGATAACGACCAGGATCCTGGCCGGTGTTGAACAGGATCGAACGCGGCGGAAAACCCGACTCCGGCTTGTCGTCGCCGTTCCACACCAGGTTCAGCGCATCAATACGCGGCTGAACCTGGCGGCGCGTCACCAGATGCTGCGAGGCGCTCAGATCAGTCAGTCGCACCCACACTGCCACCGTCAGTTCGTTCTCGATGTGCAGCAGGTTGTCGAACGGTGTGCGGATCATGGTGCGGGCGGCCCGGTTGAACTGCACCGCCTGCTTCTCGGGCCAGCGTCCCGTCGTCCAGCGCGGCAGACCACCCAGCCCCTCGAAGCGGCCGTCAAGTCTGCCGCGCGTCATCACCGCCGCGTTGAACAACCGGTTGGGATGGGCAGCATCCAGCTCGAAGGGGTAATAAACCACCAGATCATCGCGGCGGCGTACAGCGTAGGAATACGCCAGCCAGCGATGGTACGCTGAGATCGATGCATTGACATGCGCCTCGAACTCCTCGCGACGAACGAACGTCAAAGGCCTGGCTTCGATCACCCGCACCCGCTCACCTGCGGCATCGACCTGTCGGGCATCACCCGCAAAAAGTTCCTCGCTCGGTTGTGCTTCGCGCTCCTCCACACCACGCGATCGCAGCGAAACCTTGCCATCGAAGACCTGTACCGTCGTCGCGCCGCCGGCATCGACCGCAACGCCAAACTCGGTGCCCAGATCGATCACGCTCGCCGAGGGGGTTCTCACCGTGAAGCCGAACGCTCGCGCGGGTGCTTCTCCCACCAGCTTGCCCTGATGCAGCATGACACGATCACCTGAGACAAGCTCAAACGTCGCGGGCGCTTCGATGATGAGTGTCGCATCGTTGTCGTAGACAATGCGGACCATGCCGCGGCGCAGCATGTGCGTGCCGGGATAGAGCAGCGTCCCGGGCGTCGTGGCGAGGGTATCATCCGCCCAGCGTGCGTTGACCGATTGTGCCACCCGCGCCACCGGCGTGGCCACCACGCTCGGCCCGGGCACAACGGACGGCGCCCCGGGCCGATGGAAACTCATGAACAGTGCGAAAAGCACCAGCGCCGCCATGGCTGCCAGGGTGCCATAGAACGCGAACTTCGGAATGACCACGTGGCGCACCGGCGTCAGGTCGATGGAATCACCACCCGTCAGCAGTGACCACATACGGTCACGATCGCACGCCTGCTGTGCCTGGCGTTCCGCCTCAGCCGCTGCACGCTGCGCCCTGAGCCTCTGCTCTTCCTCCAGCACCTCCATCAGGATGGAGGATGCGTCATCCTGAGGCCGCAGCGGTGTACCGAGCACCCCAAACTGCCGCTGCAGGCGCGATTCCAGAAACACCCAGCGCAGATAGAGTTTTCGCGCCTCAGGATCATCGCTGATGATCTGCGTCAGTCGCTCGTATTGCGCGTGAGACAGCCTGCCATCGCTGAGCGTGCTCAGCAGTGTCGCCAGTTCTCCGGTTGGACCTTCCCACGCGCTCATAAAGCTCAGGTGATGGACGCCACGCTTCGCTCGATGCAGTGCATCAGCACGGTACGAATGCGTAAAAGCGCCACGGCCACGGCGTTGTCGGACCGGCCCATCCGCGCGGCCAGTGCCTTGATCGACAGGCCATGGTAATACCGGCTGCGAATGAGCATCTGCTGGCGCGGCGGCAGCTTGTCCAGACAATCCACCAGTGCCTGCTGGCGATCGCCCATCGTTTCGTCATAATTCGCTGCTTCAGCAGCGAATCCTTCAAGCATCTGGTCGTCAAACATCAGCCGGTCACGGCTGACCTTGCGGCGATGGGTGCGAACCTGGTTGTAAGCGACCTGTAGCGCCCAAGCCATAAAATTGCTGCCCGGCTCAAATCGCTCCGCTTCTTCCCACAGCACACGATTGGTTTCCTGCAGAACGTCCTGTGCCTGATCAGCGTTGCCCAGAAGGGAAAAGATGAACGCGTACAACCGATTCTGACAGCCGGTAAGCAACTGGATGAAGTGGTTGTCGGTCGAGGTGTTGCTCATGCATCCGTCCCTTACGGCAATTGCCGATTCGATGCACGCCAACCGGCGTCGTCCCTTGGTGAAGGGCGCGAAAATCCGAAGGATTACATCGCGCACAAAAAAAATCTGGTCCTCCGTCGTGGAGAACCAGGCTTCATCTCACATCAGTCACCGCTAACTACTCACCACATCAAAGTTTCGCCCGCGCGGGTCCGCGACGGCGATCACGGCGGCGTCGACGGTTTCCGCGCCGGCGCGGCGCAACAGGCGGGCACAGGCGCTGAGCGTGGCGCCAGTGGTGGTCACATCGTCGACGAGGATCATGTGCCAGCCGGCAAGATCGACCGGGCGGATGGCGAACGCGCGGCGGACATTGGCACGTCGACGCGAGGGTGCAAGGCTCGTCTGCGGACGGGTGTAACGCGTGCGGTACAGGATGTCAGCGAATGGCCAGCCCCGGCGTCGGGCAATGGCACGGGCGAGCAGGGCTGACTGGTTGTAGCCCCGGCCCCACCGTCGCAACCAGTGCATGGGGACGGGGCAGACCGCGACACGGGCCCCCGGCGGGGTGGTGATGACATCGGCCAGCAATTGGCCGCACAGGTCCGCCCAGGACCACTGGCGGGCGAACTTCATCGCGCGTATCCAGGCATCGATCGGTTCGCGATAGGCCGCCAGCCTCGTGATGCGTCGCCATGCCAGTGGACGGTCGATGCAAAAGGCGCAACCCCCGGGCAGCGCAGCGTGGGGCCCCGCGGAGGCACCACATCGCTGGCAGTACTCCCCGGGGCTGTCCACACGCCAGCCCTTCTCCTGGGCGTACTGCAACATCTGGGCGGTGGGCGCGGGAAACAGCTCGTGCGCTGCCGTCCGGGTGAAGCTCTGGATGGCGCCCCAGCCGCCCTTTGCCATGGCTCGCCCCGTGTCAGGATGACCCGGTTATACTTTCCGCGATGATTTCGATCCAACCGACCGCTTCGCGCCGCCGTCTGGACGCCCGGGTGATGAGCAACCGGCGCATCTGCCGCGACCACTATCTGTTGCGGCTGCGTATCGAAGGTGAACTGCCGCCGACGCAACCCGGACAATTCGTCCAACTGGGCTGCCGTCCGCCCAACGGCTGGGTCGACCTGCCGACGATGCTCGGCGAGACGGTCGACTGGACGCCCGGCCACCCGCCACGTCTGCACCAGCCGGAACTGTGCGAACCGCTGGCGCTACTCCGCCGACCGTTCAGCCTCGCTGGGCGCGGGGAAGATGAGCATGGCACGTGGATCGAGATCATCCACCGCGTGGTCGGCGTGGGCACGAGGTGGCTGGCAGAGCTGGAACAGCACGACCCGGTCGACCTGATCGGCCCGTTGGGCAACGCGTTTCGGCTGCCCGAGGGCAAGTCAATCGGCCTGCTCGTGGGCGGGGGTGTCGGTCTGCCGCCGATGTTCTACCTCGCTGAGGCTCTGGCGCAGGCAAACTGGCGAGCGATCGGCTTCGTCGGGGCAATGAGCCGGGATCTGCTGGCCGTTCACCTCGTCAAGGGGGCAACCGTGCCCACCGATGGCACACCCGCGCTCACCGTCGAGCAATTCGCACGCCACGGCTTCCCGACGGTCATCACCACCGATGACGGCTCCATGGGCATGACCGGTCGCATCACCGCAGGCGTGGAGCTGGCACTACGAAATCTCCGCGAGGAGGAGCGACGCCAGGCGGTGCTTTTCACGTGCGGCCCCGAACCGATGATGCGGGCGGCCGCGGCGCTGGCGGAACAGTTTGGCGTCGATTGTCAGGTCTGCCTCGAACAGGCGATGGCCTGCGGCATGGGCACGTGTCAGTCCTGCATCGTCAAGATTGATCCGACCAGTACGGGCGATGTTCCGCACGGCCAGACCGCCGAGGGCAGACCGTGGCGCTATCGCCTGGCCTGCACCGATGGCCCCGTGTTCGATGCCCGGGACGTGGTATGGCATTGATCACCGCCCCGTAACAATGCCCCCTCACGGGGTGAAGCCTTCGTCGATCTTGGCTGCGTCGCTGATGCGTTTTTCCAGATCGCGTTCGATCGAATCGATCACGCGCTTGTTCGTCCAGCGCCCCTGCATGTACCAGGTGATTGAGACGCCCGCCGCGATGACGTTCGCTAAAGCAATCGCCCACCATACACCCTGTACGCCCAGCATCCGATCGCGTGAGAGCAGATAAGCCATCGGAAACTGCAGCACCCACAGCGCGATGATGGCGAGAATCATGGCGGCCAGCGTGTCGCCCGCGCCGCGAAGCGTTCCGGTAATCACCTGCTGTAGCCCGATGAAGCCAAAGCTGAACGCGATGATGCGGATGAACTGCGCGCTCATCTCAATCGCCTCGCCACTCTGGGGTGCGAAGAATCGCGCCAACGGCGTCGCGATAAAGAACATGACCAGCCCGACAACCGACAGGCCGGTAAAGGCGATAAAACAGGCGACACGCGTCGTCGCGATGGCACGATCAAGCTTGCCCGCGCCAATGTTCTGCCCCACCAATGCCGAAGTTGCAATCGAAAGCCCCAGCGCCGGTACGGTAATGAACAGCAGCATGCGTACCCCCACACCGTAACCCGCCACCGGCAACGTCCCGAACCCAGAGACCAGCAGCATCATCATGGTCATGCCCATCGCACGGGTCGATTGTTCGATGGATGTGGGGAACCCCAGGCGAAAGGCGGTGCTGATGATCCTGAAATCGGGCCGGAAGTCCGGCAGGTTCAGCTTCAGCCCATCGTGTCCACGAAAGAGCACGATGAAGCCGATGGTCGTCGCGATCGCCTGTGTTGCCAGCGTCGCCCATGCTGCCCCTGCCACCCCCAGCGGTGGAATCGGCCCCACCCCGAAGATCAACAGCGGGTCCAGCACAAAGTTGAGCACCACCGTCAGGAACACAACGTAGAGCGGCAGCTTCACCGATCCGACGCCACGCATGAACGACTGAAACACAAAAAACCCAAACACAAAAATGAACCCCAGAAACGTAACGCGCAGAAACGTCACCGCGTCGTGGAAGACGTCCGGCTCAGCCCCCATGACATGCATAATCGGCTCGGCCAGCAGATACCCCATCACCGACAGCACGATCGAAACGACCATGACCATCAGCATGGTCTGCGCCGCGACGTGATTCATCGCGCGTTCATCGCCCCGGCCGCGGAACTGCGCGATCAGCACGGTGCCTGCGATGGGCAGCCCCCCGCCCAGTGCGATCGAGAGGAAATTGATAGGAAAGCTCAGCGAAACCGCCGCCACCGCCCCGGCACTCAGTCGGCCCACCCAGAACGTATCCGTCATCTGATACGCTGTTTGCAGCATGTTCGCCAGGACGATGGGGATCGCCAGGCGAATCAGCGTGCGAGCAATGGGCCCTTCCGTGAGCGGAGCAGCGTGACGTTCCATGACCGAATCTTAGCCCGCATGTGACAGCGCATAACAGCCAACCGAATATTGCGGGTTCACTGGTTCCCGCGTCGCCGGGGCCCTTATGTTACAATGGCAACGTTTGTGACAGTCGTGACGGTCCATCCGACTGGGGGTTTTGCAGCATGCACTGGCGCTACCACGAACAGGATCGCGATGTGCTGGTCATCGAGGCCGATGAGTCGCTCAATAGCGCCGACGGCTATCGCCATGTCCAGCAACTGGAAAAACTTATCGCCGATGGCATTCGGTTGGTCCTCATCGACTGTAGCCGGTTGCAGTTTCTGAACACCAACGGCATCGGGCTGTTGCTGCTGCTGCACAAACGCATGACGGACCGTCAGGGCGAAGCACGACTGGTGAATCTGAGGGGACTAGCGGCCGATGTGATTCGTACTGTGCGCCTGGACCGTGTATTTCAGATGTACACGGACATGGAGGATGCTCGTCAGGCGTCATCGTTCGTCGCCCCAGCCGATCCACGTTAATCCGGAGTCGAGTCATGCCCATTCACCGACACCGATTCACGGCGTCAGGCCGACTGGTGCTGTGGCTCGCGCTGTGGCTGTTGGCGACGCCGCTGCTGGCTCAGCCGGCGCCCGAGCGATCAACCGCTCAACAGCAACGCCGCGAACGACTGTGGCGTCAGCAGTGGCCGCGATTTGCCGCCCGATTCAAAAAACTCGACGACAAGTATTACTACTTCCCCGTCTTTGACAGCGAAAAGGCCAACAGCCTTGACGTACCTGAACGTGAAATCCGCGACGACATCACCGTCGAGTACATCCCCAATCCCAACAAGCTCACCAATCGGATCGTCAAGCTCAAGGTGAGCCGTCCACAGGAGGATATCGACGTCGCGATGCGCGTCCTGCCCGCCTATCGCCCGGGCGAATATGGCTATATCCACAGTTGCACCATCGAGGAATCGCTGGGCGAAGGCTCAGCCATCGTTTCCGACATTCGGCTGCTCGATCGCCAGGAACTGGAACGCCAGCGGCGTGACGCGGCGCAACTGGTGCGCCAGGAACTGAGCTCGCTGCCGCGGCTGCGCACCGATCCGGACGACGTCCTGCGTTTTATGTTCCGTTATCGCGCCAAGGCGGTGCAGCTCGAGGAACAGATCGCCAGGGATGGCCGACTGCTGGAGCTGCGCGGCTTCAACAATGAGTATCTGCGTGCTCAGCGTGTGCGACGCATGCCCGACGAGGGTGAATGGGTCGGGCCGGTCCAGATCGCGATTGTGGGCGAGGAGAACGGCCGGCTGATCGCGGTGCCGCCCGCCCTGCTGCAACCGATCACGACCGAGGATGAGTTCCTGGCGCTGCTCGCCAGCCACAACCTCGACCGCGAAAAGTTTCTCGATCAGTTCGAGGAGCTGATGCGCAACCGCATTGCGACGGCTGAAATCGACAAACGCCTCAGCTACTTCATCGCTGGCATCAGCGAGAACGATGCACTCAAGGGCGTGGACCTGCGTGAGTCGTTCGACGATCTGGCCAAACCGCAGCCAGGCTCCGGCAGACCGTGACGATGATGTACCGCTTTCACCTTCGGCGAAACGACGGGTGAGACGCCCATCCCACCGCTTTCCATCACGACAGTCATCACTCCGCCTGCAGCCGATAGGTCAGCACGGTCGGCCCGTTTACCTGCCGGATCCCCGTTCGCACATCGTGCTGCTGCAATGCATCGGCCACATCGGTGAATGTGAAACGCCGCATCACTGACTGGCCAGGCTGCAACCGCGGAATCAGCCGTTCCTGCCGCGGCAAGCCCGGCAAAGTGGCGAAGGCGTACAGGGAGATCGGTTCATTGCCCGTGTTGGTGATGATCTGCACGACCCGTGCGTCGATCCGCCCCGTGACTGGGTCACGCACCAGCGTCATGTGCGGCTCCACACGAACATCGCGCAGGCCGATCTCCAGATTTGCTGCCGCCTCGATGTGGTGATCCACATCCGCGGTGAAGTCGAACGCAGCCACAAGCTGCTTCGGCCCGGCTGTCTCTGAAGGCGGAAACTTGATCGCCAGCTCCGTCGTGACCGATTCCCCCGGCGCGATCGAAAAGTTCACCAGTCGCGGCTGCACATCCCAGTCCGCCGGCTCCACGATCCGCATCTGTCCCGTGATTGTGCGCGGCCAGGGATTGTGAATCGTCACCTGTCGGCGATGCACCTTCTGCGTCGAGGGAATGAATGGTTCATCCACCGCAAACCTCGCCCGGAAGATCGCCAGCCTCGCATCGATCCCCTCGATAAAGATTGGCGTCGATGTCAACGCGAGCTGATGTCGGCCCTGCGAGCGCGGCAGCACCTGGCGATTGTTGAACACATCCACCGTGTATGGCTCGCCACCAAGGTCCATATCGAGCCGCGCCTGCTCTGATGGGGCGCTGCGGTTCCATGCCACCAGCGCATCGCCCTGTCCCTCCTCGCCCTGCAAAACCATCGCCTCCAGCCCCGGCCCCAGCGGTAGCCGCCCCACCACGCGCCGCCCGGCCAGCCGATGCGCCACCGTGCTGAACACGCCTACCAGCGGATCGGGCGCAATGCGCACCGCCCGATCCTGCGTCAGCGTCCAGGGGTGATCCAGCGTGATCGCCGCCGCCCCCGCTTCCCAGCCATGCACCATGCGCAGCACCAGGTCGCTGATCCGCCCGGCGTGATCAAGTTGCGTCGCGGGTAACGT
>Ga0207864_1000939_pt1 | contig 35179 bp, 29 predicted proteins | sample HigsolmetaAR202D_FD_184834 | JGI IMG/M metagenome (GOLD analysis project Ga0207864, IMG submission 184834) | Ionic liquid and high solid enriched microbial communities from the Joint BioEnergy Institute, USA - AR20-2-D (SPAdes) (version 2) ...
GGACAACGACGACGTCGGCATCGTCGGCGGGCGGACGTCGATGAGCGATCTCGTCGGCCCGCAGCTCGCGCTCGCGGCCGACATCGGCGGGAAGGTGAACAAGTGGATCTTCTTGGGCGGATACGTGGACTTCGGGCTCGGCCTCGCGGCCGGTGACCTCTCCGCCTCGTGCGACGCGCTCCGTCGCGACTGCCGTTCGTTCGCGTTCCGTCTCGGGGCGCAGATCGCGTACGCCATCGCCCCGGACGAGCGGTTCAATCCGTGGATCCGTTACGGCCTCGGGTACTCCTCGCTCACGGTCGGCGACGACGGGGCCGACGTCACCTACCGCGGCTTCGACTTCGGCCGCTTCGCCGCGGGGCTCGACGTCCGGATCTCGCGCGTCGTCGGGGTCGGGCCGTACGTCGACTTCACCGTCGGCAAGTACGCGTCACGCCGCATCGAGACCGCGACGGACGTCGTCGCGGGCGACATCTCCGGACGCGCGTTCCACTACTGGCTCACGATCGGCCCGCGCGTGGTCTTCTTGCCGTAGGACGTCACGCCCTGCCGAGGCGCACGACGCGCGCCTCGTCTTTCGGCCCTCGCATCAACCGCCGAACGACCCGGAGCGCGCTGTTCGCCAGCCGCTTGCTGTAGTAACCGGTGGCGGCCCGGTGGTCCGTCTTCCACGTGAGCGTCGGGCAGCCCTTCTCGTCGACGTTCTCCGAGAGGTACTGGCCCCGGAGCTCGACGTAATGGAAGGCGAGCGCCTTCCGCATTCCGATACTCGAGGACGACTGGCGCATCGACGTATTCCGCTTGGATCTGTCGTCGATCGTTCTTTTTTCGGGTTCCAGCCTCAATGGTCATTTCGTTGGGTCGAGTGCCTTCGAGTGATCGAACGATTTCGGCGGAACGACGCGACGACCGTGCGGTCGAGCTGGGGCGACGTGCGACGACCGACCGCTCGCTCACGGGTGCGCGACGACGAGCAGGGACTTCGCGCGCTTGAGGACGCAGGAGAAGGCAGCGCGCGTCGTGTGTGGATCGAGCGCGGCGAAGCTCTCGTCGAGGATGAGGACGTCCGCGCCCTGGAGCAGCGCGCGCGCGAGGAAGAGGCGGCTCCGCTCCCCCTGCGAGAGCTGCCAGCCGGTCTCGCCGACCATCTGCTCGATGCCCGAGGGCATGCGCGCGAGGAGCGGGCCGAGGCCGAGCTCCTCGCAGATCGCCTGGGCCTCTGCGACGTCCTCCGGGCGCGGAGGCCAGCGGCGGCCCATGAGCAGGTTGAACGCGAACGTGCCGGTGAGCACGTGGTTCTCGTGGTACTGCGGCGCGAGCGCGACACGCCGGCGCCATCCCGCGAGACCGAGCGAGCGCCGATCGAGCCCGCCGAGCAGAAGGACGCCCGCGGTGGGATCGCGCAGGCCCGCGAGCAGCGACGCGAACGTCGACTTGCCGCCGCCCGAGCTGCCTTCGAGGAGCACGCGATCGCCCTCGTGGAGCGCGAGGCTCGTGCGGCGGAGGACGGGATCGTTGCGGCGCGGGTACGAGAACGAGACCTCGCGCGCGTCAAGGATCGCCGCGCGCTCCGCCGGCGGCGTGTCGAGGACGAGGCTCGGATCGGGCGCGACGTCCTCGTTCGCCTGCCGCACGATGGAGCGGACGCGCTGCCATGCGATGTGCGCGCCGACGAGGCTCGTGAGGCCGAGGACGAGCTTGCGCAGCGCGCGGTAGGCGAGGAGCACTCCGCCGACGGAGACCGCCACGCCGGCGGGCGACGAGCCCGACCCGACGAACGCCGGCGCGAGCGCGGCGATGCCGGCGACGAGCCAGCCCTGCGGGACGAGCGCGGTCAGCAGGGCCGCGCGCCGGTCCATGCGGCGCGCGCGAGCGAGGTAGCGCGTGATCGTCTCGTCCTCGCCTGCGTGGCGCATCGAGCGACGCTCCTGCGCGAGGCGCGTCCGATGGCCGACCATCTTCTCGACGAGCACGTGCGTCATGTCGATGCGCTCGTCCGTCCAGTCGCGTCGCGCGCGCCAGTAGCGGACGACGAGCAGGCCGGTGAGAAACAGCCAGAGCGCGAGCGCCGGGAGCTGCCAAGCGGCCGACGTGCCGCACGCGAGCACGGCGCCCGCGGTGATCAGCTCCACGACGGAGACGAGGCCGAGGAAGCCGCCGGTCAGCGCGAGCGACTCGATCGCCTCGGACTCGAGCACCATGCCGAGGAGCTGCCCGGCGCCGCGCGAACGGACGTGCTCGGGCGACAGCGCCATGGCGCCTGCGAGCAGCCGCAGCTTGAGCACGCCGCCTCCGTCGATGGCGAGAAGCGACTGCGCTCGGCTCACGAAGACTTGCAGCGCCACCTGCGACGCGAGGAGCAGCGCCCACGCGAGGAGCCAGCCGCGATCGAGCCGACCCTCGAGCGCGCCGCGCCCGAGGAGCCACCACGCGCCGAGACCGAGCGCGGAGACGAGCGCGTGCCCGGCGACGATCCAGGCGAGGCGCCGGGCGAGCCGTCCATGTTTCACGTGCCGAGAGAGCGGCGCGTCCGGCCGCGGGCGGATCATCCACCAACCGCCGACCCAGCACGCCGCGAGCCGCGTCCGGCGCAGGCTCTCCCGCGTGCGGGCGCGACGGCGAGCGGGCACGCCCGTGCGCTCGAGGATGGCGTCGAGCTCCGGGTCGTTCGCGCCGGGGATGCCGGCCACGAGGTACTCCCAGAGCGCTTCGAACGAGACGCGATGGCTGCTCCCGTCCGGCGCGATCAGCCGCGCCGAGGCGCGAGCGACGGCCGCCACCGCGAGGAGTCGTCCGCCGTCGAGCGCGACGAGCGCCGGCGCCGCGCCCCGCACGAGCGCCGGCAGCTCCGGATAGAACGCGCCCACGGGCTCGGCGTCGATGCCGAGCCGCGCGCTCGCATGCTCGATCCAGAGCCCGAGGCGATCGGGCGCCGACACGACCTCGGCCGAAGGCGTCGGGAGCGCGACGCGCGCCACGGGCAGGCCCGCCGACGAGGCGAGCGCCGCGAGCGCGTCGCCGACGCGGGCCGCCGGCCATGCGAGCGCGTCGATGCGAGAGCTCGAGGTGGAGACCGTCCCGGTCATTCCGCCACCTCCCGAAGGCCGCGCTCGACGAGGTCCTGCGCGGGCTCGCGCGGCACGAGATGGCCGCGATCGAGCCGCAGCTTCCGGAAGACGTCGCCCGACCACAGCTCTTCGTGGACGGAGCGCTCCGCGTCGAGCAGTGATTTGTAGAGCGAGCCTTCCTGCGCGGCGAGCTCGCTCGGCGCCCCGTCCTCCACGAGGTGTCCCTGGTCGAGCACGAGCACGCGCGCGAAGTCCTGCGTGTCGCCGACGTCGTGCGTGATGCAGACGAGCGTGGCGTCGGCGAACCACTCCCTCGCTCGAGCGAGCAGTCGCCGTCGGGTTCCGCGGTCGAGCCCGCGGAAGGGCTCGTCCATGATGACGAGCCGAGCGTCGCGGCGGCCGAGGCCTCGTCCGAGGCGCACGCGCTGCCCCTCACCGCCGCTCACGAGCGCGCCGCCTTCTCCGAGCGGCGTCTGGAGACCTTCGGGGAGGTTCGCGAGCACGCCGTGGAGATCGGCGGCATCGAGCACGGCGGCGTGCGAGACGCCGTGCTCACCGTTTCCGTAGCGCAGGTTCTCGAGCAGCGACGTGTTGAACAAGTGCACGCCCGGCTCGATCCAAGCCGTCTGTTCGCGGACGCGCTCGAGCTGCGTCTCGATCGGCGCGCCGTCGACGAGGATGCGGCCCGACAAGGCGCGATGCCATCCGAGCAGCGCGCCGACGAGGCTCGACTTGCCCGCGCCCGAAGCGCCCACGACGGCGACGTGCTCGCCGGGACGAATGTCGACGGAGATGCCCTCGAGGATCGTGTGGCCCGCGGCGACGAGGCCCACGTCCTGGAACGAGAGCGCCATGCCCTTGGTGGCGGACGCCGCGCGATCCACCGGCGTCTCCTCCGACGTCTCCGTCTCGCGCGCGCCGAGCGGTTCGATCAGACGGAGCGCGACGTTCCGGTGCGCGGGATACTGCCGCAGGAGGACGGCGAGCTCTTGCCCGAGCACCGGAAGGCTGAGCGCCCAGTAGACGAGCAGCAGCACGGACGCGGGCTCGAACGTGCGCGCGAGGTACGCGAACACGAGCGCGATCGTGAGACCGAACGTGATCGCGGCCTGCGCGCCCTCGGCGCCGACGGAGGCGGACACCATGCCGCGCGCCGCTCGCGTCCACTCGGCGACGAGCGACTCGTGCTCCCGGCGGACCGAGCGCTCGCCGCCGTGCGCGCGGATCGGGACGGCGGCGAGCATCGCGTCCAGGTAGAAGCGCGTGATCGCGCCGAGGTGCGTGCGCGCGCGCATCTCGCGCTCGACGAGCACGGGCTGCGCGGCGAGGGGGACGGCGATCGCCGCCAGCGCGATCGCGATCGCGAACGGCGCGCTCCGCGGATCGACCAGCACGATCGCGCACGTCGTGACGAGCATCTCGACCGCGCACCGGACGAGCTGCCCCGCCATCACGGGCAGGTCGCGCAGCATGTGCACCATGTGGCTGCGCTCGGCCATGTCGGAGGTCGGTCGGCTCGCGAAGTAGCGATCCTCGAGGCGCGGGATCTTCGCGAGGAACGCGAGCCGGAACCTCGCCTCGAGGCGCCGGCCGAGGCCGAAGATGCCGGAGGCGACGGGGAGCTCGAGGCCGATGCCGACGAGCAGGAGACAGAGGAGGGCCACGATGGCGCCGATGCGTTGCTCGACGGGGCCGAGATCGCGCCCGATCTCGAGCAGCGCACGCAGCAGGAGCGCCTGCAGCGTCGCGACGCCCGCCGCCGCCACGAGCCCGAGGCCGAGCACGGACGGTCCGAGCGCGCCGTCCTCGCGGAGCATGCGCAGGAGCTCGATCCCGGGGCGCGCCTTCGGCTCCGAGAGCGCCAGCGACAGCTCGGGAGAGAGCTCGCGCTCGGCGTCCTGCTCGCGGACACGGCGCACGGCGAGCAGGACGGCGCCGCGGAGCTGGACGGTCTCGGCGTCGTCTTCGAGCCCGCTGGGGAGGATGCTCCAGAAGCGCTCGGGGACGGTGTCTCGACGTGCGAGCGCGCCTTCGTGGATCGAGGCCACGGCGGTCGCGGCCTCGCGTCCGCGGCGGAGGCCGCCGCCGTCGACGATCGACTGGACCATGCGCACCGACGCGTCGAGCGTCGCGATGCTTCGCCAGTCTCCCTCGCGGGCGAGCCGCTGCAGCGTGGGCCCCATGGCGCGCGCCGCGCCGAGCCGCTCGAGCCGCTCGCGGATCGCCTCGGTGAAGTCGGGCGAGACGAGCCACTCGGCGATCGTCTCGCGCTCGAGCTCCGCGGTGTGGACGTGGAGCTGCTCGAGCAGGCGCTCGGCCGACATCCAGCGGCGCCCGCTCGCAGGGTCCATGACCTGGACGATGCGACCGTGCCTGCGCCAGAGGACGGTGAAGTGCGTGAGGCCGTTCGGCAGCCGGACGATGATCAGCGCCGGATACACGCCGCATCGAGGGAGCAGCAGATGGTCCACCGGGAGCATCGTCTGCTCGACCTCGAGCCCGAGCTGTCCGGCGACGTCTTCGAGCGTGTCGATCGAGGTGCCGTCGACGTCGGTCTGGCACGCCTCGCGGAGGCGGCCGTAGCTCACCGAGATGCCGTGGCCCTCGAGCAGCGCTTTGAGCGACGCGGGCCCGCAGTCCATCGCGGAGGTCTGCACGACCTCCGGCACCAGCCACCGCCGACGGATCTTCTCCGCCATCACGTCGCTCCGGCGACGCCCGGCGCGCTCTTGGCGCTCGCCGCCTTCGGTCGCTCGAGGAGCTGCCCGGTGGCGCGGAGGACGAGCTCCGCGGGCGTGGCACGGTCCACCTCGATCTCGGTCGTCCCCGTCATCCCGTGCTGAAGCGGGATCCGACCGGAGAGATCCTGCGTGACGTCGAGCTCGACGCGCACGTGACCCTGCCGGGGCTCGCTCGCGACCGAGACGACGCGCGCCCCGAGGGTGCCGTACTGCGTCCAGGGGAACCCATCGAGACGGACGCGCGCGTTCTGACCGGGACGGACGCGTCCGATCGTCGTGTGCGGCGGCATCTCGGCGACGACGCGCAGCTCTCCGCGCGGCACGATCACGCCGAGCTTGTCGCCCTCCTTCACCCACGCTCCGGCCGTGTACTTGGCGACGTCCTCGATGCGGCCCGAGACCGGTGCACGGATCGTCCGGAGCTCGATGTCGTGCTCGAGCTGGGCGATGATCGCGAGCGACGTCGCCCGCCGGCCTTCGAGCGTCGCGAGCTCGCGCCGGAGGTCTTCGAGCCGTGCGATGTTCTGGCTCTCGCGCGTCCGCTGCGTCCGCGACTCGAGATCGGCCTCGAGCGCCCGCGCCTGCGCCGCCGCGCGCGTCTCCTCCGCGCGCGCCCGCGCCCGCTCCGCCTCCGCCGCGGAGATCGCGCCGCTCTCGTGGAGACGCTGCGCCCGCGCGGCCTCCTCGCTCGCGAGGCGCGCCGCGGTCTCGGCCTCGCGTTGCTTCGCCTTGCCGCCCTCGATCGCGACGGCGGTCGCGATCCTGTCGTCTTGGATCGACCGCTCGAGGGCCTTCAGCACGCGCTCGAGCGCTTCGATCTCCGGCGTGAGCGTCGCGAGCCGCGTGCGCTCCTCGTTCAGCCGGCGCTGCTCCGCCTCCGAGTCGAGCACGACGAGGACGTCGCCCTTCTCGACGTCCTGGTTCAGCCGCATGTCGAACACCTTGATCCGACCCGACACGAGCGCGTCGACCGTGTGCGCCGCGCGCTCGGTCTCGAGTCGCGAAGCGTCGCTCACCTCGTACACGCTGACCTTAACGCCGAAGAACCAGGCGAGCCACGCTCCGAGCAACAGGAGGACGGCCAGGATGCCGACGCGAGGCGAGCGCGCCCGGTCGGCGGACAGCGCTCGCATCGACTGAGCGAAGGGTGCAGACACGGCCCTCCCTTTTAGCAACGAGCAGACCAGCGCGGAGGCTCCGGGCTCCAAGCCCCAGGCTCCGGGCTCCAGGGGGGAGGCTTCGGGCACGGTGGCTCGGTCGCTCTCAGGAATTTGTGACCGCCCTCTCCACTTTTGGTTTTTCGCGAGTCTCGGGGCGAGGACATGCCGAAAAATTCGAAGAATTCGGGTGGCACGCCGCCTGCTGATGGTGGGGCGCCGGCCACGAGACGCCGGCACAGGAGGCACATGAAGGTCGATTCGAACAAGGACAAGAAGGCCCACCACGCGCAGGAGGGGAGGACCGGCATCCGCGTGCGGACCCAGGTGAGGGCTGGCGGTCCGGTTCTGCAGCACAACCCGTCGAAGGGGGTTCGCGTTCGGAGCGGGGTGAAGGCCGGTCCCGGGGGCTTCGGAGCGAGCGGGCTGATGCTGAATCACAACGCGACGAAGGGTGTTCGCGTTCGGAGCGGGGTGAAGGCCAGCGGTCCGGTTCTGCAGCACAACCCGTCGAAGGGGGTTCGGGTGCGTAGCGGGGTGAAGGCTGGTCCAGGCTTCGGAGCTGGCGGGCTGTATCTGAACCACAACGCGACGAAGGGAGTTCGCGTTCGTAGCGGAGTGAAGGCGAGCGGCCCGGTTCTGCAGCACAACCCGTCGAAGGGGGTTCGGGTGCGTAGCGGGGTGAAGGCTGGTCCAGGCTTCGGAGCTGGCGGGCTGCTTCTGAACCACAACGCGACGAAGGGAGTCCGCGTTCGGAGTGGAGTGAAGGCTGGTGCTGGCTATGGAGCGAGCGGGTTGCTCCTGAACCACAACGCGGCGAAGGGCGTCCGCGTGCGTAGCGGGGTGAAGGCGAGCGGTCCGGTGCTGCAGCACAATCCGTCGAAGGGGGTTCGCGTTCGCAGCGGGGTGAAGGCGAGCGGTCCGGTGCTGCAGCACAATCCGTCGAAGGGGGTTCGCGTTCGCAGCGGAGTGAAGGCGAGCGGTCCGGTTCTGCAGCACAATCCGTCGAAGGGCGTCCGCGTGCGGAGCGCAAATACGGCCGGCGGGATCCGAATGATTCACAATCAGGAAGTGACGCGCGTGTGAGGGAAGACGAACGATGAGCATGGCTTCGTCGACCGCGGACGTGAACGACGAGGAGCGGGAGATCGCCGAGGCGAACCGTCTCCACGACGCCGCCGACGAAGCATCGAAAGCAGGGGACCACCGGCGCGCCGAGGAGCTGTGCCGACGAGCGCTGGCCGTCTTCGAGCGTATCGACGGCGAGAGCTCTCCCGACGTCGCGAACCTCTCGATCACGCTGTCACGCATCCTCGGCGATGTCGGCGATCGCGCCGGGGCCGTCGAGGCGGCGCGCCGAGCATGGGACATCTTGGAGCCGATCCGGGACGAGGCGCCGGAGATCGTCCAGCTCCGGCTCATGGCCGTTCAGCAGCTCGGGGTGGCGCTGCGCGAGGCGGGCGACTTCCGTGCGGCGCGCCCTCTTCTGCTCCGCGCCGTGTGTGACGCGGAGGCGCGCTTCGGGAAGGACAGCGTCGAGCTCGCGCTGGCGCTGAACAACCTCGGGATCCTCTGCAAGTACACGAGCAGGTACGAGGAAGGGCTCGACGCCTATCGTCGGGCCCTCGCGATCCTCGAACGGGAGCTCGGCCCCTCACACCCCGACCTCGCGTCGATCTATCACAACCTCGGCGGCCTCGAGCATCACCGCGGGCGGTTCCGCGAGGCTGCCGCCTACGCCGCGCGCTCGCTCGAGATCCGCGAGGCGGCGCTCGGTCCGTCGTCGCCGCTGGTCGCCGCCGACGCAGCCGCGTACGCCGCGATCCTCGCCGAGCTCGGCGAGGAGGAGAAAGCGCGCGCTCTCTACATGCGAGCGCACGAGATCTTCCTCCGCGTCTACGGCGAACGGCATTACGAGATCGCGATGAACACGCACAACCTCGCGGCGCTCGATGCGTCCGTCGGACGAATCGACGAGGCCGAGGCGGGGTATCGGCGCGCGATCGAGCTGTTCACCGGTGCGGTCGGAGAGGATCACCACGACACGGCGCTCGCACACTACAACCTCGCGGACCTCCTCTTGCAGCTCGGTCGGCCCGACGAGGCGCGGCCGCATTGCGAGCACGCGCTCCGAGTGTTCGATCACACCTTCGGGAAGAAGCACCCGCACACGGTCTCGGCGACCGAGCTCCTCGCGAAGCTCGGCGGCCGCCGCGCGGCAGCCAAGCGACCCGCGGGCCGCAAGGCGAAGAGCCGGCGCCCCGAGTGATTGCGCGCGCGACCGTGGCGCGCGCTCACTCTTCGAGGTCGAGCTGGACCGAGCAGCGCGCGCTGTTGTCCGGTGCGATGTCGCACTTCTTGATGCGCGAGTCGCGATTGTCGACCTGCTCGGACTCGCGGCAGTTGGTCTCGCTGCCGTTCGGCTGGACGTCGCACACGATCAAGCGGTGGTCGTCGCCCGAGAGTTGCGAGTGGTACCAGACCTTGTTCGTCGACGTGTAGCCGAAGTGGAGCAGCTTCGGGGCACTGCAGCCCGAGACCCCGAGGGCGACGACGAGCAAGACGAAGATCGAGATCGCGCGGTTCATGCACCCACCTCTCAAGCTCCACCTCCGGGAGGCGCCGGCGTGGACGTGGGAGCCGGCTGCGGTGGCAGCACCGGCGGCGGCGCGGGCGCGGGCGTCGGGGTCGGGCTCGGCGGCGTGACCGACGTCTGCGCGGGTGGAGGCGCCGCTGGGCCGTCCCAGCGGTGGCCTTGCTTCGAGCTTTCGTAGTCGATCTCTTCGCAGACGAACGTGTCACCGGCGCGGTGGCAGGTCCAGACCTCGTCGGTCTGCCAGAAGAAGAACAGCGCCGCGCGCAGCGAGATGGTCTGGACCTCGAAGTCGTTGTACGTCGGGTGCGCGTCGACCGCGTGGATCTGGCGCGCCATCACGCATCCCGGCGCGGTGACGAGGAGCAAAGCGGCGAGCGCGAGGACGGACAGGCGGCTCTTCATCGGAGCTCCACGTCGTAGACGGCGCACTCCGAGAGCTGACCGTCCGTGCACGCTTGCACGCGCCCAGGTCGTAGCGCGGGCCCTTCTGGACGACGAAGAACAGCTCGTCCTGCCGGACCGTGTAGTCCTGGACCAGACGCGGCCCGCGGCCGGTCGCTGCAGCCACGCAATCGTCGAACGTTCCTCGGGCCGATTCCATGGCGGCTTCCACGCCTCTTCAAACGGCCGGCGGTCACCGTCTTCTCCGTGGCGCGCAGGCGCCGACGAACAGGAGACGAAACGATGACCATGTCGACCGAGATTCAGGACAAGCCGAAGAAGATGCTCCCCCCGCCGCGCAACGGCGTGGACACGCCCGCGCTCCTCACCACGATCAACGCGGTAAGGGAGCAGCCGGAGCTCGCGAAGTTCCAGTTCCGGGCGAAGAACCACTGGATCGCAGGGACGCACAGCCAGACGCGGATCGAGTCCTTCTCCGGCGCAGGCGGGGAGCACGAGCGCAAGGCCACGTTCCGCTACGACGGCGATCACCCCGCGGTCCTCTGCGGAGCCGACCAGGGCCCGACGCCTGTGGAGTTCCTCCTCCACGCCCTTGCGACGTGCCTCACGGCCGGCATCGCGAACATCGCCGCCGCGCGCGGGGTCACGCTCACGGAGGTCGAGTCCACGGTCGAGGGCGACATCGACCTGCGCGGCATCCTCGGCCTCTCCGACGAGGTGCGCAACGGCTACCAGCAGCTCCGCATCTCGTTCCGAATCGCGGGCGACGCGCCGCGCGCGAAGCTCGAGGAGATCGTCGAGCAGTCGCGCCGTCGATCGGCCGTGTTCGACGTGCTCACGAACGGCACGTCCGTCGTCATCGAAGTGGACGCTCGCTGAGCGCGGCGCACGAGCGGAGGCGGGTCATGGCCGAGCGGCGTACGCACACGCTCGTGATCGGCGGGGGACAGGCAGGCCTGGCGATGAGCCGCTGCCTGTCCGATCGCCGCATCGATCACGTCGTCATCGAACGCGGTCGGATCGCCGAGCGCTGGCGCAGCGAGCGCTGGGACTCGCTCCGCACGCTGACGCCTCGATGGATGAGCCGCCTCCCGGGGCTGCGGGTCGCGGGGGAGGACCCCGACGGCTTCATGACGATGATGGAGGTCGCACGTCTGCTCGAGGGCTACGCGGCCTCCTTCGACGCTCCCGTCGAGACCGGCTGCGAGGTGCGCTCCGTGCTCGCGCGCCCCGGCGGCTTCATCGTGCGCACGACGAAGGACGACTGGGTCGCGGACGTCGTGGTGATCGCCACTGGTCACTGCGACGTCCCGCACGTCCCCGAGCTGGCGACGAGCCTGCCGCGGGACGTGAAGCAGCTCACGGCCTCGTCCTACCGCCGGCCCGGCGATCTGCCGGACGGCTCCGTGCTCGTCGTCGGCGCGGCGGCGTCCGGCGTCCAGATCGCGGAGGAGGTCCTGGCCTCCGGACGTCAGGTCATCCTCGCCGCTGGGAAGCACACGCGAGTGCCGCGCAGCTACCGCGGCCGGGACATCATGTGGTGGCTCGACGCGATGGGCGCGCTCGACGAGCGCATCGAGGCGATGCCCAATCCGGCGGCCGCGCGCCGCCAGCCCTCGCTACAGCTCGCCGGTCGCCCCGGGCTGCCGCTCGACCTCCAGCGGCTCGCCCAGCGCGGCGTTCGCATCGTGGGGACCGCCGCGAAGGCGAACGGGACGAGCATCCGGTTCGCCGGCGACCTCGCGAAGACGACGGGCGACGCCGACGCGAAGCTCGCGCGGCTGCTCGACCGCATCGACGCGTTCGTCGATTGCTGGGGGATGCGCCCGCTCGTGGGCCCTCCGGACCGCCCGGCGCCGATCGCGCTCGGCGCCCGCACGGTCGACCTCGATCTCCGCCGAGAGCGTGTTTCCACCGTCATCTGGGCCTGCGGGTACCGGCGTCGCTACCCGTGGCTCCACCTGCCCGTGCTCGATCCCGACGGCGAGATCGCGCACGCGGGCGGCGTCACGCGCGTCCGAGGTCTCTACGTCCTCGGGCTGCAGTTCATGCGGCGCCGTTCGTCGAGCTTCATCGACGGCGTGGGCAAGGACGCCGCCGAGCTCGCCGACCACATCCAATCCCATTTCCGTTCGGGCTCGCGCGCGGCGGCCTGAGCGAAGCGTACGAAGGAGCTTCCCGATGTTTCGAACGACGAGCCCTCTCCGATCTCGATACGACGTCGTGGTCGTCGGCGCGCGATGCGCCGGCGCCGCGACTGCGATGCTGCTCGCGCGCCGAGGGCTCCGCGTCCTCGCCGCGGACCGCGGATCGTACGGCGCCGACGCTTTGTCGACGCACGCGCTGATGCGCGGCGGGGCGCTCCAGCTCCATCGCTGGGGCCTGCTCGACAGGATCGTCGCCGGCGGCACTCCGCCCATCCGAACGGTGTCGTTCTACTACGGCGACCGCGAGGTGGTCGTCCCCATCCGCGCGAAGGGCGGCCTCGACGCGCTCTTCGCGCCGCGGCGTACGCTGCTCGATCGCGTGCTGGTGGACGCCGCGCGCGAGGCCGGCGCCGACGTGCGGCACGGCCTCGACGTCGTCGACGTGCTTCGTTCGGGCTCCGGCGCCGTCGCCGGCGTCGAGCTCGTCGATCGCGAGGGGCGGCTCGTCCCGGTCGGCGCGGATCTCGTGATCGGCGCCGACGGGCTTCGCTCGCGCCTCGCCGATCGCGTGGGCGCGAAGACGTACCAGACGGGCAGGTACGCCACCGCGATCGTCTACGGATACTGGTCGAGCATCGCCGCGGAGGGCTACTCGTGGCTCTATCGGCCCGGCGTCGCGGGAGGCGTCATCCCGACCAACGACGGCGAGTCGTGCGTCTTCGTCGCGGTGCCGCCACGACGGTTCCTCGACGAGTGGAAGGGTCGCGACCTCTCTTCCGCGTTCATGGGCGCGATCGCCGAGCTGTCTCCGGCGCTCGCGACCACGCTAGAGGGCGCGAAGCGGAGCGGCGAGATCGAGCCCCTCGAGGAGCTCGCCGCGGAACGCCTCGGCGGATCGCTCGAGGACGTCGAGCGGGATCTCGTCGATCGGCTTGCCGGCGAACGTGCGCCGCAGCTCGAGCACGTCCACGCGAGCGCCGAGCGGGGCGAAGGCGACGCGCTCCCGATCGGCGATGATGCGCGACGCGCCGGCGTCGTCGACGATCGCCCGGAGCTTGCTCAGGCTCCATCGCAGCGCGCCGCGGCGGTCGTCCGCGACGTCCCAGAACAGATCGCAGAGCCGCTCGCGCCGGTGCTCACGATCGGTGAGGGCGAGATACGCGAGCAGCGCGCGCGTCTTCTTCGAGTGCGGCAGGGCGACGGCACGCCCCGCGCGCAGCACTTCGAGCTCCCCAAGCAGTCGGAGCTCGAGCGGAGCGTCGGTCATGATCCCGGCAGGCTAGCACGCCTCCCTCGCGCGATTCGACGCCGGCGATTCCACGGTGGCTCCAACGCGGCCTCCCACGCGCCGACCGCATCGTTTGCCTCGTCACCCGAAAGGAGAAGATCATCATGGCATTCTCGTGTCCCCAGGGCTTCGACGTGGCACGGCTCCGTGCGGCCGTGCGCGAGACCTACGAGCGCGTCGCGCAGGATCCGCACGGCGAGTTCCACTTCCACCGCGGCGCCGAGTACGCCGTGCGGCAGCTCGGTTACGACCGCTTCGAGCTCGCGTCGCTGCCGGCGCTCGCCACGGACGCCTTCGCCGGCGTCGGCAACCCTCACCGCGCCGGGCCGATCCACGAGGGCGAGACCGTGCTCGATCACGCGTGCGGTGCAGGAATGGACCTGCTCGTGGCGGCGCGACGCGTCGGCCCGCGCGGTCGGGCGATCGGCGTCGACATGACGAGTGGAATGCTCGCGCGTGCCCTCGCGGCGGCGATCGCGGCGGGCCTCGACGATCGCGTCGAGATCCGTGAAGGCGTGTACGAGGCACTGCCTCTCGAGACCGGCAGCGTCGACGTCGTCATCTCGAACGGCGTCCTCAACCTCGCCCCGGACAAGCGGGCGGTCATGCGCGAGATCGCGCGCGTGCTCAAGCCGGGCGGGCGCCTCCATCTCGCCGACGTCGTCGTGCAGCGAGAGCTCACGCTCGCCGCACGGAGCGATCCGGAGCTCTGGGCGGCGTGCATCGCCGGAGCGCTCCCCGAGCCCGAGCTGTACCTGCTCGCCGCCGAGGAAGGCCTCGTGGACGGTCGCATCGTCGAGCGCTATGCGGCCTTCGAGGGGACGTCAGCCGACCGGAAAGTCTCTCGGGATCTCCGCGTGTGCGGCGTGACGTTCTTCGCGTCGAAGCCCGCGGCCTGAGGGCGGACGACCGGCACGCCGTGCTCGCCCTCGAGCGGGCCCGGAGCCTCCTCGTCCGGTGGGGGCCGGATGGTCGCCGGGTAGCCCGGAGCCTCCGGCCCCCCAGCGGACCGCCTGTGCCGCCCGGACCGACCCCATAGAGCGCCGCGTCATGCCTGACGTCACCCAGGCGAACGACTGGAGCCGGGGGCCGTCCGCGCCTACTGTTCACGGACATGCGGCTTGCTCGTCCCATCTTTCGCCCCACCACGATTATTGGGTGCGTGCCCGCCGGTCTCGTCGCCTGCGGGAGCGACTCGAGCCCGCCCACGAACGAAGCGGGGCGCGACTCGGGGCCGGACGGCTCCCTTCCTCCGCCTACGCCGAATGCCGACGGAGGGGCCGCCCCCGGGCCGACCGACGGAGGCCCGGACTCGGGCAAGGTGCTCGAGGACGGCTTGCTCGATCCGGTTCCGTACACGTCGCGCGCGGACGGCCCGTTCCAGGGCGTCTCGTTCGGCTCGTATTTCCACTTCGAGGACTGGGAGGACGGCGAGCTGAGCACGCCCGGGGTGACCGCGAGCAGCACGACGCTCGGCACGTCCTTCGGCGTCTCGCTCGTCGATTCCGTCGACGAGGACGACGGCGTCGTCGACGGGAAATGTTCGAAAGTGGGCGGAGCCTGCAACAGCGCGTACGGCGCCGGTACGATCGAGTTCACCTTCGACGCCGCGGTGCTCGGCGGCCTGCCCACGCACGTCAGGATCGCGTGGACGGACGGAGCGCCGGGCCGTGACGCCACGTTCGAGGCGTTCGATGCGGACGACGTCTCGCTCGGGACGCGGACCGTCGAAAAGGCCGGCGACGAGAGCAACGCGGGCACGGTCGCGGAGGACCCCTTCTTCGCCGTCGTCCACGCCGCTGGCGTGAAACGCATCGTGGTCAAGAGCTCGGCGGGTGGCGTCGAGGTGGAGCACCGCACGTATGGCCGCTGAATTTTTGGGGCGATCGCGTTCCTGGCCTCGGGGGTGCGCACGTGGGGGTCGAAAGGCGACCATCTCTTCGGGTATAATCACGGGACACGTTCCCGCCGGGCGTTGTCTAGGAGGAAGGGTGGGTCATGGCTCTCGCGGATGACGCCGAATCCCCGTTCGTGGACGAGACGGACGTCTCGTCCAACGGGGCGGGCGCGTCGCCTTCGTCGAGCGCGCCTCCCTGGAAGATCGCCATCGTCGACGACGAGCAGGAGGTCCACGACGTCACCGTCCTCGCTCTGAGGAGCGTGTCGTTCTCGGACAGGGGCCTCTCGTTCCTCAGCGCCCGATCGGCTCAGAGCGCCAAGAAGCTGCTCGCGGAGAACCCGGACATCGCGTTGGTCCTCCTCGACGTCGTCATGGAGACGGACGACGCGGGCCTGAAGCTCGTGAAGTACATCCGCGACGAGCTCGGCTACGGCCACGTGCGCGTCGTGCTCCGGACCGGCCAGCCGGGACAGGCGCCCGAGGCGACGGTCATTCGTCACTTCGACATCAGCGACTACCGCACCAAGACGGAGCTGACGTCCACGCGCCTCTTGACGACGGTCATCGCGGCGCTCAGGACGTACGAGCAGCTCCAGGCCGTCGAGAAGCAACGCGCAGAGCTCGAGCGGCTCTACGAGGAACAGAAGAAGGCATACGAGGAGATCAAGGCGCTCAAGGCCGCGCTCGAGCGCGAGCGTGATTACCTCCGCGAGGAGGTGAAGGAAGCCGAGGGCGGCGGCGATCTCATCGGCACGAGCCCCGCGTTCGAGCTGGTGCGCGCGCAGATCGACGCGGTCGCGAAGACCGACACGACCGTGCTCGTCCTCGGCGAGTCCGGGGTGGGCAAGGAGCTCGTCGCCCGAGCGATCCACGAGAAGAGCGCGCGCGCCTCGGGCCCGCTCGTGAAGGTGAACTGCGCGAGCGTGCCTCGCGAGCTCTTCGAGAGCGAGTTCTTCGGCCACGTGCGCGGAGCCTTCACCGGCGCGCACCGCGACCGCGTGGGGCGCTTCCAGCTCGCCGACGGCGGTACGCTCTTCCTCGACGAGGTCGGCGAGATCCCGCTCGAGCTGCAAGGAAAGCTCCTGCGCGCTCTGCAGGAACGCGAGGTCGAGCGCGTCGGAGACACGAAGACGCAGAAGGTCGACGTGCGCGTCGTCGCGGCCACGAACCGCGATCTCAAGGCGATGGTGGAGGCGGGCCAGTTCCGGGCCGACCTCTACTACCGGCTCAGCGTCTTCCCGATGAAGATCCCGCCGCTGCGCGAGCGGAAGAGCGACATCGTCCCGCTCTTCGAGCACTTCGTCGCGAAGTCGTGCCGGAAGCTCGGGCGGCCGTTCGTCCCGCTCTCGCCCGAGGCGACGCGCATGCTCGAGAGCTACTCGTGGCCCGGCAACGTCCGCGAGCTCGAGAACGTCGCCGAGCGCGCGCTCATTCTGTCGCCGGACGGATACCTGCGCCTCGACGCGGCGCTGCCGGAGCTCGCGGCAGCCGAGGCCCTCGAGCCGGCGCCGCGATCGACCGCTCGCCTCGACGAAGCCGTCTCCGTGCGTGCGATGACGATGCCCCCGAGAGGCTTCTACACCGTCGAAGAGATGCGCGAGCTCGAGAAGCAGAACCTCATCGCGGCGCTCGAGAAGGCCGGCGGGAAGATCGCCGGTGAGGGAGGCGCCGCCGAGCTGCTCGGGATGAAGCCGTCGACGCTCACCTACCAGCTTCGCAGCTTCGGCATCACGCGGAGCAAGTGAGCTCCCCGCCGATCAGGGCTCGACCGGGAACGTGACGGTGAACGTCGCGCCCTTGCCCGGCGCGGTGTCGAGCTCGATCTTTCCTCGTAGGACGTCGGCCACGAGCGACTGCACGATGTGCAAGCCGAGCCCGGACCCGCCGCCGGCGCGGCCCGTGGTGAAGAACGGCTGGAAGGCTTGCGCCTTGACCTCCTCGGTCATGCCGCGTCCGTCGTCGGAGTACCGGAGGACGACCTTGTCGTCCGCCAGGCGCATCAGCCGAACGTCGACGTGCAGCCGGACCGCGCGCGTCGTGCCGCCCTCGGACAGCGGCGGATCGTCCGAGCCGTGCATCGCCGTGTTCGTGACGAAGTTCGTCACGATCTGCGAGATCGCGCCCGGGTACGTGACGCACTCGAGCGGGCCCTCGCTCGTGAACGACACCGCGAGGCCCGCGCGCCGCGCGAGCGGCCCGAGGCTCTCCAACGTCTCGCGGACGTACGCGGCGACGTCGACGCGCCGTTGCTCCTGCGAGACGTGGTCGACCGACGCGCGCTTGAACTTCGTGATCTGGTGCGCGGCCCTCTCGAGGTTCGTCTCGACGAGGGAGATGGCCTGCCCGGCGCGCTCGAGGAAGTTCCGGAGATCGCCCTTGGTGAGCGCGCCCTTCTCGAACTTCTCGCGCATCGCGTTGAGCTCGTCCTGCGCGACGCCGTTGGCGGTCACGGCGACGCCGAGCGGCGTGTTCACCTCGTGGGCGACGCCGGAGACGAGCAGACCCACCGTCGCGAGCCGCTCCTTGCGCACGAGCTCCTCTTGGGCCTCCTGGAGCTTCTGGAGCGAGCGGCGCACCTCCTCTTCGGCGCGCTTGCGCTCGAAGTACGTCGGCACGTCGAACCCGTGCTCGCGCATCGCGCCGGGGTCGACGCCGAAGTGCTCGCGAGCCGCCGCGGCGACCCGATCGGGCTTCGCCATGACGAAGAAGCAGCCGTCGTCTCCGCGGGCGCGGCACTTCACCTCGAGCGCGGTCAGCTCGACGCCGAAGCTCTCCGTGCACCAGCCGGAGGAGTAGCCGGCGTTCATGATGCAGACCGGACCGTCCGACTTGCGGTTCGCGCGTAGGAAGCTCGCGGCCTCGAACGAGTAGGGATGCTCGTAGACGAGGAGGAAGTCGTCGCCGGGCACCGGGTTGCTGCGCGGATCGATCGCGACCTGGCCCCAGCCGGTGTAGGCGAATCGGACGGGGCCGCCCGAGAGCTTTTCGACCGCATCGCTCGCACCGAGCTTCTCGTGCATCTGCCGCGCGTCGTGCAATCCGATCGTGTGCGCGATGTCGAACAAGAACCCTCGCGCGATCGCGAGCGCCTCGCGCTCGCCGCGGTCCGCATAGAGGTTGACGAGCGTGTCGAGGAACTCGATCGAGAACGCCGACGCGCGGATGAGGATGTAGCGCTCGCCGTCGATCGCGAACATCGCACGCGCCGGATCGATCTCGACGCGCTTGAAGAGGTCCCGTACCGTCGCGGCCGCGCGCTCGAAGAGGGGAGCGACCTCCGGGGGCACCTTCACTACCGACGGGGAGCTCGGCTCGAACACGCCGGCGCGCAGGCGCGCGTTCTCACGCTCGAGCTCCAGGATGCGAGCCTTGAGTGCAGCGACCTCGGTGGCGTCTTCGCTCATCGGGAAGGTGTCCTCTCCATCGTCGGTCCCCCGGGGCAATCCGATCGCTTGCAGCGTCGATGCCACGCGCTCACCCCGTGAAACTCCAGGGGTTTCGCCGGGAGAGCGGACGCAGGAATTCGTGACGACACGAAATCTCGAGACCGAGGTCGCAAGATCTTGTGACCGGCGGCGGTGGCCGCTGGTTTTCGTTCGTCGACTTTGTTTCGAGAGTGCCGCGTTCGAGCCGGGGTGCGAGCCTCCGTCCGGGTAGGAGACGGCACGCGGTAGAGCAAACCTCGTGCCTTCGCTTCTCCGGCGGGCAGGCGTTCGTCGACCTTCGGGCGGTCGTCTAGGATGCCCTCATGGCCGGCGGACCGCTCGCGCAGGAGGTGGCGTGCATGGTGTGCCTCGACGAGGGAAAGGTCACTCGCGCCACGCGCATCCACGAAGGCGTCGAGTCCGACCAGTACCGCTGTGAAGCGGGGCACGAGTTCGGCATGGACTGGTCGTCGGGGCCCGCGAGCGAGCCGCAACGGCCGCCGCCGCCCGAGATCGTCGAAGCGATGAAGGGCTGAGCGCTCGCTCGCTCAGCGGTTGAACCAGAAGTGCCAGCCGCCTCGATCGAGGTGGAAGTGATCGTGGTGGATGGCGTTGAAGTCCGGGCCCACGACGTAGGTGAGGTCCGCCTCCCGCCGCAGGCGTACGAACACGGATCGGAGGAAGCTCCGTCGGGCGTCCCTCGCCGGCGTCGAGCGCGGGCGCTCGGCCCAGTCGCGGGCGATGATCGCCGGCGTGCCCTTCGCGGGATGGAAGGCCGCGACGTCGACGGCGCTGCCGAACGCATGGGCGCTGAGCGATGCGCCTTTGCGGTAGTTCCGTGGCCGGCACGCGTAGCCGCCGAGGTTCGCGATGCGCGCGATGCGCGTCTCGAGGTGGCGCTCTGCTTCTTCCTGAACGATGCGCTCGACCGAGACGAGCGCACGCGCGAGCGTGCAGTCGACCATGATCGGAGGGTCCCACACGATGCCCGTCGGACCTCGACGGACGATCACGCCGTGAGGGATCCCGCATCCGGACTTGTCGGGCTCGCTCTTGTCGGCGACGCTCCGGAACTGGAACCCCGCCTCCTTCAGAGCGGCGCGGCACGCCTCGCCGTCCTCCCGCGCGGCGAGCGACCACGTGTCGAGCAGCACCTGCGGGTCGAAGCGCTCCTCGGCCGCCGCCTCCTCGCTCGAGGGCGTCGTCGCTCGCTCGTCGGCCGGCGCGCGCTCCTCGATCGAAACGGGCGCGTCACCCCGCGGAAGGACAGGCGCGGGAGACGAGACGGTGCACGCTGCGCCGACGATCGACAGCGCGACGAGCCCCCGCGGAAATGCAACGAGCGGCGCGATGTCTTTGTCCATGCACCCTCGGCCGCCGTCGCATCAAGGCGCACGTACGGCCGAGCTCGCCGCGGGGCGCGCGCCGTCGCGCCCCGCCGGCGTCGTCGGGCGGCATGCCACTACGAAACCGCCTTCGGATCCATCCAGAGCACCTCCCAGCAGTGTCCGTCGAGGTCCTCGAAGCTCCGCTGGTACATGAACCCGTAGTCCTTCGCTTTGACCGGCTCCTTGCCGCCCCCCGCGAGGGCCTTGTCGACGATGGCGTCCACCTCCGCGCGGCTGTCGGCGGAGTAGGCGATGAGCGCCTCGACGTGCGTGGCGGTGGCGCACGGCTGCTTCGTCGTGAACTCCTTGAAGAACGGCTCGGTGAGGAGCATCACGAAGGCCTCCTCGCTGACGACCATGCACGCGGCCTTGTCGTCCGTGAACTTCGGGTCGAACGTGAACCCGAGCGCCTCGAAGAAGCGCTTCGAACGGTCGAGGTCGCGGACGGGCAGGTTGACGAAAAGCTTACGGGCCATGGGGTTTGCCTCCTGTTTGCCTGTATGGACTCCGCAGGGGCGCAGAAATCATCGGTGGGGGATGAAAAAGGCCTCGGGCCTCGGGCCTCAGCGAGAACGGCCGCGGCGGGATGAGGGAATCGATCCGGGCGGCGAGCCGCGACGCGTTTCGCTCGAGAGCCCGCGGCCCCGAGGCCTCTTCGAGGTCCGAGGCCTGAGGTCTGAGGCCCGTCAGTCCAGGTCCAAAGGCGCCCCGAACGCGGGGAAGAGCGCCTCGGCGTCCAAGAAGAACGTCATCTTGGCGATGCGGTCCCCCGCGAGCTCGAGGACGTTGACCGACCAAGCGTGATGACGGCCTTCGGGCGTCGCGTGGTACTGGAGGAACGCCGGGCAGCCGCACGCGGTCGTGCGCACGAAGCGCGAGCCGCGGCAGACCGAGCCGCGGCCGAGGAGCCAGGCACGGACGGCCTCGGGGCCGCGGAGCCAGAGCGTGTACGGCGGCATCGACATCGCCACGTCCTCGCGGAGGAGGTTCGTGAGCGCGTCGACGTCGTAGGCCTCGAACGCGGCGACGTACTTGTCGACGAGGGCGGAGCTCGCGGCGTCGAGCGCCGGGGGGCTCTCCTCGACGTGCAGGGCCGAGAGCGTCGCGCGTGCGCGCTGCAGAGCGCTGTTCACGGACGCGACCGTGGTGTCGAGCGTCTCCGCGACCTCCGCCGCCGAAAACCCGAGGACCTCCGTGAGCAAGAGGGCCGCGCGCTGCTTCGGCGGGAGGTGCTGGAGCGCGGCGACGAACGCGAGCCGGATGCTCTGCCTCAGGATCGCCTGCGTCGCGGGATCGGCGTCGGGCGGGATGACCCGCGCGTCCGGGACCGGCTCGAGCCAGTGCGTCCGCGGGCGTGTCTCGAGCTCGTCGTCGACGGTGCCGGCCGGGAACTCGTCGGTCGAGCGCACGCGGCGCGCGCGGTCGCCGAGGGCGTCGAGGCACGCGTTCGTCGCGATACGGTAGAGCCACGTGCGCAGCGACGAGCGGCCGTCGAAGGACTCGAGGCCGCGCCACGCGCGCACCATCGTCTCCTGGACCACGTCCTCGGCGTCGACCACGGAGCCGAGCATCCGGTAGCAGTGCCCGGTGATCTCGGCACGGTGACGTTCGATCTGCTCGATCGCGGCGTTTGCCATCGCGGCGGACCCTACAACGGCCGAGCCGGCGGATCCAAGGCACGCGCGTCAGCTCAGGGCGAGGCCGGCGAGCGCGTAGACGATCGCGACGGCCTCGATGATGACGAAGCTCACGATGCCGACGGGCAGGAACTCGGCGAAGCCGAAACGGATGCGCTTGCCGTCCTCGCTGACGAGCTGGGCACGTTCGGTGAGCGACTGCGCCAGCGGGCCGGACGTGGCCGCCGTCAGGAAGAGGGAGCTGCCGGCGCAGACGGCGAGCGCGAGGCCGACGTAGACGACGTGCGGAGGCAAGCGCGTCGCGAGCACCGCCGCGACCTCGAGCAACGCCGCCATCGACGGGCCGGCGGAGAACACGCCCGTCACGACGCCGACGAGCAAGAGGAAGCACACGAGCTGCAGCGCCGGCGACACCGGCAGGTCCGTGAGCTTTCCGGCGGCCATCGCGAACACGCCCGTGCGCCTCACGGCGGCGACCATTACGAAGAGCGACAGCAAGAAGAGGACGGCCTCGACGTCGACGCGTGTCCGCACGACACGCTCTCCGAACGCGGGCCGCGCCGCGAGCGCGACGAGCACGCCGACCCATCCGACGAGGTCGGCGCTCACGGGGCCCGACGCCGGCAGGGCCATCCACGCGACGAGCATCGCGACGAAGACGGCCGTGAGCCATGCGAGGAGCTTCCGATCGAGGCGCGCGCCGCGATAGAGCGCCCGGATGAGCGCGCGCGAGATCGCGGCACGCATCTCGGCGCGGACGCGCTCGTGCGAGCCGCGCAGGGTGAGGGCGGCGACGACGAGCACGAGGACGAGCCCGGCGAAGGTCGCCGGCGCGGCGCGCACGAGATAGTCCGTGAAGGACATCGATCCGCGGCCGAGCAGGAGGATCGCGGGAAAGTCTCCGATCGGCGTGGCGGCCCCGCCGAGGTTGCACGTGACGAGCAGCGTCCCGAGCGTCCACGTCACCTGCTTCTGCCCTGCGCCCGCGACGCGCAGGATGATGAGCACGATCGGCAGGACGAGCACGAGCGCGGTCAGGTTGTTCATGAGCGCGCTCACGAAGTACATGGCGACGCCGAAGACGAGACCGATGCCGACCGGCGAGCCTCGGCTCAGCTCCGCCGCGCGCACGGCGATGACCGCGAACAGGCGCGCCTCGACGAACGCCTCCGACAAGAGGCCGAGCGCGACGAGCAGGACGAGCACGTCCCAAGGGACCTCGGCGAGGAGCTCGTGCGTGCCGCCGTGGCCGAGGAGCGCGGACGTCAGGCAGGCGGCCGCGGCGCCCGAGAGGACGACGAGCATGCGGATCGACGCGAACCGCGCTTGGACGGCGAGCGTGACGACGAGGATTCCCGTCAGGAGCAGTGCGGCCATCAGACTCCGTCGACGTCGACGAGCGCCGTGAGCTCGGACGTCAGCGTCTCGACGAGATACCGCGGATAGACCTCGGGCGTGCCGCCGAGGACGTCCCAGCCGACGATGTCGCGGAACTGCGTTCGGACGTCCGGGCCGATCACGCGGAGGAACGCCGACAGCACGTTCATGACGTGACCGCGCACGCCGTACACGAACGTGAGGAGGGCGGAGCGCGCCCCGGCCCATCCCTGGAACTCGGCGACGTCGACGGGCTCGACGCGCCCGCCCCAGTTGGCGATCACGCGATCCCACTCGACGCGCTGGAGCCGGTACGTGAGCAGTCCGAGACGCACCGACGGATCGAGATCACGCACGAGGGCGTCGATGTGACGTGCCTCGAGGCCGACGACCAGAACGCGGCGCGCGCCCTCGAGCGCGTGGAGCACGCCCGACGTGCGGATCGGCGGCGCGCGCTCGCCCTCGAGCCAGCGCGTGGCGATGTAATGGAGGGCCGAGAACGAGGGGCCCAGCTCGTCGCGCAGCGCGACGACGGCTTCTCGCCCCCCGAGCGTGGCGACCTGCTCGACGAAGAGCCACGACGCGGCGGCGAACCCGAGCTCGGCCGACGCGAGCTCGAAGGCGGCGCCGAGACCGAGCGACGCGATCTCGCGCTCCTCGAGCGTGAGCGCGCTCGGCGCGGGCGGCGGCGGCGTGACGGCGGGACCGCCGACGAGGGGGATGCGCTGGCTCGACAGCAGTGGCTCGCGTCGCGTCATTCTCCGGTACCGCGGGCGCTCCGCCGGCTGCGGATGCGGTCGTAGACGCCCTCGAGGATCCAGGCCATCGCGGCGTTCGCGAGCGCGTGGTGCGGGGGCCCGTCGCGCAGGCATTCGATCGCGAGCTCCGCCTCCTTCGCATCGAGGATCTCGCGGAGCATCCGCGTGGGGACGCCCATCGGGAACTCCGCGTCGTCGGACGACGAAGCGACGTTCGGCGGCAGCCGCATGCCGAGCGCCTCGCTCGGCGAGTCGTCGACGTTCGGCTGGCCGCCGACCTCGGCGAGCACCGCAGCGAGCATGCGCAAGAGCGCCCAGCTCGCCACGCGATGGTGGCGAGGGCCTTCCTCGAGGATGCAGCGAAGGACGAAGGCTCGGTCGCGAGCGTCGGGGACGACGTCGCTCAGCGCCGCGTCGATCGGACCCGCGTCGAGCGGGAGCTGCCGTCCTCGCGGGCCGCCGTGATGATGATGATGGTGAGGCGGGTGGTGGTGATGAGGATGGTGGCGGCGGCGCTCGTGCGGGGGCGGCCGCGACGAAGGCGGCGGCGGGGGAGGGGACGAGCGATGTCGCGGCGGCATTCCTCGAATTTACCCCACGAGGAGGCGGGAACGCCGAGCCGCGGTGCTCACCACGTCGGCGGACGTGGTCGGGGTCTGCGTGCTCTACCGTTGCGCTCGACCTGCACGCTCGTCATCGGGCCGCCGCGTTCAGGAGATCGAGGGCGCTGTGCTGGCGCGACGCGTCCGCTCTGTCGAACGGCCCCGCCCAGTGAATGCCGTACTGGTCGATCGTCGTCCGGGCGTTGGCGTACATCGCGTCGGCCTGCGCTCGGAGGTACTTGCGGTACGGCCGATCCGGCAGCGCGGCATCGAGCTCGCCGAGCCCGCGCACGTAGGCTCCCTTGAACGACGGACCGTCCTTGCCGCACTTGTCGGCGTTCGACTCGCAGGGCTCCCGCAGGATGCCGTTCGGGTGGAGCTTGGGGCTCGAGGTCGACGCGTCCGCGAGCGCGCGCGCCTTCGCGAGCAAGGCGTCGTCGCCGGTCGCGCGGTGCAGCTCGACGAGGCCGCCGAGGATGATTCCCTGGTTGTAGGTCCACTCCGTCTGGCCGTTGTTTCGGCACTGATCGTCGAGGCCGTCGTTGATCAGGTTCTCGGCGTTGATCATCCCGCTCGCTTCGAACCAGGCCCAGACCTCCTTCGCGCGAGCGAGCCAGACCGTGTCACCGGGGATGCGGTTGTGCAGCGACGCCGCGAGCTTGATGAACAGCTCGTTCGTCACGGCGTTCTTGTACTTCTTGTCGTCGCGCCACCAGATGCCGCCGCCGCACTTGTCGTCCTTGAACTTCCAGAGGTACTCGGCGTCGTGGCGAGCCATGTCGAGGTAGCGCTGCTCGCCCGTCACGTCGTAGGCGCGGACCCACGCGAGCCCCCACCACGCCGTGTCGTCCATGTACTCGTTCGTGAACTTGCTCCACCGGTTCCGGTCGAACGTGTGGGCGATCACCCAGCGATGCGTGGTCGAGCCGGTGATCTGCATGTAGTCGAGCATCGCGGTGAGCGCGTTCGCCGAGTTCCACCAGCCCGAGTTCCACCTGCCGAACAACGACTGGTAGTGCTGCATCAGGCCGATCGCGGCGGCGTCGTGTCGAGTCTCGCCCGGCGCGGTCGTGCGGAACCACGGCGTGCACGCGATCTCGGGCCGGTTGCCCGCCTTGCCGCACGCGCGGAGCGCGCCGAAGCGGTGCTTGCCCGGCTCGTCGACCCTGTACATCATCGTCCGCCACGAGCGCCCGCCCGACGGGATCTTCGTCTTGCCGACGTGCCCGTCCCAGCTCGCGCCCGCGTCGAACGAGCGATCGAGCCAGACCTCGTCGCCCGGGTCGCCGTCTTCGATGCTCGCCCAGCCTGCGTTGTCTTCGTCGCTGAGGTGGAGGACGATCTTCCGGCCGTGGACCGTGGCCGTCGCGGCCGTCCGGTCACTGCGCGCGTGCGCGGGATCGCTGCGGTCGCCGTCGATGGCCGCTTGGTCGGACGCGACCAGATCGTCGGCTTCTCCGTCCGTCACGCACCCGACGAGCGCCAGCACGGCGCCCCAGACGAAGCATCGCGTGATTCGCACCATGTACGACCAGTAAGCAGGTGTCGTGCCCCTGCTTGCGGCCGTCCGGGTTCCAGCGGTGCTCGAAAACGCGCAGCGCCGGTGTGCGCTCTTCGGCCATCAAGCACGGATTTGCGCAACTCGCGCGCGCGCGTCCCGATTCGCGCCGGTCACGAGCGTGACCTCCCGCGGGCGTTTCGGAGGGCTCGCCGGGCGGCGTCGATGCGGGTTCGACGCTCGTTGGTCACCATGCAGGGAGCCTGCCCACCTCGGCATACACGTTGCTGCTCCGGCGAACATGCGAAGCACGAAGATGAACCTGAGTCTCCTTTTCTCCCCTCTCGTCGTCCTCACCGCCGCCGGGTGTGCCGGAGAGCAGGCGTCCAGCGAAGACGACGTGATGACCGAGGAGTCCGAGCTGCGCGGCCGCAACGCGGAGTTCATGGTCACCTACGGGTTCGAGTACGCGCAGAGGGGCGTGACGGTGACGTTCGAGCTCGAGCCGGGCTCACCGGATCGGGAACGCTGCGCGCCCGAGGTCCGCGTCGTCCCGCGCGAAGAGCGACCCATCAGCCTGGACGACAACCAGCGGATCTACAAAGCGAAGGATCCGACCCGCGGCGGATGCCTCTACGACCTCAGGAAGATCTCCTTCGAGGTCGAGTGCATTCCGCATCCGCGTCGCCAGTGCCTCGACGGGACGTCGACGATGCACGTCTTCTTCGCCGATCCGAACGGAGTCGACTACGACGAGTGGCGCATCGGCCAGGTGATGGGAACGGACGGCCGGAGCGAACGTGCCGTGTTCGTGCTGCCGACCGACGTTCGCGAGGGATCGACGGCGTTCTCGTCGCTCTGGGCGCTCGACAGGATGTACTTCTTCCACCTTCGTTCCGGCTACTGACGAGCGAGCGTGTCAGCGGTCGAGGCCGAGCCCGAACACGTTCGCCGCGGGGTAGGTCACCGGAGACGGGACCTGTGTGCCGGGCGTCAGCCTGTCCTTGATCCAGGGATGCTTCCACGCGCGTCCGTTGCCGACCGGATCCGGCTGGAAGTGCTTCGCGCGCGCGTAGACGTCGTCGCCGGCGCCGTCGACGAACACCGCCATCGACGCGAGCTTGTAGCGAGGGTGTGACGTCTTCTGCCAGTCGGCGGGATCGAGGACGGAGCCGAAGCCGTCGCCCTGCGAGCTCTCGTACCGGTCGTCACCCGACAGGTCGATGAACACGCCGACGCCTTTCTCGGTGCCGCTGCCGAAGCTGTGGCGTCCGCCGGTGTAGCGGTCGTTCCCGCCGAGATCCTCGAACCAACCGAGGCTCAGGTCGTCGCCGGAGCCGAACGAAAGACCTTCCGGCTGCGCGCCGACGTGGTGGCGATCGTCACCGCCGCCGTCGTGGTAGATGCCGAGGCCGAAGTGCACGCCGGAGCCGCCGGCGAAGATGCGCCCGTAGCTCTCGTCGTTCCCCACGCCGTCGTCCCAGAGGATGCCCGTACCGAACCAGTAGCCGGTGCCCTGGCAGAACGCGCCGCACGTGTACTTGTCGGAGCCTCCGAGATCGAGCAGCGCGCCGATCCCGCCCGACATGTGTCCGTCGTTGCGGAGGAAGTCCTGCGGGTAGTCCCCGCGCCGGCCCCACGCGGCGCCCTGGTTGATGCCGAACTCGTAGAGGTAGTCGTGGCCTTTGATTCGACCGGCTTCGGCGATGTACGAGTTGCCGGGGCTCGTCCAGTACGTGTCGTTGCCGCCGTGGTCGACGAGGAGCCCGACCGCCTTCACGTACGCGGCTCCCTGCGTCACCGAGAAGCCGCGGTACACGTCGTCACCGCCTCCGTCGATGAGCACGCCGAGGCCGAGCTGCGCGCCGCCCTGCGCCACGGTCTCGGCGACGTAACGATCGTTGCCACCCTCGTCGTACAGGACCCCGACGCCGAGCACGCCGCTGCCTTGCGAGAAGCGGAGGCTCTCGTAGACGTCGTCGCCCCGACCGAAGTCGAAGAGCATGCCGACCCCGAGCGTGCCCGCTCCTTGGCGCCGGACCTCCGAGAGGCTGTGGCGCGGGACCGTCGGCCGTCGTCCGGCGGCGTCCGGATCGGGGCGCTCGTTGATGCCCTGCACCGTCTTCACGTACGTGTACGTGTCCTTGCCGCCGAGATCGATGGCGACCGAGACCGGGTTCGACGGCGACTGCGTGCCGCCGACCGGGATCTCGTATCGGTCGTCGCCGCCGGTGTCGACGACGAGGAGGAGCTCGCCGGAGAGCTTCGGATCGGACTCGCGGTAGACGTCGTCGCCGGTCCCGCGGACGACGATGCGGCCGTACGGCGTGTCGTGGTCGAAGGCGTAGTTGCCGGGGAACGATCCCGTCCGGAGCCCGCTGTTCTCGACCGCCTCCGCGATCACGATCGCCGCGCGCGCGAGCAGGTCGTAGCGGAAGCCTCGGAGGAGGAAGTCCCGATCCTCCGGACGCGTCAGATCGATCTTCTCGGCGGCCGGCACGGTCTCGCGCATCTGGACGAACATGCCCATCGGAGCGCGGAACCATCGACGGAGATCGGCGCCCTCCGGGATCGCCTGCTGCCTCAGATCGATCGCCGTCCGGATGGCGGCGAGGACGGGCGCGAGCGCCTCGCGCAGCTCCTTCGGGAGATCCCCGGCGTCGGCGGCGATGGCGTCGCGGGGCGCGCCCGAGAGCGCCGCCACGGCGTCCTCGAACGACGGCGGGGCAGGGAGGCTCGTCGAGCCGGACGGCTCTTCGTCCCAGAGGCGTGCCGCCATGCGGACGACGTCGCTCACGTACCCGCGCGAGCGCGAAGCGCGTGCAGCCTCCGCGAGCCCACGCCCCGCGTGCGGGATGGCCATCGGTGCGTGATAGAGCTTCTGGAAGAACGTCAGTCGCATCGGGTCGTGGGCGATCGACTCCGGGTAGATCGAGCCCAGCGATCCGAACTTCTGGCCGAGATCGCACGTCGTCCGGTCGTGGGTCGCCAGCGCCTGACCGAGCAGCTCGTTCGTCTCGGTCTTCGCGACGCACGCGCAGACGAAGGGAATGCACACCTTGCCCTTCGACGACGAGGTCGTTCCGCAGAACGCGTCGGCCCCGCACTCGTCGTCGGTGGAGCAGGCTCGCGAGCAGAAGGCCGTGTCGAGCTCGGGTGCGTCGACGCAGACCTTCGCCGTCGCGCTGCACGTCCCGCACGCGCGACCCACGCCGAGGGCGTTGCCCACGCGCCCGCACGCGCCGTACCCGGTGTCGACCTTCGCCTGGCATACGAGGTCTCCGGCGGCGTTCGGCGCGCAGTGCTTCGCGCCTGCGCTGCAGTCGCCGCTCGTCCTGCAGCTCGCGCCGCTCTGCGCGGCTCGTTCTTCTCCGGCGGCTTCTCGCTGGGCGGCGTCGCAGGCGGGCACGCCGAGCGCGACGGCGGAGAGGAAGAAGAAGGCGAGCGAGCAACGTCGAGGGCGCATGCCCGCCCATGAGCAAGGACGCGACCGTGTCCGCCAATTCGGTCCGAACGCGCGAAGTGCTCGAAAGGCCGGCGAAAAAGCCGATGGCGTCGGCCGGCGCCCTGCGGATCGGAGACGAGCCGGCCGGTCACGCGCACCAGGCGACCTGCCCCGGTCTACAGCCCGAAGGTCGTCGTGACGCCGAAGCCTCCGCGGGTCGGCGCGGGCGCCACCGACACCCGCTTGTTGCCGGACGTGAAGTGAACGATGGCGCCGGCGGCGATCGCGGCGGCGCCGGCACCGATCGCGAGCGTGCTCACGGTCGCGTACGTGCTGCTGGCCTCCCGGTCCGATTGCACCTTCGCGCGATCGGCCTCGGTGGGACATGTCCCGTCGGGGCAGACCTCCGTGACCGAGGCCCACGTCGAGAAGGCGAGACCTCCGAAGACGAGCCCCGCGGCGACGGCCACGCCGCCTCCGACGAAGAGCCCGAGCGCCGCCTTGCGCGCGTTCGTCACGGTGGCCGGTGGCTGCACCGGCATGATGTCGATGCCCGTGTCCGGCTTCGGAATCACGGGGAGCTCCGGGATGCGCACGGTCAGGCTCTCGCCGTCGCCGAGCTCGACCGTGGTGCGCCACTCTTCCCTGTCCGGCGCGGACGCCGTGATCACCTGCTCGCCGGGATCGACGGGGATGGGCGTGTCGAGCGCGGCGATCTCGATCCGAGTACCGTTCCTCGTCACGACGAGGCCCGGCGGCTTCGACGCCGCCTCGATCGTGAGGCGCGAGAGGTGCGGCTCGAGCCGTTCGGCGGCTTCTCGTGCGATCGCCGCGCGTTTTTCGTCCTTGCGCGTGGCGGCGAGGGTGACCGCCTGGCGATACGCGCCCCACGCGCTCGCGGTCTTGTTCTGCTTCTCGTAGCACTCGCCGAGGTTGAGGAGCGTACCGACGGCCGGGTCGAGCTGCTGGCTACGCGAGAACCGGTCGCACGCCTCCTCGAACTGGCCCTTGTCGAGGAGCGCGCGGCCCTCCGCGAACAGGCTCTCCGCGGCAGCGACGGCGGATTCGTCTCCACGGGCCGGGCTGCTCGTCGCGACCGCCGATACGAACCAACAAATCCCCAGTAGTACGCAGGGCGTACGCCTCATCGATAGCTCTTGGCATCGTCGATCGGGCGGCGCGGGGTCTTGCGCGGCCCCTTGCTGGGCGTGGTCGACGCGGGGCGCGTCGGAAGCTTCGAGGTCGGCGCGGGGGTGGAGACCTCGGGCCTCGGCGTCGGCTGCGCGGTGTTCGGCTCCGAGTCTTCCACGTCCTCTTCGTCGTCCTCCTCGCTCTCCGAGGTCTCCGCGGGCTCGGGATCCGGCGACGGCACCGGCGCGGGGCTCGGCAAGACGGCCGAGCTCGCCGGGGTCGGTGGAGCGGCCGCAGTAGAGCGCCGGACGGCGCCCACGACGATCGCGAGGATGATCACGCCGGCGAATCCTAGTGCGAAGACGAAGGCCGCGCCCCGTTTCGATGGTGCCGGCGGCCCGAGCACCGCTACGCCGACGTCGGGCGGAGCCCCGAGCGGGATCTGCGGCTGGCTCACGCGCGGCGCGCTGCCGAACGGGGGAATCGGGTGGCTCGGGGGCTGCGGTCCGCCGTACGAACCAGCGGGCGAGCCGGCGAGGCTCGGCGTCTGTTCCGCTCTCGCCGGGGGCTTGGCCATCACCTCCGTCTCGTCGGACAGCGACCTGCTCCGAGCGAGCTCGGCCATCAGGTCTTCGATCGTCGGGTTGTCGGTGGGCGGCGTCGCGTCCGACAAGAGCCGCTGTCGCTCGGCGAGGGGCTTCGCGGCGAGCCGACGAACCCACGCGCCGACCTCGTCGTCGGAGGCGCGCTCGAAGGGCTCGAGGTCGGCGAGCATCTCGCGCGCCGTCAGGTACCGCTCGCCGACCTCGCGCTTCGTGGCGCGCAGGACGACGGCGTCGAGCTCGGGAGGGATGCTCGGGTCCTTGCTGCTCGGTGGCGGGATCTGCCCGCGCAGGACCGCCGACGCGACGGTGCGGATGTCCGATCCCGGGAACAATCGCTCGCCGGTCAAGAGCTCCCAGAGCACCACGCCGGCGGAGTACACGTCGCTCTGCCGGGTCACCGGACGGCCCAGCGCCTGCTCCGGCGCCATGTATCCGAACTTCCCTCGTACCTCGCCGGGGCGCGTGGCTTCGATGCGGCCGAGCGCCTTCGCCACGCCGAAGTCGATGATCCGCGGGATGCCGTCCACGCCGACGAGGACGTTCTGGGGCGAGACGTCGCGGTGCACGATGCCGAGCGGCTGTCCTTCGGGGCTCCGCGCCTCGTGCGCGGCGTCCAGCCCGCGAAGCACGCCGTAGAGGATGGACAGCGCGATGGGCCTCGGCACGCGCTCGCCCTGGGCCTTGGCATACCCCACGAGCGCGCTCAGCGACTCGCCCTCGACGTACTCGAGCACGAGGCTCATCGCGCCGTCGCTGACGACGAGGTCGAGCGTGTCGATGACGTTCGTGTGCCGGATCTGCGCGGCGAGGCGAGCCTCGTCGACGAGCATGGCGACGAAGTTGCGCTCGGCCGCCAGGTGCCGGTGCAGGCGCTTGATCGCGACCGGCCGCGAGAAGCCCGCGCTGCCCGTCATGCGCGCGAGGTAGACCTTCCCCATGCCGCCCTGGGCGATGCTTCCGAGGATGGTGTAGCGGCCGGGCATGTCGACGAGGCGCAGCTTGAGGTATGGTCCTATGGTGCGGCGTGGGCCTCTGAATGAGCGAATTTAGCACACGAACGATCCTCCGGCCCCGGACGGCGCCTGGCGGCGTACGCGTAGCCGTCGTCGCGGGGCCTTCCACGGGTGCGAGCGCTGTGGGTCGCAAGATCACGCTCGGCCGCTCTCGTGTCGCCGACGTCCCGATCGACGACTTCACGGTCTCCGAGTTCCACGTCGAGCTCGAGGGCCACGAAGCCGGGATCGAGGTCCGCGACCTCGATAGCTGGAACGGGACCTACTACGAGGGCGCCCGGATCACGCGTGCAGTGGTCCCTCCAGGAGCCACGCTCGTGTTGGGCGAGTCCGCGGTGCGCGTCGACGTGGCGACGGAGCCCCAGCCGCGACGGCCCGTGCGCGACTCCTTCGGCGCGCTCATCGGGCGGAGCACGGCGATGCGCGAGCTGTTCGCGCTGCTCGAGCGTCTCGCCCCCTCCGACCTCGCGGTGTTCGTCGAGGGCCCGACCGGCAGCGGCAAGGAGCTCGTCGCGCGCGCGCTGCACGACTGCAGTCATCGCGCGAAGGGGCCCTTCGTCGTCCTCGACTGCGCCGCGCTCCCCGCGAGCCTCGCGGAGTCGGTGCTCTTCGGGCACACGCCCGGCGCCTTCACGGGCGCCGTCGAGCACCGCATGGGCGTCTTCGAGGCGGCGAACGGCGGCACCGTCTTCCTCGACGAGGTCGGCGATCTGCCGCTCGATCTTCAGCCGAAGCTGCTGCGCGTCCTCGAGCAGCGGCAGGTCACGCGCATCGGCGAGAACCGCCCGCGTCCGGTGTCGGTTCGCGTCGTCTCGGCGACCTGGCGCGATCTCCGCCGCATGGTCAACCAGGGGACGTTCCGCGACGACCTCTACTTCCGGCTCGCGCAGACGCGCGTGGTCCTGCCGTCGCTCGCCGAGCGCCGAGAGGACATCGAGCTGCTCGTCGCGGAGTTCCTCCGCCGGCTCCCGCGCGACGCGGCGTGTGCGCGATCGATCTCGCGAGAGGCGCTCGCCGAGCTCGCGAAGCGCGACTACCCGGGCAACGTCCGCGAGCTCAAGAACACCGTCGAGCGTGCCGCTTACATGTGCGACGGCCCGGTGATCCGCCCGCAGGATCTCGCGTTCGAGCGCCTGCTCGAGCGCGGCGGCGGCCGCGAGGAGCCCGCCGACGACGGCGAGCTGCCCGAGTTCAAGGGGGCCAAGCGCACGGCCGTCGACGACTTCGAGCGCCACTACCTCGAGCGTCTGATGCACAAGACGAACGGGAACATCGCGATGGCCGCGGCGCTCGCGGGCATCGAGCGCCACTACCTGCGGTCGCTCCTGAAGAAGCACGGTCTGCACTCGCGCGAGTGACCGGCGGCATCGCGCGGTTCGTCATCGGACGATCGTGGCGACGCTCGACGCCGGCATCGGCGCCGCAAGACGGCGGCTTTGCCGCGCATGCGCGACGCGATCCGGCCCAGGCGCGGCGTTTCGCCTCCTGACCCTCGCCGAGGCCCCGCCTTTCTACTAAGTTGGTGCATCGCTTCGAGAACCCCCAAATTCCCATGTCCGACGCGCCGACCGCAGCTCAGCCCACAGACTTCATCCGCGAGATGATCCGCGCCGACGTGGCCGCGGGGAAGCATGGCGGAAAGGTCGTCACGCGCTTCCCGCCCGAGCCGAACGGCTACCTCCACATCGGCCACGCGAAGGCCATCTGCATCGACTTCGGCGTCGCGAAGGAGTTCGGCGGTCGCTGCCACCTCCGCATGGACGACACGAACCCGACGACGGAGAGCATGGAGTACGTCGAGGCGATCAAGCGCGACGTGCGCTGGCTCGGCTTCGACTGGGGCGAGCACCTGTACTTCGCGTCCGACTACTTCGAGCGCTTCTACGAGCTCGCCGAGAAGCTCATCATGAAGGGCCGCGCGTACGTCTGCGATCTGCCCGAGGAGGTGTTCTCGAAGGAGTACCGCGGCACGATCACCGAGCCCGGCAAGGAGAGCCCGTACCGCTCGCGTTCGGTCGAGGAGAACCTCGAGCTGTTCCGTCAGATGCGGGCGGGCAAGTTCAAGGACGGCGAGAAGGTCCTGCGCGCGAAGATCGACATGGCCTCGCCGAACATGAAGATGCGCGACCCGCCGCTCATGCGCATCAAGCACGCGCATCACTACCGCACGGGCGACAAGTGGTGCATCTACCCGCTGTACGACTTCGCCCACTGCCTCGAGGACTCGTTCGAGGGCGTCACGCACTCGCTCTGCACCCTCGAGTTCGAGAGCGCTCGCGAGCTGTACGACTGGGTCATCCAGGCGACGGAGGTCCCGCACGTCCCGAAGCAGACCGAGTTCGCCCGCCTGAACCTGACGTACACCGTGATGAGCAAGCGCAAGCTGCAGAAGCTCGTCGAGGGCAAGCACGTCAGCGGGTGGGACGATCCACGCATGCCGACGCTCGCGGGCCTGCGCCGTCGCGGGTACACGCCGGAGTCCATCCGCGAGCTCATCGCACGCACGGGCGTCGCGAAGAACATCTCCACCGTCGACGTCGCGCTGCTCGAGCACATCGTGCGCGAGGATCTCGACCGGCGGTCTCCGCGCGTGATGGCGGTGCTCAGGCCGCTCGAGCTCGTCGTCGAGAGCTGGCCGGAAGGCGAGATCGAGGAGCTCGACGCGCCGTACTGGCCGGCCGGCACCGAGCCGGGCGAGGACGTGAAGCTGCGCGGCAGCCGCAAGCTGCCGTTCTCGCGCGTGCTCTACATCGAGCGCGACGACTTCGCCGAACAGCCGCCGAAGGGCTGGAAGCGCCTCGCGCCCGGCCGCAAGGTGCGGCTCCGCCACGGCTACGTCGTCACGTGCGCCGGCGTGGAGAAGGACGCGAGCGGCCAGATCGTCCGCGTGCGCGCCACGCACGATCCGGCGACGCGTGGTGGCGCGACGCCCGCCGGCGAGAAGGTCGACGGCACGATCCACTGGGTCAGCGCCGCGCGCGCCGTCGATGTCGAGGTGCGC
>Ga0207864_1000943_pt1 | contig 35134 bp, 31 predicted proteins | sample HigsolmetaAR202D_FD_184834 | JGI IMG/M metagenome (GOLD analysis project Ga0207864, IMG submission 184834) | Ionic liquid and high solid enriched microbial communities from the Joint BioEnergy Institute, USA - AR20-2-D (SPAdes) (version 2) ...
AAAGCCACAGCAGCCCGTCGACCCGCTCGATGCGATCCTCGGCGAGCCGGCGAGCAACGCCCCGACCGTGCGAAAGGTGGTGCAGACCGTCGACCGCCGCAACGTGGTGGAGGTGCAGACGCCGCAGCTTTTTGAGCGTGCGCTGCTCGTGCGGGCGTATGAGCAGATTACAGCGGGCAGGATCGACCCGGCCAATATCACTGACGATGCGGGCCTGGTCGAGGCACTGGGTGAGCCGGTCTATGTGGTGGACGGCGAGGTGACGAACCTCAAGATCACCCGGCCGGATGACCTGAAGCTCGCCCAGGCGATTTACCAGTTCCAGCACAAGGATGACGCGGCCTCATTGGCGCGCAAGCGGCTGTTCGCAGATGAGGATGAGTGAGCGGCGCGAAGCGTTGTTGTTGGGATGGATCGTGTTGGTGATGGAGTGAGCCGCTGGTTGATCGGCCTTCACCCCGACCCAAGGGAGAGGGGGATATGACAGCGGGATTTTCCGGCTCCTGTCCCTTTGGAAGAGGCTGGGTGAGGGCGAGCCGTTATTCCTCGCCGAGGAACGCCTGCACATTGGCGTTGGGGTCGATCTCAAGCGCCGCCTTCGCGTACTTGCGTGCCTTGTCTGGTTCACCAAGTTTGTGGTGCAGCGCAGCCAGGCGCACGTAGTGCAGCGCACGTGTCGGTTCCAGTAGCGTCATCGCCTCCATGTGGCGGATCGCGTTGTCGGCTTCGCCACGCTGCAGTTCGATTGTGGCTGCCAGTTCGCGGTATTGCGGGTTGTAGGGTTCGCGATAAAGCGCGCGAACGATCGCCTGGGCTGCGTCATCCAGTCGATTCGCGGCCCGGTGCAGCAGGGCGAGCTGATACGCCCATTCGCCGTGCTGATCCTCCTGTCGGTCGAGCTGTTCGAGCGAGCGGATGACCTCGTCCGGCCGGTTCGCCTTGGCGGACAGCCGCACGAGCTGTCGAAAGGGCCATGGGTCGACCGGTCGGGCAGCGGCGTAACGCAGCACCGCTTTACGAGCCGTTTCCGCATCAGCATGCTCCACCGCGTGGGCAGCCACGGCCCGCAACACATCCGGATGATTCGGATGCGCTTCAAGCAGTTCCTGCAGCTTCTCCTCGGGCAGTTTTGCCGCAGCAGCGGAATCCTCCGGCAGATCGGGCACCTGCGGCTGCGGCCCCAGCCCCCACAGCTTCACCTGCTCATGTGCCCAACTCTTGAAGTCCTCGAAGAACGCATTGGCGCTCACGCCAAGCACCTGCGTGATGGCGTCCACATCCGACATGCCTTCGCGGAACAGACGCATCATCGCGATGATCTTGTCGTGGCCATAGCGCTCGGCGATGTATTCGAGCATCCAGTCCGCCTGGGCGTAGGCGAGCGGCCGATCCATCGGCGTCCTGGGCCGAATGAAGCCCCAGTTGATCGTGTCCAGCGTGAAGAGCCGATCCTCCTTCAGCGCTGTCGCCAGCAGCACGTAGGTCTGATACGCCCGGCCGGTCTGTTCAACGGAGACGGCGCACGCCTCAGTGAACCAGTGGGGAATGCGATTGGCTGTCTGATCGAGCGTGACGGTGTGGGCGAACTCGTGCTGCAGCACGTTGGGCCAGTTGTAGGTACCGCGCTGCTTCGGCCCACTGCGCGGCGGGGTCATCGAAATCACATCACCTGTGCAGGCTGCGATCGTCCAGATTTCCGGCATTCCGGTGATGCGCACGCCGAAGCGCGTCTCATCGGGCATCAGTTCGATGCTCGTCTTGCGGCGTGGCTGATGACTGAACACCGTCGTCACATCGCGGTAAATGCGCTCCAGCACCTCCGGCATGTCGCGGGCAAGCACCTCATCCACACCCTTGCGGTATTTGATGATGAAGTGTTCGGTTTCGATCGTTTCGTAGCTGAGCAGTTCCTCGATGAGTGTGAGCTGATTGTTCGCCCGGCGATGGAAGGGGTCGAGCTTGGCAGCCTGACGCAGCGCCACGGCCGCGGCCTCGTCGTCGCCATACTGCATCAGTAGCAGGCCCAGTTCCACGTGCGGCTCAGGCCAGTTGGGCTCGCGCGCGATCGCTTCACGCAGCATCGCTTCGCCCAGTTTGTACTGGCGGGCGAAGGACAGATTCACGCCCACCATGTAATAGCCCTCGGCACTGCGATTGGACAGCTCATCAATGCGATCCAGCGCCTGCTTCATGCCCTGCTCGTCGTAGGCCAGAGCATGGGCCGAGGCGAGCAGGCCCAGCAGGTCGCGCTGTTGCGGATAGGCCGCCAGGGCAGATTCAAGTGCGGCGAAGGCGCCTTTGGGATCCTTCTGCACCAGGCGCACGCGGGCTTCAAGAATCGCGGCGAGCAGGTGTTCTTTATTGATCTTCTGCAGTTCCGCCAGACATGCATCGGCAGTCTGGAAGTCGAAGTTCGCAGCCGCGAGCGACCCGATGAGGAAGATCACCTCGCTGCAGCGCGGGTTCAGCCGCAGGGCATCGGCGGCGGCCTTCTGCGCGTCGGCGGCGTTGTCTTTGGCCAGCAGCAGCCGCGCCTCCGCTACATGGGCGGGCCAGTAGAGCCGGTCCAGCTCATCGCGCGCCTTGGCGAAGAGGCGCACAGCGGTGTGATAGTCCTGCGCGGGCCGACCTTCCAGCCGGGCCAGCAGCAGCAGGATTTCAGCCGCGGCGGTCAGTTCAGCCGCGTCGTTGAATTCCTCCGCGGTCAGCCGATCACGCACCGGTGTGAGCAGCGCCACCGCTTCGGGGAACTGGCCCAGTTGTTGATGCGCCTGGCCGCGAATCAGCAGCGCCTGCACACTGGTTTCATTTGCCAGAAGCTGCAGTGCAACTTCCGGTTCGCCACGCAGCAACGCAGCCTCAGCCCGCACCAGCAACGGGGCCGCCTCATTGCTCAGCGAGGGGTGAGAAAGGTCGTATCGACGCAGGGCGATGGTCGCCTGTTCCGCGATGGTCGGGTTGGTAATGCGCTCCCACTGGCCGTGAAAGAGGGCGAGCTTTCGTTTTTCCGCCTCGCTGGTGACCGGGTCGTCGAGCAGACGGGCCACAGTGGGTGAGAGGGGCACGGATACGGAAGGCTGGCGTGGTTGGGGCTGAGCCTGGGCGATGGCGGCCGTCACCGCCAGCAGCAGCACTCCCCCGATCCGACCCGCCAACGACAGGAGGCGATTTTCACGCATAACGTGGCCCATGGTCTTGTCATAGTTTAGGATCAAACGCCATGCGGAACCATGCCACGCTTGATCTGGAAGCCGAATTCCCAATCCTTGCCCGGCTGAACTTTTTCAACCACGCGGGGGTCGCACCGATCAGCGGCCGCGCCGCCGCGGCGTTGCGGCAATTCGCGGACCAGGCATCCACCCGCGCCTACGTCGATTCGGGCTGGTATCGGCGTGTCGTCGAGGTGAAGCGGCTGGCCGCCCGGCTCATCAACGCTGACGGCCCGCACGAGATCGCCTTCGTCCCCAACACCTCCACCGCCCTGAACCTGGTCGCCCGGGGCATCGACTGGCGGCCGGGCGATGCCGTCGTCATTACCAACGTCGAATACCCCGCCAACCGTTACCCATGGGAAGACCTCAAACGGCTGGGCGTCGAACTCATCGAGGTGCCCCAGCTTCCCGATGGCCGGATTGACGTCGAGGACGTCATGGATGCGATCACCGACCGCACACGGATCGTTTCGATCTCCCATGTGCAGTACGCCAGCGGCGCTCGGGTGGATCTAAGGCCGATCTCCGACATGGTTCACCGGGCGGGGGGAATGCTGTGCGTGGATGCGATCCAGAGCGTGGGGGTGCTGCCGGTGGACGTGAAGGCGATGGGCATCGACTTCCTTGCCGCCGATGGCCACAAGTGGATGCTCGGGCCCGAGGGCTGCGGGATTTTCTACTGCCGCGAGGATCTGGCGGAACTGCTGCACCCGGCGATCGTCGGCTGGATGAACATGGTCAACCCGCTGGACTACGGCAACTACCAGTTTGAGTTTCAGCGTGATGCCCGCCGGTTCGAACCGGGCAGCTACAACGTGCCGGGCATCCTGGCACTGGGGGCGAGCCTGGAACTGTTGCTGGAGGTGGGGATCGATCAGGTCTGGTCGTTCGTCGAGGCATTGACGACGCGGTTATGCGAGAGGCTGACGGAAAAGGGCTACCGCGTCTTCAGCCCGCGCGAACCGCATGAGCGCAGCGGCATCGTGACGTTCGACCCGCCGTTCCCCGACACCCGGCTGACGCCCACGCCAGCGCAGATCGTGGCACGGCTGGAGCAACAGGGGTTCATCCTCGTGACGCGCGAGGGGCGGTTGCGGGCAAGCCCGCACTTCTACAACACGCCCGAGCAGATCGATGCGCTGGTGGAGGCGTTGCCGTAAGGCGGTGAGAGTGACGACTCGGATGACCGAGGCGGTTGCGCGAAGACGCAGACGAAGCGGCTAGCGGCGTCATTCGCCCCAGCGGCGGATTTCCTCGTGGAAGCCACGTTCACCCCGTTCACTCGGAGCACGCGTGTCGAACAGTTTCGGGTCGATCGGATCACCCGTCGTGACCTGCATCAGGTTGATGATGTGCTCCGACTCGTTGACGTTGAGCGTGGCGGCCCGACGCGGCAGCAAAGTTTCGCGGTCGTACCACAGGTCAATCTGTTTCACATCGTCCTTGGCCCGAAGTGGCGTGAGCTTCAGATGCACTGTGTTCTCCGGGTCGTCCTCCGCAGGTGGTTCAAGCGTCACCTCAAACCTGCTGAGCACTCGCTCCTTGTTCAGGTCCAGCGGTACCGCGAAGGGCCCTTCACCCAGAGCCAGCGGGTCCGCCTGTTCCGGATCGGCATCGGGGGCGACGACTTCCCATTTGCGGAACTGTTTTTCATCATCCAGCCGTTCGACCAGCCAGCGGCCGTCGAATACGTACCAGCGGTTCTGCTGTCGTCCGCGATTACCATCAACCACCAGTCGATCGAAATGCACCGCGAAACGAGCGGGCGGTCCTGCCTGATAATGCAGCATGCCGAAGCGACGCTGTTCATCGCCCAGAAGCGCATCAATCTTGTCGTAACGCAGTCGCGCGGTGAGCGTGCGAATCTCATCGCTGCGGGCCTCCAGCTTCGTCAGCCACGCATCGACTTCGGGGGAAACGGCTGGCTTCTGCGGCGCGGCGGGGGTATCGTCGCCCTTCTCCTGCATCGCGGGGGGCTGATCCTGCGCAGCCAGTGCGAAGACCTGCATCATGCACAGAACGACAAGCGTGCGAATGACTGTTTTCATCGGTGGCTTCCCCACGGGCGCTGCGAATCAGGCTGATTCCACGATCAGGTTCGGGTTCGCGTTGATGATCGCCAGGGCGTCGTCCATGAGTTTGCCCTGTTCGCGGATACATTGAAACTCGGCAACCGCACACATCAGGTTGACCACCAGCGTGGTAATTCCCGCGATGAAGTGCGCCATCACGGGAAAACCGACGGTGTCAGCCGCGGCCCCGGCGAACATGGTCGCCATCGTCACGCCGATCGCTGTCATGATGATGGCGAAGACACGACGTTTGCGTTCCATGCTCGGGGTATGGAAGCGGGCCGGATCAAGGTTCGCCTTATCGATCGCCGCGCCCAGCCATTTCGTCGTGGCCATGAAGTAGGTGTAGGTCACCACGTGGGTCAGTACGACCATCAGGCCCGCCGCGATGGCGAAAAGGATGTGATAGGTGTACCAGTCGGTAAGCACACCCTCACCGTCGCGCACGAGAATGCCCAGCGTGAACACGCCCGACAGCATGAGCAGGTTGGCAATGGTCAGACCCAAAAACGTCGGGATCATGCCACCATTCTAGCGTGGTGGAGGGGTGATTACGCGGACCGTGCATACTCGGCCGCGTTCATGCTGCACCGGGCATTTCGCGGAAGACTGCGCGGGTTGGGTCCAGGTCGCGCAGGTACGTCGCCACGGTGTCGCTGATGCGGCCCAGGTGGCCCACGTACCAGCCCGCCAGGCTGGGGTGGCCCGCCAGGCGTTGCACTTCGGCACGCACCTCGTGTTCGGGTCGGGCCTCGGGGTGGATTGGCACGCACTGCACCATCAGGATGCCCGCGCGGTCGGCTGCGTCATAAAGCACGTCCGTGCCGTAGTGGTCGCGCACCACCAGCAGCGAACTGCCCGTGGCGGGCAGCATTCGCGATTCATCCACCTGATCCACCGCGACGATCGAGGCGATCTCCACACGCTGGCCGTTCACCAATAGCGTGGTGGGGGCGTCGTCCTGTGCCAGGCGCACAGAGGTCAGCCCCACCATGGCGGAGTGATGGTCGAACACCAGCTCGTCGCGCAGCAGGGTGATGGTCAGTTCATAGAGCACCTGTTCGCCCATGCCGGCCGGCCACCAGCGCTGCGGGTGGACCATTTCGTAACGGACCATGCCCGTTTGCGATGGGCCGAGGCGCAGCGGCAGATATTGTTCGTCGAAAAAGCCGTCGCTGCCGCGCACTTCCAGAAGCACCTGCAGTTCGCGAAGAGGCATTTCCGGCGGCTGCGCCCATGTGGTCAGCGAGACGTGCAATTCGATGATCGCAAGCTCCTGATCCACGTAGCGAACCATCGGTTGAACCCGTGATCGCCGTGACACCATGGCTCGACCTCCTCGACAGCGACGTTAAAAAGCCGTCCGAAGCCGTTTCTATTTTATGCGGCCAGTCCGCCAGACAAGGGTATTCCTGATAACCGGAGCCGTAAGTGACTTTCAATAGATCGACCATGGCAGCAGGAGTCTGTTACACTTTTTCGAATGGATGCCGCCGACCGTGATGCCCTGCTGACGCTTTTGCTGACCCCGGGCATGGGGCAGACGCTGGCTTCGCGCGCGATCGTGATGTTCGGCGGGCCGCAGGCGGTGCTGGGGGCGACGGCTGAAGCGCTGGCGACGGTGAAGGGCATCAGCGTCCCGGCCGCGTCACGGATGCGCCGCGCCATGGACGCCATCCAGACCGATGGCACACTCCAGCGGGAAAAGGAGCTGATCGAACGTTTCGGTGTGCAACTGGTCACGTTGGATGATGCGGTTTATCCGCGCTTGCTGAAACTCATTCCCGATCCGCCGCGGATGTTGTTCGTGCGGGGGGCGTTCGCGGAGGAGGATGCTCTGGCGCTGGCGATCGTCGGGTCAAGGCGATGCACACATTACGGCCGTGAACAGGCCGACCGCTTCGCCGCGCAGGCGGTGACGGCTGGGCTGTGCGTCGTCAGCGGCGGGGCGTTCGGCATCGACGCGGCGGCACATCAGGCGGCACTTCGTATGGGCGGCCGGACAATCGCTGTCATCGGCAGCGGGCTGGCCAAACCCTACCCCGAGCGGCACGCGGACCTTTTCGACATGATCGCGGACGGGCACGGTGCAGTCATCAGCGAGCTGCCGATGTCTGCGCCACCCGTGCCGGAGAATTTTCCCCGGCGAAACCGCATCATTTCGGGGTTGGCGCTGGGTGTGCTGGTGGTGGAGGCGGCGGTGCGGTCCGGGGCGCTCATAACCGCCCGGTTGTGCGTGGAGGAGCACGGCCGGGAGTGCATGGCGCTGCCCGGGCCGGTCGATTCGCCAAACTCGGCGGGGTGTCACAAACTCATCCGCGAGGGGGCGGCCACGCTGGTCACGAACATGGCGGATGTGCTGGATACGCTGGGCGATGCGGGCGAGATCCTGCGGGCTGATGCGGATGAGAAGGGCTGGCAGCCGCCCGAGCCGCCGACGCTCTTTGAGCACAACCTGACCGACACGCAGCGGCGGATCGTCGATACACTCTCCGAACCGCGCGATCTGGATGCGCTGGTTGCTGCGACGGGCATGGATGTGGGTGCCTTGCAGGCTGATCTGACGATGCTGCAGATTCGCGGGCTGGTGTCGCGGCAGAATGGGAAGTTTGCCAGGAAACGATGAAACGTGACGCGACAAATGCGTTGCTTCGTAGAAGTGACATGACGTTACCGACTTTTGATTTATCGACGGTACAGGGGAAAGCGGGTTATCGTGCGCGACTCGATCGGCTGCGTGCGACGGTGGCAGCAACGGGTGAGGCCGCCCAGACCGTGGCGCAGATCATCGACGATGTGCGCCGCGAGGGTGACGAGGCCGTCGTGCGCTACATGCGCAAGTGGACCGACCCGAACTTCACGGCGGACCGCATTCGCGTGACGACGGAGGAACTGGACGTTGCGGAGCGTTCGCTCGATCCTGAGCTGCGCGAGGCATTGCGGCTGGCGATTGACAATGTGCGCGCGTATCAGACGCACGTGCGGCCGCGCGATCCCGAGCCGATCGAGATCAATGGCGCGCGTCTGGGTATGCGTTTCACGCCGGTGGACAGCGTGGGGCTGGCAGTGCCGGGTGGGAAGGCAGCCTACCCCTCCAGTGTCATCATGCTGGCGATTCCCGCGCAGGCGGCAGGGGTTGATCCGGCGAGCATCAGCGTTGTCACACCGCCACCCACGCGGCAGGGGGATGAACCGACCCGCGATATTGCGCCACTGGTGCTGGCGGCCTGTCGGTTGTGCGGCATCGAACGTGTCTACCGCATCGGCGGGGCGCAGGCGATCGCAGCCCTGGCGCTGGGCACGCAGACGGTGCAGCGCGTCGACATGATCGTTGGCCCGGGCAATCTCTACACGCAGCTCGCCAAACAACAGCTTGCCGGCACGGTGGGCATCGATGGGTTCTACGGCCCCAGCGAAATCGTCACCATTACTGACGAGACAGCGAATCCCACACGCGTGGCGGCGGACCTCATCGCGCAGGCGGAACACGACCCGGGCAAGTGCTTCCTCGTGGCGTGGTCGGCTGCGGTTATCGACGCGGTGCAGCGAGAAATCGCACGGCAGTTGAACGAGCGTGCCCGCCGCGCGGCGATCGAAGCGGCGCTGCGCGATGAATCGTGCGCGCTGCTGGTTGCAGATGAAGCCCAGGCGGTGGAGGTGGCGAACGAACTGGCGGCGGAGCACGTGAATTTGGCGGTACGCGATCCGCAGTCGCTATTGGCGAAGCTGCGTCACGGTGGTGAGTTTTTCCTGGGCGATCAGACCCCCGTGGCGGCCGGCGATTATCTGGCCGGCCCCAGCCATTCGCTGCCCACCGGCACCACCGCCCGCTTCTCCAGCGGTATCAGCGCCTATACATTCCTGAAACGCAGCGGTACGGTCGAGTACCCGCGTGGCATGGACGAGCGCACCATCAGCGCCATCGCCCGCCTCGCCGAAGCCGAGGGCCTGGATGGCCACGCCGCCTCCGCCCATGTGCGAAGGTCATGAGGCGCGAGACATCGCGACAGAACGTTATTCAAAGATTTCTGCGACCTGACAGGAAAAGCCCGGCACGGGTTCGCCTGTGAGAATGTCGGCTTCGGTCAGTTCGCGCGGCGGCGCATCTTGCGTGAGAACCGTGACGCTGCGCTGTTTTGGCCAGACGAGCCAAACCGCACGACTACCCGCCCTGAGCCACTGTTGCGCCTTGTTCATCGCGGCTGCCTGTAATTCACGCGGCGAAATCACCTCGACGGCCAATCATGTGCAGTTCCCCCTCGATGAGTTCCCAGCGGATGCGCTCGGGCATGCGGCCGACGACTTCCTCGATGCGGAACTTCATGTCGGGGATGGTGGTGACCATGGCAATCACCCGTCATTATATGGCTGCGTCGCCCCCGGCCGAGCGTTTCACCGAATCATCCGCTGACGCAGCATGTGGTCAGCCAGCGTGATGGCGACCATCGCCTCAGCCATTGGCACGAAACGCGGCAGCAGGCACGGGTCGTGCCTGCCCTTCGTCGAGATCGTCGTCGGCTCACCGGTGCGTGTTACGGTGCGTTGCGGCTGGGGCAGGGAACTGGTCGGCTTGACCGCACAGCGCAGCACGATCGGCAGCCCCGAGGAAATCCCGCCGAGCATCCCGCCGTGGCGATTTGTCTCCGTCGTGATTCCTTTCGCCTGAGACGGCACGAACGCATCGTTGTTCTCGCTGCCGCGCATCGTTGCCACGCCGAAGCCTTCGCCGTATTCCACGCCCATCACGGCCGGCAGGCTCAGCATCGCCTTGGCGAGATCAGCCTTGAGCTTGTCGAAGACCGGCTCGCCCCAGCCCGGCGGCACGTTCGTCGCCACGATCTGCGCGATGCCGCCAATCGAATCCTGCTCGCGACGCATCTGCTCGATCAGCTCGATCATCTGTTCAGCGATCACAGGATCGGGGCAGCGCACGATGTTGCTTTCGACCTGTTCCAGCGTGACCGCTGCCGGGTCGGGAATGTTCGCGATCAGGTGTCCGATCTGCGTGACGTATCCGACGATGCGGATGCCATGCGCCTGAGCGAGCAGCTTCTTGGCGACCGCGCCCGCCGCGACGCGGACGGTGGTTTCGCGTGCGCTGGATCGACCGCCGCCGCGATAGTCACGGAAACCGAACTTCGCATCGAACGTGTAGTCCGCGTGACCGGGGCGGTACTTGTCCCTGATGTCGCTGTAGTCGCCGGAGCGCTGGTCGGTGTTGCGGATGAGGATGGCGATGGGGGTGCCAGTGGTACGTCCCTCGAAGACGCCGGAGAGAATCTCGGGCGTGTCCGCCTCCTTGCGCTGGGTGGTCACCTTCGACTGGCCCGGCCGTCGCCGATCCAGATCGGGCAGAAGGTCTTCGACGCTCAGCTCCAGCCCCGGGGGCACGCCGTCGATGATGCAGACGTTGCCCGGGCCGTGACTTTCGCCCGCGGTGGTGACGCGAAATGCCTGTCCAAACGTGTTACCCGCCATGGCGAGGATTGTAGCGGCAAGGGGGATACGGCGTGGGAGAGTGGACGTTGTGTTGGTGCGAAACGTCGCGAGGGATGGTTACCCTGATGGCGTCCGTGCCCTCACCCAGCCTCTCCCCCAAGGGAGAGGAGCCGGCAACTCCCTCTCCCTCTGGGAGAGGGTCGGGGTAAGGGCGAACTACCGGTGGTTATGCCCCCGACACACCGCCGAACGTCCATCGCATTTACCGCGATGCTCCGCGGGCGGCGGGTTGCAGCAGGTCCATGTCCTGCACCACCAGGCGGGCCTTGAGGAACAGCAGGGCCGCGTCAAGCTGCGGGTCGATGCCTTCCTCGAGCAACTGCGACGCCACGGGCAGCGGCTTGTTCGGGTCCAGTGCCTCGTCCGCCACGTGCACCACGTCCAGTTCCTGCCTGAAGCGCACCGCAGCCGCCACCTTCTGGTCGGGCATGTCCACGACCAGGTCCGGCTCCACGCCCCAGGTGGTGTCCTTGGGCCGACGGTGGATGATGCGGTTCTTGGGCAGGCGGTAATACTGCGTCGTCAGCTTCAGCAGCGCTTTGCCGCCCTGCAGGTGATACATGTCCTGCACGGATCCCTTGCCGTAGCTGCGGGTGCCGACGATCTGTGCCCGGCCGTAGTCCTGCAGTGCCCCGGCCACGATTTCCGAAGCGCTGGCGGAGCCCTGGTTGATCAGCACCACCACGGGGAACCGTGGATAGGTACGGGCAGCCCCAGCCTGGTGAGCTTCCTGTTGCTCGCCGTTCACATCCACCGTCGAGACGATCAGCCCCGAGGGGATGAACCGGTCGACCACTGCGACGGCTGAACGAAGCAGCCCGCCCGGGTTGAAACGCAGGTCGAGGATCAGTCCGTTGATTGGTCCGTCGGCCTGCATCTGGGCGATCGCGGCATCCAGATCGTCAGCCGTCTGCGGGATGAACTGCGTCATCCGCACGTAACCGATGCGCAGCTCCGGGTCGATCCAGTAGTTCCAGCCATCCGTCCCGGTGCGTTCCCAGCCACGAATCGAGTCGATCTTGATCCGTGCCCGGGTGAGTTTGAAGGTCAGTGTCTCCTCGACGCCCTCGCGCTTGATGCCCAGCTCCACCGTGGTGCCTTCCGGCCCGGTGATACGGTCGACCGCCTTCTTGAGAGACCACTTATCAGTCGATTCGCCATCGACACTGACGATCACATCATCAAAGCGGATGCCCGCGTTGATGGCCGGTCCGCCGGGCAGGGGGCTGGCAACTGTCAGCTTGCCCTGACGCATCGAGATGAGGATGCCCACGCCGGTGAAGTTGCCCTGCAGCGTGCGGTAGAGTTCCGCCAGGTCCAGCGGCCAGATCACGCTGGAGTAGTCGTCCAGCGTGCCCACCGCGCCTTCGGCCAGCTCATACGCCAGCACGTTCTGCGGCAGCTTCACCGTACGTTCGCTGGCGGCTTCGATGCGGCTGATGTACTTGTCGACATCCAGATAACGCAGTTCGCCGGGCCGACGGTTCAGCTCGTCGATGATCGTGTCCAGTTCCCGGGTGAAGGCTGCACGTGCCTCGGCGTTCTGCAGACCTGAGAAAGCGTTCTCCACGCCCGGTGTGTTGACCATGATCCGCAGCGCCTGGACCGCACCGAGCATGAGCGGGCGGTAGCCGTTGGCGTCGATGTGGTGCCGTGCTGCGTGCACCAGCGTCTGGCGCAGCATGGGCATCTGCACGTCCGCCAGGCGGCGCACCCAGTCCTCGTTGTCGAGGTTCAGCGGCTGCTCGAACTCTTCCTCATCGGGGTTCTTCAGCCGTTCCAGCCGTTCGGTGTAAAGCTGTTCCAGCCGTTCGGGGGCATAGACGCCCAGCACACGCACATGGTTGCCGATACGCTTGATCTGGTCGTGGTAGGTGCCGTTCTGGTTGTGCAGGGCTTCCAGAGCGCGGTAGATCGCCAGGGCGTCCAGCCACTTGGAGTTTTTCTCTGCCTCGGCGGCCGCCGCCAGCGCCTTATCCATCAGCTCGCGGATGAGCGGCTCCTGCAGCGTCCTGGCCTTGTCCAGCGCCAGGCTCTGGGCCTCGGCGGCGCTGTAGAGCGCCTGGTCGAGCTTGCCGTCGGCAAGCTCCTTACCCATCTTCTCCAGCGTGGAGCGGTAGGACTCCAGCCGTTCACTGGTTTGCTCGTCACGGATCCGGCGGTAGCGTTCGATGTGCTCGATGAGTCCGGCGACCTGTGGCCGGGAGGCCTCCTCGGCACGCAGCCTGTTCAGCAGTTGGGTGAACCGGTTGACGTCCGCCAGAGCGATGCCCGAGTTTTCGCTCGCCGCATCGGCGCCAAGCACGGGTGCGCCTGCCGTCATCAGCATGAGCAGGGCGAGCAGCACCATCGACATGGCCTTGCCGCATCCGGTGCGCCATGTTCCGCGACGGGTATCCAGAGACTTCATCATGGATCGACCTTACGTGAGAGTGAGCCGGACGACGACCAGTCCGATCAGATGCGACGCGATGCCGGCCGCATTCCAAAACAGCAGCACCTTTTCAAGCGCCGCTTCCCCCGCGGAGCCGCAGGCAACCGCGTTGCCGAATCCTAGGACCGCCAAACGGTCCATTCCAGCCGGTTCAGGCGGATGATGTGGTCGCGTTGTGATGGTTGCCCTCACCTCAATCCCTGAGCCCAACCCTCTCGCGGAGGGAGAAGGGGATTGATTCCCGTGCGGTTTGACTCCTCTCCTTCTGGGAGAGGCTGGGTGAAGGCGAATCATCCACGACGCCCACATCGTCGACCGCTTTAAGCGGTCGCCTTACCTGTTACACGCCCGGCCGGTCCTGATTTACGCATTGTCCGTGGCGCGGCCGGCTCGGCCGGATCAGGCCGACTCCTTGCGGGAAACGCGCAAGTCGCTGAGTGTCAGCGTGTTGTCGCCGATCGCGTTCGCATCGATGACGTACTTGGCGTTGTCGTTGTTCATTTCCGGCAGCTCGTACATCAGCGGCAGCATGATCTCTTCCATCACGCTTCGCAGGGCGCGGGCGCCGGTGTCGCGCTCCATCGCCTTGCGTGCCAGCTTGCGCAACGCCGCTGGGGTGAACTCCAGTTCCGCACCCTCCATCGAGAAGAAGTACTGGTACTGGCGCACCAGGGCGTTCTTGGGTTCGGTGAGAATCTGCACCATCGCCCGCTCGTCCAGCGGCATCAGGGGCGTCAGGATGGGCAGGCGGCCGATCAGCTCGGGAATCATCCCGAACTCCAGCACGTCCTCCGACGTCACCTGCGACAGCAGATACGCCTTGTCGTCGGTGCGGTCATCGACCGACTGCTCGCTGGCGAAGCCGATCGCCTTGCGACCCAGGCGCCTGCGCACAATGTCCTCCAGCCCCACGAAGGTGCCGGCACAGATAAACAGGATGTTCGTCGTGTCGATCTGGATGTACTGCTGCTCGGGGTGCTTACGGCCACCCTGGGGGGGCACGTTGGCGATCGTGCCCTCGAGCATCTTCAGCAGGGCCTGCTGCACGCCTTCACCCGACACGTCGCGGGTGATCGAGACGTTCTGACTGGTCTTACCGATCTTGTCGATCTCGTCGATGTAGATGATCCCCCGCTGGGCGGCTTCCACGTCGTAATCCGCCGCCTGCAGAAGCTTGAGCAGCAGGTTCTCGACGTCCTCACCCACGTAACCCGCCTCGGTGAGGGTGGTGGCGTCGCCGATGGCGAACGGGACGTTGAGCGTGCGCGCCAGCGTGCGGGCCAGCAGCGTCTTGCCCGATCCGGTGGGGCCGATCATCAGGACGTTGGATTTGTCCAGCTCGACGTTGGCGTCCTTTTCCTTGGAGGTCAGACGCTTGTAGTGATTGTGGACCGCCACCGACAGGGCACGCTTGGCCTGCTCCTGGCCAATCACGTACTGGTCCAGGAACTCCTTGAGTTGCCGGGGCGAGGGAATGGTCGTGAAGGTCGGCCGACCGGAATGCACACGTCGGCGTTCCTGCTTGAAGATGTTCTGGCACAGGTCGGTACAGTTGGCGCAGATGTAGACATCGCTGGGGCCCTCGACCATGGGGCCGACTTCCCGCGAGGTCTTGCCGCAGAAGGAGCAGGTGGTAACCCGTCGTCCCTTGAAACCGCCGTCGCCGCCTTCCGATCCGCCGGATCGTCCACCCTTGCCGGTGCGTTCATTTGCCATAAGTCACGTTTCGTATAGCGCGTTCAGTCGCGCAATAAGTCATGGTTGAAAGCTTCGGAGGCAGGCGCCGTCGCTAGTGCCTCATCGTCTATCCGCAGAGCAGGCTTGACCCTCTTGGTAAGGGGTTCAATCCGGTTGTGAACCGGTGTCTGCACCATCCGCTTTATCATATCATCCCCGATGTTCAATGGGGGGTGTCCCGACCCTGAAATTCACGCGAAATTCCGGAAATTCCCGGAACTTGCGTTATCGGGCAGAACATTCCCATAACTGACAAACGCCAGGCTTATCACCACGTCCACAGGAGCATTTTTTGATTATCCGCCATGCAGTTCCTGTCGTGCCCGGGGTGACTTGTATTTGCGGAGGCGGTATCCTATGCACACATTTCCTGACACAATCCACTGTCCGGGAGGAATTTTAATATGATGCGCTCATCCAACCCCGCCCTCAAAGCTCATACATTCCCGTCATTATGACCTGCCCGCCTCGGCGACCATGACGCTGCAGGGGGTCGGTGAACAAGACGGCCATCCTGCTGGGACTGCTGGTCGCGTCGGCTGGGTTTACCTGGGCTTGCCTCGCCCGGGTGGAAACACCCGCGGCCGTGATGCCGTTGATGTGGGGCAGCATCATCGGGGGACTGGTGCTGGCATTCATCACGATCTTCAGCCCGCCTGGTCGCCCGTCACCGCTCCGATGTACGCCTGGTCGAGGGCCTCTTAATCGGCGCGATCAGCATGGTCTTTAACACCAGGTTCCCAGGCGTGCCTGCGCTGGCGGCCGGGCTCACCATGAGCATCCTTGCTGTCAAGCTCGTTCGCCCTCACCCAGCCTCTTCCGGCGTGAGAGGAGGTAAGTTGTTGGCTGGGTACAGATTACGGTGATGCGGGGCGATCGGCGTCGGTGTCGTCCTCGTCCTGCTCGGCCTTGTGGAGGTGGGCGCGGGTGCGGGCGATGATGGCGGCCCGGGCACGCTCGAACTCCTCGTCGCTGAGCTGACCCTCGCGGTGCAGGCGGCGAAGGTCCGAAAGGGTGAACGGCTCGGCGGCAGCGGGGTCGTCATCCTCGCTCAGCAGCCTTCGCCGCAGTATGTAGCCCACCACGCCCAGGAACACGGCTGCCAGCAGGATGACGCCAATCCACATCATGATCTGGACACTGGCGCCGGCCTGCCCGATGGTCATTCCCTGAAGCGCCATCGTCACCCCCTTCAAAAAGGCGGACCCCGAACCTGCCGGTCCGGGGCCACGGGTCAATCACTCATGGAATCCGTGCAGCGGTCGGCACGGTGTTATTCCTTATCGCCCTTATCCTTGGCGGCCTTCTTCGACCGGGTCGACTTGGGCTTGTCCGATTTCTTCGGGGCAGGGGCATCAGCCGATTCAGTCACGGCTGCCTTCTGCAGGATCGCATCGAGCGTCTTCTGCTCACGCATCTGCAGGTACAGGTACTCCAGCTCGCCGTTGCGCTGCATCTCCTGACGCAGCTTCTCGGGGCGGCGGCCCTGCTGGATCGCCAGCAGCGCGATGCGGCTGTTCAGTTCAGCCTCGGTGACCTCGATATCAAGCTGCTCGGCCGCGGCCTCGAGGATGAAGAACTCCTTGAGCTGCTTGCGGGCCTCCTCCTCGGAGCTGGCGCGCATTTCCGCGATCTTCTGCTCGATTTCCTCCATCGGTACGCCGCGGTAGGCCAGCTCCATCATCTCGCGATGCAGCAGCCGCTCGGTCTGCCGACCGGTCACGCCCGGAGGCAGCTCCAGTTCCACATGCTCCAGCAGGTACTCGCGAAGCTGATCGTGCATCTGCGCCTGCTGCTCGCGCTCGGCCCGATTTTCCAGGTTCTTGCGGACGGTGTTGCGCAGGCTCTGTTCCGATTCCTCACCGAACTGCGCGACCAGCGTCTCGATCGGGGCGGGGGTGACGCGCTGGACCTTGGTGATCTTGATCTGGATGGTGATCGGCTTGTCGCGGATTTCCTCGTTTTCGTGGCTGGCCGGCCCCACCAGCGTGAGCGTCACTTCCTCGCCCACCTTCTTGCCGGCAAGCTGCTTGCCCAGATCGTCCACCACGATGCCGACCACGTGCCCCTTGTAGTCGCGCTTTTCGCCCGCGACGTAGATGGGCGCTTCGGGATTGTGGTGGATCTCCTTGCCATCAGCCGTGGTGACGTGAACGTCGGCCGTGACGAAGTCATCCGCAGCGACGATACCGTCGGGGACCTCGTCCATCGTGCCGAAGCGATCCCGGTAGAGGTCGATTTCCTTGTTGACGTCCTCGTCGGTGATGGCGACGGGCTTCTTCGTGACGGGGATTCCCTCCAGCGAGGGCAACTGCACGTCGGGGGCAACCTCGACCTCAACTTCGTAGGTCATCGAGCCTTCGTCGGGCAGCTTGATGTTCTCAAGGTCCTTGACGTCCGGCTCACCCAGGACGCGCAGCTTGTGCTCTTCCAGAGCCTGGTGGTAGGTCTCGCTGATGAGCTGGCCGCGCAGGTCCTCGCGCAGGCTCTGCCCGAATCGTTTTTCGAGCAGACGCTGGGGGACGCGGCCGCGACGGAAACCGGGCACCGCTGCGTCGCTGCGCAGCTTGGCGAAGGAGTTTTCCAGCGCTTCGCTGATGCGTTCGCCGGGGATTTCGATGGTGAGTTTCTTGCGGGCCGGGCCCAGGTCCTCAATGGTGACGTTGAGCTTGGGGCGTTCGGCCGTCGCGGTGGACGTATCGGTAGCGTGATCGTGTTGTTCTTCGGCCATGGGCGCGTCTCCTTGCGCGAATCAGGTTGGCAGTTGGGGTGGACAGACGTGGGCAAGAAGATCGCACCCTGCCGACCCACGCCTGGCACCCCCGCCACGGGATGCCGGTACCTCGGCAAGGCTTTGGAATTATCCGCATCGTTCAAGGGAACGTCAAACCAGCGCCGGCAGGGGCGCTGGGTACGACGTCGGGGGTAAGCCGGGGGCGTGCGGGATTCAGGCAGCCCTGCGGCGGCGCACCACGCGGGTACCGCCGATCATGCCCATCAGGGCCATGCCTGCCCACGCCGTCGTGGGCAGCGGAACCACCGGGACTTCCGGGGGATTCAGCGGCGTCATCAGCGGCAAGTGCACTTCGCTGTTCGAGCGAAGGTTGTTGACCACCACCGTGCCCGCGATCACGTGATTTGTCTCCAGTGTCGCATAGGGTGCGATGATTGAGCCGTCGAAGGGCCGCTCGAAATAGAGGTACGTTGCCTCGTAAAAGTTCCAGGTGACGCGAGAGCGACCAGCGTCGGTGTTGAACGCACTGACGAAGTTGCCGGAGCTGAACGCGATGTCCTTACCTGCCACGTTGATGATGATGTGCTCGACTGAGCCCAGGATAAGCTCAAGCTGCTGGACGAACTGGTTGTCGAAAAGCTGGCTGCCGTCGACGAAGAAGACCGCGGTGCCGGTCGCACCGGTCAGGTCAAATTTGGCCGGGCCGTGCGAGCCGTTGGGAATGGTAGCCGTGTGCGTGGCGGTCAGACTGGCCAGATAGGCTGAGTATTGCGTCACCTCATCGCGCACGTCGTTGAGCACATAATTGTTGGTCTGCTGCGATCCGCCGAAGTTGTGATAGCCGATGACGTTCTCGTTGTTCTGGTTCAGTGTGCTGCCGTTGTAATGGAAGTCGCCGAATACCTTGTATTGCTCTTTATTTTTCGTAAGGGGGTTGATGCTTCCACCGACAACGAGTGCCGCGCCATTCTGCGCGTAGTCAGCCGCGGTGAGCTTCGTGCCGTACTCGCTCGTATTGGCGTTGAGGTTGCCGCCGACGAACGTGCGGCCTTCAACGTCGGTAACGTTGTTGAGATCACCCAGCACGATCAGGTTGAACTCGCTCAGCACCGAACCTGCTTCTGCGGGTGAAGTCGCGAGTGTCATCGAACCCATCGACACAAGCATCGCGATCACAGTGCGAACTGTTCTGGACATACGATTTCCCTTGCTTGGATGTAATTTCGGTTCGCCCCCAAGTTGTAGGCAAGCAATAATACCAAAATTCCCGGAAAAAGATGCACATTTTTCACCGTCTGATTAAAAGTTTTTGTCAAGATGGGGGGATTGTGCAAAATGGGCGAGAAATAATTTGAGCGAACGATGGTACCGGCAAGGAGCTTTCGTACCCGGTCGGGCGGGATTGTTCCACACGATCATGCTTTCACCGCCCTGAGCGGGGCTGGTATAGTGGCGGCGTGTCACGGAGGGCAGTCACCGGGCTGACCTCAGCCCGCCATGCAGGAGTGTAAATCGATGAACAAGGCGAAGTTTCTGGCATGCACCGCTGCCACCGCGATGCTGATCGGTTCAGGCTGTGCCACGACGGGGGAGGACCAGAACTACCGGGTGCTGGAGGAGGATCGGCCCATTCTGTACGAGGAGACGGGTGAGCCGCGAAGCCAGGCTGGCCCGTTTGATGGACGGGTGCGGGTTGTGGCTTACCAGGGGGCATTCGCTGTGGAAGAGCGGGGCGAGGCCGGCCAGCCAGGGGCGGTGGCGCCCGAGCCGAAGCCGGCTGACCCGTATGCTCCGCCGCAGTTGGCGCAGTTTGGTGTCGCGGTGCCCCGGCCCAACAGCGATCCCTCCGGAGTGCTCCGCCGGCAGGACTGGACGCCCATCGTCGTCGGACCCGCACCTGCCACCGTCGAGCACCTGCCCACCTACTACAAGGACCGGCGGCTGGGCATCACCTACTCCGATGTGCTGGCCCAGCCCACGCTCGCCCAGCAGGTGGAAGCGGCCCTGGAAAGCGGCGAGGCGACCTTCACCCGCAACAACTTCATTGGTCTGGCGGCTGAACCGCTGGGCTTCGCAATCGACACGATCCTCCTGCCCGTGCGGATGATCCTCACCCCGCCCTGGAAACTGGTCGAAACCCCCGAACGCCGAGCCACCGAACTGCACAACACGATCATCCTCGAACCCGTCGACGACTTTGGCTCCGAGGTCGGCTGGCGCGGACTGCTGGGGATGGATGATCTCATTGGTTCCGAGCAGGGAGCGCTGACGGATGGGGCGGAGGCAGCACCTGGCGAGTAAGAGTGAGTGGTTGTCGTAGAACGTGCGTGAGGGTAAGTGGTATTTTGTATAGCACCTAACCACAACCCTCCCCGAGGTTTCCGCCCATGAAACACCTGATCGCGGTGACAGTGATGATCCTCTCAACGGCAGCCACGGTTCACGGACAGGCGGTGACAGAGCTTTACGAAGCGCGATCCTACACCGCGCCGAAAGGGCGATACGCTGAAACGCCGCTGCCTTATCGGCTGATGAAGCCTGCCCAGCTCGAACCGGGCAAGCGATACCCGCTGGTCGTGTTTCTGCACGGCGCAGGTGAACGCGGCCGCGACAATGTGAAGCAGCTCAGCTCGCTGCCGACCTGGCTGGCTGAGCCGGAGATGCGCGAGAAGTACCCGTGTTACCTCGTGGCGCCGCAGTGTCCGGATGACCGCATCTGGGCGTCGATCGACTGGCGTGAGCAGCGTCGCACCTACAGCGATGAGCCGACCGATGAACTGGCGGCTGTGATCGCGATCACCGAGCAGTTGCTGGCTTCCGAGCCGATCGACGTCGACCGCGTTTACCTCACCGGGCTGTCGATGGGCGGCTACGGCACGTGGGAGCTGGCGATCCGCCGACGCGATCTTTTTGCAGCCGCGGCGCCGATCTGCGGCGGCGGCGATCCTGCGAAGGTGCAGCCGCTGGTCGACCTGCCCGTGTGGGCCTGGCACGGCGATCAGGACCGGGCTGTCAACGTCGAGCGTTCGCGTGAGATGATCGCCGCCATCAAGGCTGCGGGCGGTAACCCCAAATACACCGAAGTCCGTGGCGGCGGCCACGACGTCTGGACCCCCGCTTACCGCAACGAAGACGGCGTCGTCCCCTGGCTCTTTGAGCAAAAACGCACCAAGGCCAGCCCGCCCAAGGATGGGGAGTAAGCCTCGTTGAGCGACTTTGTCGCCGCGTGGCGGTTTGGGGGGTGGTAGAATGATGACATGGATATTCACCTCCCGGACGATGCCTCCCAGTTCATCCGTTCGCTCATCGAATCGGGTCGTTATGCCTCTGTCGAGGAAGCGATGACGGCTGCGGTACGCCTGCTCGAAGCGCGTGAACGCGAACGGGCCGCTCGCCTGGAAGAACTTCGCCGCGAAATCGCCATCGGACTGGAAGAACTCGACCGGGGGGAATATGTCGAGTTCAATGACGAACTGATTGAGCAAATCAAGCGTGAAGGGCGGGCCCGACTGGAGCAGATCAAACGCGATCGGAAACAAAGCGCATGAATCGCGCCGTCCTGTCGCCACAAGCCCGTCGGGATCTTGATGAAATCTGGATTCATATTGCGCTGGACAGCATCATCTACGCTGACCGCTTTGTTGACCGTCTATATGCCCGTTGCATTGATATTGCACAAGCACCGTTGGCAGGGCGGGCAAGGCCTGAGTATGGAGACACCCTGCGCAGCTTTCCGTTCGGGCTACCTTGTGTTTTATCGTCCAACGTCTTTTGGAATCGAGGTGGTGCGCATTCTCAGTGGCAAGCGCGATCTGGATGAACTGCTGAAGTAATGTGGTCCGTCATCGCTGCTGCGTGAAGTGGTAGAGGAACACCGCGGCGGCGACGGCGACGTTGAGGGAGTCGGTGCCCAGGTGCATGGGGATGGTGATGCGCTGGTCGCACAGATTGATCCAGCGCTGGTCCAAACCGTGGTCCTCGGGGCCAAAGAGCAGGGCGACACGGTCGGGCGGGCCGGGGCGGGAGACGGTTGCCAGCGATTTCGCCTCCATGCCCACGACGGTGGCGTAGTGCTGCACCTGCCAGACGTCGTGCAGACGTGTCAGGTCGTGCTGCAGGTCCTCGCTGAGGATGATGGGCAGGCTGAACACAGCCCCCATGGAGACGCGGATGACGCGTCGCCACCACGGGTCGGTGCATTCGGGGCCGAGCACGACGGCATCGACGCCGAACGCCGCACCGATGCGAAACAGTGCCCCCAGATTCTCCGCGTTGCGCGTCGCGGGCAGCACCATGAGCGTGATCGGCCCCTCAGGCTTCGCTGTTGTGCATCGCGTCATCACCTCATCCAGTGACAACCGCGGCTTGCGTCGACCGACCGCCAGCACCCCCGAGTGGAACTTGAATCCGATGATCTCATGCACCAGCGGGTCGGGCACGATGTAGAGAGGCACCTCGGCTGGCACCTGCGGGCCGATCTCCTCCAGCCGCCGCTGAGCGATGAGTACCGATTCGACGGGAAAGTCGCTGGCTAGTAACCGCTGGGTGACGAGCTTGCCCTCAGCGATAAAGCGATCGCCCTCGACCGCCAGTTCGCGATCCTTGAGATTGCGATAGGGGGCAACCCGCTCATCTTCCAGCGATTCGATCCAGACCTGCATAACAATCTCAATTGAAATTTTCGAAAGCCCACCCACTCTGTGGGTGGGGCCCGCGGGTGGGGCCCGCCGCGTAACTTACCCGCGATCGCACCTCCGGTCTTGCACATCGCCCACGGATCGGCGATAAATCCCGCCCCGGGAAAAAAGATGAAAGGATCGAAAGATGGAAACGACGCTCATCATTCTCAAACCGGATGCGGTCCAGCGAGGCCTGATGGGGCGGATCATCAGCCGCTTCGAGGACAAAGGCCTGGCGATTGTCGGCGCGAAGCTGATGCGAATCACGCCGGAGCTGGCTGCCCGTCATTACGAGGCGCACAAGGCCAAACCTTTCTATGAAGGCCTGGTGCGGTTCATGACCAGCTCGCCTGTAATGGTGCTGGCAGTGCGCGGCAAGGGCGCGATCGCGATCTGCCGCAAGATGATGGGTGCGACCTTCGGCTCCAACGCTGAGCCGGGCACCATCCGCGGCGACTTCGGCGTGAGCAACTCGTTCAACCTGATCCACGGCTCGGACAGCCCCGAAGCCGCCCAACGCGAACTGAACCTGTTCTTCCAGCCCGGCGAAATCGTCGAACTCGACCGCGCGATCGAGCCGTGGGTCTACGACCTGTCCAGCGGTACGCCGGAGTAAGAGCCGGTTCCAGATAGCCTCTTTCGATCCGGGTGCGCCGTTTGCTCCCCGTTTCCCGCGTGACGGTTGGATGTGGGAGCGGTTTATGCGATGCGGCATCGCGGTGGGTACGCTTGTGCTGTGGATGGCATCGGCGGTGTGGGCGCAGGAAGGGCTCTACGTCAGCGCCAGCGGCAGCGATCAGCAGAACGGCCGCAGCCCCGAGACCGCGGTGCGCACCATCCACCGGGCGCTGCGCGTCACACGGCATGGCGACACCATCCACCTCGAACGCGGCGGCGAGTATGACAGTATCGAACTGCCCAGTGCCCGGGGCGTCACCTTCAAAGCGTACGGCCAGGGTCCCCGGCCGATCCTTCGCGGACACAAGGCGATCTTCGCCCCGCAGAGCAACCAGTACCGCGACATCACCTTCGAGGACATGCACCTGATTGGCCCCGGCGGCGGGGGCGAGGGTGTCGTCTGGCGCGGCGCGACCGACGGCCTGACCTTCCGCCGCTGCGTCATCGAGAACTACCGCATCAACATCCTCATCGAGGGCAGGAGCAATCGACTGATCCGCAACGTGCGGGTCGAGGGCTGTGTCGTCCGTGACAGCTCCCACGACGACGGCCATAGCCACGGCCTCTTCGCCGGGTGGGTACACGGCCTGACCGTGCGCGACAGCCTGTTTGACCGTAACGGCCGGAAAAGTGACGACGCCGGCACCCCGTTCAATCACGCCCTCTACATCCAGACCACCTGCCGGGGGATCGTGTTCGAGAACAATGTGTGCAGCCGCAACTTCGCCGATGGCGGCCAGTTCCGCACCGGTGGGGTCGTCCGCGACAACGTGAGCATCTTCAATCCGATGGGGTTCGACATCGGCGGCGTGCTGGGCGGCCGGGAACCGCGTCTCAACGGCATCGAACTCGTCTTCGACAACAACGTCATTGCCTATCCGGGCGACATCAACCCCAACGAGCCACGCGGCATCGGCGTGCGACTGGGTAACCTGCGAACGCTCCGGATGCACGGCAACACCTTCCTGTTCGCCCGGGGTGGTGAGTACGCCCGAAACACAGCCATCCGCATCGTCGATGTGGGCGAGGCACGGGTCGAGCAACTCTCAGCGGCGGAAAACCGTGTGCAGGGGTTCCCGCGTGTGGTGGACGACCACACGGGCCAGGATATGGCACTGGATGTGGTGGGCATCGAAAGCGTGGAACCGATCGAGCCGTCTCGGTTGCACGCCTGGCTGGATGAGGCGGCACAGCGGTGGGGGGAGGGAGCGTATCACACCGCCACGCTGCGGGCGATGCTGCTGGGGCAGGAGGTTACGCCCGAGCTTCCCGACGCGGCCGGAACGGTGACCGAGCCGGTGGAGCCAGTCTCGCCCGTCTCAGCGCCCTGACCCATGGGCGGGCAGTGCCAGGAAGTTGAACGCCGAGAATGGATAACGCTGTGCAGCCTCGAACCCGGCCAGGTCCAGCGGTGGCCCCGACGTGAGGAAGCTCCTGAGCAGAAACACCTCGTAACCGTTTTCCGCAAGCACATTGAACAGTTCGGCGTGGGAGATGCCCGACCGGCGGGCGTTGCCCGGGCTGCTTTCGAACAGCACGGCCGGCCGGCATCGTGTCAGCAGCCGCCGCGCCCCGCGCAGGACGCGTGCCTCGCCGCCCTCGACATCGATTTTGAGAAAGTCCAGCCGGTAGCTGGTGGGGATGACATCGTCCAGCCGGGCGGTGGGCACGGTGACGATGCGCCACTGGTCGGGGGCGGATCGACGTTTATCCTGTCGCAGGCCGACGCCGCTGAACCCGGGACGGGACAGGTTGATGTGGAAGTCGACGGTACCCGGAGCGTCGCTCAGGGCGAGCTGCCGCACGTGAACGGAGGGGAACTTGCGCCGCAGCCAGGCGGCCTTCTCATCGATCGCCTCGAAGGCCCAGTGCTCGCCGCACGGTGCGAGGCTGCGAATGAGGGCGAGCGTGGAGCCGATGTGGGCTCCCACGTCGATGCAGTTGGAATCGGGTTGCAGCAGGCGTTGCATCGCGCGTTGGATGCGGCCCTCTTCGAGGCAGATTTCCCGCAGCTCGGGCCGTCGCCACCTGCGCCACCAGTTGCGCAGTCCCCGCCCTGACTCCGCCAGCGACTCCAGCGGCGTCCCCACCATCCGATGTTTCAGATAAAGCAGATCCATCCGCCTGATTCCCCGCCCGCGCATCGCCTCCCCGTGCAAATCCAATGCCCGCGCACAACACGCACCCGAAGCCCACCCACTCAGTGGGTGGGTGCCAATGAAACCCCGCGCACAACAAAAAACCCGCCGGGACCAATCCCGACGGGTTCGTGTTTTCGTTCTGTGGGCCCACTCAGCGCTTGGAGAACTGGAAGCGGCGCCGCGCACCGGGCTGGCCGTACTTCTTGCGTTCCACCTCGCGCGGGTCGCGGGTGAGGAAGTCCTTTTCGCGGAGGATCGGTTCGAGGGCGGGGTCGTAGCTCTTCAGAGCCCGCGCCAGCCCCAGCCGGACCGCACCAGCCTGGCCGGTGTAGCCGCCGCCCGAGACCGACACGAACACGTCCAGCTTGCCTTCGGTGTGTGTCTCGCGAAGCGGCGCCCTGACGTCCTGGCGGTCACGGATTTCGTGGAAGTATTCGTCGACGGGCTTGTCGTTGACGATGAACTTGCCATCGCCGGGCCGAACACGCACGCGTGCCACAGCGGTCTTGCGGCGGCCGGTGCCCCAGATGTAACCACCCTTGCCGGTCTTGATCCGCTGGGTCTGCGGAGCCGGGGCGGTGGGGATTTCAATCGCGGAGGTGTCGATCGTCGTCATATGTCGCTTCGATGCTCGTGTTCAGGTCAAATCCGGGCCGGGGCGATCACCACAGCCCAGCCGTGATTTTACAGTTCGACCAGTTTGGGCTGCTGCGCCTGATGCGGATGCTCAGGGCCGGCGTACACCTTCAGCTTCGCAAGCTGCTTGCGCGCCAGCCGGTTGCGCGGCATCATGCGACGGACCGCACGCTCCAGCAGCAGTTCAGGCTTGTTCTCCAGCATCCAGCGGTAGCTGTAGTTCTTCTGACCGCTGGGGTAGCCCGAGTAGGTCTGGAAGAACTTCTGATCCAGCTTGGAGCCGGTGAGGCGGATCTTGGACGCGTTGGTGACGACCACATAATCGCCCACATCGTGATGGGGCGTGTACGTGGGCTTGTCCTTACCCATCAGGATCGTCGCCAGGCGGGCGGCCAGTCGACCCAGAACCTGATCGGTCGCGTCAATGAGCCGCCATTCGCGGGTCACTTCGTCATTTTTGGCAAGATAAGTCTGGCGGTTCATCGCAAGCGTATCTCTTTAACGGGGGATTCCCATGGGAAACGCGGTAGTGTACCGGTCACCCGTGCGCTGTCAAGTGGACGACCTCATCCTCCCTTCCCCAACGCCCCTCCATCAGAAGCCCACCCACGCAGTGAGTGGGTGGGCCTCTCTTCCCAATCTCCTTCCACCCCTTACGCCAGAATGTCCTTCACCACGTGACCATGCACGTCCGTCAGGCGGAAGTCGCGGCCCTGATAGCGGTAGGTCAGCTTCTCGTGGTCGATCCCCAGCAGGTAGAGGATCGTGGCGTTGAGGTCGTGGATGTGAACCGGGTTCTCCACGATGTTGTAGGAGAAGTCGTCAGTCTTGCCGTACTCGAAGCCGGCCTTCACGCCGCCGCCCGCCATCCAGATGGTGAAGCAGCGCGGGTGATGGTCGCGGCCCCAGCCGTCGTTGTTGAGCATGCCCTGAGAGTAGGTGGTTCGGCCGAACTCGCCACCCCAGATGACCAGCGTCTCATCGAGCAGGCCGCGCTGCTTGAGGTCCTTGACCAGTGCCGCCGAGGCACGGTCGGTGTCCTGGCACTGCAGGGTCAGGTCGCTCTTGAGGTTGTTGTGCTGGTCCCAGCCTCGGTGATAGAGCTGGATGAAGCGAACGTCGCGTTCGGCCATGCGGCGTGCCAGCAGGCAGTTGGCGGCGAAGGTGCCGGGGATGCGTGCCTCCGGACCGTACAGCTCGAACGTCGACTCCGGCTCGTCGCTCAGGTCGGTCAGGTCGGGCACCGACGCCTGCATGCGATAGGCCATCTCATGCTGAGCGATGCGGGCGGCGATTTCCGGATCCTGATAGTGCTGGTGCTGCTTCTCGTTGAGAGCGGCCATGGCGTCCAGCATCTTTCGCCGCAGCTCCCGGTCGATGCCCCTGGGGTTGGACAGATAGAGCACCGGGTCGCCGCTGGAACGGAAGGTGACACCCTGGTGCTCCGAGGGCAGGAAGCCGGTGCCCCACAGACGGGCGAACAGCGCCTGGGCTGGCCGCCGGGAGCTTCCCTGCGAGATCAGCACGATGAAGGCGGGCAGGTCCTGGTTCTCGGTACCCAGGCCGTAGGACAGCCACGCACCGAGGCTCGGCCGACCGGGCTGTTGGTGACCGGTCTGAATGTAGGTGATGCCCGGGTCGTGGTTGATCGCCTCGGTGTGCACCGTCTTGATCATTGTGATCTCGTCAGCGATCGACGCCATGTGCGGCACGATCTCGCTGAACCACATACCTGCCTTGCCGTGACGCTGGAACTTGAAGGGCGATCCGGCGATGGGCAGTCGCGACTGGCCCGACGTCATCGTCGTGATGCGCTGACCCATGCGGACCGAATCGGGCAGGTCCACGTCGTGCATCTCGTTGAGCCGGGGCTTGTAGTCGAACAGGTCCATCTGTGATGGCGCGCCGCTCTGGAAGAGGTAGATGACGCGCTTGGCACGTGGGGCGAAGTGGGGAGCACCCAGCTTACCCATCGCGCGGGCTGCGCCCTGACCCGACCGTGCCGGCGCCGCCGACAGCAGTTGCGGGTTCAGCACCGACGCCAGCGCCGCCGTGCCGATGCCGAAGGCGGTGCGGCCGAAGAACTGACGGCGCGTCTCGTACAGGCGAAAGTCTTCCAGCAGATTCATCGCATTCACCCTTTTGAAGCGCGATCCCTCATCGCGACGGTTCAATTCAGATTCAGTCAAAAACAATCCAGCCAACGCTTACAACACATCGATCAGTGCCGCGTGACGGTCTCGTCCAGACCCAGCAGCAGGTTCGTCACCGTCGTCCAGGCGGCCAGTTGGGTCACGTCCAGCGACGGGTTACGCTGACTGTCACCGACAGAAACCAGCGCCAGGGCGCCTTCCTGATCGGAGCGGAACTTCGACAGCGACTGCTCATACAGCGCCTTGAGCACCGCGACCTCGTCAGCATCGGGGTAACGGCCGGTAACCACCCGGAATGCCCACCTGATCTGCTCGGTGCTGTTGCGTCCGCCCTCGGTCATGATGCGCTGGGCGAAGGCTCGGGCCGCCTCGATGAACTGCGGATCGTTCATGAGCACCAGCGCCTGCAGCGGTGTGTTGGTGCGCGACCGCTGCACGATGCACGACTCGCGGTCAGGGGCATCCAGCGCGGCCAGATTCGGTGGCGGCGCGGTGCGCTTCCAGAAGATGTACATGCTGCGGCGGTACAGCACATCGCCGCGGTCCTGACGGAAGCGGGCGGTGTTGCTGTCGGGGTAGGAGACCGCCTCCCAGACGCCCTCGGGCTGAGCCGGTTTGTAGCTGGGGCCGCCGATCTTCTCATTCAGCAGGCCGCTGACCGCCATCGCCGTATCGCGGATCACCTCCGCGTCGTAGCGGAACCGTGCCCCACGCGCCAGGAGTCGGTTGTCCGGGTCGCGTTCGAGCAGTTCCGGTGTGGCGCGGGCATCCTGACGATAGGTGGCGCTGGTGACCAGCAGCCGCTGCATCGCCTTGACGTCCCAGCCGGTGCGGATGAACTCGGTCGCCAGCCAGTCCAGCAGTTCGGGATGCGTGGGCCACTCACCCTGTGAGCCCAAATCCTCGACGGTCTTGACGATGCCGTTGCCGAAGTAGCGGGCCCAGTAGCGATTCACCGTGACACGAGCCGTCAGCGGATTCTCCGGATGCACCAGCCACTGCGCCAGGCCCAGCCGGTTGCGCGGGGCGTCGGGCGGCAGCGAACCCAGGGCGGCAGGGACGCCCGGCTCCACCCGCTCACCAAACTGATCGTACTGACCACGGATCAGCACATGGGTCGGGCGCGGCTTGGGCAGTTCCTCCATAACCATCGTCACGGGGATCGCATCCTGAACGGCCTTTTCCTCCTGCCGCAGCGCTGCCAGTTCATCCAGCAGCTTCTTGTATGCAGGAGAGTGGTTGCGGCGATAGAAGTCACGCACGGCTTCGATCTGCGCCTGGCTGCGCTGATCGGGTGCCGTCATCAGGGCCGAGGCGATCTCCAGCGGCACCAGCCCGGTTTCCTCCTCGATGCCGCGGAAGTAGAAGCCGAACCCACCCGCGTTGTTGACCACCTTCAACAGCAGGTGGTTCTCGCCCGGCCGCAGTTCGACCGTAACCTTGTCCTGGTCCGGTGCCACACCGCGAGCGGTGAAGTTGTTGTGCACCAGCTCGCCGTTGAGCCACACCTTGATCGAGTCGTCCGAGCCCAGCGACAGCGTCATGCGGCGCGGCGCGACCGCGGTGAGGGTGCGGTAGAAGTAGGTCACCGCGTAGGTACCACCGGACAGTATGTGGGCCTGCCCGTCCTTGTATTGCGGCGCGGGCTGCCAGGCCTTGCCGTTGTATTTGGCGTTCAGGTTGACGCCCTTTTCCGGGCCAAAGTCGGTGTTGTGCGCCCCGGGGTGCGAATCGCCGGTGAAGGGGCCGACCATGTGCCAATCGCTCATCGCCACGGGCTGGCGTGACGGATCGGTCGATACCGCCAGTCGCACGCGACCGAGCGTGTGGTGACGGTGCTGGGTCTCCTGGCGGATGCGTGTGCGCAGGATCGTGCCTTCAGAGAAGCCGAACGGCTCGGCCGGCACCAGCACGATCGTGCGGTTCTCGCGACGGGCGTGCCCGTGGGGTGCCCAGCCGTCGTTCTTGTTCACCACGCCGTCGATCAGTCGCGACGCAGGGAAGTCGGGCTGCGAATAGTCCGCCGTCGCCGTGACGAACTTCACCGGCCTGAAGTTCTGCGGATCGTTCGCCGGCGCGATCTCCAGTTCAATTTCGCTCACCACCGCGTTGGCGTTGACCGCCCGGCCCGGACCGTTGTGCGGCAGCGATTCGTGCGTCAGCGCTTCCAGACGCAGGGCTGTGATCCCGGTGCGGTCGGTGCGGCTGACGATCTCGTAGATATCCGTCGCAGGGTTTGCACCACCTGCGAGAATCGAATGATCGTCCAGCTTGGTCAGCGTTGCGCCGTTGCGCGACGTGAACGACTCAGGATTCAGCACCTGCCATTCCTTGGTCAGGCGTGGAATCAGATGCTGCTCCCACGAACGCTGCGCCGAATCGACCGTCGGGTTGGGGGCGACGCGCCGCTCCTCGAGTTTGGCGATCTTCGCGTGAAGCTCGGCAAGCTTCTTTTCCTGCTCCGGCGTCGGAGCCTTGATGAACGGCGGCGGCGCCAGCGCGTTGCCGTCCAGTCCTGAATCACGCGTCGAATTAAAGAACGCGAAGAGCTGGTAGTACTCTTTCTGTGTGATCGGGTCGTACTTGTGGTCGTGGCACTCGGCACAGGCGATCGACATGCCCAGCCACACCGTGGTGGTCGTGTTCACGCGGTCGACGACGTACTTGGTGCGGAACTCCTGCTCGATTGCGCCGCCTTCACCCGTGGTCGGGTTGTTGCGATTGAAGCCCGTGGCGATGCGCTGCGAGAGCGTCGGATTGGGCAGCAGGTCACCGGCCAGCTGTTCGATCGTGAACTGATCGAAGGGCATGTTGTTGTTGTAGGCGTCGATGACCCAGTCGCGCCAGCGCCACAGTGAGCGTTCGTTGTCCAGGTGCAGTGCGTGCGTGTCACCGTAGCGCGCTGCATCCAGCCAGAAGCGTGCCATGTGCTCGCCGTACCGCGGCGATGCCAGCAGCCGATCGACGAGCTTTTCGTAGGCATCCGGCGACTTGTCCGCCAGGAAGGCATCGATTTCCTCGGGGGTGGGGGGCAGACCGGTCAGGTCGTAGGTGACACGGCGGATGAGTGTGGCCTTGTCCGCCTCGGGCGAGGGCTGCAACCCTTCCGCTTCCAGACGCGCCAGAATGAACTGGTCCACCGGATTGCGAACCCACGCGCGGTTCTTCACCGGCGGCAGTGCCGGCCGCTTGGGCGGAATCAGCGACCAGTGATTCTGATACTGCGCCCCCTGCGTGATCCAGATGCGAAGCAGCTCGATCTGCTCGGGCGTCAGCTTCTTGCCCGTTTCCGGCGGAGGCATCACCGCGGCCGGATCATGCGACGTGACCCGTGCCAGCAGCGTGCTTTGCTCGGGCTTGCCCGGAACAATGGCGGAGCGGCCACTCTGAAGCTTTTCGGTTGCGCCTTCGAACGTATCGAGTCGCAGACCCGCCGCACGCTTCTTCTCGTCGAAGCCGTGACAGGCGAAGCAGTTGTCCGAGAGGATGGGACGAATGTCCCGATTGAACTCCAGTTGCCGCGAGGGCGTGGAAGCCGGGGCGTTGGCGGCATGAAGATCCGTGCCTCCCACGCCACCCATGGCAAATGCCATCACGACAGCCGACCAATGGGTCAACGTCCGTCCATACAACTTCGTTTTCATCGGTCCCACCTGCTCATGGATAGAACGGATGCAGCCATGGGCAACATCCTACGGCCAGTCTTAACTACAGGCAGGCAGGCAGGTCATCTAATCATAACGAACTTCATACTCTTTTGTCCAGACATCCTGCCCGGCCTGGGTGTCTCGGCATGCGAGCTTGTCGTCCACAGCGCCAATCCTTGCGAAAATCAGCAACAGCTGTACCCCCCCGTGTTGAAACACGGTTGCGTCGAAACACATCAACCGCATGAACTTGCGCCATATGCGCGTGACTGCTGGATGGATCGGCTGAAGAAGATGGTGCGCAAACATAAGACAGGCCACGAATGACCTATCGTGAAACGGATTGCCTTGTCACGGTCGGGTTGCCGACGCGAGGCTGTCAGCGACGGTGCGGACCAGCGGTTCGGCATCGCCCACGAGATAGTAGACCAGCCCGCCGTCACGCCAGACGATCACGGGATGCACCGCGTTTTCCGGCGTCGCCAGACAGGTCTGCCGCTCGGGAATGTCCAGTTGGCCCTGATCACGCACCATCCACAGGCTCAGCGAGTCCTGCCGGCCGGTGTCAGGCAGGGCGCGGTAGATCAGATGCACAGCCTTTTTCCTGGGAATGCCGCATTCGCCCGCTTTCCAGAATGTGTAGCCCAGAGCGGACAAGTCCAGCGGGGACAGGGGTTTGCAGCCGATGACCTTTTCGATGGTGGAAGGGAGTTGCTCTACCTGAAGCGGGAATTTGTTCGATTCGCGCAACGGCTCGATCTGATCCATACAGCGGACGTGGCGGCCCATGAACTGATCGACCTGCGATACCGGGATGATGCCCGGGTAGGCCACATGGCGGTCGGGGTCGAAAACCTCCGCACTGCTGGCGGGCAGCAGCCGGGTCAGCACGGCCGCCAGAAGCAGCACCGCTGCGGCCGCCGCAGGCGACCACCGACCCATCAGCCCCAGCAGACGTCCTTCCAGGACGGATCCGGACCGGGGTGACGGCGAACCTGAGGCTTTTGAGGGGGCAGGCGATTCAGAGGAGGGGAAGGTCAGTCTGGTGGAACCCGACGCCTGATCGGGGTGATCCGCTTCCAGCATCATCTGTTCCAGATGCTGGCGTAGTTCGGCAGGCGGGGCCGGGACGATCCGTTGCATCGATCGACCGATCGCCTGTTTCAGCCGCTGCGCCTCCAGCGCTTTTTGCGCCAGCGTCGGATCCTTGGCCATCTGTTCCAGCAGGTGCATCGTGGCGGTGCTGTCCAGTTCGCCGTCGGCAAACGCGCTGAGGTCACCAGGGGTTATGGGATCGTTCATCGCCATATCGGAACTTCACTCGGTGCCAATCACCACCGCCCGGGTTTATCGCCGCATTGTCGCTGTCACGGCTTCCCAATCAACTAAAGGCGCAATCGCCCGATTTTATTTCAGCGATTCGCACCCTGCCTTGATGTCGGGTAAATCCCGCCCCGGCTTTTCCCCCGGTTTTGAGCCATGACCCTCACGATGCCCCCAATTCCCCCGGTTTTCAGCTTTTCTCCGAATCTTCCACCGGACCCTGCCGGATACCCTGTTCAGCCGCCAGTTCGGTCAGCTGCTGCGTCAGAATCGTGCGGGCCCGATAAAGTCGGCTCATCACCGTGCCCAGCGGCACATCCAGCACGTCCGCGATTTCCCGGTATTTCAGCCCTTCCACCGCCCACAGCAGCAGTACCTCGCGGTAATGCTCGGGCAACTCCTGGATGGCGTGCTTGAGCCGATCGTCCACGTATTCCCAGTCGAGGCTGGCCAGGTCCCACGCCGGGGCCTCTTCGGGGGTGGGTTCGACGATATCTTCCATTTGATCGGAGCCGCCGACCTGCCGGCGCTGCTGCGCCAGGCGGGAGTAGAAGGCATTGTGCAAAATTTTGAAAAGCCAGGGGCGGATGCCGTTTTCGCGTAGTTCGAAGGTGTCTGCCGCCCGCAGCGCCCGCAGGTAGGTTTCCTGCACCAGGTCAGCTGCCTCATCCGGGTTTCGGGCAAGGTGATAGGCCATGCGGTAAACCGCATCCATCTCTGCCAGCGCGAGTTCTCGAAACCGGGCGCGATTCAAGAGAAACTCCGGACGAACAAAGCCGAACGAGATTGTACTCCCGGAATCCCCATCTGAGCATCCCTGCGAACCTGCTTGCAATTTCGTGCCCCCGCGCGAAGCCCAGCCACACAGGGGCTGGGGGTGTTCCTCCACACTCCCCGACCCAGCCGCGGGAGCGGCTGGGCTTTCCCTTTCCTTTCACGCCGCGATCCGCATACCAAAACCGAAACTTTCCTTCGCACCCACTTGCAGCGGTGGGGGGTGGTGGGCATAATACTGCGTTCCGGCGAGCCGGATGGGGAGGCTTGAGGCTAGTGGCCTGCCAGTGGGGCACGCACCGAGCCTCAGGCCTCCCGGCTCAGGTTTCATACGTACAGGACCGACCATGGCCAACACGAAAAGTGCACAAAAACGCATCCGCCAGAACGCCAAGCGCCGGGCTTTGAACCGGTGGCGCAAGCAGCGATTCCGTACCGCCATCAAGGAATATAACGAAACGCTGCTGCACGGCACGATCGAGGACGCCCGCAAGCAACTGCAGGCCCTGTACAAGCTGCTGGATCAGGTCGCCGCATCGGGCACCATCCACCGGAATACGGCCAGCCGGTACAAGTCGCGCCTGGCGCTGCGGCTGAACAAGAAGACGGCTGCGCCCTCCGCTGCCTGATCGGCGAGGCTCAATCACGCAATCCGATACAGCCGGTGAAAGCCGGCTGTTTTCGTGCGCGGGGTAGCAGGGGAAGCCGCCTCCGCGTTGCTGTGGTCAGGCCTCTTGGTGCCCGGCCGACCGCGCCTTTACACTGAACACCATGCCCAGCCACGACATTCACATCGGAACCGAAACCGAAGGGCCCAACCGCTGGGACTATCAGGTTCGCGTGACCGCCGATGGTCAGACGTACGACTATCAGGTCGCCCTGAGCTGGGCCGACTATGACCTGTGGTCCCACGGCCGCGTCGCCCCCGAACGGGTCGTCCGCGCCGCCTTCGAGTTCCTCCTGCAACGTGAACCCGCCTCCAGCATCCTCCGCCGCTTCGACTGCAGCGTCATCCGCCGCTACTTCCCCGAGGTGGACACGGAACTGCCGAAGCTGATCTGAGTTGTGCGCGACATGGAATGCTGGCAGGGACGCCAAGACGCAAGCGGCTTAGAGCGGTTGCGTGAGGGGGATCGTATACAACCCGGAGCGGGCGGGAGCCTGGATGGGGTGGGCAAGTGGGCGGATATCGGTGAACTGCCAGGCGACCCAGCCGGGGGGCCAGGTGGAGCAGGTGCCGCGTTCGGGGGAGGACCAGTCTTCGATGTGTGCCAGACGGACCACGGCCAGAGCGAGGCCGTGGGCGTTTTCGTCACGTTCGATGGTGCCACGTGGCGCTTCGACGATGAGCAGATCACCGGTTGGCAGTGTGGCTGGCCGCCAGTCCAGCACGATCGCGGTGCGGTGCCCCCCGG
>Ga0207864_1000945_pt1 | contig 35128 bp, 28 predicted proteins | sample HigsolmetaAR202D_FD_184834 | JGI IMG/M metagenome (GOLD analysis project Ga0207864, IMG submission 184834) | Ionic liquid and high solid enriched microbial communities from the Joint BioEnergy Institute, USA - AR20-2-D (SPAdes) (version 2) ...
ACCCTTGCGCAACCCCCCTCCAACCCCTTACATGCCCATGTTCCCAATCACAACGCGGCACCACGCCGCCTCGCGCACGCGCGTGCGCGGATCTCCAACGAACGGAAGTAGCGAATCCGAGGAGCAGCCCATGAACCTCCCCAAGCAACCGATCCTCGCCCTGGCCGTGGCGGCGGCCCTGGCAGGGTGTTCGTCGGCGAGCGGCCGGCCGGCCGCGCCGACGCCGCAGGCCGACGCGCCGGCCCAGCGCGCCCGTCCCGCCGACGGTATGAAGGCGTTCGACGAGCTGGTCAAGGGCGCCGTCGCCCGGCAAGGCTTCTTCGACACGTACGAGAAGGCGGAGAACCTCTACCTGGCCGTGCCGAAGGAGCGGCTGGGCGAAGACTTCCTGCTCGCCTACGAGATCGCGCGCGGGATCGGCGCGGGTGGGGTCTTCGGCGGCACGATGCTGAACATCTTCGAGGGGAGCATCGTCGCCTTCGAGCGGCACGGCGACCGGATCTATCTGGTGCAGCGGCCGCACCGCTTCGTCGCGCCGAACGACCCGGCGGCGGCGAAGGCGGTCGAGCTGACCTTCGGCGAGTCGGTCCTGGCGTCGGCCAAGATCGAGTCGATCCGTGAGGACTCGGCCGTCGTCTTCGACATCTACGGCTGGATCCTCTCGGACCTCTCGGGCGTGGGCGACGTCGTGAACGGAGCGATCTCGCGGCCGGGTCAGCAGAATCGGGCCACGTTCGACCGCGAGCGGAGCTGGCTCGAATCGGTCAAGGCGTTCCCCGAGAACGTGAACGTGCGCGCGAAGCTGACGTTCCGTCCGTCGCAGCCGGCGCCGCTGCCGTCGGTCCCGGACGGGCGCTACATCCCGGTCTCGGTGCACTACTCCTTCGCGAAGCTCCCCGAGCGCCCGATGAAGCCGCGCCACGCGGACGACCGCGTCGGCTACTTCATGACGGTGCACAAGGACTTCTCGAACGACGACGGCGCCGACTTCTTCGTCCGCTACGTGAACCGCTGGCGTCTCGAGCCGAAGGGCGCCCCCGGGCCGGACGGGCTGGTCGAGCCGGTGAAGCCGATCGTCTACTACCTCGACCACAACATCCCCGAGGAGTACCGCCCGTTCATCAAGAAGGGCGTGGAGGTGTGGAACCGCGCCTTCGAGGCGGCCGGGTGGAAGAACGCGATCCGTGCGGAAATGCTCCCCGAGGACGCCGACCCCGAGGACATCCGGTACGCGACGATTCGGTGGAACGTCTCGGACCAGCCCGGCTACGGCGCGATCGGGCCCTCGATCGTGGATCCGCGCACGGGTGAGATCCTGGACGCGGACATCCTGATCGAGCACAACATGGTGCTCGGCTTCAAGAACGACTGGCGCACGAAGGTCAGCCCCGGCGTCGCGATCGAGGAGATGCTGTCGGCTTCGCCGGAGGAGCTGGCCGCGCTGGCCGCCGGCTACGAGTCGGCGACGCTGGCCTCGGCGATCTCCGCGCAGGGCGCCACGCTCCGCGCGCTCCTTGCCGCGAACGGCGACATCGGCCCCGGCGACCCGGTCCCGCTCGAGTACGTCGGCCAGGCGCTCGTCTGGGTGACGGCGCACGAGGTCGGCCACACGCTCGGCCTGCGCCACAATTTCCGCTCCTCGGCCGACACGCCGCTCGACAAGCTGACGGACGCGAATTGGGCGCGCGAGCGCGGCGTCTTCAGCTCGGTCATGGAGTACCCGGCGGTGAACCTGGACGCGCGCGGCACCGGCGCGCCGTTCTACAACCCGGGCGTCGGCACGTACGACCTCTGGGCGATCTCGTACGGCTACGCGGCGGACGACGACCGCGCGGCGGCGCTCGCCCGCGAGGCCGCCAAGCCCGGCCACGCCTACGGGACGGACGAGGATGCCCGCGGCGCCGGCGCGCTCGACCCGACGGTCAACGTCTACGACCTCGGCGCCGACCCGCTCGGCTGGGGGAAGCGCCGCGCCGAGCTGATCGCCTCGCTCTGGCCGACGCTCCCGTCGCACGTCCTGACGGACAACGCCCGCTACGCCGAGCTGACGGACGCGTACCGCACGCTCCTCACCGAGTACGCGCGCGCGCTCGCGACCGCGGTCAAGTACATCGGCGGGCAGTACCAGTACCGCGACCACGTCGGCGACCCGGATGGCCGGCCGCCGTTCGTCAACGTGCCGAAGGCGAAGCAGCGCGAGGCCCTCGAGTTCCTGCGCACGTACGCCTTCGACGAGGGCGCCTTCGCGCTCCCCCGCGAGGTCGTCGCCAGCTTCGGTGCCAACCGCTGGAGCCACTGGGGCGAGTCCAACACGTGGGGCGGGCGGATCGACTTCCCGCTCCTCGAGCAGGTGCTGAGCCTGCAGACGTCGCTCCTGTCGCAGCTCATGAATCCGCTGGTCTTCGCGCGGATCCGTGACGCCGAGCTGAAGTTCGGCGCGAACGAGGTGCTGACGATCCCCGAGCTGATGGAAGGGCTGACCCGCTCGATCTGGAGCGAGGTCTGGACCGGCGGTGCGCGTCGGATTCCGGCGAACCGCCGCGACCTCCAGCGCGCATACCTGGATCGCCTGACCGAGATCGTGGTCACGCCGCCGTCGCGCATGCCGGCGGACGCGCGTGCGGTCGCGCGCATGCGGCTCGAGGACCTGGACCGTCGCATCGCCGCGCGGATCGGCGCGCAGTCGCTCGACGATTACACCCGCGCGCACCTCATGGAGAGCCGCGCGCGCATCGCGAAGGCGCTCGAGGCCGGCCTCGAGGCGGAGCGGCGCTGACGCGGTCCGCGCGAGCGAGCCGTCGCAGGCGACGACGTCGCCTCGACCGACGCGGAGCGCGCGAGACGACGTCGCCTCGACGGATGCGGCGCCTCCGAAACGACGGCCGCCCGGAACGTTCCGGGCGGCCGTCGCGCGTTCGTATTGGGAGGGTCCGCCGCGGGCGTGCGCGCGCCCGATGCGCTGCGCCGCCCGCCGACCCGCGTCCGCCGGGCCGCCGCGCGAGACCTTCCGCCGCGACGGGTGTATCTTTCAAACGGCCGCCGTCGAGGGCGGCCGCGGCCGACTCGAAGGAGAAGCTGGTCGTGTCGAGGGAGACGGTCTTCATCAACGGAAAGGTCTTCACGGGGCGCAGCGAACACGAGTTCGTGAGCGCCTTCGCTGTCAGGGACGGTAAGATCACACGGATCGGCGACGTCGCCGGCGCGCGGGACGCGGAGGTCGTGGACCTCGAGGGGCGCACCGTCGTCCCAGGCTTCGTCGACGTCCACACCCACCCGACGTACGTGGCGATGACGCGGAACGCGGTGCCGTGCACCGTCCCCGTCGTCCACAGCATCCCCGAGCTGATCGAGGCGCTGAAGCGCCACCCGAACTACGGCAAGGGCGACGACCTCTGGATCGAGGGGTTCGGCTACGACGAGTCGAAGCTCGCCGAGCGCCGCACGCCGACGACGCGCGACCTCGACCTCGTCTCGACGACGCAGCCCGTCTACGTCATGCGCTCCGACTGCCACTCGGGCGTCTGCAACACGCGCGCGCTCCAGCTCGCCGGGATCACGCGCGAGACGCCCGACCCCGAGGGCGGCCGCTTCGGGCGCTACGAGGACGGCGAGCCGAACGGGTTCCTCGAGGAGCACGCGGCGAACGACGTCGTCCGCTTCGCCATGGCACCGCCGAGCTGGGAGCGGCGCGTCGCCGACGTGGCGTGGACGAGCCGGCACTTCGCCGAGCGCGGGATCGTCGCGGTGAGCGAGCTGATGGGCCGCCGCGAGCCGGTCGACGTCTACCGCCTCTTCGCCGACGCCGAGCGGCAGGGGTTCGCGCAGCAGGTCGGCCTCTACATCATGTGGCCCGAGGGCGGGCTCCCCGACCTGACCGAGGAAGAGCGGACCGGGCGGATCAAGGTCGCGGGCGTCAAGGTCTTCGTCGACGGGACGATCTCGGCGCGCACCGCGTGGGTCGGCGAGGCGTACCGGGGGACGGAGGAGTACGGGTACCCGACGATCACCGACGACGCGCTCGAGGCCGCCTACCGGTGGGCGGTGCGTAATCGCGTCCAGCTCGCGGCGCACACCATGGGCGACCGCGCGATCGAGCGCGTCCTCGACTTCTTCGCGGACAAGGAGCCGTGGCTGGGGCCCGACGTCCCGTCGGTCCGCCTCGAGCACGTCACGCTCCTCACGCCCGAGCAGCTGCACCGCGTTCGCGAGACGAAGATGCGCTTCGGCGCGACGATGCAGATCATCTTCTTCTTCGCCGAGCACGAGGCGTACGCCGGGAACCTCACCGACGCGCAGTATCGGCGCGCCTATGCCGTGAAGGACGCGGCCGCCGCGTTCCCGTACTTCGCGCTGACCTCCGACGCGCCGTGCACGACCTGGTCGGACCCCGACGACGTCTTCGTCTCGATCCAGGCGGCGGTCACGCGCCGGGCGTACAACGGCGCGGACATCGTCGCCGCGCAGGCGATCACGGTCCCGCAGGCGGTGCTCCTCTACACCGCCCGCGCCGCCGCGCTCGTCCCGTACGAGGGGAAGCTCGGCCGGATCGCGCCGGGGTACGAGGCCAGCTTCGTCGTCCTCGACCGGGACCTCTTCGCGCTCCCGCCCGAGGCGATCGCCGAGACGCGCGTCGCGGAGACGTGGATCCGCGGGGAGAAGGTGTTCGAGCGGGAGGGATAGGACGGCGAACGGCGCCCGCCCGCGCCAGCGCCGTGGACTGTGGGACCGTGCCGTGCGGGCGGTCCGTGCGGGCGGTCCGGATGGTCCCGGCGCGCGGGCGAGCCCGGCCGCCGAAGGCGGCGATCGGTGCTCAGGGAGTCCCGATTACCAACCTGCTGGTTCCGGTTCGAAGCGGCTCCCGCTCTTCGGTCAGGAGGACGCCCTGCAGGAAGTACGTCCCCGCGGGAACCGGCCGGCCGTCGTTCGTCCGCTGCGGCCACATGTCGCGCAGCGTCAGCGTCTCGCCGGGGGCGAGGAATCGGACCTGGAGGATCTGCGGGACGGCCTGGCCCTCGAGCCGCCGCCAGATTAGAGCATCACTGGCGTCGCGTACTTCGATGTCGAAGGTGATCTCCCGCCCGACCAGGTAGAGCGTGATCGAATCGGAGGCGACGTTCGTGAGGCGCAGCTCGATCGGCACGGCCGCGCCGGGCGCGGCGCGAGCCGGCGCGTGGAGCGAGAAGCGGAGAGAATCGTCGATCGGGACCATGGCGCCCTCCTCGGGCCCGGCGGCGCCCGGGAGCTCCGCGGCCGCATCGGCGCGGTGCACCTCGGAGGCCACACCGTCCGCCTGCGCGCCGGCCGGCTCCCGCTGCGGCTCCGGCCGGCAGGCGGAGGCGGCGAGTGCGAGCGTAAGCGCCAGGCCAGCCGCCCGCGCCGGGATGCAACGGCGCCGGGCATGTGCCCGGCGCCGCACGGGTGCGTCCCGCATCACCACACCGTCAGAGAACCCAGCTCCTGCTCGACTTGCGAGATCGGGCTGAACACGAACAGGTCGCCCGTGCTGCTGCCGCCCCACAGGATCCCGAAGAGCGTGACCGAGCTCCCGCTCCCGGACCAGCCGATGACCGGCGAGCCGCTGTCGCCGCCGCCCACGCCGGCCTGGACCAGCGACTGGCACAGCAGCGTGATGTTCGACCCGGAGACGTTCACGTTCACGCACGTGTTCGTGATCGGGCCGTAGGTCCACCCCGTCGTCCGGCCGATCTTGTTCGCCGTCTCGCCCGCCACCGGGTTACGCTTGCTCGTGATCGAGAAAGAGCCGGTGATGGTCAGCGAGCCGGACCAGCGCCCCCGGGACGACGTCCGCGCGATCGAGCCCAGCGCGTAGCTCACGCCGCTCGAGTAGGCCGCACGTGCCGAATCGCTGTAGCGGCACCGACGACCCGCCGGGCACGAGCCGCCCGTCCAGTAGGTCGGATCGGCCACCTCCGTCGCGATCACCGTGCCGTCCACGCTCGACAGCGGCTGGTAGTACTGCGTGCTCTCCGTGCCGCCCTGCACGCTCGTGCAGTGCGAGTTCGTGATGAACGACGCCTGCCCGCTCCGGATCGCGTTGAAGCCCAGCGTGCACAGGTAGCTGCTGAAATGGATCTGCAGCCCGCCCTGCACCGGGCGCACCCGGTCGCGCAGCGTCGCCGCGAACTGGATCGGCGACGTCTCCCGCACCTCCATTGCGTCCGCCGGGATCCCCATCCGGGCCGCGATCCGGCGCACTTCCCTCATCGCACCCGGGCCCTCGACCCCGACCAGCAGGCGGTTGTTCGCCTCGTCCAGGTCGACGAACACCACGCCCGGCATCTCCAACACTTCCGGCGAGGCGTCACGGAACCAGTCGTTCAGATCCGCGTACGCGAACTTCGCCTTCCGCACCCGGATCTCCGACGGAGCGAACCCCCGTTCCGCCAGGAACTGGCCCAGCTCCTTCTGCACCGCGCCGCGCTTCCCCTCGTCCGTCAGATACACCGTCGGCACCCCGTCCTCGTCGATGAACAGCCCACCGAACTCCGGGACCGCTCGGGCCACCACGTCCAGCAACGATTCGCTCGACGCGGTGATCGGCAAGCCGTTGCCGGTGGCCTGCGGCGACGTAGGCTCCCCCGCGTCGTCGCACGCCGCCAGTACGATCGTGCCCACCAGCAGCAGGCTGAACCCAGGGGTGAATCGACGCATGCGCACCTCCTCCTGTGGAGTGATGGTGTGACGTCCGCGGTCCGGCCGGGCCCCGGCGTCCTCGCGCGACGCCCGGGCGCACTCACGCACCGGCGGTCGTGTCGCGCGACGCACTCCGCTCTCGCCGATCAGGCCCGGCAAGCGGACCCGCGACCGGTTCCGCCGACCCCCGTGTCGGCAGCCCGGCCGTTCTCTCTCGCTCGATTCGGTTTTCGTGGGAAGCTTCCGTGGCACCCGGCATCAGGTGGGGCGGGCATATTAATATGGAACGTCTGTCCCCGGAAGCTATCGGACGGTCCAGTGCGCGCGCGGGGCGCCGACCTGGATCAGGGGCGGGAACGTGGTCGAGCGGGGCGGGTGCGAGTCGCCGCCTCCAGCCAGGCCCGACCTCACCGCTCCGCGATCCGAATCATCCGCGAGCGCGTCCGGATCGGCTCCGCTTGCGGACTGGGGACGAAGGCGTCGACGAGGTACGATCCCTCGGCGACGGGCGATCCGTCGTTGGTCCGCTGGGGCCAGTCATCGCGCAGCGTCAGCGTCTCGCCCGGCGCGAGGACGCGCACCTGCAGCTCGCGCGGGACCGTCCGCCCTTCCAGCCGCCGCCACACCCGGGTGCCCGCGTTGTCGTGGACCTCGATGTCGAAGGCGACGTCGCGCCCGAAGAGCTGCAGCTCGACGGGGTCGGAGGAGATGTTCGTGATGCTCACCTCGATCGGGACGTCGGTGCCGGCGGCGACGGCGCCGGGCGCGTGGAGCTCGACGCGCAGCGAGTCGCCGATCAGCATCGCCGAGGGCTCTTCCGTCGTCTCGGCGGCCGGCGGCACGCGCGCCGTGTCCTCGCGGTCCGCCGCGCCGGTCGGTCGTTCGGCCGTTGCGGCCGTCTCCTCCGGCGGCGCCTCCCGTCGGCACGCGACGAACGCGCAGGCGAGGATCGCCGCGAGGATGACCTTCGGGGGAGCCGCGCCGCGGCGCGAGCCGCTCGGTGGGATCCTCACTTCCGTACCTCCTTCCGTGGCGTGATGGCGTGACGCCCGCGACGCGCGCGGGCGCCGGCCGGCTCCGACTGCAATCGGAGGGCCGGGCCCGCCAGCGGCCGAAGGAGCGGATCGGGTGGGGTGGGACAATCGGTGCGACGCCGCGCGGCCTGTTCCCGGGCGCCCACCGCGCCCGGTGTCGGCTCAGCGGCGTCGCCGGTTCAGCGACGGCGCCGGCTCGGCGACGGGGCCGGCCAGGCGCCTCCGCCGGCTCAGCGGCGTCGCCGCGCTTCGTCCAGGTCCTCGGTGAACTTGCGGAGCACCGCGTCGGCGGCGTAGTCGGCGAGCGACTCGAAGGCGCGCTGGACCTCGCGCGCCGACAGCTCGGCGAGGGCGACGGCGGTGATGACGTTGTCGATGGCGCGCTCGTCGGTGCCGAACAACGACGAGCGCACCGGGTCGCGCGCCCGTACGCGGGTCTCCCAGATGATGCGCCCGGTCTCGCCGTCCAGGAGGAGGACATCGCCGTCGAAGTCGAAGTAGGCGCCGGAGGTCCACGACGCGGCCACGATCCCGTAGCGCCGGACGCGGACCTCGAGCTCGTAGTCTGCCGCGCGGCCGTCGTCGACGGGCTCGGCGCGGAGGTGGCGCGCGGCGCTCTCGAGGATGCGACGGCCCATGCGCCCGCTCACGTCGACGGCGGCGGCCGCGCTGTCCATCCGCGCCTGGAGCCGCCGCGCCTCGGCCTCGCGGACCAGCTCGCTCCCCACGCGGACGAGCGAGCCGAGCGGGTTCTCCGGGTCGATGTCCAGGTCGGCGTCCGTCACGACCTCGGGGCGCGGCGGTGCGATCGTGGCCACGGCGACGGAGCGCCCGCGGAAGTCGTATTCGTGGAGTCGGTGCTTGGGGCCGCAGGCGACGAGGGTCGTGGCCGCGAGCGCGGCGACCGCGGTGGCCCCGAACGGCGTCAGGGTGAGGCGCATGTTTGGCTCCTTGGATTTCGGAACGCGCGAGACGGCGCCCGGTTCTGCCGGGGAGTCGGACATGTACTACCCTGACGCGCGTCGCCCCGATCCCGTTGCCGGGTGGAACGTATGGGGGCGGCGCGCGGCCGGCACGCGTGCCGGCCGCGCGCGATCCGGCCGCAGCCTGCCCCCGGCCGGCTGGCGCGCTCAGCGGAACATGCGCGCGATCAGCCAGATCACGAAGACGACGAGCAGGACGACGATGACCCCCGCCCAGACCCCGACCTTGAAGATCCCCTCGACGAGTTCGCACCCCGCGGCGGCGATCGAGCCCAGCAGGACGAGGAGAATGGCGACGTGACGATCCATGGCACCCGCGTTCCGTTTCGTGGGTCGCGACGGCGGGTTGGGAGGCAACTACCGTACCCGGCGGGCGGCCGGTGGGAGTGCCCGGGCCGCGTCGGGTGGCGCGGGCGCAGGCCGCGTCCTCAGGCGGGAACGTTCGGCGACGCGGCGATTGCCCTGTCGGGCGCGCGCCGCCGCCCTTATGTTCTACGAGATCCCGTAAACGGCCGGTCGACGTTGCGCGCACCCGCGCCGGCCGTTCCACATCCGTTCCCTCGTTTCCGAGACATGGCCATGTCCCGATCGAAGTTGACCCGCTCCACGTCGCTGGCCCTGCTCCCCTTGGGCCTGTCCCTCGCCCTCGTCGACGGCGCACTCGCGCAGCAGCGTCCGGCCGGGCGCCCGGCCGAGTCGTCGGCCGCGGCGGGCGAGGTCGCGCTCGCGGTGCCGCCGGACACCGCCGTCGTCACGCGCCACACGGGCACCTTCAACGGCCAGACCGTCCGCTACACCGCGACCGCCGGCACGCTGCCGATCGTCGAGGACGGGAAGGTCCGCGCCCGGATGTTCTACGTCGCCTACGTGAAGGAGGGCGTGCAGGACGTCACCAAGCGTCCCGTCGTCTTCTCCTTCAACGGCGGCCCCGGCTCGGCCTCCGTCTGGATGCACATGGGCTACACCGGCCCGAAGCTGGTCAAGTACGACGACGAGGGCTTCGCCGTGATCCCGCCGGGCGGCGTCGAGGACAACCCGTACTCGATCCTGGACGTCGCCGACATCGTCTACATCGACCCGGTCGCGACCGGCTTCAGCCGCATGATGCCGGGCGAGGACGAGCACAAGTACCACGGCGTGATGGAGGACATCCAGTCGGTCGGCGAGTTCATCCGGCTCTGGGTCACGCGCAACGGTCGCTGGGGCTCGCCCAAGTTCCTGATCGGCGAGAGCTACGGCACCACGCGCGCGGCCGGGCTCGCGAACTACCTCCAGAGCCAGCACCGCATGTACCTCAACGGCGTGATCCTCGTCTCGATGACGAACCTGGGCGTGCAGGCCGGCCCGCTCGTCTCGCTGGCGACGACGCTGCCGCACTACACCGCGACCGCGTGGTACCACGGCAAGCTGCCGCCGGACCTGCAGTCGCGCCCGCTGCGTGAAGTGCTCGACGAGGCGGAGAAGTTCGCGATCGGCGACTACCTTCTCGCCCTCGTCCGCGGGCACCACCTCCAGGGCGCCGAGCGGCAGGAGATGGTCCGCCGCGTCGCTCGCTACACCGGGCTCTCCGAGAGCTATGTCGACGCCGCCGACCTACGGATCGACCTCGGCCGCTTCCGCAAGGAGCTGCTGCGCGACCGTCGCCTGACCGTCGGCCGCCTCGACAGCCGCTACACCGGTATCGACAGCGACGCCGCGGGCGAGCGCAACCAGTACGACCAGGCGATGTCGGACTGGAACGGCGGCTTCACGACCGCGATCAACATGTACCTGCGCGAGACGCTCGGCTTCAAGACGGACCTCGAGTACAACATCTTCGGGCCCGTGAACCCCTGGCGCGGGCGCTTCGATACGAACGTCGGGCAGATGCTCCGCCGGGCGATGACCGACAACCCGTACCTCAAGGTGATGGTCCAGGCCGGCTACTACGACGGCGGGACCGACTACTTCAGCGCGCAGTACACGATGTCGCAGCTCCAGCCCGGCGGCGAACTGCGCGACCGAATCCGCTTCGCCTTCTACGAGAGCGGCCACATGATGTACCTGCGCCGCGAGGATCTGCCGCGCGCGAACCAGGACATCCGCGACTTCATCGCCTGGGCGCTCCAGGGCGTCCCCGACTACCCGCGCATCCCGGCCCGGCTCTCCGCGTCGGCGGGCTCGATCGGCTCGGCGGGCGCCGCGGGCGGCAACTGAGGCGGTGGGGCGCCTGACGCGGTAGGGCAACCAACGCCATCGGGCAACCGACGCGAAAAGAAAACCTACACCGCATGGCGACCGGACGCGGGGCGGGCGCGCGCGCCCGCCCCGCGCTTGCCGCCGCCTCGACGCGCACGTCCGGCCGCGCGCTCTCTCGATCCATCCACAATCATCACACTCCCAATGGGGGACCAATGGACCTCGGCGCTTTCTCGATCAGCCTGGCCGTCAAGGACATCCACGCCTCGAAGGCGTTCTACGAGAAGCTCGGCTTCGAATACTTCGCCGGCGACGTGTCGCAGAATTGGGTCATCCTCAAGAACGGCACGACGGTGATCGGCTTGTTCCAGGGGATGTTCGACAAGAACATGCTCACCTTCAATCCCGGCTGGACCCAGGACGCCCAGCCCCTCCCCTCCTTCACCGACGTACGCGAGATCCAGCGGCGCCTGAAGGACCAGGGCGTCCAGTTCGTGATGGAAGCCGACGAATCGACCGCCGGCCCGGCCCACTTCGTCGTGGTGGACCCCGACGGCAACCCGATCCTGTTCGATCAGCACGTGTGACGACGAGACCCTTGCCCGCGGCGCCGCGGGCAAAGGCGACGTGCGGTAACCGCTTCGTAAACCCCACGTGCGCAGCCGCGCGAGCAAGACTCTTGACGGCCGCAGCGGCGCCGGCAATTTTGATTTACGGGCCAGGTTAGTGAGAGTGCGGTGCGTTGGTCCGTATTCCTCTAGCCGGGCTGCACGACGCGCGCACACACGAAGTGACCCCCCGGTCGCGCGGGCGAAGCCGCGACCCTCGTTTTCTGTGTTGCGCTCTCCCCTCCTGGTGAGCACGGGCTGCGACGCCGCACGCCGACTCACCGAAAAATTCGTGACGAAAAAGCTGACGTAGGCAAGCCGTCGCGGCGTGGCCGCGATCGGTGCGCGGGTTCGATTTCGTCCCGCCCCAGGGCCGATCTGGCATTCGGGGATGGGGCCAACCGGCCGGCGTAGCGAGGTCGCGCGCGCGGCGGTTCCGGCAAGGAAACGTATCGAATCCCGCTGACGCGTGCGGTGCCTGCTCATCATGCTGATTCTCGTCCCTACGCTCGGATGTCACCGGGACGCCGACCCCGGTCGGGAGCGTCCGGACCTGTCCGGTGAGGTCGCGGGCGTCACCCGCATCCCGGACGGGAGCGTCCAACTCCTTGTGAAGGGGATCACGGGCACCGCCGCGGCGCCGGACGCCGTCGGTATCATCGTCGATGGGCGTACCGAGCTATGGGTGCGAAGGGCTGGTAGGCTGGTGCCGGCGTCGGCAGAAGACATCCGCCCCGCCGACACCGTCCGGGTCTGGCACGACGGAGTGGAGCTGCGATCGCTCCCCCCACAGTACCACGCGACCCGGATCGTCGTCATTCACGCCCCATGAGGAGGTGAAATGATGGTGAGACGCGCGATCCTTCCGTTGTTGGCGGTGTTCGTCGCGGCAGGGTGCGACGAGGTAACCGAGCAACCCGTCGCCCCTACCCCGCAGGCATACATCCAGCCGGTGATCGAGCAGCCCGGTGGCGACCTGGACGCCGAATGGGCTCGAATCGCACAGACCGAGCTCCCGGGGTTCGCCGGGTTTTATCGTAGCGAATCCGGCGAGTATGTAGTGGCGACGACGCGTGCTGCGGATGCCGCGCGAGCCACAGGTTTGGCGCGGTCGGCTCTGGCCTCGATCAACCGGGAGGGGCGGCCCGTCCGGGTTCGGGTGGTCGAGTACTCGTTCGACGTATTGAAAGCGTGGAAGGATGAGATGACCAGCCTTGTCGACGGCGAAGATGTCTACTGGCTTGACATCGACGAGGTGGCCAATGGGCTGACCTTCGGCGTCCGCTCACAAGCGGTGCGTGGTCGGATCCTGAACGCGGCCGCGGCCGCCGGGATCCCCGGGTCCGCGATCAAGGTCGTCGAGACCGCAAAGCCGGAAGAGCGTGTTCTACTGACGGACCGTATCCGTCCGGTCCAGGGAGGGCTGCAGATCCTGCACCAGAAAGGCGGTTACACGTATGCGTGCACGTTGGGCTTCAACGCCGTCAGCGGCAGCCTCCTTGGCTTCGTGACGGCGTCCCATTGCTCGACGACCAAGTTCGGCAGCGACGGAACCCCTCAGTACCAGGGGAGCGTGATCAGTTCGGATCGGATCGGAATGGAGTATTCGGACCCGGCCTCCGGACGCGACAGCGACGCGGCGCTCTACAGATACGACTCGGGCGTCGCTCCGGATTGGGGGCACATCGCCCGGACCGTTGGACCGGCGATCAACACACCGGGCTCGCTGACCATCGATCCGGTGTACCCGAAGTTCCGCATCACGAGCGTGGCGCCCAATAGCGTGCAGCTCGTCGGCGAAATCGTGAACAAGGTGGGCCGGACCACGGGGTGGACGCAGGGTCAGATCACGCGGACCTGCGTCACACTCGGCTCCCTGCCGTGCCAGTGGGAGGCGCTCGTATACTCCGAGGGCGGCGACAGCGGTTCGCCGATGTTCCGGCAGGAGGGGTCTTCCGAGCCCGCGGCGAGTCGTGTCGCCTTGTGGGGGATTCTCTGGGGCGGGCCCGCCGGAGTATGGACGACCACCTGGTACTCTCCCATCAGCGGCGTGCTGAACGATCTCGGTCCGCTCCAGATTACGTGTGACGCGGCGGCCCCGACGTGCTATCCTCCCCTTTACGCGCACATCAGCGGCCTGCACACAATCAAGCGCGAGGGCTATTACACCTGGACGGCCCAGGCGTACCACGGGGACGGGAACTACACATACAGTTGGGCGTACCGCGACCACGGACAGTCGTCCTGGATCCCCGCCGGCACGTCCACGACTTACAGCCGGTACATGATGCAGGATAGCCCGGGATTCGACCTGCGGGTAACCGTCACGTCGGCGGGAATGTCAATCACTCCACAGATTACGGTTCACAACGTCATCATGCCGATGCCCTGAACTTTCGGTCGCTGTGGGTTCGCCGGGCGGCGCGGTGGCACGCCCGCCGCCCGGCGGACACCCGCGGTGAGCATGGTGTTCGGGGGCGCCGTGGTTCGACTTTGCGCGCGACAACCTTACATTTCTGCACCGGATGTCATATACTGACGCACCCGCACCGTGTGTCTCGAACCACGGAGAGAAAGCATGCTTCGACGCAACGTAGCCCTCCTCATCGGTCTCGCTCTCGCGATGGGGCCGACGTCCGGGCAAGCCCAGGTGCCCGTGTCCGAACCGCTCGAGATCGGCGCCGTCGCCCCGGACTTCGAGCTGCCGGGCGCGACCCGCTACGGCCTCCTCAAGGATCCCGTACGCCTCAGCGACTTCAAGGGGAAGACCGTCGTCCTGGCCTTCTTCTACAAGGCCAGGACCAAGGGCTGAACGATCCAGATGCACGCGTACCGGGATCAGTACGCGCAGCTCTTCAACGGCGGGCAGGACGTGATCCTGATCGCCATCAGCGCGGACCCGATCGAGGAACTCGCCTCCTGGGCCCGCGACGACCAGTTCCAGTTCCTCATGGCCAGCGACAGCGACCTCGAGGTCGCGCGCATGTACGGCGCTCTGGCCAGCCGGCCGGGGCTCACGAACCGCAACCTCTTCGTCGTCGGGCCGGACGGCCGGATCGCGTATCGGGCGACGCCGTTCCGGGAGATCGACCCGACCGCCTACACCGAGCTGGGCGAGGCGATCGACCGGCTGAGTCCGCCGGCCGCGGCCGAGCCTTAGCGAGCGCCGGGACCAGATTCGCGGTAGATGCTTCGCCCCAGCTTCGACGACTTCATGCGCCTCGCCGCCGCGGGCGACCTCGTGCCGGTCGCCCGCGAGTTCCTTTTCGACGCCGACACCGCGGTCACCGCGTACCACAAGCTCACGCGAGGCGCGGCACCCGCCCCCCGCTTCGGCTTCCTCCTGGAGTCCGTCGAGGGCGGGGAGAAGTGGGCGCGCTACACGTTCCTCGGCACCGCGCCGCGCGGGGCGTGGCGCCTCGATTCGGGCGGGCGCGTCTCGCACTGGACGCCCGAGGGCGGGTGGGGCGACGCGAAGACGGTCGAGGACCCGCTCGCCGAACTGGACGCGCTGCTTCGCCGGCGCCGGCCCGTCGCCGTCCCGGGGCTGCCTCGCTTCACCGGCGGCGCCGTCGGGTACCTCGGGTACGACGTCGTGCGCTACATCGAGCGGCTCCCCGCCGCGCCGCCGGACGACCTCGGGCTCCCCGAGGCGCTGCTCCTGTTCACCGACGTCGTCCTCGCGATCGACAACCTGTTCGGCCGCGCGCACGCGATCGCCACGGTCGACGTCGCCGGCGCGGAGGACGAGGCGGAGCTGCGACGCCGTTACGACCACGCCGTCGCCCGGATCGACGACGTCGTCCACACCCTGCGCACGGCGCCCGGTCCGGAGCCGCTCGCGCTCGGCGCGCTCGACGTCGAGCCGGCGTTCGCGAGCAACTACACGCGGGAGCGCTTCGAGGCGCACGTCGAGCGGATCCGCGAGTACATCGCCGCGGGCGACGCTTTCCAGGTCGTGCTCAGCCAGCGGCTCGCCGTGCCGCTCGAGGCGCCGCCCTTCGACCTCTACCGCGCGCTCCGGTCGCTCAACCCGTCGCCGTACCTGTACTTCCTCGAGCTCGACGGCATCTCTCTCGTCGGCTCATCGCCGGAGGTCCTCGTGCGCGTCGAGGACGGGCGCGTCACCGTCCGCCCGATCGCCGGCACGCGCCCCCGCGGCCGCGACGATGACGAGGACGCCGCCCGCACTCGCGAACTCCTCGCCGACCCGAAGGAGCGCGCCGAGCACCTCATGCTCGTCGACCTCGGGCGCAACGACGTCGGCCGCATCGCGCGCTTCGGCACCGTCCGCGTCCCGCACTTCATGACCGTCGAGCGCTACAGCCACGTGCTCCACCTGGTCAGCCAGGTCGAGGGCGAGCTGAGCGACGGGCTCGGCGCCATCGACGCGTTCCGCGCCTGCTTCCCGGCGGGCACCGTCTCAGGCGCGCCCAAGGTCCGCGCCATGGAGATCATCGACGAATTGGAGCCCACGCGCCGGGGGCCGTACGCCGGCGCCGTCGGCTACTTCGCGTACGGCGGCCGGACCATGGACACCGCGATCGCGATCCGCACCCTCGTCGCCGCCAATGGCAAGGCGCACGTGCAGGCCGGTGCGGGCGTCGTCGCCGATTCCGACCCGGCGAAGGAGTACGAGGAGACGCTCGCCAAGGCGCGCGCGTTGCTTCGCGTCGTCGGCGGCGCCGCGCCCGCGGCGCCCGGCGCGCCGGTTGCGTCCGACGCGCCCGATACGCCCGCCGCGCCCGCCGCGCCCGAGCCGGGTCGGCGAGACCGATCCGGTCCTTGAGTCGTCATTCTACTTGACAGCCGGGTGATCGCGCCTTAAGTAGAACCGAGATCGTCGGAAAAACGCAGTGTACATCTCCCCGGCGAGCAGGCGGCCGACCCAGCCAGCCTGGCCGCCCTACCGGGGCAATCCGGCGAGCCCGCAGTGATGCTGCCGCGGGCGGGGGGCGCCTCGTGGAACACCACGATGGTCGTACTTCTCGCTTGCCGCGCGCGCGGTCCCGTGCGTCGCGCGACAGTGCCGCGGTGGCGACCCAGTCTCAGGTCGGGGCTTCTCTCGATCGTTAGCCACAAGTTCCTGGGTGCGTTCGGCATTGACCGAACCGATCGGTCGCGAGACCGGTCGTTCGCACGTGTCGGGGAGAGGGGTCCCCGCACGTGTTCGTTGTGGTCCACATCAGGAGGGGTCTTATGCGACGGATTCTTCGTTGGCTCGGAGGCGCCGCGCTGATGGTGGCGTTGCTCGCCCCCTCGGCGGCGTCGGGCCAGGAGATCACGAGCGTGACCGGCCGGGTCACCGACGCGGCGACCGGCCAGCCGCTCGCGGGCGTGCACGTCTCCGTGAAGGGGACCACGATCGCGACGGCCACGGACGGCACCGGCAGCTACGCGATCCGCGTCCCGTCGGGCGCGCGGACGCTCGTCTTCGCCCTGATCGGCTACGGCACGGTCGAGACGGAGATCACCGGCCCGACGGTCAATGTCGAGATGCAGATCGAGGCGATCGGGCTCGAGGGCCTGGTCGTGACCGCGCTCGGCATGCGGCGCGAGCAGCGCGAGGTCGGCTACTCGATCCAGCAGATCTCGGCCGAGGACATCGCGTCCGTTCCGGAACTCAACGTCGTGAACGCGCTGGCCGGGCAGGCCGCGGGCGTGCACGTCTCCGGGACGGGGCTGGTCGGCGGCTCCTCGCGCATCATCATCCGCGGCAGCAGCTCGATCAGCGGGAACAACCAGCCCCTCTTCATCGTCGACGGCATCCCGATCGACAACAGCGCCCCGACGAACGACGGCTACGGCGGCGGCTCGGGCGGCGGCATCGACTACGGCAACGCGGCCGCCGACATCGACCCGGCCGACATCGAGTCGATCACGGTGCTGAAGGGCGCGAACGCCGCGGCGCTCTACGGCTCGCGCGCGGCCAACGGCGCCATCGTGATCACGACGAAGTCGGGCCAGCGGAGCCGCGTCGGCGGCGGTCTGGGGATCACGGCTTCGACCTCCGCCATGTTCTCCACGCCGCTGCGCCTGCCGCGCTACCAGAACCTGTACGGCCAGGGCTTCAACGGTGAGTTCAGCTACGTCGACGGCGCGGGCGGCGGCGTCAACGACCACGCCGACGAGAGCTGGGGCCCGAAGTTCGACGGCCAGCCGCGCGACCAGTTCCACGGCCCCGACCAGCCGTGGGTCCCGGCGCCGGACAACATCCGCAACTTCTTCGAGCTCGGGAAGACGTACACGACGAACGTCGCGCTCGCCCGCAGCGCCGAGACGAACCATTACCGTCTCTCGATCACGCGCACCGACGCGGACGACATGGGGCCGGGCGGTCTGCTCGACCGGACGTCGTTCCTGCTCAGCGGCGGCCTGCAGGTCACGCCGCGCCTCAACGTCGAGGCGAGCGCCAACTACATCCGCCGCCAGGGCGAGAACCTCCCCGGCACCGGCTACGCGGCCGACAACTACATGCAGCAGTTCACCTGGTTCGGCCGCCAGGTCGATATCTCGAAGCTCAAGAACTACAAGAATCCGGACGGGTCGATCAACAACTGGAACCACAACTACCACGACAACCCGTACTGGATCGCCTACGAGAACTGGGACAAGGACGTCCGCGACCGCATCATCGGCCGCCTGGAGGTCAGCTACCAGCTGGCCGACTGGCTGAGCGCGCGTCTCACGACCGGCCGTGACTGGTATCAGCACGACCGTCAGCGCGGGTTCGCCAAGGGCGGCGTGAACTACCCCGATGGCGGCTTCCAGGAGGACGTCATCACGCAGAGCGAGACGAACACGGACTTCATCCTCTCGGCCACGCATGCGCTGACGCCCGAGATCACGCTCACGGCGAACGCGGGTGTGGCGCGGCGTGACAACGAGTGGCGGGCCCACTACGTCGACATCGCGACGCTGGTCGTGCCCGGCGTCTACACGCTCCAGAACGCCGGCTCGACGCCCGCCGTGTCCGACGAGCTGATCCGCAAGCGCGTCAACAGCGTGTACGGCACCTTCAGCTTCAATTACGGCGGTTACTTCAACGTGGACGTGACCGGCCGGAACGACTGGTCGTCGACGCTCCCGGAGAACGCCAACTCGTTCTTCTATCCGTCGGTCTCGACGGCGCTCGTCTTCACGGACGCCTTCGGGATCCAGAGCAACGTCCTGTCGTCCGGTAAGGTCCGCGCCAGCTGGACGCGCGTCGGGAGCGACACGGACCCGTACCAGCTCTCCGCCGTCTACGCGGCGACCTCGCCGTGGGGCGGGACCCCGCGCTACACGGTGCCCGGCCAGCTCCCGAACGCGGATCTGAAGCCCGAAGAGAAGACCGCGTGGGAGGTCGGCGCCGACCTCGGCTTCCTTGACGAGCGGCTGGGCTTCGTCGTGACCTACTACGACGAACGCACGCGCAACCAGATCCTCGGCGTGAACGTCTCGCCCACCTCCGGCTTCACCAGCCAGGTGGTCAACGCGGGCGAGGTCCGCAACTGGGGCTACGAGCTCCTGCTGCGCGCCATGCCCGTCCGCACGAGCAACTTCTCGTGGGAGACGACGCTGAACTTCTCGCTCCCGAAGAACGAGGTCGTCGACCTCTACGGCGACGTCGAGGCCTACCCGCTCGGCGCGCAGTACTGGAGCCTCGAGATCCAGGCACGGAAGGGCTACCCCTACGGGGTGCTCTGGGGCAACGGCTACCTGCGCAACGCGCAGGGGCAGATCGTCGTCGACGAGAACGGCATCCCGCTGATCGACCCCGTCAAGCGGGAGCTCGGGAACTACAACCCCGACTGGCTCGCGGGTTGGCGCAACCGTCTCTCGTACAAGGACTTCGACTTCAGCTTCCTGCTCGACACGCGGCAGGGCGGCGAGATCTTCTCGACCACGATCTGGTTCAACCTGTACGCCGGCGTGGCGGAGGAGACGCTGCTGGGTCGCGAGAGGTACTTCGGGCCGCTCCTCGACGACAAAGGCGACCCGGTCCTCGACGAGGACGGCAACAAGATCTACGTCTGCGACCCGGGCTACGTCGTCCCGAACAGCGTGCATGAGGACGGCACGCCGAACACCACCAAGGTGTGCCCGCAGGACTACTTCCACAGCATCTTCGGCAACCACGAGCGCGGGATCTTCGACGCGAGCTTCATCAAGCTGCGCGAGGCCACGCTGGGGTGGAACGTCCCGAAGAGCTTCACGGACCGTCTGGGCATCGGCTCCATGCGGCTCGCGCTGATCGGCCGCAACCTGTGGCTGTGGACGCCGAAGGAGCAGCGGCACATCGATCCGGAGACGCTGTTCGACACCGGCAACCGCCAGGGGATCGAGTTCGGCCAGTTCCCGACGCCGCGGAGCATCGGCTTCTCGGTCTCGATCCAGCCGTGACCACCCTTGGGAGGAAACGACCATGAGAACGAAGAGAATTGCTAGTGGTGTCGCCGTGGTCGCCCTCGCCTGGGGGCTGGCCTCGTGCGACAACGACCTGGCGTCGATCAACCAGAATCCGAACGCGCCGACCGACGTCTCGGCGGAGTTCATCCTGCCGGAGGCGATCCAGACGGCGGTCGAGAACATCCTCGGCGCCGGGCTGGCGAACCTGGAGGGGATGGGTCTCTGGGCGCAGCACTACGCCAAGATCCAGTACCCGAACGAGGACCGCTACGACTTGCGTCCGCAGTCGATCGATGGTCTGTGGTCCTCGCTGTACGCGGGCACGCTGATGGATGTCCAGACGATCATCGACAAGGGCGAGGAGAGCGGCAACGACAACCACGTCGCGGTCGGCCTCGTCCTGAAGTCGTGGGTCTTCAGCGTGCTCACGGACCTGTGGGGCGCGGTCCCGTACTCGGAGGCGTTGTCGCTCGGCAAGGAGGGCGGCACCGCGACGCCGAAGTACGACATGCAGGCGGACATCTATGAGGGCCTCCTGTCGGACCTCGAGCGCGCGGCGAGCCTCTTCGATCCGGGCGCCACGGGCTTCGGCTCCGAGGACCTGATCTACGGCGGCGACATGGAGCTGTGGAAGAAGTTCGCCAATTCGCTGCGTCTGCGGCTGGCGATCCGCATCGCCGACGCGAACCCGACGCTCGCGAGGCAGCACGCCGAGGCGGCGATCGCGGGCGGTGTCTTCGAGAGCAACGACGACATCGCGCAGCTCGTCTACATCGGCAGCCCGCCGAACGAGCATCCGCTCTACGAGAACCGGGTCCGCGCCGGGCGTGACGACCACGCGATCAGCAAGACGATGGTCGACATGCTCAAGTCGCTGAACGATCCGCGGCTCGCGATCTACGCCGAGCCGAACGAGAGCGACGGCGAATACGTCGGCATGCCCAACGGGATGAACGACGGGCACCCGTACAAGCTCAACACGATCTCGCGGATCGGGAAGTACTGGCGCGGCACGCCGAACGCGCCGGCGGTGATCATGTCGTACGCCGAGGTGCTGTTCCTGCGCGCCGAGGCCGCGCGCCGCGGCTGGAACGCCGGCGGGACCGCCGCGGACCTCTATCATGACGCGATTCGTGCGTCGATGGAGCAGTACGGCATCGCGAGCGCCGCGATCGACAACTACCTCGCCCAGGCGGAAGTGGTGTATGACCCGGCGCGGGGCGAGGAGATGATCGCCGTCCAGAAGTGGATCGCGCTGTACGGCAACGGGATGGAGGCGTACTCCGAGGTGCGGCGCACGGGCTACCCGGCGCTCACGCCCGGGCCGCACGCCGAGAACCTGAACAACGGCAAGATCCCGGCTCGCGTCGAGTACCCCGGCACGGAGCAGACGACGAACGGTGCGGCGCTCAGTGCCGCGATCGCCGCGCAGGGCGGCGGCCAGGACTACTCGACGCCGATGTGGTGGATGACCAAGTAGTCGTTGCCGTGACGTGACGGCCGCGCCGGCGCCCGGCCGGTGTGGCGGAGCCCCCGGGGACGTCGTCTCCGGGGGCTCGCGCATCCGGGCTCGTGCTTCGAGGGCGCCCGCCGGGGCGCCGGCCGGTGGCCGCGGCGGGGGAGCCGATCGGCCACGGCAAGCGGGCCCCGTGGCCGACGGTTCACGACGACCCGTCGCGCATGAAGACCAGGATCAGCCCATGGGCGTGGGGCGCGTAGCCGGGGCGAGTCGTAACGCCCATCGGGTAGATCTCGACGCGCTCGACGTCGCCGGGATAGAGCATGGTGAGGATGCAGGTGTCGACGGCGCGCGCGCCGTCCACGTAGACCTTCGGGTCGGCGATGCCGGGCATCGTGTTCGGGCCGCGCAGCGAGAGCGCCGGGCAGCGTCCTAGGTCCCCGACCTGGATCGACGGGACGTTCCGGACCATCGCGTCCAGGAGCGTGCCGTGTTCGTTCGCGAGCTCCGCCTCCCCCAGCACCGTCACGCCCAGATCGGCCGGCCCCGCGTCCCGCGCGCCGCCGCGCGATGAGAGCGGGACGCCCAGGCACCCGAGGGTGAGCGTACCGAGTGCGAACACCGCTCCGACGTGCTGCCACATGGATTGCCTCCTGCCAGGGGTACTGCCAACACCACGTAAGTGGGAAACTGCACGGAGCGGGCCGGGGATGGGGGCGCGGGCTCGAGGCGCCGCGCGCCGGCTCGGGTCGGCGGGTGCGGGTCCGGGACGACGGACGGAAGGCGACGTCGTCGCCTGAAACGAACGGGCGCCGGGGAAGCTTCCCCGGCGCCCGCGCCGTGTCCGGCACCCGTGCGGGAACCGTTACTCTTCCGCCTCCTTGCACGCCCGCAGCCCTTCGAACAGCCGCTCGAAGTGCTCGGGCCCGTGCTTCGCCGTCGCACAGAGGCGCAGCCGCGCCTGCCCGGGCGACACCGCGGGGAACGTGACCGCGGAGACGAAGATCCCGTGCTCGAGGAGCAGCCGCTGCGCCCAGCGGTAGGCGCGCCACTCGTCGCCCAGGAGCAGCGGGACGACGGGCGTCGTCGACGCGCCGGTGTCGAAGCCGAGCCGGTCGAGCCCTTCCTTCAGGATGCGCGTGTTCTCGCGCAGCCGCTCCATGTGCTCGGGCTCCTCCTGCAGGATCCGCAGCGACTCCAGGATCGCCGCGGCGTTCGCAGGCGTGACGGCGGCCGAGAAGATGTACGGCGCCGAGCCGTGCTGGATGTAGATCTTGAGCGCCAGCGACCCGGCCACGAACCCGCCCGACGACGGGATACCCTTCGAGAGCGAGCCCGTGTGGATGTCGATGTCCGCCGGGTCGATCCCCTGCTCCTCGCAGATCCCGCGGCCCGTCCGCCCGATCGCGCCGATCGCGTGCGCCTCGTCGACCAGGAGGAACGCGCCGTACCGGCGCTTGATGTCGATCAGCTCCGCCATCGGCGCCTGGTCGCCGTCCATGCTGAAGACGGAGTCGACGGCGATCAGAATGCGCCGCGCGCCCCGGTTCTGCGCCTGGCGCAGCCGCCGCTCCAGGTCCTCCATGTCGTTGTGCTTGAAGCGCTTGACCTCGCACCCCGCCATCTGCACGCCGTCGTGGATGCTGCGATGCGCGTACTGGTCGAGGATCGCGTAGTCGTTCGGACCGAAGAGCGACGTGATCGCCGCGATGTTCGCGTCGTACCCCGACGGGAAGATCGCCGCGGCCTCCTGGCCGAGGAAGCCGGCCAGCTCGCGCTCGACCTCCAGGTGCAGCTCGAGCGTGCCGGTCATGAGGCGCACGCCGCCTGTAGACGTGCCGTACTGCTCGACCGCCTCCTTGACCGCCGTCGCCACGCGCGGGTGCCCGATCAGCCCGAGGTAGCTGTACGACGAGAACATCAGGATCGGCTTCCCGAGCGCCACCGACTCGGGTCCCGGCGCCTGGCCGAGCGGGAGCTGGAACGTGTACAACGACTCCGGCAGCCCCCGCGCGAACAGCTCGAACCACCGCCGCACGGCGGGCGTGTCGAGGAGCGAGCCGGGTTCGATCAGCTCGTCGACCGTGCGCCCTTCGAAGAAGCCGTGGAACGGGTCGCGCGCGTACGCGGCCAGGCTGTCAGCCGCCCGGCCGGAAGACGACCTTGACCGAGCGGTGTCCGGCTTTGTCGAGAGCGGCGGTGAGTGCTGCACGGTATTCCTCCAGTTCGTATTCGTGGGTGACCATCCCCAGGTCGCCGAACCCGTCCTGCCGCATGAGTTCGATCGAGATGTCGTAGATGTCGCGGCGCTCGCCGCGGTACGGCGCGAGCCCGTAGGCGAAGACGCCGGCAAGATGGAGCTGCCGGTACCAGAGCCGCGTCCAGTCGGCTTCCAGCTTGGCCGCCGCGCCGACGAGGACGATGCGCCCGCCCTCGCGCGCGAGCGCCAGCGAGTCGCCCGCCGAGCCGGCCGTGCCGACCGTGTCGAAGACGAGCGACGGGCCGCCCTCCACGAAGCGCGCCGCCAGCGTCGGCTTGTAGCTCTTCGCGCCCGGGAGCGACGCCGCCCAGGTGTACGCCTCGTCCCGGCTGCGGAACAGGTGCGTCGCGCCCGCGCGCTCGGCCATCTCGAGCTGGAAGCCGTAGCGGCCGAGGACCGCGATCGGGCCGTCCCAGCCGATCAGCCGCAGCGCCTTGACGGTGAGCACGCCGATCGTCCCCGCGCCGATCACGAGGATCGTGTCCGGCTCGTCGCCCATCCACCCCGGGCGCGCCGGATGGTAGTCCTCGCCGCCGCGGTAGGGCGGGTGCAGCAGTACGGGCCGGAGCGCCGAGGCGAAGGGGTCCGTCAGTACCGCGATCTCGTCAGGCAACTGGCCCGGTCGATGGAGCTGGCTGACGTGGGCGACGAAGTAGCGCGACCAGCCGCCGCCGACGCCGGGGTGGTAGCCGATCATCGGGCCGCTGCCGATCGCGCCCTCCGTCGTGCGGCGGCAGAGCCCGTACTCGCCGCGGGCGCACGCGGCGCACGGCTCGAGGCCGCGCTGCACGCACGACAGCATCGGGTTCACGATCACGCGCTCGCCGACGCTCCACCCCTCGACCCCGGGCCCGATCTCCGCGATCCGGCCGACGTTCTCGTGCCCGAAGGTGAAAGGGAACGCGCCGAACGGCTCGAGCGTGAACGAGTCGTGCGCGGTGACCGCCGCCAGGTCGCTCCCGCAGATCCCGCTGAGCGTCGTCTCGACGCGGACCCAGTCGGGCCCGGGCAGCGGCGGCGGCTCGACGTCCTCGAAGGCCAGACACCCCAGCGGCCCGAGCGCAAAAGACGGCCGGCGCCTCGACGCCCACCGCGTGGCCAGGTACCGGATGGGACGGTAATGGAACCGGATCGCGCGCAAGTCCCCTCGGCCTCTTACGACAAGGAAGCCCATCGCCGTCGTTCACGGGCGGCGCGGGCGGTTTGCTGAGCGGTTATGATGGGGCAAAGCTACGTCGAAACAGAACGGTCGACAAGAAGAAAGTGGATCTCGGAGGAGCCTGGCGCGGACGCGTTGGCCCCGCGCGCGCCCTGCCCGGCCGCGACGGCGCCGTACGCGCCGTGCCCGGACTCGTGCGGCATGGCCGCGCCGCCTTGCCCGCGCGTCCCCGAATCCGTAACCTGCCGCCGGGAGTTTCGGCCGAGAGACCGAGGGAGAGGATCCGCAATGCCGCTGACGCCGTTCCAGAAACAGAAGGTCCGCCGGCTGTTCGCCGTCCTGGACGTGAACCGCGACGGTCGCGTCGATCGCGACGATTTCGTCCACCGCGTCGAGGCGCTCGCGCGGCTCCGGGGGTGGACCCGGGAGTCGCCCGAGTACGAGCGCAACCTGCACTTCGTCCTGGAGGAATGGGCCGCCGTGCGCGACAGCGCCGATCTCGACGAGAGCGGCGCCGTCGGCCCGGCCGAGTTCCTGCGCTACGCCGAGATCTTCCTGGACGACCCGGAAGCGGTGCACGCGTACGCCCGCGGCGACGTGCAGCTCATGTTCGACGCGATGGACACCGACGGCGACGGCGCGATCACCCTCGACGAGTACCGCGCCTATCTCGGCGCGTGCGGCGTCGATGCGTCCGCCGCCGAAGTATTCTTCGGGCATGCCGACCTGGACCGCGACGGCACGATCACCCGTGAGGAGATGGCGCGCGCCGTCGAGGAGTTCCTTACCGCCGAGGACCCGCAGGCGCCCGGAAACTTCATGTTCGGGCCGTTGGAGGGGGAGGGGGTGTCGGCGGGCGCCTAGTCAATTGCCACGTATGGAGGCCGCCGCCGCGGGAACGCGTTCCCGAGGCGGCGGCGTCGCGCCGTCGCCTCGGGGTACGTCACCGGACCCGCCCCAAGCGCATCGCGAGCGGCCAGGTGATGCACCTGGTCGCCCCACCGCCGTCGCCCCAGAGGGGCGCCAACCTTTCGCCTAGCGCTTCGATCGCGCCCGGGCCCCGCGCCCGCTCCATCGCGCGCACGCCCGACCACGTGCGCGCGTAGCCGAGGAACTGGTCCAGCGTCCAATCCGCTCGGAGCTGGAGCGCCGGCGCGGGGATCTCGTCGAACGGGAACGGGATCGTGCGGTAGCCGGCCTCGACGAGGCTCCGCTCCCACGGCCAATAGGGGGCGAGGACGTCGCAGTAGAAGTGCGAGATGATGGGGTCGACGTCGTCGCCCGCGCTCAGGAGGTCGTAGCATACGAGCGCGACGAGCGCGCCGCGCCGCGCGACCCGCCTCACCTCCGCGTAGTACGCGTCCAGGTCGAACCAGTGTGCGGCCTGCGCGGCGACGGCGAGGTCGGCGGTTTGGTCGGCGAGGCCGCTGTCCTGCGCGAGCGCCTGGCGGTACTCGATCCGCTCGTGCCGCCGCGCGTACGAGAGCTGCTCGGCACTCGGGTCGATCGCGACGACGCGGTCGAAGCGCTCGACCAGGCGGAAGCTGAGCTGCCCCGAGCCGCACCCCGCCTCCCACGCAAGCGACGTCCCCGGCGCCGTGTCGGCCAGGAAGTCGATGAGCTCGCGCGGGTACGTCGGTCTGTACTCCCTGTACCCGGCCGCGCGATCGGAGAAGTGGTCACGGAAGCCGAGGTTCATCATCGCTCGTCGGCCGTCGGGCCGTAGATCGACGGGAGGGGCACGTCGACGAGGCGCAGGTAGACCGTGAGCTGCCCGCGATGGTGGATCAGGTGGTTCAGGTGCTGCCGCGCGGCCTCGCCCTTCGGCGCCGTCATGAGCACCCGCTCGCCCATCGTGAGCGACCACGGCTCTTCCAGCGCCGCGCCGGTCACCTCGGCCAGCGCCGCCCGCGCCTGCTCGACGTTCGCGTCGAACATCGCCAGCAGTTTCTCGGTCGGCTCGAAGCTGTACCCGCCGCCCGCCGCCAGGTCGGTCTTCGGCGTGCGCAGCGTGGTCGCGATCCACGCGGGCATCAGCGCGACGAGCTGCGCGAGGTGGCCGAGCGGGAACGACTTCTCGTGCGGCTTCCACGGACCACGCTCCGTCGGGACGCGCTCGAGCAGGCGGCGGGTCGCGGCCATTTCGGCGTCGAATTCCTTCAGCGGGATCGCCGTGCGGGCGGTTTCGACTCGTTCGGCCATGGCTCCTCCTTGGGTAGGCAATCGACGAATTCGGTTGGCGGGACAATTTAGCGTCGCGAGAATCTTCGCGCCTGCCACCCGTCGCGGCTGCGGGGGCCGACCGGGCGCGCCGCGGCGCGCTGCTCGCCGCCGGCCTCTGACGCCCCTCGTGTCCCCGCCGGCTATTGCGTCAACATTCTTGGATGGGACAGACGTCGCCTCTTCGGTAATCGCAACTCCGCTTCCGAAAACACGTTGCAACCCTCCCTGCGACCCCTCGCGCTCTGTCTGCAGGAAGTGTTGGTCTCGGGGCATCGCGGGACGGCCGCCGTCGGCTCCGGCCAGCCCTGCGGACGCGGCTGCTCAGCCGACGTCTGGGTGCCTGCCGACCCCCGTCGCCGGCGCCCTCGAACCCCGATGCCGTGTACCCAAGTGAACCCACAGTGCCTCGTAGGGGACGAGGGGTGCAGTTCGGTGGACTATTTCCACCCAAGTGCACCAGTATTGTGAGCGGCGGACGTCTGGGTGCGATTGAGTGGGAATATTCGACCCAAGTGCACCCATGAACGCGGAGAACGCGTCGTGGGTGCAGTTGGGTACGGGTGGCGAAGCCGGGGTGGTCGGCCGGGCAGTCGGCCGCACCCCAAAGGGGCAGTCGCCGCCGGAGGCCGCCGCCCAGCCACCCCTCACGCGGGCCGGGCATCCGTTGTCGGATGCGCCGCCAGCTGCCCAGGTCTGGCCTCGGTCGCGCCAGCCGGTACATTATCCGGCAAACGTCGGGCGACGGCGGCACCATGCGTCGTCGCAACGCGTCGACCTGCTCGGTGCTCTGGTCGGCATGCGCGCGCCGCCCCGGCTTGAATCCCGCCGGCCCGGCCCGGTGCACCGAGCGTCGTAAGGCGACCCGCATCTCGAAACGGTGGTAAGCGCCATGGTCATTCGTCATTTCTCCGGTCGCGCCGGGCGGGGCCGTGCCCGCCGGGTGCCGGCGTCCCTCGATCGACTCGCCGTTGCCGCTGGCCGACGCGAGTGGCCTGTATCGCGCCGACGCGAGTGGTCCGCGCCGCCGCGGCGCACCGTTCCGGCGCGCGTCGGCTTCGTCGCGGCCGCCCTTGCCCTTGCCTTCGCCCTCGCCCTCGTGCCCGCCGCGTCGGCGCAGACGGTTCCGACGTACACGCGCGCGGATTCGATCCGCGGCTCGTTGGACGCGCCGGAGCGGACGTGGTGGGACGTGACGTTCTATGACCTGAACGTCGCGGTGAACCCGGCCGACTCGTCGATCGCGGGGTGGAACGCGATCTCGTACAGGGTCGTCGGGGAGCCGACGGAGATGCAGATCGACCTGCAGGCGCCGCTCGTGGTCGACAGCGTCGTGCAGAACGGGCGACGTCTCCCGGTCCGGCGGGACGGCGACGCCTGGTTCGTCCGGCCCGCCGGCGCGCAGCCGATGGGGTCCGTCCAGACGGTCACGGTCTACTACCACGGCAAGCCGCGCGTCGCGCCGAACCCGCCGTGGGACGGCGGCTTCACGTGGACGACGGACGCGAAGGGCCGGCCGTGGGTCTCGACGTCGAACCAGGGGCTCGGCGCGAGCGTGTGGTGGCCGAACAAGGACATCGGCTGGGAGGAGCCGGACAGCCAGCGCGTGGCGGTCCGCGTGCCGGCCCCGATGATCCATGTCGGGAACGGGCGGCTGCGGAACGTGACGAAGCACGACGACGGCACGACGACCTACGAGTGGTTCGTCGCCAACCCGATCAACAACTACGGGATCGCGGTGAACGCCGGCAGCTACGCGCACTACGAGGACGTCTTCGAGGGTGAGCGCGGTCGGCTGACGATGGACTTCTGGCCGCTCGACTACAACCTCGAGGCGGCCCGGCGGCAGTGGGCGCAGGCCAAGGAGATGCTCGCCTGCTTCGAGCACTGGTTCGGGCCGTACCCGTGGTACGAGGACGGCTACAAGCTGGTCGAGGTGCCGTACCTCGGGATGGAGCACCAGAGCGCGGTCACGTACGGCAACGGCTACCAGAACGGGTACCGCGGCCGCGACCAGTCGGGTACCGGCCGCGGCGACGACTGGGACTTCATCATCATCCACGAGAGCGCGCACGAGTGGTTCGCCAACAACATCACGGGTAAGGACCGCGCCGACATGTGGGTCCACGAGGGCTTCACGACGTACGCCGAGGGGCTCTTCGTGGAGTGCCGCGCGGGGAAGGAGGCCGGCGCGGAGTACATTCGCGGGATCCGTCGCAACATCCGCAACGACCGCCCGATCATCCCGGATTACGGCGTGAACGCGATGGGTTCGGGCGACATGTACCCGAAGGGCGCGAACATGATTCACATGATCCGGCGGATGCTCGACGACGACGTCCGCTGGCGCTCGATCCTGCGCGGCATGAACAAGGATTTCTGGCACAGCACCGTCTCGAGCGCGCAGATCGAGGCGTACCTGATCGAGAAGACCGGCCTCGATCTGAGGAAGGTATTCGACCAGTACCTGCGCACGGCGGACGTCCCGGTCTTCGAGTACCGGATCGACGGCCGCACCCTGCACTACCGGTGGACGAACGTCGTTCCCGGCTTCGACATGCCCGTCGAGGTCACGCTGAGCGACGGCGGCTACACGAAGATCCGTCCGACCGAGTCGTGGCAGACGGCGACGCTGTCGCTGAGCGACCCGTCGTCGTTCTCGGTGCATCCGGACTACTACGTGGGTGCCCGGCGGGTGGAGGGCTCGACGGAGTGAGCGGCGCGGGCGCATCCGGCGATCGCGTGATCGAGGTCGAGCGCCATCCGCTGCTGCGGGTGATGGCGTTCGAGACGCGGTTTCCCGCGCCGCTGGGCGAGCTGCCGGTCCCGGACGGGATCGGCGGCTTGCTCCGTCTCGACGCGCCGGTGCCGCTCCAGCGCGACGAGGCGGTGCGCGCGGCCGTGCGGGACATGCTGCGCTGGGGCGGCTACAAGCCGACGGGCCGTGGGAAGCCGGCGTCGGAGTACCTGGTTCGTGCGGTGGGCGAGGGCGCGCTCGACTCGATCAACCTCGCCGTCGACATCTGCAACGTCGTCTCGCTGCACAGCGGCTTCCCGATCAGCGTGGTGGATCTGGACCTCGCGCGGCCGCCGTTCCGGATCGCGGTCGCGCCGGAGGGCGCGTCGTACGTCTTCAACCGGTCGGGGCAGGTGATCGATCTCGCCGGCCTCGTCTGCCTGTTCGACGCCCACGGCCCGTGCGCCAACGCGGTCCGGGACGCCCAGCGGACGAAAACGCGCCCCGAGACGGTCCGGACGCTGTCGGTCGTCTGGGGCGTCGCGGGACACGAGGCGCGGCTCGAGGCGGCGACGCGGTGGTACCGGGAGCTGCTGGAGGAGCACGGGGCGAGGACGGAGGGGTGGGAGGTGGAGACGGCGCCGGACGTTTGAGGGCTTGCGCGGCGTCGCCGCCGACTCCACGAGCGTGACGGCCAGCGAGAGCCTCTGATCCGGGGCGTGTCGTCCCGGTCTCCGTGCGGGCACTGACCACCTTCCGCGCCTGCTCGAGGTCGGTTCGAAGCCAATCGCCTTGCTCGCCCCTGCTCAAAGCCTGGCGAAGTACTCCTCTATCTTCGCGGCCATCAGGCGACGTCGCTCCTCGAGGAACCCTTCGTAATCTCCCGCCAGCTCGCCGAAGACACCTTCCGGGATGCAGTGCTGCCGCAGGTTCTCGCGAAGCTCGGTGAGGTCTGTGATACCGCCGTACTTTCGCGGGCCGCCAGCGCACTGCTCCGCCAGCTCCCTAAAGTAGACCGACGGCGGTTTGTCGCCGATCGCGATGTTGATCTCGCTCTGTGCCAGCACGAAGTTCGCAATCTGGTTGTAGCGCCCGCGGCCCAGGCCTAACTTCTTGAGGTGGTTGCGCGGGAAGATGTGGTGCACGTCGCTCCGGTTCAGGATCAGGTCCTGCACCGTTATGTCGCGCGAGAGGAAGCCGCGGTCGTTCTCTTTGACCTGTGCCGCCTGGAAGACAAGGAAGTAGGGGCTTCCAGTCGAGGACGTTTCGAGTTGCTGCGGCAGAAGTGTCGACCAGTAGCTGGGCGACAGCTCCGCCTCGATCACGGCCGTGGCGTACGCCTCAAGTCCACGGACCTCCATCTGGCGGATGTCGAAGTCGAACCGGGTTTCCGGGGTGCTCGAATACCGCCCGGTCAACAGCGACATCACGAACCAGCGACGCACAAGCCGCTCGAGATCCGCTGAGTTCATACCTTCCGCCCGGCCGAGCAGGTAGATGATGTAGGCAAAGTTTACCGCATTCCGGGTACGGATGAGACGGCTACTAATGAAGCCGGCCGAGCGCAGGATCATCACCAGGCGCTGGAAATTGGTCTGGTTGATGAACTGGAGAACGCCGCGTCGAAGTCGCGCGAACGATTCCTCGGCAATCCATTCCTCGTACTGCCGCGTTTCGAAGTTGCGACCCGACAGCAGTGCTACGAGGTCTTGCAGCTTGCCGCGCCGGAACTCCGAGGTGAATGCGACGCGAAGCATGTCGGTGTACGACGGGTCGTAAATGTCGTCGTTCACGTCTTTCAACCACGACATCTTTTGGAAGAAGTCGGATTCCGCGAACGCCGGATCGTGCTTCGCGATCCGGTCGTGGAACTCCGGCGCGACGGCCAGGTGGCAGAAGTAGTCGATCGCCTTCCGGAGTTCGGGGCCGCCGTATGTTTCGTTCGCGGCGATCTTCGACATCGCGAAGTCGGCTTGGCTCAGAGCGGCGCCCGCGGAGTTCACCCGGATGAAGATCTCGGTGACCGTCTCGATGTCGAGGTCCTCGGCCAGCTCGATGATGCCGACGTGGTTGTTTAGGATCTTTCGGAGCTTCTCGATGGCGCGGTAAACAGTGCCGGGCTCGACCCCTGGATTTGCAGCGATGTAGGAATTGGCAAGATCGAAGAGCCCGGCCTCTGGTGCGAAAACCGTCGCGATGTCCGGAATCCACGCCGTATCCTTGCGGATCGCAGGGTTCGCGACTTCGAACCGCTCCTCGAGCGGGTGAAACGCGATCCTGATCCGCACCTTCCGGTAATCCTTAGTAATTACCTCGTGGCCCAATAGCGCGGCCATCAGCGCCGTTACCCTTTGCTGGCCATCGATGAGGATCCGTTTCCCAGCTGATAGGGTGCCGTCTTTCAGTCGGACGGTCGGGTTGCGCCACGCGATCAGATAGCCGACCGGATAACCTTGGTACAACGAATCGAGGAGGTTGCGCACCTTCGTCGCATCCCAAACGAAGGGTCGTTGGATCTCCGGGATCGCGATCTCACCCGATTTGACCCAAGCCAGCAGCGTATCGATCGGTTGCGGAGTGACGGTGTAGCGTTGTGTGGCCATGATCGGGTCGCTTTCGCCGAGTATGGAGTGGTTGGACCGGCACAGGTCCACTATACAGGTTGGGCGGGCATCGCTCACGGGACCGCCGCGTGGTGTGGCCGGGCCACCATATTACCCCAGGGGTCGGGTCAGGACAAGCGAAATCACGGCCGCAGTCCACCGCGCTTGAGTTGCATTCGATAGGTGATTTCGACCTTTTTCGCGAGCTGGATTCTCCAGCATGCACGAGAGTAAATCCTGAACATCGTCGCCTGGGCTCCGCCCGTAATGAATGGCATCGAGCCACGCGGCCAGGACAACGTTCTCCCGTGTTGCGGTGGAGTCGGCTCAGTCGCGAGCGGTAGTTCGCGTCTTACATGCCCAAAATGCCGATCCACGCCCCTTTTTTCCGAGCTCTCGATTCAAACTGGCGGGCGTCCGCGGGTTGTCCGCACCAGCACCCACATATACAATGTGGGCGTGCGCCGATCATCCGGCGCGAGGTGTCTCTTTCCCCACGTAACGCGGCGACGGATATGCCCGAAACGACCGGATCGGAACGGCTGCCCTCGGGCACCGGACGCGCCGAATTTAGGCCCGTAAGCAACCGGAGCTGGCCGGTAGCCGAAATCGACGGCGGCGCTCCAGCGCGGGGGATCGGAACTGGTACTTTCCCCCCCGGCATCGACCGCCGCGGGTTCCTGCGCACGGCGGCGGGTGGGACGGCGGCGATCGCGCTCGCGTCGGTGATCCCCGTCGGGTGCGCGGCGGATTACCCGCAGGCGACGGAGGACGGCGTCGAGCTGGAGGCGCTGAGTCCCAAGGAGTACGCGGTGCTCCGCGCGGCGGCCGAGGCGATCCTGGTCGACGTGCCGGTCCCGCCGGATCGCATCGCCCGGCGGATCGACCGCGAGCTGGCCCTCGCCGGGGACCCGATCAAGACGGACATGAAGACGGTCCTCACGCTCCTCGAACACCTGACGCTGCTCGGCGGGCGGCTGCGTCGCTTCACCGCGCTCGACGTCGAGGACCGCGTCGCCTACATGCACACCTGGGCGCGGAGCCGGTTCACGTTGCGGCGCGCGGTGTTCCAGGCGACGCGGGCGTTCATCTACTTCTTCGCGTACTGCGACGACGCGACGCGCCCGATCACGGGCTTCACCGGACCCTGGCGCGAGCGGATCGAGATCCCGGCGTACCCGGTGGATTTCGGGGAGGTGGTATGATCATCCAGGGGACGCACCGGACGGGCGACGTCCAGGATCGCGCCGACGTCGTCGTGATCGGGACCGGCGCCGGCGGGGCGACGCTGGCCGTGTACCTGGCCGAGCGCGGCTGGGACGTCGTCATGCTCGAGAAGGGCGGGTTCTTCCGCGCGGAGGACTTCTCGCAGCGCGAGGAGGAGGCGCTCGCCGACTTCAACGGCCGCCGCGGGCTCGACACGACCGCGGACAACGCGATCTTCCTCAACTACGCCGAGGCGGTCGGCGGGACGACGGTCCACTACTGGGGCGACTCATTCCGCACGCCGCCGGACCGGCTCCAGCGCTGGCGCGAGGAGCACGGCCTCGAGTGGATGACCGAGGAGGAGCTGGCCCCGCACTTCGACGCGATCGAGCAGGAGCTCGGGATCCACATCGCCGAGGAGCGTCTGCTCAACGAGAACAACCGCCTGGTCCGGAAGGGGTGCGAGGCGCTGGGCGTCGAGGCGCACATCCCGCCCACCGCGCGCATCGACTGCATCGGCTGCGGGTGGACGCAGTTCGGGTGCGCGTACAACCGCAAGACGTCGCAGCTCATCACGACGATCCCGCGCATCTCGAAGGTGGGCGGGCGGATCTACAGCGACGCCCGCGTCGAGCGGATCCTGGTCGAGAACGGCCGCGCGACGGGCGTCGAGGGCGTCCTCGTCGACCGGGCGACGGACCGGCCGCGCGGGCGGTTCCGCGTAGACGCGGACCTCGTCGTCGTGTCCGGCGGGGCGCTCGGGACGGCGGAGCTGCTGCTCCGCAACTTCGACGACCCGACCGTCGGCCGTCGCTTCTACATCAACCCCCACTTCTGGGTCTTCGCCGACTTCGGCCGCGAGATCGACAACGTCTCGGGGATCCCGTGCGCCTACGTCGTGCACGAGTGGCGGCTGGTCAGGCGCACGCCTTCGGGCGAGTACGCCGGCGGCGGGTACATCATGCTGACCAGCCACCAGTCGCCGGGGATCACGGCGACGATGCTCCCCGAGACCGGCGCGGCGCACCTGGAGCGGATGCGCAAGTTCCGCCACCTCGGCTCGCTCATGTCGGTGATCGACGAGGACCACCCGGGGCGGGTCTACCTGGACGGGGGCGTGCGCAAGACGGAGTTCCGGCTGAAGGGGATCGACGTGCTCAAGGCCGTCGACTACCTGAAGAACGCGAGCCGGATCTTCCTCGCCGCCGGCGCGCAGGAGGTCTGGATCCCCGACGTCTACGGCACCGTCGTCCGCAACGAGCGCGACGTCGAAGAGCGGATCACGGCCCGTTCGGTCCAGCCGAACGCGCAGTTCTGCGCCGGTAGCCACCTGCTCGGCACCGCGCCGATCGGCGCCGACCCGCGCGACTCGTTCGCCGGGCCGACGGGCGAGGCGCATCGGGTGAAGGGGCTGTACGTGGCGGACGGCGCGGCGCTGCCCAGCTCCGTTTCCGTCGACCCGTCGCTCACGATCATGGGCGTGGCGCGCTGGATCGCGGCGGGGATCCACGAACGGCACGGGAGGGCGGGGGTGTGAGCTACCGCTCCACCAGCGCACGCTGATCGACACTACGTCGGGGACCTGGAGGCGACGACCGAGGGCTGAGCCAGCTGGGCCGGCGCTCCCGCTCCCCGG
>Ga0207864_1000952_pt1 | contig 34997 bp, 31 predicted proteins | sample HigsolmetaAR202D_FD_184834 | JGI IMG/M metagenome (GOLD analysis project Ga0207864, IMG submission 184834) | Ionic liquid and high solid enriched microbial communities from the Joint BioEnergy Institute, USA - AR20-2-D (SPAdes) (version 2) ...
GGATCATATTATCTTGTTTTTTTGACAAATGCAAGTCTCAATCTTCACCGATTTCGTTTTCGTGAGATTCCTGTTGAAAAGTTTCAGACGGCGCAGGCCATTGTCTCGGCAGGATTGAGATAACATGAGGGATCTTCGCCCAGCCAGTTGCCCGTCGCCGATTCAGCGCGTGTGCGCAGGTTGCCGTTGCAGATGTCCAAAAAGCGACAGCTCTGGCATCGTTGCGGTAGGGCGGATCGACGGTCGCGCAGCACGCGAAGTCGTTGATCCGAAGCGGTCGCCCAGATCTCGCTGAATGGTTTCTCGCGCACGTTGCCGCACGTGTAGTGCCAACTGAACTGGTCGTAGTGAACGTTGCCCATCGGATCGATCGAGGCAATGTTGCAACCGGAACGATTGCCACCGGTGCCAGCGAGCAAGTCATGAACGCGCCGTGCTCGCTCTGGATCGATCGCTTCCAGTTGCATGACGAGGTAAGCCGCATCTGCGTGGTTGCCCACGGTGAGCACTTCCAGATGGCAGCCTGCTTCGTGCAGTTGTTTCGTACGCTCGAAGATCTGATCGACTACCTTGCGCGTCTGGGTAGGAGTGAGATCGACGCGCTGCATCGATCCGCCCCGACCGGCGTACGCCAGGTGATAAATGCATAACCGGTTGACATCGTGCTCGACGCACAGGTCGAAGATGGCGTCCAGATCCTCGCGGTTAAGGGCGTGGACGGTGAAGCGCACGCCGACCTTCAAACCACGACGCCGGCAATGCCGGATGGCCGCGATGGTCTGGTCATAGCAGCCTGCGACGCCACGCAGCTTATCGTGCCGCGTACGTACACCATCGACGCTGATACCGACGTATTGCAGGCCCAGGTCGACGAGTCGGCCGGCCATCGCGTCGTCGATCAACGTGCCATTGGTCGAAAGCGTGCAGCGCAGACCGATCTGCCGCGCGTATTCCAGCAGTACCAAAGCATCGCGCCGGACCAGCGGTTCACCGCCGCTGAACAGTACCCCCGGCACCTCAAAAGCGCGCAGATCGTCCAACAATGCCTTTCCTTCTTCGAACGTTAGTTCGCCCGCCGCAGGATCGCGCTGGGCAGAAGCGTAACAGTGCACACACTTGAGATTGCATGCCTTGGTCAGCGCCCAGACCACTACCGGGCGCGGTGCGCGGGCTGTGGCGTTCCCATGCGCCGCGACTTGCCGATCACGTCGTCGATGGCCGTAGCGCAATGCTTCATTGCCCGCATGATGATCACACAACAGATTGCTCACACTAAGCATGGTTGATCCTCTGAGCGCATACGCGGTTCATATATACAGTCCGGTTCAGACCCGAGCATGTTTCCCGTGACGGCATAAGCGCGGGCCCGGCTGCCGCCGCAGATCCTGCGAAACTCGCATCGTCCGCACTTGCCTTCCAGCGCATCCGGGTCACGCAACAGACGAAACAACGGATGATGCTGATACACCTGGGTGATGTCATCGTGAGGAAAACGCCCACAGTTGATGGGCAGGAATCCGCTGGGATAGATGCGGCCGGTGTGGCTGACGAACATCACCCCCTTGCCATCCTGCACGCCCAACATGCGGAGACGTGCAGTCAGACCGGGGAATGTCGCTGTCTGATCCGGCGCACCGGACACCATCTGGCCGGCACGCTGCAGCACGAACCGGCGATAGTGCGGTGCTTCCGTTGTTTTGACTGCGAAGCCACCCTGCGACACGTGCTGCCACAATAGTTCGAACACGCGCTCATATTCCGCGGGCGAGATGCATTGTTCGCGCGTGGCCCGACCCGTCGGCACGAGAAAAAAGACTGACCACAGCACGATGTCCTTCTCCGCCAGCAGATCAAGCAGGGGCTGGACCTGGCCGACGTTGATGCGCGATATGGTGGTGTTCACCTGTATCGGCAATCCCACCTCGCGGGCATCGTGCATGATGCGCATGGTCAGGTCGTAGCTGCCGCGCCAGCCGCGAAAGGCATCGTGTGTTGCGGCATCGATGCCATCCAGACTTACTGCCAGCCGACCAACCCCCAGATCGTGAAAGCGTTCAAGTACCTGCCTCGTCACCAACGGTGTGGCGGAGGGCGTCACGGCGACCGCGACACCGCGTGACCGCGCATGCGCAATCAGGTCGAAAAGATCGGGCCGTTTGAGCGGATCGCCGCCTGTGAACACCAGCAACGGCGTCTTGGGGAACTGCGTGAGCTGATCGATGAGCTGACGCGCCTCACTGCTCGAAAGCTCCTCGGGATGACGAAGTGGCTGGGCGCACGCGCGACAGTGCTGGCACACCAGATCGCACGCTTGTGTCAGTTCATAGAAAACAAGCAGGGGACTGTGGTCGAAATCGATGGCGCTGTAATCCACACATTGCTCCCTGGCATCTTCGCGTCCATCCCCGGTGTGAAAAAGCTCCGCATGGTTCATCACCATACGGGGCAACTCATCAGGCGGAGGCACCCATCTGCGAATTCATCTGTGCCTCACGCTCCAGGGCGCGTGGGAAGAGGATGTTGTTTTCCTTGTGGATGTGCTGATGCGTGTCCTCCTCCACCTGCCGCAGAGCATCGAGCATCACACGGAAGGTGTTGCACGCATCGGCCGGGGGTGTGAAACCGTTGGTCAGCGCACGCATCCGCTCCAGCGCAGCGCCAGCCTGATCGTGCTCATGCTCCATGACATGGATCGGGTTGTTGAGGCTGCCGCAGTGGAAACGCAGCGGTTCATCCGCGGCATCCAGCTCGCGCACCATCGGGAAGAGCACCTGCTCCTCCTTGGCCATGTGCTGCATCATCTCCCGCTCGAAGGCCAGGAACGTTTCCAGCAGTTTGGGTAGATAGGTATGACGGTGGCCGTGCGCGTTCACCACGCGGCGAATGAGGTACTGAATCCGTGGCAGTTCACGCTTGAGCCAGGCGTGATGAGCAATCTCGATGTGGTCAGCCAGTTCGGTCAGACTCATACGTCTGAAGTCGATGTCGGGCACAAACTCGGATGAGCGGGGCTCGTCCGCCACATCGAGCACACGGGCAACCGTTTCCGGGTCGAGATTCTTTTCGCGGCACGCCTCGGCCAGCGGTTTGCGCCCACCGCAGCAGTAGTCGATCCCCAGTGACTCAAAGAGCCGTGCTCGCGAGGGCTTTTCGACAACGAGTTCGCCGACGGTTGTTTGAAGATCAATGCTCATGGCGTCGGTCCTTTCTGCGCAACGGGCGCTTACAGTCATTAAAAGAGGTTTTTATCCACAATAGCCGTTTTAGCCTGTCTGTCAACTATTTCAGGTACTTTTTCATGACCATCAGGGGCGGGGTTTGGGGTTGGGCGCTGGCAGTTCGCACAATGACGGACTGAGTGTTGGTTCGTTAACCAGCATTGCGAGCGTGATTTGCGAGAACGCTTCCTCCGTTCGCGCGATCGCGTCATCGAGTTTTCGGTGCAGCGGACACAGCCGTGTGCCGTGGGATTGCAAACCCAGCGGGCAAAAAGTGATACGCTGCATCGGGTCGACAATGTTGAGCACATCGAGGATGGTGATGGTGTCCGCCGGCCGGGCCAGGATGAATCCACCGCCCACGCCGCGCCGTGACCGAATCAGGCCGCCGCGGACCAGTGAGTGCAATACCTTGGAGAGGTAACCGGGAGGCACCTGGGTCGCTTCAGCGAGTTCCTGGCTGGTGAGCGATCGGTCCTCCCGCTGTTGGGCCAGGCAGACCATCGCTCGCAGGGCGTATTCAGCGGTCTGGGAAAACACGTTGATCGTCCTTTCAGTCAGGTCGGCGTCCCAGGGTGCCATCCCGGTCCTTGGGGGAGATCTTCAGCCACCGGCTACCAGTTCGGGCTGGGCGAGGGGTGTTTCCGCAACCTCGCTTGCCGGCCGAATCGACCAGCCGGTCTTCAGCCCCAGCACGAACCAGCCCAGCGCCACGACGCCTGCGGCGAACACCGTGTCGCCCACCATGCGAAGCCAGCGCAGCGTCTGCATCAGATCAGACTGCATGAACTCAGCCGAGCGGGCGTACCACATGCCATGCTCCATGCTGGCGATGGTCTGCAACAGCCCGATGGGCAGCAGGCTCAGCACCACCATCAGCACCAGTCCCGCGTTGAGTGCCCAGAATGCCAGCTTCAGTGCGCCTTCACGCCAGCCAGCAGTGACGTTGCGCCCCTTGAGGCAGAAGAGCATCAGCCCGATGCCCAACATGCCGTACACACCGAAGAGCGCGGTATGTCCATGCACGGGTGTGGTGTTCAGCCCCTGCATGTAGTACAGGGCAATGGGCGGATTGATGAGGAAGCCGAACAGGCCCGCGCCGACGAGGTTCCAGAACGCTACGGCAATGAAGAAGTAGATCGGCCAGCGGTAGGCCTGCACCCACGGCCGGGCACGGCTGAGCGACAGATTCTCATACGCCTCGAACCCGATCAGCACCAGTGGCACGATCTCCAAAGCGCTGAACACCGCGCCCAGTGCCAGCACGACGGTCGGTGTGCCGGTGAAGTACAGGTGATGGAACGTGCCGATGATGCCACCCGACAGGAAGATGGAGGTTGCAAAGAGCACCGAGGCGGTCGCCGTGGCGGCACGCACCAGTCCCATGCGTGTGAAAAGAAAGGCGATCACCACGGTGGCGAACACCTCAAAGAAGCCTTCCACCCACAGGTGCACGACCCACCAGCGCCAGTATTCCGCCATCGCCAGGTGCGTCTGGCGTCCCCACATGAGGCCCGCGCCGTAGAACAGCGCGATCGCCGTCGACGCCAGCACGAACATTGCCAGCAGATGACGGTTTTCCTTCGGATTACGGAACGCCGGCCACAGTGCCCGCACCATCAGCCCCAGCCAGAGGAATAACCCTACCAGCAGGAACAACTGCCAGAATCGGCCCAGGTCGACGTATTCATAACCCTGATGGCCGAACCAGAAATTCATCTCCAACCCCATCTTCTGCCGCGTGGCATACCACTGACCGAAGAGCGAGCCAACCACGATGATGAGCAGGCAGACAAAGAGGAAGTTGACGCCCGCACGCTGGAAGCGTGGTTCGTAGCCCGACACAGCCGGGGCGATGAAAAGACCCGTTGCCAGCCAAGCGGTGGCGATCCAGAAGATGCCCAGTTGTGTGTGCCACGTGCGCGTCACGCTGTAGGGCAGGTATTCCGCCAGGGGGATACCGAAGAAACCGTCGCCCTCCACACCGTAGTGCGCCGTTACGCCTCCCAGGCCGACCTGCACGACGATCAGCGCCGCGACGACCCAGAAATACTTCATTGTCGCCTTCATTGAGGGCGTGGGCCTTAACTGCAACAGCGGATCACGGCTGGGCAGGGGATGGTCGGTGTCCTCATGATGTTGCAGCGCCGAGTAGTACCATGCCAGCGCGCCAACACCAGCCAGCAGGAGCACGACGCTGACGATCGACCAGAGCACAATCGAGCCGGAAGGATGGTTGCCGATCAGCGGCTCGGCCGGCCAGTTGTTGGTGTAGGTGACGTTGGCGTTTTGTGTGGTGGTGGCGGTGACAGCCGCATCGGTAGGACGCTCCGTCGCGGTTGCCCATGCGGCCCAGAAGAAAAAGGCGTTCATCTGCGCCTGACGCTGAGGATCCTGGATCGTATTCGCAGCGATGGCGTAGGCGTTACGAAGCTCGACAGGGGTCATGCCGCCATCGACGATGGCCTGGACGTCAGGAGGAAACGTCTGAGCGTTGCCGAAGATCGCAGCATAGTAGCTGCTCAGGGCGCGGAACGCCTCGGCCCGGGCAGGGGAAATAACGATGCGATTGGTCGCCGGGTCGTAGGTGTTCGTGCGGATTTCACGCCTGAGTCGATGCTGCAGGACAAGCTGCGTTTCGGAGTCGAGCTGGCTGTAGGGCTTGCCATGCTGTTGGCGGGCGGCATGGTCCAGCAGCCAGAGGCTTTCGCGGTGCAGCCAGTCGGCCGACCAGTCCGGGGCGACATAGGCGCCATGGCCCCAGATGCTGCCAACCTGCTGGCCACCCATCGACTGCCAGACGTTCTGACCATCACGAATGTCCTGGCCGGTGAACAGGACGGTTCCGTCGGGGGTGACGACCGCCTCAGGTACCGGCGGCGCCTCGCGATAGATCTGCACGCCGTAATAGCTGAGAACAAAGAAGGAGCCGCCGATCACGATGGCCAGTGCCGTCCAGAGTTTCAGGTATTTCACGGTACACCTCAAAAATAGATATTTGGGTTTACAAATACAGATAATAATAATTGGGGAATGGAATGCAAGAGGCACGGAGGTAGGGAATGTTGGGTGTCGAAGGGCGCGATTCTCTCTGATATTTGCCGTGCGGCTTGACCGCTTTGCGTCAATAGGGTATAAAAGGATCAAGATATCTAATTTGGGCGGCGTCCCGGAAAGGAGACGATCATGCCGGCATTCAATCATCCCCCTCTGGTTCGGCACCCCTCATTGCAGCCGTTGTCACGCGATCACTATGTCGGGCTGGTGCAGGGGCGGCGGCTGATCAAGGCGGCCGAGGGTAGCGTGGTCGATCGACGTGGCACGCTCGCGGCGTTCATCGATGCCTGGGATTCCCAGATTGCCGAGCACTTTGACGATGAGGACCGCCTGATCGCACCGCTTGCGACCGAGACTGACCGAACGCGGTTGTACAACGAACACCGCCAGCTTCGCGCGATGGTGGAGGAAGCACGTCAGCGTCGCAGACAGGTCGACCCCGGCGCGGGGTGGATGCGCAGCCTGGGGCAGACGCTGACGGACCATATCCGCTGGGAAGAGCGTGAACTTTTTCCCGCGATCGAAGCGAACGCCCGTGTGCAGCTTGATGATCTGCGCGAGGATGCGGATCGGCTGGAGATGTCACGCAACCGACGGCGTGGCCGATCGACCAGATGATCACGCGCATCATTGAATGACCGTACCCTTTGCAAGGGGTTGATCCGATGAGCAGGCAGGCGACCCGCGTTGAGCTTTCACTGGAGACGATGATTCCAGATCTGTTGGCGCGTTATCCGCAGGTCCGGTCGGTGTTGGATCGTTATGGTCTGCGGGGGTGTGGCGGGCCGATGGGGCCGCGCGAATCGTTGCGGTTCTTCTCGCAGACGCACGGTGTGGATGGTCGCACACTGCTCGATGAGCTTCGCCACGCGATCAGTCAGAGCATTTCGCACTATCGCCGCCGCACCGAAGCGCCCTTGCACGTGACGCGAAGCCTGGCGGACGCGATCTATCGGCCGTACTTCCTCGGCGGCATCGCGGTGATTCTTACGCTGGGCGCGGTGTGGGGGGCATGGCTGTTGTGGCGGATCGGCATCGCGGGCGACTTCCATAGCGTGACGGTACATGAGGTCAATGCGCATGGCCATGCCCAGATCTTTGGCTGGGTTGGCCTCTTCATCATGGGGTTCGCCCTACAGGCGCTGCCACGCATGTGGCACGTGGAGTTGCCTCAACCGCGTCTAGCTATGGCCGCGTTCATCGTGATGGTGCTGGGCATTCTGGTACGCAGTGTGGGAATGGCCGCGGCGGGGGCGAGCTGGTCAGTGCCGGCCGCCATGATGGGTGGCGCGGTCGAGATCGTTGCCATCATCGTGTTCATCGCGATCCTCCTGGTTGCGTTTCGTCGACGGCAGGTGCCGACAGAACCCTACATGGCGTTCATTCTGGCCGCGCTGGGCTGGTTCGTGCTTCAGGCGGTATTCGGTTTGTGGCACACGTGGACGACGATGACCGCATCGAGCAGTGAGGAACTGGTGTGGTACGTTTCCACGTATCAGGCCGTGCTGCGCGATATGCAGATTCACGGACTTGCGCTTTTCATGATCGTCGGCGTGTGTATCCGCATGCTGCCTGCAATTTTCAGTGTGCCGCGCACCAGTGACAGGCGGGCGTGGATCGGGTTTGGCCTGCTTACTGCAGCGGCGATGGGTGAAATTGTGATCTTTCTCGCGTACCGCTGGACAGGGCGACACGCACTGGCGGGTTTGCTCATGCTGCCATGGATGATGCTTACGGTTGGCGTGGCGGTGGTCGCGCTGCCGTGGAAACTGTGGCGGCCACTGCCCACGCGCGATCGTTCCGCCAAGTTCGTGCAGGTGGCGTATGGCTGGCTCGCAATCTCGCTGGTCATGCTGATGTTGCTGCCGGTGTATCAGATCATCAGCGGCATTCCGTTCAGCCACGCCTATTACGGCGCGATTCGTCATGCGATCACCGTCGGGTTCATCTCGATGATGATCATGGGGTTCGCGGCGAAGGTGGTGCCGACGCTGACGGGTCGCGACCCCCGGCAACTGACCGCGCTCTGGGGGCCATTCATCCTCGTCAACCTTGGCTGTTTCCTGCGGGTCAGCACGCAGACACTCACTGACTGGCATCCGGCGTTCTTCAGTGTGGTGGGTGTCAGTGGTACGCTGGAAGTAGTGGGACTTGCGATCTGGGGTGTGCATCTGGCACGGTTGATGTTGACGCACGCGGAGGAAGATGATGCTCAACCCGTCGAGCCGCCGCCAGCGCAAATCGATCTGGATCATTCGGTGGGGGCGATTCTCGCGTGGCATCCGCGAACGCTGGAAGTGTTCGATGCGTTTGGTTTCACGATGCTTCGCAACGCGACGATGCGACGGATGCTGGCGCCGCGTGTGACGCTGAAACAGGCGGCGGCAATGCGCGGCGTGGATGCGAATGCGCTGCGGGATGCGCTCAACGATATGATCGATTTGCAGCACGACCGATCGGTACCGCCAGCGCAGGAGCGGGCGACGTCCTGAAGCCTTACGGATCACAGGGAGGCTTCTGAAAGTAAACCTTGCCCGGACAGGAAGTGGCAGGCTGATATGCTTCAGGACACGTTCCATCGTCCCATTCGCTATCTGCGACTTTCGCTCACGGAAGCCTGCCCGATGCGATGCGTTTACTGCCGACCCGCGGCATTTCTTAACCCGCGCAACGAGGACCGCCTCAGCCCGGATGAGATTGAGATGCTCGTGCGATACCTAGTCGAACGGCACGGTCTGCGCAAGATTCGTTTGACTGGAGGCGACCCAACCAATCGGCCCGATCTCGTCGAAATCATCCGGCGAATCGCGGCGATTCCCGCAGTGCTGGACCTGGCGATGACAACCAACGGGCTGACGCTGGCACGATACGCATCGGCGTACGCAGAAGCGGGTTTGAAGCGCGTGAACATCAGTCTCGACACGCTTGATCGCGAGAAGTTCGCGAGGTTGACCGGCGTCGATGGCCTCTTACGCGTGCTGGCGGGTATCGATGCGGCCCGACAGGCGGGGCTCGATCCCATCAAGCTTAACTGCGTTGTCGTGCGGGGCGAAAACGATACGGACCTTGTCGATCTGGTGCGTTTCGGGGCGAAGCACAATCTTTGTGTGCGTTTTATCGAGCTGATGCCGATGGGGCCGCTTTCGTCGATGTGGGCGGACCGTTACGTGCCGGAGCGGCATATGCGCGCGATGCTGCGGGATATGGTGGCGAGCTGGCAGCCGTTGGAGCAGGGGCATGATGCCGCCCGCCGATACCGCGTGCGATTGCACGATGGCAGTGTCGCGACGATCGGATTCATCACGCCGATGAGCTGCAACTTCTGCTGTGCGTGCGATCGTATCCGCATTGGCGCGAACGGCGCACTTTATCCATGTCTCATGGATGAGCCGCGAGGTTCCGTGCTGCCAGCCCTGCGTCCATTTTTCGATAGGGCACTGCTGGATGCGATTCTCGTCGAGGGGTTGACGCATAAACGGGCGGAACACCCGCATGATGGTTTTGTCACCATGACGCGAATCGGAGGCTGATCCCATGAGTTACTCGGATGCTCCAACTCAGAAACTTCCCGGCGTGTATCAGCGTTTCGCGGCCCGATTTCCCGCGATGGTTGAAGCGCATCAGCGAGCCAGCGATGCCGCGGCTGAGACAGGGCCGCTCGATGCCCGTACATGCGAGTTGATCAAGATCGGCATCTGCGTGGGCGCGGGACTGGAATCGGCCCTGCGCAGCCACGTGCGCCGTGCGATGCTTCATGGTGCGACACAGGTGGAGATCGAACAGGCGATCATGCTTGGCATGACCACCTGCGGCTTCCCGCGCACGGTGACAGCCTGGAACTGGGCACAGATTCAGTTTGAACGTGACCGCAACGAAAAGGGGGAGGGCGCGTGAAGATCAACGTGCTGGTGTTTGGACCGCTGGCACAGCGTGCCGGGTGCAGGATGATCATGCTTGATCTGCCCGATGGTTGCGTGACGTGTCGGCAGGTGCGTGCTGCTTTAGTGCAAACCGTGCCGAGGCTTGCTGAAGTGTTGCCCGGATGCAGACTGGCGGTGAATCACGAGTACGCGGACGACGATCGGGTTGTCACCGGTCAGGATGAGGTCGCCCTGATTGGCATGGTGAGTGGTGGATGAGTGTGGAAGTGCGACTTGTCGATGGGCCGTTGCCGCACGCCCAGGCGTGGAAGGTGGATGGAGCAGGGGCGGTCGTGTTGTTCGAGGGGGTCGTGCGGCTGCTGGAAGAGGGCAGGCCACTTGCCGCGCTCGAATACGAGGTTTACGAGCCGATGACATCGCGGCAACTGCAGATGCTGGCCCAGGGCGTCGTGGATGAGCACACGCTGCTTGCGCTGCGCTGCGAGCACAGCTTCGGGCGTGTGCCGGTGGGGGCGTGCTCGTTTCGGCTGGCCATCGCGGCTGCGCATCGCAAACCGGCGCTGGCGGCCATGGAGCGGTTCATCGATCGGATGAAGTTGGAGGCGCCGATCTGGAAGCTGCCCGTGTGGGCGGATGGCGAGGCAGGCCATGACAAGCACGGTGATGAACCGCAAGAGTAACGATCTGATGCCGCCGCACGAGGCGATCGCATCGATCATCGCGGAGCTTTCGCCGGTGGAAACGCAGCTCGTGACACTGGAGGAAGCGATTGGTCGCGTGCTGGCGGAACCGTTGCGGGCTGATCGACCCAGTCCGCCGTGTGATGTCAGCGCGATGGACGGATATGCATTGCGATACAGAGATGCCAGGCCCGGCACGGTTGCCGTGAAGAAGCAGGTGTTTATCGGTCAGACTCCGCCTGTGCTTCCATCGCACTCCGCCATGCGAATTTTCACGGGATGTGCGATTCCACCCGGCGCCGAACTTGTCATTCCCCGCGAGCAGGTCACTGAATCAGGTGATGCGATCATCATCGCGCCGGGTGTGACGTTTGAACCGGGTGCAAACATTCGCCGCATGGGCGAGAACCTGCGTGGCGGCGAGGTTGTGGTTGACGTTGGGGAGGAGATTTGCCCCGCAGTTTGTGCCGCGCTCGCCACGTTCGGCCACATCGAGCCGCTGGTGTATCGGTCCGTGCGCATCAGTCTGCTCACGACGGGCAATGAGGTGTTGCCGCCGCACGCGACGCCGCAGCTCTGGCAGTTGCGTGACAGCAACGGCCCGTTTCTGCGCAGCTTTTTCGCGTTGCTGCCGTGGTTGCGGATGATTCGATGTGAACCGGTGGCGGACGATCCCACGGCTGTGCGAAGTGCGCTCGAAGCCGCTCTTGCTGACAGCGACGCCGTCATCCTTACGGGCGGTGTCTCGATGGGCGATCACGATTACGTTCCCGACGCAGTGCGACAGATCGGGGGTCATATCGTCTTCCACAGGCTCGCCATTCGACCGGGCAAGCCCACACTCGGCGCGATCGGGCCGAAAGGACAGGCGATCCTCGGTCTGCCAGGAAATCCCGTGGCGGTGATGACGACAGCCCGCCTGTTGGCACTGCCGGTCCTGCGGCGACGCGCTGGTTTCGTCCGTCTCATCCTTGCGCCACCGGTCGCACAGTTGCGCGAAAATGATGGCCGGTCACTTGGGTTGTGGTGGTATCGACCGGTTCGTCGCGTCGCACCGGGTATTGTGGAACTGGTGCCGAGCATGGGATCGGGCGATGTCGTTTCCGCAGCGCGTGCCGATGGTTTTGTCGAGGTGCCTCCCGGTGAAACGGGTGTTGGCCCCTTGCCGTTCTACGCATGGAGTGGTGTCGAATGAGTGAGCAGCAGGCGACACGATTGAGTCACGTGGATGAGCATGGCCGATCCCGCATGGTCGACGTCGGCAACAAGTCGGTAACGCGCCGCCGCGCGGTGGCGGAAGGACGCGTGCGCGTGTCGACTGAGCTACTGGAGGCGATCGAACGCAATACGCTGGCCAAGGGCAACCTGCTGGAAGTCTCGCGCCTGGCCGGCATTCAGGCGGCCAAGCGCACCGACGAATTGATCCCACTGTGTCACAGCCTGTCGCTCGATCATGTGGACGTGACGGCGTGGATCGATGCGCCTTACGTTCGCCTGCGGGCCGAAGCAGCCACGATCGGGCGCACGGGTGTTGAGATGGAAGCGTTGACCGCGGTGAGCATCGCTGCATTGACGGTCATCGACATGGGCAAGGCCGTCGACAGGGCGATGACGATCGAGTTGATCCAGTTAGTTGAGAAATCGGGCGGCCGCAATGGCGACTGGATGCGAACCTGAGCATACTACAACACTACATTTGTTTGTTCAGCATTTACGAGTTTTCGGAACTGTCATGTCCGACATCACCGTCGCTATCCTCACTGTCAGTGATCGCTGCTCGCGTGACGAAACGGTTGATACCAGTGGGCCGGCTCTGGCACAGATGGTGCGCGAGCGTCTGCATGGACATGTGATGGCGATGGTGTGCGTGCCGGACGAAATCGATGTGATCGCCGTACAACTGTCTGCATGGGCGCACCAATCACCGAGGCCCGACCTCATTCTCACCACGGGTGGCACCGGCCTTGCGCCGCGCGATGTGACACCGGAGGCAACGCGACGGGTGCTGGAACGGCCACATCCCGCACTGCTCGAACTGGCACGGTTGCGCTGCTACGAAAAGACGCCGCGCACGTTCCTTTCACGCGGCGAGGCGGGCACGATCGGCCGGTCGCTGGTCATCAACCTGCCGGGCTCGCTTTGCGGCGCGACTGAGATGTTTGAGGCGATCCTGGATATTCTGCCGCACGGCATCGAGACGCTGCGGGGCGAGATTCAGGACGACGGCCGTCCCGATGCCATCGCGTCCACCGGCCGCGTTGTCGTGCACGAGAATGGGAAGTGACCGCGCGATGAGCCCCGATCGACCGATGGCACCGCTTCCTGTCTACATCCTCGCCGGTGGCCGCAGTCGTCGCTTTGGATCAGACAAGGCCCGTGCCGAACTGGCAGGTCGGCCGCTCATTCGCCGCCTCGCCGATGCGGTGTCGCCGTTTGCGTTGTCGATTACGGTCGTTGCCGACATTGCGGGCAAGTACGTCGATCTTGGACTGCACACCATCGCCGATCGCGAACCAAGCCTCGGCCCGATTGGCGGACTGGCGACCGTGCTCGCCGATGCGGAAGTACGACAGGTGGGGCCATGGCTGGCGCTGCTCTCCTGCGATTGGGCGTTCATTCCACCCGAATGGCCCGCATCGTTGCTGCATGCGGCTGCCAACATCCCCAACGCCCAGGCGATCGCCTATCACCACAACCACTGGGAGCCTCTGCTCGCGCTCTATCACCAGTCGCTGCTGCCGATCGTCGATCGCGCCATCATCCGAGGCGAACGCACCATGTGGCGGCTGCTCGAATCCATCCAGACCGTCGCGATGCCACTACCGAACGCCGCTGCCCTGATGCAAATCAACACTCCCGCAGATCACGCGGCAGCCCAGATGATTATTAACCACCAGGAACACGAAGCACAGAGAAGCACGAACGAGAGCACATGAAGTTGTATCGTGTCAACTCGTCAATGACGCGAGGTTATTTTTGAAATTCTCAATTCACCCTGTCTTTTGGGGTGCTCTTGGTGTTCCTGGTGTTTACCCGCGCGCCCTAGTCAGATTGATATAGCGTTCATACTGTTTGGTGAAGGCGTCCGGGTCGCGCGGTTGATAGGTTACGGGTTTGAAGGAGTTGCGGACGATTTCGCGCAGGTGAGCCAGGTCTCGCACATCGCCGATGCCCATGGCCTGGGTGAGCGCGTTGCCGATGGCGGTGGCTTCGTAAGGGCCCACGATGACCGGCCGTGCCATCGCGTCGGATGCCATCTGGTTGAGCAGTGTGTTCTGTCCGCCGCCGCCAACGATGTGCACGACCTCCATGCGTCGACCGAGCACCTCTTCCAGATCCTCCAGTGTCTGGCGATAGCGCATCGCCAGGCTTTCCAGACAGCAGCGTACAAACTGGCCGGGCGTTGTCGGTTCGGGCTGGCCCGTCTCACGCGCGAACGCGGCGATCTTGGCGGGCATGTCACCCGGTGTCGCGAAGGGCGCATGCCCGGGATCGACGATTGTGCGGAACGGCTCAGCTTCCTGAGCCAGCCGTGTCAGCTCCGCGTAATCGAATGACTGACCACGTCTGGCGAAATCCCGGCGACATTCCTGCACCAGCCATAGACCTGCGATGTTACGCAGCAGGCGAATCCTGTCCGCAACGCCACGCTCGTTCGTGAAATTGGCCTGCCGGGCTGCCTCGCTGACGATGGGCGCATCAATTTCCGCCCCCATCAGCGACCACGTGCCACTGGAGATGTACGCCCAGTTGGGCGTGTGTTGTGTGTCGACCGGCACGGCAGCAACGGCGCTGGCGGTGTCGTGCGAAGCGGGCGCGGTCACGCGCATCATCGGCACGTTTGCCTCCCTGGCGACCGCCTCACGCAGGTCGCCGATCACCGTGCCCGCCGGCACAATCGAACCGAGGAAATGATGCGGCAGGCCCAGCGCCTTGATCAGATTCACCGCCCATTTGCCTGTGTGCACGTCCACCATCTGAGAGGTCGAGGCGATTGTTGCTTCGTTGACAGCCCGGCCGCTGAAGAAGTAGTGCAGCAGGTCGGGCATGAAGAGCAGTGCCGCGGCATGTTCAACGAGCGCCGGTTCGCTGTCGTGCTGTGCGACGAGTTGATAAAGCGAGTTGATCGGCATGAACTGGATGCCGGTGGCGTCGTAGATCGTTTCGCGACCAACAGCCGTCAGTGCTTTTTCATATGCGGGCAAGTGGCGCGGGTCACGATAGACAAAGGGCAGGCCCAGTAGTTGGCCCGACCTGCCAATCAGGCCGAAGTCCACGCCCCAGGTGTCGACGCCGAGGCTGACCAGCTCGACGTTCTGCTGTCGCGCCAGCTCGCCGCACTTGCGCAGGCCCTCGACGAGGTTGCGCCAGATCTCGGTGAGGCTCCAGTGGTATCCGCTGGGCAGTAACTGCGGCACATTGGCGAAACGATGGACCTCCTGAAGTTCCAGCGTCTGTCCCCGCAGCACCGCGAGCATCGCCCGCCCTGATTCAGCGCCAAGATCAAATGCGACGTAAGCATGAGACATGGAGTTGATTCCTCCAGGTATGTGGTAAGTGGAACTGGTGAGTTGTTAGTGGTTATTGGTTAGTGGTGGGGGTAGCGTTACGCTTTTCAGGTGATGTCCGTTTGGCTCGTCACAACCACTCACCACTAACGATCCCTCTCACTTCATGGCCCGCATCGCTCCCGTGATATACGGGATTCCACTAACAACGGTGGCCAGAACCATAGCATACGCGAAGCCGTCCCGCACCCATCGCATCCACTCGTGGCCTTCGACGTTAGGGTCGAGCGCCACGATGCCGAGGATGAACGGGATGCCCACCGATTGCAGCAGCGTCTTGAGCTTGCCCGGCAGCATCGCACCGAAGCGCACTCCCGTACTCTCCAATTCGCCGCGCACCGCCGTGACCAGCAGCTCACGTGCCAGCATCACCACAACCATCCAGGGATAGATGCCCGTGACCATTGAGGTGCCATCGATAAAGCGTGGCCCGGCGAGGTAGATCAGTGCGCCAAGCACGACGATCTTGTCGACGAACGGATCCATGATGCGGCCGAACGTTGATTCGACATTCCATCGCCGGGCGAGATAGCCGTCGGCGATATCAGTGAGCATGGCGACGATGAAGATGCCCATCGCCGTCCACATGATCCAGCCGTCGGTGTGGCCCGGGGTATAACGAAACTGATTGAGCACGAAGAAGAACACGCCCGCGAGCAGCAGCCTCATCACCGTGAGTTGATTGGGCAGCTGGCGGCGGATCATGCTCTGCGTGCTGGCAGTTGTCGGTGTCACGTCAGCGCGGTTCAAGCCCGACGAAGCACGGCTTGCCACAGGCGTGGGGCAGGGCGGCTGCTTCGACGATCCTGTGTGGGGCGGTGCCTCCCTGGCGTGGTTAGAGTTTGAGGTCCTTAAGGCTCAGCCCCAGTCCGCCGTGAGCATCCATACCACCCTTGAGGTTGCCCTTGGGCTGTGGTTTTTTCACGGGCGATCGTGCAGGCTGTTTCTCTTCTTCCTGTGCTTGTGCGGTCTGTGCGGACTGGACCGGCTTCATCGACAGCTTGATGCGACGGGCCTCCTCGTCCACCTGGATCACACGCATCGTCTTGCGGTCACCCACGTTCAGCACGTCGGTCACCTTGCCCACCCGGCGATCCGAAAGCTCGGAAATATGCACCATGCCTTCGACGCCCGGCTCAAGCTCAACGAACGCGCCGAAGTCGACGATGCTGATGACTTTGGCTTCGACCTCGCTGCCGACGGGGTACTTGTGTTCGACGCCGACCCACGGGTCGCCCTGTGACTGCCGCAGACTCAGCGAGATGCGCCGCTTGGCCGGGTCGACCTGCAGCACCTTCAGTCGCAGCACATCGCCTTCCTTGAGCTGATCGCTTGGCTTGTTGATGCGGCCCCAACTGATCTCGCTTACCGGCAGCAGACCCTCGACGCCCGGTTCCACCTCGATGAACGCGCCGAAGTCCGCCAGTCGCAACACGCGGCCGGACAACTCCGTGCCCGCAGCGATGCGGTTCTGGATGCCCTCCCACGGGTCGGGTGCAACCTGCTTGATGCCCAGGCTGATGCGTTCCTTCTCGCGATCGAGCTTGAGCACTTTGACCTGCACCTTCTGCCCGACGGTGAGCACTGCTTCGGGCTTGTCCACGTGGGTGTAGCTCATGTCGCTGACGTGGACCATGCCGTCGACACCGCCCAGGTCGATGAACGCGCCGTAGGGCAGCAGCCGCGCTACCACGCCTTCACGCACCTGGCCGACCTGCAGCTCATCCCACACCTTGCGCTTGGCCGACTCGCGCTCCTGTTGCAGATAGGCCCGGCGGCTGATGACCACGTTCTTGTTCTTGCGGTCGATTTCCTGCACCACGCCGGCCAGCTTCTGGCCCACGAACTGGTCCAGATCGTCCACGCGGTGCAGATCAACCTGGCTGGCGGGCATGAACGCACGGATCGAGCCGACCAGCTCCAGTTCCAGACCGCCTTTGTTGCTGGCAGTGACGCGGCCTTCCACCACCGCGCCCTTGTAGATATTGTCCCAGGTGGCCCGACCGACCACGCCTTCACGCGACAAGATCAGCAGCCCGCCCGATTCATCCACGCGGTCGACGACAAAGTCCATGATGCTGCCGATGCGCGGCGGACGCTCAAACTGGCTCAGCGGCACCACCCCCTGGTTCTTGCCGTCCATTCCCGCGATGTCGACGAAGACATCCTCACCGCTGATCGCGGAGATGCGGCCTCGCCGAACGTCCATCTCAAACCGCTGGCGTTCGGTTCGACCGGCAGCATCGGTTTGTGCCTGTTCCGCATCGCGCTGCTGCTGCGTATCGGCCATCAACCGCTCGATGTCCGCATCCTTCAACGCTTCCTGGATTTCCGCCTCCACCTCGGCACGCAGGGCATCGGGGCTGGGCACACGCTTCCGCTCGGTGGGGATCGGTTGCTGCGGTGCGGCAGTATCGGCCTGCGGCGCGGCCGAGGTCGATGACGAAGGCTGGGGCTGCGGTTCGGCCTGCGGGTCAGTGTGGTTCATCATGCAATCAACTCGGGGTGCACGGAACGAAAGAGAATCGGCGTGCCGGATATCGTATGCAAAGACGCCTCACGGGCTTGAACACTCGCCCATTCCGCCGCGGACGTGCGGTCGGTTCCGGAACGCCGACACCGATTTTCGCATGTTCGAGCATACCTTGCCACGGGCTATCGGCCAAATATTACCCTCACTTTTTACGCGCTTCCGCGGCTGGTGTGGCAGCCGAATCATCCCTGCAGGACGCGCTGCCTGTACGGCGGCGCCACGGGTCATTGTTCGCGCAAGTGTCCATTTGTCCAGTGCATGGGCAATACGGCGCCAGAGTCTTTACTCCGGGGGTTGAGATCGCAGCAAGGGCGCCGGTTCTTTATGGTCCCGCTGGTACGCCTCCCAGCACGCTGTCAGTTCCGCCGGCAACATTGGCTCCACGCCCTCGGGCAGCGGGCGGTCCAGCAGCGGCAGCACCCTCTCATGCGACCCCAGCGCGAAACGCAGCGCTCGTTCATCGTCTTGCGGTGGGGGTGACAGGGCGATACACGCCATGCCGAACTCCTCAGCCGCCGCCAGTGTGCGCCAGGCCGTCTGCTGGTTATGCAGGCTGTATTCGGTCAGAAGCAGACGGACCGCAGTGTGCCGGGCGATCCATTCGGCGTGACGCGCATCAGCCTGCGCCAACCCCAGGTGGTCGCAAACCCCCGCCTGCCGCAAGTCGAACAGCACCTGCAGCATCCCGCCGCTCTTCAGGTCGGCTGGATCCTCCACGGCCAGCGCCAATGCGGCGACATGCGACACGCCAAGACTCGCCATGCGGCTGCGGATGTTGTCCGCCAGCCTCCGGGCAAAGGTTGGCTCAGCGACGACCAGCATTACAGGCAAGGCGCCCAGACGCGGAGCCGCGGCCTGCAGCAGCGCATCGTCATCCTTCGGCAGCGCCACAACAAGCGACGGCCTGGCGTGAACGTGATCGGCAGTGTGCTCTTCCGCGAGCAGTCCGATATGCCAGGCGCACGCTCCCACGGGGATGTCAGTTTCGCCGAGCTGTCGTAGGGGCCAGTGGGACATGGCGGCCATGATAGGGCGTGCGTGAGGGGGAATGAAAATCGGCGCCGGATACGGATGTCAACGCTTGCTCACGTGCGGGTTGTCGCGGATGTAGAAACGCAGTGGCTTATCCGCCCATTCCTCGGCATAAGCGACACCGATGCGCTTGGTGACGACGATGCGACTGGCTGGCAGTGGCCGGGCACGCCGCCGTTCGATGAAAAGCGTCTCGTCCACGACCATGTCGCGGCCGGTCATCGCCCGCGTGATGCCCATGGCCTGACACAGTTTGCCTGGCCCCGAGCACAGCGAGGTCGGTGGGGCGGTCGGCGCCAACCCGCGGTTGCGGTACATCAACTCCAATCCCTCCACCGGTTCCAGCGCCCGCACCAACACCGCCACCGGTTCGCCTTCCACACTCGCCACCACGTTCATGCAGTGGTGCATTCCATAGGTGAAGTAAACATAGGCGTGGCCGCCATCGCACCACATGGCGTGGTTGCGAGGTGTGTGTCGGCCGCGATAAGTGTGAGCCGCCTTATCGCGGACGCCCAGATAGGCCTCCACCTCGACGATGATGCCCGCCAACCGCACGCCCTCGACGATGTGGACCAGCTTCTGCCCGAGCAGATGGCGGGCCAGGCTCACCGCGCCTCGGCGGTAGAAGGAACGCGGCAGTCGCGGATGACGAACGCTCTCGATCGTGTTCATGCCTGCGCGGGCTTGATCGATGTACCGGCGGGTCCGGTGCGTCGTTTGTCAGCTGGGGCGTCAGCCGGAGCGGCGGAAACAGAATGCGGAGCTGGTTCCGCGTAGCTCGCCCACATGCTCAGTGGCAGGCAGCCGATGCTGATGATGATGAGTTGGCTGAACACGAATGCCCACATCGCCAGCACTGCGCTGTCCATGAAGCCATACGAATGCAGCCCCACGCCCAGCATGTTCGTGCCGAACCACGACCAGGCGGTCACAATGTTACCCGCCACGGCCAGCACCATCATCCCGCGCTCGCGGATCATGCCGCCCCAGCGTGCGTGCAGGATCAGGGCGTTGAGAAGCACGATCAGCACCGCGCCGTTTTCCTTGGGATCCCAGCCCCAGAAGCGACCCCAGCTCTGGTCCGCCCAGATGCCGCCCAACACCGTACCCACGAATGACAGCACCATGGCGAAGCAGACTACACCGTACACTGCCTTGGCAAAATCGTGACGGATGCTCTTGTTCAGCCAGGTGGTGAAGACGCCCAGGATGATGAAGATTGCCCCCAGCAGGCCCGCCAGGAACGTGGCGGAATAGCCGATCGTTACCGTCGGCACGTGCGTCGCCAGCCAGAAATTGGTATCGAGCACCGCCTGCACGTTCTTCATCGTGTCGCCTTCACTGAGCGACAGGAAGTGGGCGATCAGCAGTGTGACGAAACCGGACAGCCCGCCAACGATGATGCCTACCGACAGTCGCTTCAGCACGAACTCGACGAGGATGCCCAGCGCCACTGCCGCCCAGCCGATGAAGACGGCCGAGGAATAGAGATTGGTCACCGGTGGCCGCTCGTGCAGGTAAATGCGCACCGCGATGCCCATCGTGTGCAGCACCAGCGTCAGGATCAGCAGCATCACCGCGCCATTGCGCAAAGCCTGGGACAGGGCTGTTTGCCCCAGACCGAACATCAACAGCGCGATACATCCCAGCACGAACGCCGTGAAGTAAAGCACCGTGCCCTTGTAGAAGGGAGCGTAGTGGTTGAATAGCGTTTCGACGCGCGCCTTGAAAAACTCGCGCGGGAAGTGTTCGCGCAACATGGTGTTGTAGGCCGCCACGCCGCTGTTGAACGCCGCCGGATCGTTGGCTGCGTAGCTCTGAAGAATCTTTGTGAGCTGCTGGGCCGCATCGTTGAGCCGGCCGGTCTGCGCTGCCCGCTGATGTGCGACCATCAGGGGCTGCCATTCCTCATCAGCCGCCAGGGGTGGTACGGAATAGGGCGCCTGCCCCATCGCCAACTGCAAATACGCGCCGACTTCGGTCGCCAGATTCACCAGCGCGGATTGCGCGCTATTCAATTTTCGCTGTGGATCCTGCCGTACCTGCAGCGCCAAATCCATCTGCTCCTGCAGCTTCTCCGCGTGCGCGCGAATCTCCTCAAACGAGAACATTTTCTGATCGGTCTGCTGGATGCCCATCAGCCCCAGCACGTCCGAATGGTTGATCTCGAAAATCGGGTAGTGGTCGCGGCGTGGCGACGCCACCATCACATCAAGCAGCCACTGCATCGCGGGCACTGTCTCGCCGTTGAGCTTGGTGGTCTGTCGGCCGCTGATGCGCATCAGCGATGCCCGTGCCACCGTGTCCAGCGGCTTCACCCGCCCGTCGCCTGACACCAGCATCAGCCCCGCCTGGTTCAGGTTGAACGCGCCGGGGTTTCTGGGCGGGCGTGCCGAGGCGATCAGCCACAACGCTGCCAGGACCAGTATCGCCCAGGGCAGCAACGCCAGCGGGGTGCGGGCAGAGGTCTGGCCGAGCGACGGTGAATCCACGTCTTGTTTCAGGGAATGATTCTTTCTCATGCCAGCGCTCTCCCCGCGAACCGGAACAGCATTCGTCCAAAATGAATCGTCATGCCCAGTGTCACCAGCAGGCACGAGTAATAGGGCATCCACGCCCCCGGGTTCTCCACCAGCAGCAGCACTGTGCCGTCCGTCGTGTCCGGCCGCGTCGAACGTACCTGCGACTGGAAGAACGTCTCACCGTTGTAACGCAACGGGTGGTTCATGTAGATCAGCACCTCGCGATCCTCCTTCTGCTGTTCGTTGCGAAGGCGGACACGGCTGGAAAAGTTGCGCGCCATCTCGGTGCCCACGAACTTGTCGTGCCGCACCTCCAGCAGCTCAATCGTGTACGGCTTGTAGTATCGCCGAAAACGCAGAAAAAGGGCGTAGCGTCTGCCGTCGACTTCTACGTATTGCGGCTGTTCCAGCCAGGTGCTCACCAGATAGGTGCCCAGCTTTTCGCTGCCGCGCCACAGCGTGATCAGCGCGGAGGGCATGTTCGCCTGCTGGTCGGTCTGCGTGCCGGCAACCTGCGGTTTTTCCACCACGTGGATCGATGCCCCCACCCCGTGTGTTGCCTGAGCCGGGAAACGCTCGCTGGCACGCAGCACATCCGAATGACGCATATAACGATCCACCGTGACGGTGAAAGGCAGATCAGGTGTTGCGATCGGCTCGTTCGTGCCGGCGTGCGACAGCAGCAGCGATTGCGAGATCGCCACCACCCAGTCATCGCCCGGTCGCTCCACCTGCTTCGGGGCAGGGTCGATGATCGCCAGCTCCGATTCGCGAATGTCCGAGGAGTACGCGACGGTCTGCCCCTCGAAGATGTGCATCTGCGATTCGAGGGCGAAAAACGCCGTCACGCCTTCGCTTGCCAGCATCAGAATGATGCCCGCGTGCAGCAGCACAATCCCGTCACGCTTACCGAACAGCAGCCACATCGCGAAACACATCAGCGCCAGGCCAGCCAGCCCGATGAGGGTGTAGATCACGTTGCTGGACAGCGTTGCCGCTTCCATGTGAGCCGTCGTCTGGTCGGCCAGGTTCAGGAAGTCGCCAAAGGCGTGCAGGTGTGCCTGCCAGAGCATGACGATGCTTACCAGCACGCCGACCACGCCCGCGACCAGCTTCTTGTTGCGTGCCTTGATCCGAAAGCGGATGGCGTGAGCCGCCAGCAGGTTGATGAGCATCAACCCGCCTAGCACGAACCCGCCGGGGAAGGGGATCGCCAGTCTGGACTTGGCCAGCAACCCCGTCGGATCGAGATACTTCAGCTCGATCCAGACCAGCACGCTGCGGAAGTAACTTTCCACCACCGCCCAGTTGCTCATCTCCACCTGCGCCAGTGTGCCGGCGAAGATGAGGAACATGCTCAATGCGAACAGCACCACGGTGATGCGCAGCGAAGCGATCGGTTCGAGAATGGCGCGAACTTGGCTCATGAACCTGAATCCGTAAAGCGCAGGCTCCTCAGGAAGTCCTGGAACGGCTCGATCTGCTGTTCCACCATTGCCCGCGGGCCCATCATCTTGATGAAGTACGTCAGCCGGCCACGCGGCACCATGCAGACGATCGAGTTTGGTCGATTGGGGTCATCGCCCGGTGCCACGAACTGGAACAGCGTCGACGTGGTTCCCAGAATCGTCAATGGCATCGAGCTTTGCTGCTCGGCACTCTCCACGGGAGGCAGGCCCACCTCGCCGCGCCATCGGTTGATGTTCGCCAATAGACCGCCCACATCACCCGGAAAGGCGGTGATCGCGATGTCGACCTTGCGCTCACCGTCACCTACGACGAAGCTGGCCAACCGCATCGAACTGCCTGCCACTTCGCGCCAGCCGGGTGGCACCTCGCCGGCGATGCCGCGAGACTGGAACGTTCGCGCGTTGCCGTCACTGCCAGTGGGGCGACTGGCCTGCTGCGCCGATGGTGTGGCAGATTCCCCAGCGGGTCGGACCGAGGCGATCAGTTGGCGATAGGCCGCCTCATACCGCGACACGGTGACCTGATCGGCGTGCGCCTTGATGAACCACGTGCCACTACCGTCCAGAAAGAGGGCCGTGAGGATACGCTGTGCCAGCGGGTCCGGCTCGTTGCTGTTACCACCGGGGTCGAACGGGCCGGGCAGGTCGATCAGAATGCCCGGGGCCTCCGAATCAATGTCCGACAGCAGCGGCGCGACCTGCGAGCCATCGATTGGCGGCAGGTTGATTTGCCCCCGCCAGCGATTGATGTTGCTCAGCAGCATGGCCGGATCGCGCGACAGGTCCATGCCCAGCCGCGTTACCGTGACGGCGAAATTGCCCGGAGCGTCCGGCGGAATGAGGCGAAACATGGTGATCCCGTCCGTCCCTGGCTCCTGACGCCAGCCTTCCGGCAGTGTCCAGACCAGACCCGCACCCCGCGCAGCCGTCGGCGCCATCATCGGTGGCGCCGATTCCTGCTGTATCGCGACCGGCGGGGGGGGATCCTTCGGGGCGGCATACGTGCGGATCAACGGTTCCTCATCGCCACAGCCCACCAGCGACACGACGGTCGCGGTCAGCCCCGCAGCGAATGACATTACGACTTTTCTTTTCATGGGGCAGGTATCTTAGCGGCCTTTCCACCTTCACTCCCTCTGCCCTTGAAGAAAGCAGGGTGAGGGGGCGATCCACCCGCAATCTCCGTCACGCATCCGACGTTCCATCGTCCGGCCCTCACTCAGCCTCTTCGCGGGGGAGCCGAACCGACGCGAAGACCAGCGCACGTCCCCGCAGGCAAACCATACGCGCTTCACACCTCCGAGTATAGGTAAAAGCGGCCCACCTGCCGCCGACCCGCACTTCGGCAGCGCCTTGCCCGGGGTGGGAACCCCCTCCGACACTTGCCCATTCTGCCAAGTTAAGCCACTCTATTGCCGGTCACTGACGACCGCGAGCTTTCAGGGAGGATCGCGTCATGCTGTCCAGAATCAGTTCGCTGAATTGGTGTCGTGTGTTCGCCTGTGCGGGAATGATCGTCCTGTTCAGTGTGATGGTTGGCTGCCAGCGCGAAACCGTAAAGGACTACGGCCGGCCGTTGCCGCCGGGGCATCCCGCTCTGCGAAAGATCACCAATCCGGCTGAACTGCCCGACCTCCGGCTGGCGTATCAGTCGGTCGAGCCATCGCTGGGCCCGGCTCTGGAACGGTCGCTTGCCTGGTTCGACAAGCCCTCCACCCAGTCGCACTTCCCCGTGCGCACCATCGACGGCCAGATCACCCATGAGGCCGCACGTGCCAGCGTCTACGCTTTCATGCGGTTGCTGCAGTCCAGCACCTCCGCCCACCAGTTCATCCAGAGCGTCACCCAGGAGTTCGACATCTACACCAGTGTCGGCTGGGACGGCTCTGGAACTGTGCTCTACACGGGTTACTACACGCCCACCTTCAACGCCTCCTTCACTCGCACGAACGAGTACCGCTTTCCGCTCTACAAGCGGCCAGCCGATCTGGTGACCGACCCCATTACCGGGGAGGTGCGTGGCCGACGGGTGGGCAACCTTCTGCTGCCCAGCTATCCCACCCGCGCTCAGATTGAGCAGAACAATCTGCTGGAGGGCAACGAACTGGTCTGGCTCAAGAGTCGACTCGATGCCTATATCATCCACGTCAACGGCTCGGCCCGGCTGAACATGACCGATGGCAGCTCCATCTACGTGGGCTACAACGGTAACAATGGCCACGAATACACCAGCATCGGCCGGCTGCTCGTGGACGACGGCAAGCTTGACCCTAACCGCCTGAGCATCCCCGCCATCCGTGCCTACTTCCAGGAAAACCCCGAGCAGCTTGACTATTACCTGCGACAGAACGATCGTTTTGTCTTCTTCGACCAGTACCCCGGCGACAACTGGCCTGCCGGCTCGCTGGGCTTCAAGGTCACGCCCATGCGCACGCTGGCGACGGATAAGAGCCTCTTCCCCCGGGCATGCGTGACGCTGGTATCGACCCGGCTGACGACCGATGGCCGGCCGCAGGTCTTCGAGCAGTTCATGCTGGATCAGGACGCCGGCGGCGCGATCCGTGCGCCGGGCCGGGCGGACATCTACATGGGCATCGGTCACCGCGCGGAAATGCTGGCTGGCCGGCAGCTTGAAGAAGGCAGGCTCTACTACTTCATCCTCAAGCCTTCCCGTGTGGCGTACTGGCTGCGTGAACTGGATGCTGCCCGGCAGGTCGCCTCAAACTGAGGCGACGGAGCCAAGTTTTTCCAGCAATTGCCCGACTACCACGGCCGGGTCCTGCGCAGCACAGACGCAACTGCTCACCGCGACGCCCCGGCCGCCCACTTCGACCAGCTGCGCCACGTTATCCGGTTGGATGCCGCCGATGGCCAGGTGCGGCAGCCCGCCCCACGCGACAAACTGCCTGAGATAATCCGGTCCGACGATCCGATCCTTGTGTTTGGTGGTCGTGGGGAACATCGGGCCCACGCCGCAGTAATCCGCGCCGTCGCGCAGAGCCTGATGCGCTTCCTCGATGCGCGAGGTACTCACGCCGATCAGAAGCTGTCCACCCACGAGCTTGCGCACCTCGGTCACGGGAAGGTCATCCTGCCCGACGTGGACGCCATCGGCTCCACCCAGCAGGGCGATGTCGGGCCGATCATTGACGATGAGCGTGCCACGGCTGGGCAGATCGGCCAGTTGTCGCACACGCCGCAGCAGTTCGCCATCGGGCAGATTCTTTTCGCGCAATTGCACGCAATCCGCTCCAGCCTCCCAAGCAAGGCGCGCAACGGTCAGCCAGTCGTGATGCGCACACAACGACTCTGTTACGAGCACACAAACGCGCCACTGGTTCCGCCGACCACTGCCCATTGCCCGGTTGAGCCGCTGCTCGATGTCATACCCGCGATAACGCAGTGACTCGATGGCGGGTGCGAAGCCTGCATGTGCTTGACCCAGCGTCTTGCCGTACTCCTCCATCGTTCGCAGCGCTTCGCCTAATCGCTTGCCCGCGGCGATCACCACCTGGGCAGGTGATTCACGGCGATATTCACTGGCGGTGCGCACGGTGGTGCCCACATCGCCGGGTGTGTCGCGGTTGGCCTCCAGTCCGGTCAGCGGGGCGAGCGCTGCCGCCAGATCATGTCGCAGGTGTTTGAGCGATTCGGACAGGTTGGCATCGTTGAGCAGGAACCGGGCGGCATCCTCCATGACGCGCAACGCCTCGCGTGCCCGATTCGCATTGGCGTCAATGATTCGCAGAACGCTCGACATGTCCGAGAGTTTAGCCGGAAGGAAAGCTGCTTGCGGCTTCGCGCACCCGCACGCCAACCCGGCACTTACGCCCATCACCGCTCCCGACTCTCCGGCGTCATTGCCGGCGTCGAATGCTGCGTCATCGGACCCGCCACCATCGAAGGCAGCACCGACCGCTGCATCATCGGGCTGCGCGTCATCGGAATCCACAGCACCGAGGCGAGTACGATCGACCAGACCGACCAGCACACCAGAGCCCGCGCGGGATACTCCTGCCTCGCGTAGCGCACGCTCAGGCCGATCATCGCGATGAGCACGATGCCAAGCCCGATCCAGAACGCCAGGCCCGGGTTGCTCACGATCGCTTCGCTGAGCCATCCCTGCTCGACGATGGTCTGCTGCAGGTAGAAAAGCCCCGCCGCCCCCAGCGATAACGCTACCAGCAGGAGCAGGTGTGGCCAGCGCAGCACACGCCAGATACGCGGATACCGTCCCGAATCCGCCAGGTCTGTGTAGTGATTGAACATCTCGCCGATCAGTACTGACGCTACGGGTACGAGCAGTAGCATCTGCGCCAGGTCGTTGCGGACGATGCTGCCGGCAGGGGTGGGCGAGGGCATGAGCAGGAGGATCAGGGCGGTGGTCAGGAACCAGCCGAAGGCGATGAAGGGGCGTTGCCTCACCCCGGCACTTGAAGCGCTGAAGGGTTGGGCCAGTGCCCCGATGAGCCAGATCGTCCACGGCAGGAGCAGCAGCAGGGCGACCCTCGCCCGGCGCTGTAGTTGCTCGAACATGCCCATCAGCGAGCCATCCGCCGGCCAAAGCTGTTGCAGCCATGCCAGATAAATGTCCGGCTGATGGGTGTGTACCTGCAATGCCCAGGGCACCAGCACCAGCGCTGCAATGGCGTGGGCAGCGACCAGCCCCAGCATGTTCGCCACACGGTGTGGGCACAGCAGCACCATCATCATCATGGGGAAAGTGATCGCCGGTCCAGCCGTGGGTCCGACGGTCAGCGTCGCCGCCCCCAGCGCCAGACCACAGATGATCCAGCCGATTACCTGGCGTACGACCGAGGCATAGGGACGCAGCGGCCGCATCGCCCACATGCCCGCCGCGATCGCCAGCATGGCCAGTCCGCAGTAGACGATCGGCTCAGCCGCCAGCCGGGCGTGGTAGATCAGAACACCGTTGGCCGCACAGATCAGCGCCGCGAAGGCGGCCGCGCGCGTCCCAGCCAGCGAATAGCCAGCCCAGAACGCCCCCGCGATCGTGAGCAGTCCGAACAGCACTGACACCAGTCGCACCCGGACGATGTTCGACTCGATTGTCTGAGCCGATTCGATCGGCTCGGGGCCGGCCAGCGCGAAGACTGCCTCGTGTCCCCATACCATCGCCGGTGGCTCCACCAGTTGCGGTGTCTGGTCCCGGTAGGGCACGAGTCGGTCCGCGGTCACCTGCCAGATCGAATCGTTGTTGCCTTCCGCCTCCCGGGCGTAGTGGTTCCAAGTGTCAATCGACCGACGTAGCGTGGCCGCCTCCTGCGGGTCAAACACCGCTGGTTCGCCGATCTCGACCAGCATCGCGGGCAACGCGGCGAAGGTACACAGCACCAGGAGCAGCCACGTGCTCAGCCGCGAGGCATGGGCGGGCGGTTCCGCCGTTCGTATCGGCTCGGCCAGGCGCGGGGGCGCGGTCGTGGAACCGGGGGGCCGGGCGGCAGTCGGTTTCGTCGGTTGAGCATCCATCTTGCTAAGGACCGAGCCTGTGTGGAACGCTCGATCAGGGATGACCCTTCTCCAAACACAACAAGCCGGCCAGATCCACGATCCGGGCCGGCAGCCATTAAAGCCTGATAGTTTACCGCTTGTCCGCCCTCCGGGGAAGCAACGGCTGGTCATCCGGAGGACGGATCCTCTGCTAACTGATTATGTTTTCGCTCGTTACGGTCGATAAGGTTACGAGGCCGTTGCCTTCAGCCCGATGATGCCCGTCAGTAGCAGGACGAGGAAGAAGAACCGCGCCGGGGTGGCCGGCTCCTTGAAAAGGATGACCCCCAGTACGACCGCCCCGGCTGCGCCGATTCCCACCCAGACAGCATAGGCGGTGCCGATCGGCAGAGTTCGGGCCGCCCACGACAGCAGGATCATGCTGATGACGATGGCCAGGATCGTCAGCACGCTGGGGATCGGCCGGGTGAACCCCTCCGTGTATTTCAGCCCGATCGCCCAGCCGCACTCCAGCAACCCCGCAATAACGATCAAAATCCACGCCATGGCGACTTCCATTCCAGATTCGCGCGTCATCAATTCGGTCTGAAACTTGGCGATTGTAGCGATCCCAGTGGGACAGCCGTCCCGTTGTCGTGGGCCCCGAAAGGCCAAGGGCGCACTCTGGGAGGAATCCGCTTCCGCCTTTGGCGAAACGATGGGTGGGACGCCCATTCCACCAGAGTCTTACGTCAGTTGGAGGCGTTGGGGCCGGACCAGGTGAAATCGGTGTCGCGGTCGCGTGAGAAGGCGCGGGCGGCCTGGAAGATGCAGTCCTGACAGGCCGTTGCTTCCACCCGGCTGCCCGTCCAGCGCGGCAGGTCGGCCGAGATGTTTTCGCGCAGGCACAGTGTGCAGCGATACTTGCCCTCGCCCGCCTTCTTTTCGCGCAAGGCGATCTTCAGGCATTCCAGGCACAGGACCGAGCCTTGGTGCCCTTCGATCATGGGCCTGACCTGGTCCCAGTCGGTGCCGCAGAAGTCGCAACTGATGACGATGCCGTCCGGTTCGGTGCGTTGCATGTCAGAATGATAACCGTCGCGGCGTCACGGGCCACCGCGATAGGTTGCAACGCATAGGGATGTGTTTGCGCCGATTGTCTTACCGGTCCGCCATCAGCTCGCGTTCAGCCGTGTGCCAGAATACGTCGGCCTTACCCTCGGGCCGACCAGCCGCCTCCCACAGGAAGTAGGCACGTAGCGAGATCTGCTCGTGGCTCGGCGGCTGGGTAGCTGAGGCCTTCTTACGTGTGCGAGGTTTCGGCGGTGCCTTGGCGGTTACTGTCGGCTCACCGGTTGGTTTCGTCGTGCGCCGTGTCCGGCTGGATTTAGCCTGTGCCGCCGTCGCGGTTTCCGATTTGACGCTGCCTGTTCCACTCGTCCGGGCGCGAGAGGGTTTGGAAGACTTGTCCATAAACCACCCCTTATCGAATTGCACGGGTTCAAAGCGAGCCCGTTCAACGAATCCGGATCATAACACCGGTACCGTCCATCGAGAACCATCCGATGTGCGGATTTGATGCAAAATCGTGCGAAATCAGGGCGGTGGTTCGCTGAAGCGGCCACAGCGATTCATCGCAGTTCGTTGAGTTTGGCCAGGACGGTGGCAGCGTGGTTGGGGACTTTGACCCTGTCCCAGCGGTGGGCGATGCGACCATCGGGGGCGATGAGGTAGGTGGTGCGGACGACCCCCATGAATTTGCGGCCGTACATGCTCTTTTCCTGCCAGACGCCGTAGCGGGTGCAGACTTTCTGCTCGGTGTCGGCCAGCAGTGTGAATGGCAGGTTGTGCTTGTCGGCGAAGCGCTGATGGGAACCGGTGTCATCGGGGCTGACACCGAGGATGACCGCGTCAATTTTCCGGAAATCGAGCAGCGCATCGCGGAACTGGCAGGCCTGACTGGTGCAGCCGGTCGTATTGTCCTTGGGATAAAAGTAGAGCACCACCCACTTGCCGCGATAGTCCTTAAGCCGGTGACGGTTACCGTGCTGGTCGGGCAGTGTGAAGTCAGGGGCGATACGGCCGGGTTCGAGCAAAATGCTGTCGGTGGAAGTGGTTGCGGCGGATTGGGTGGTGCGTTTCTTGGCCATAAGGCGATCAGCGTCCTTACAATGGCGGGGCGGTGCATTGTAGCCGATGTGCGATTCACCGCGGTCACGCATCGTTTGAACGGGAAATCATGCTGCCGGGATTCGTGCAACTGTTAAGTCCTGCGTGGACATGGGCGCTCTTGGCGGCTGTGGGGACGCCGCTCCTGGCGCACCTGCTGAGCCGTCGTGGCGGCAGGCTGGCGCCGTTTCCGGCTGTGCGCTTCGTGCAGCAGGCGATGGCGGATTGTGCGAGGCTGCTGCGGCCGAGGCACTGGCTGTTATTGATCCTGCGGACGCTGCTTCTGGCGCTGGTGGCGATGGCGTTTGCACGACCGGTCTGGTACCGCACCACACCTGTGACCGACCCTTCCCGTGGGATGGTCGTGGCACTGGTGCTGGATCGCTCCGCCTCGATGGCACGGACGGTGCGGGGCACGACGCTGTTCGAGATCGCACGGCAGCAGGTGATCGACACGCTGCAGAAGCTGGACCCGGCACGTGATCAGGCGACGGTGGTCTTGCTGGACAGTCAGCCCCGGCCGTTACTGCCCGAACCGACGGCTGGGTTCTCGAACCTGATCGCGATGGTGCGCAGCATTGAGCTGACTCAGGAGCATGGCGACCTTGAGGCAGCGCTGCGGTCAGCCGAAGCAGAGGTTCGGCAGGCTGCAGAAGGTGGTGAGAAGGCCACCTTGGCGCGACCGGCCTACATCGAAGTCCACAGTGACATGCAGCAGAGCCAGTGGGTGAGCCTGTTCGAGCGAGGACTCACCCCGCGGGAGGCGCGACTGGTCGTGCGACCGGTGACTGCGGTGGGGGAGAATGTGGCGCTGTTTCAGCCGCGCGTGAACCCGGTGCGTCCGATCGTTGGGCAGTCGGCGGTGCTGAGCGTGGAGGTAGCCAACTTTTCGCAGGGCGATGCCCAGCCTACGGTAGAGATGCGACTGGGTGAGACGCGGGTTCAGCGAACGCTTCGCATTCCCGCTGGAGCAACGTTGAGCGTTAATTTCACACTGACGCCGCAATCGCCCGGCCTGCACGTTGCGGAACTGCGATTGCTCGATCACGACGATGTGATGCCGCTGGACGATCGCACCGCCGCGACGTTCATTGTCGACACAGCCCGCCCGGTGGCGCTGGTCACTGATGCGCCAGTGGACGATGTGCAAACAAGCGCATTCTTCGTTGCCAGGGCGCTGCGACCGGAGCAGCCCGATGTGGTGGGGGCACGGTTGAGCGGCGTGGCGCTGGCGGTGTGGAAGCCGATGCAACTGGTGGCGGCGCTGAAGGGAGCCGGCCGAACGCTACCGCACACGATCGTCATCTGCGAGGCGACGACGCTGGGCGAGGGCGAACTTCGCGTGCTGTATGAGTATCTGCGGCAGGGCGGAGGCGTAATCTGGGTTGCCGATTCACGTGCCTCAGCCGCTGCCCTGGCGCGGTTCAACGAACTGGCGGGGGGCACTGCTTTGAGTCCGATCGTGCCGGAGCCGGAGTTGTGGCGCCTGGGTGCGGATCTGGCGGTAGCGGTGGGGCAGTTCGATGATCCGGTGCTGGAACTGTTTGAAGGGCCGGCGCGTACAGCAGTGCTGAACCTGCGTTTTGCCTCGGTGATGGCGGGGCGATTGCCGCCGACGGCGACGCCGCTCCTGACGTTTGAGGATGGCACACCGGCACTGGCGATGCAGTGGATCGGCTCGGGTCGGCTGGCGGTGCTTGGGGCGTCGCTGTCGCCGCGGGATTCAGATCTGGTGAAGGGGCCAGTGCTGGTGCCTTTGCTGCATCAGTTGGTGCGTCATCTGACGCCGGGCATCCCGGCGGAGGCGAATCCGCATCCCGGGTCGCGACCGGTGGTGGCAGTGGATGGTCGCTGGCGCGAGGGCGAACTGACCGCACGGGATGAGACAGGCCAGCCGGTCGCGCTGAGCGTGGCGGGCACAAGCGCAGGTGCGACACTGGTGCAGCTTGAGCGTCGCTCGCAGGTCGGCCGCGTCGACATCCTTGCGGGCAATGATGTTGTCGCCGCGGTCCATGTGGAATTGCACCCGGGCGAAAGCGACCTTGCCGAGGCGGATGACCAGACACTGGCGATGTTCCTGCAGCCCGTGGATGGGCCGGCGGTGCCTGCCGTGGGTGAAACCGTGGTACAAGGCTCGCTGAGGCCGGTGGGCGTCGAACTGTGGCCGTGGCTGATGGCGGCAGCGGTGATGATGGGCATCGTTGAAATGGTGGTGCTGGGATGGTGGGAACGGCCGACACGACAGGTCGCGTCGTTTCGCGGGGGACGGCTGGTGCGTGATGCCTGACTTCAGCTTCGACCAGTTGCGACCGCCTCTGGGCGATGGCGTGACCGTGCTGTTGATCGCGGCAGCGGCCGGGGCGGTGCTATGGCTGTATCTGACACGTACGAACGGCACGAGCTGGTTCAAACGACTGCTGCTTCTGCTGTGCCGGCTCGGCGCGGTGGCGGTGGCGGCGTGGATTCTCATGGGCCCCAGCGCGGAAACGACACGCCAGCGCCCGCCACAGCGACTGCCCGTACTTATGCTGGCGGACACCTCGGCGAGCATGGCACAGCGGGATGTCGAAATGAGCGAATCGGACGATGGTCCGATCACACGTTTTGCCGCTGTTCAGCGCACCTGGCTTGATCCGGAATATCTGGCGCAACTGCGTGAGCAGGCGGATGTGCGGTTGCTGGCGTTCGATCAGGGGCATCGTGCCCTGAGCGTGGAAGAGGCGCAAACACTGACACCCGAAGGCGATCAGACACTGCTGTTCGGGTCGGTGCGCGCAGCAGTGGAGTCGCAGACGCCTCATTTACCGGGGGAAACTTCCGGGGGCGGGGGTGGGTTGGTTGTCGTGTTGAGTGACGGGCACGACACACAGCGACAGGTCGACCCCGCCTTCGCGGTACGAATGATGGAGGCGGGCTGGCGGATCGTGACTGTGCCGGTCGGATCGCCTCTGGGCGTGCGCTACGTTTCGGTCGATGCCTCCGCCGAGGCTGATTTTCTTTTCGAGAACCAGAGCACGTGGATCAACGTGCAGGTGCAACACAGCGGGTTCGTCGGTCGGCCGGTCCAGGTCGATCTGGAGCACGAAGGGCGGCTCATCGCCTCACAGACCGTTACGTTCCAGGATGAACAAAGTCGTACGCTGCGCTTTCGCGTGACGCCCCCTGCGCCGACCGCCCGGGGCAGCCGCATTGAGGGTTACCGTGTGACCGCCCGGCCGTTGCCTCTGCCGGGCGAACTCGACGATGCGTTGGACGATGTGTTCCTCGAGAACAACAGCCGATGGGTATTTCTGCAGGTGTCGACCGACCGGATCAAGGTCGCCATGTTCGAGGCGGAACCTTACTGGGACACCAAGTTTCTGGCCCGTGTGTTGCGCGAGGACCCGCAGATCGAGCTGACCAGCGTGTACAGCCTGGCGACCGGGCGCATCGTCACGGTGCAAAGCAATGTGAAGTCCGGGACGGTGCTGGGGGCAACTGAAGAGAATTTTGACCCACAGTGGCTGACAGCGGCCCGGCTCAACGAGTTTGACGTCATCATCCTCGGTAAGGGGGCTGAACGCTTCTTCGGCAACGATCGTGCGCAATGGCTGGTCGACTACGTGCGTCAGCACGGCGGGGCGCTGGTGCTGGCACGCGGGCAGGCGTTCAACCTTGCCGATCCTGCCGGGCTGGCGGCTCAGCGAATCCTCAGCGTGATCGAACCCGTGGAATGGGGCGTGGGCACGCTGCGCGATCTGGCGCTGGAGGTCGCGCCAGAGGGCAGGTCGAGCCAGCTACTGCAGTTTGATCGCCTCGGATCGACCGATGCGGTGCTCAGCGAGTTGCCGGACATGCTCGCTGCCACGCGCATCCGCCGTGAAAAATCACTGTCGATCGTCCTGCTGCGACAGGCCCCGATGCACAATGCGGATGGCCAGACACCCGCTCAGGCGGCGATCGCGCACACCAGCGCCGGGGCCGGTCGCGTGCTGGCGGTGCTGAGTGATGGCATGTGGCGATGGGCGTTTCTGCCCAGTTCACTCAGGCAGTACGACTCGGTCTATCAGGCGTTCTGGGCGAAGACGATCCGCTGGCTGGCGACGGGGGGCCAGTTTCTGCCCGGGCAGTCGATGTCGCTGAGTCTCAGTGCGCTGAAGGTGGAGTCGGGCGAGACGGTGCAGGTGACGGTGAATACGAGGTACGTGGAGCCAGCCGAGTTTTCGCCGCGAGTGCAGATCATCGCCCCGGATGGACAGGCGCAGGACCTGACACTGGCCCGCCATGCTGAACAGTCGACGCAATTCGATGGGGTGATTCGCCTGACGGAGCCGGGCGTACATGAGGTGGTGCTGTATGTTCCCGGCGATGATGGGGCGGAGGCGACGAAGATCACCGGCAGGCTGGCAGTACACGATCGGTCGGCCGAGAAACG
>Ga0207864_1000958_pt1:5000-34780 | contig 34780 bp, 27 predicted proteins | sample HigsolmetaAR202D_FD_184834 | JGI IMG/M metagenome (GOLD analysis project Ga0207864, IMG submission 184834) | Ionic liquid and high solid enriched microbial communities from the Joint BioEnergy Institute, USA - AR20-2-D (SPAdes) (version 2) ...
AGAGTGCAAACGCAGAAGGGAGCTTAACTGCGAGACCGACAGGTCGAGCAGGTGCGAAAGCAGGCGTTAGTGATCCGGTGGTCCTGAATGGGAGGGCCATCGCTTATCGGATAAAAGGTACTCTGGGGATAACAGGCTGATCGCGCCTGAGAGTTCACATCGGCGGCGCGGTTTGGCACCTCGATGTCGGCCCATCGCATCCTGGGGCTGGAGCAGGTCCCAAGGGTTCGGCTGTTCGCCGATTAAAGCGGTACGCGAGCTGGGTTTAAAACGTCGTGAGACAGTTTGGTCCCTATCTGCCGTGGGCGCAGGATACTTGAGTGGAGCTGACCATAGTACGAGAGGACCTGGTTGGACGCACCCCTGGTGATCCGGTTGTCACGCCAGTGGCACAGCCGGGTAGCCATGTGCGGAACGGATAACCGCTGAAAGCATCTAAGCGGGAAGCCGGCCACAAGACGAGGTATCCCGGGCGCAAGCCCCTAAAGGCCCCTTGTAGACCACGAGGTTGATAGGCTGGGTGTGGAAGTCCCGTAAGGGGCGGAGCTAACCAGTACTAATAGGCCGTGAGGCTTAGCCATATCTCTAAGGCAAACATCGAGCTGCCTTCGAGTGTGGCGAACCGAGCCCGGCTCACCGAAAGGTGAGCGTGTCATCGAATCGTTGCATCGAAGGACCCTCCACGGAGGGCGTGAAGTCACGCGCAGGATTCGGCTTGCGAGCCGGATCTGGTCGCGCGCTAGCGCAGGACGGATTCAGGCCCGCACCGCTCGAGCCGCGCAGGGCGCGCCGAGGCGGAGCCAAAGTTTCCGGTGGTGATTTCGAAGAGGCCACACCCGATCCCATCCCGAACTCGGAAGTTAAGCTCTTCGGAGCCGATGGTACTGCACGGGCAGCCGTGTGGGAGAGTAGGACGCCGCCGGGATTATTCCCACGAAGCTCGAGAGACCGCGCAGGGCGCGACTCTCGGGCTTTCGTCATTTTGTCTTCCGGTTTCCCTCCGGACCGCGCATCCGGCGCACGCCGGCCCGCCACGTAGCCTGGGCCGCGCAGCCGCGTGCCGGCCGGCACGGAACGGTGTTGCGCGGCGAGGGCATCGGAAGCGTCAGAGCAGGTAGCGGTCGATGAACCGCACCAGCACCGAGCCTGCCTCGGGCGCGACGCTCTTCACGTGGGCGCCCACGCGCTTCATCCACGCGAGCTCCTCCTCCGTCATCGGGCCGCGCTCGAGCGCGGTGAGCGCCTCGTCGAGCTCCGCCGTGTTCTTCGGGCCGGCGAGCACCATGTCGACGCAGGGGTTCGTGAGCGCGAAGCGGTAGCAATCCGAGCCGCGCGGGGGCTTCTCGTTCCGAGGAAGGAGCTTCGGGTCGAGGAGGTTGCCCCAGCGCGTCGCGGTGTAGGCGACGACGCCGGGGCGCTCCGTCACGTCCTTGCCCTCGAGCGCGGGAAAGACCTCCTGCTCCGCCCCGGGATGCGCGGCGTTGTAACGGACCATGATCGCCCCGTAGCGACGGTCCTCGATGTACTGCGCGAATGTCGGCCGGTTGTGGCACGAGATCATGACGTGCCGGACGCGTCCCGCGTCCCGGAGCTTCATCGCTGCCTCGAGGATCTGCTCCGGTGGCGGCCGGTTCCACCAGCCGAGGAGCAGGACGTCCGCGTAGTCGAGCTCGAGCTTGCGTAGGGCGCTCGTGAGGGAGACTCCCAGGAAGAACGGCGTCCGCGTGTAGCTCTGGATGACGACCTGCACGCGCTCGCGGTCCTTCCGCGCGATGCGGCGGATGCCCTCGCCGAACGCCGCGGTGCGTGCCGTCCCCCAGTAGAACCACGTCACCCCGCGCTCGAACGCGCGCTCGACGTCGCTCGCCGAGGCTCCGTAGCTCGATCCGAGCCCGATGCGAGAGACCAAGAGCCCCGAGCGTCCAAGCGTCCGTTTGTCGGCCCACATCCCGCTCGCGACTCTACCGCGAATCGTGGGCCCGCGCGGCGCGCGTCAGCGGTTTTGATTCTCGTCCTCGCCGCGCAGGCCGTGGCGCTTGAGCAAGTCGCGCAGGCTCTGGCGCTCGATCCCGGCGAGGGCGGCGGCGCGAGAGATGTTCGTGCCGGCGCGGGCGAGGAGGCGCGCGAGGTAGGCCTTCTCGAACTCGTCGATGACCGTCCGCTTCGCCTCTTTGAAGGGCTCGAGCGGCGCGTTCGGATCGTCCGCGGGCGGCTCCTTGGCGGCGTCGCCGAGGGAGCGCGTCGCCTGCGCCGAGCGGTCCGCTGCGATGAGCCGCTCGAAGGCGAGGTCCTGCTCGGTGATGGTCGGCCCCTCGGCGAGCATCGCCACGCGCTCGACCGTGCTCCGGAGCTCGCGGACGTTCCCCGGGAAGGTCCGCTGCGCGATGGCGTCGAGCGCCTCTTTCGTGATCGCACGGGCCGCGTGGACGTCCGGCGGGATCAGCGAGAGGAAATGCTGGACGAGCGGCTTGATGTCCTCCGGTCGCTCGCGCAACGACGGCATCCGCACGCGCGCCTGCGCGAGGCAGAAGTAGAGGTCCTCGCGGAACGTACCGCGGTTGACGAGCTCGCGCAGGCCTTTCCACGTCGCGCTGACGATGCGCGCATCGAAGGGTCGCGGCTGGGTCGCGCCCACCGGCACCACCTCGCGCTGCTCGATCGCGCGCAGGAGCTTCGCCTGGAGATCGCGCGGGAGCTCCGCCACCTCGTCGAGGAACACGGTCCCGCCGGACGCCGCCTCGAAGACGCCGACGCGCTGCTCCTCCGCGCCCGCGGACGCGCCCTTCTCGTGTCCGAAGAGGACGCTCTCGGCGAGCGAGGCCGGGATCGCGGCGCAGTTGACGGCGACGAACGGGCCGGAGGCTCGCGGGCCGCACTCGTGCAGAGCGCGCGCGGCGAGCTCCTTTCCGGTGCCGGTTTCACCCTCGATGAGCACGGAGAGGTTCGTGCGCGCGAGACGCTCGAGCACGGCGTAGAGCTCGCGCATCTTCGCGGACGAGCCGACGAGCGCCCCGTAGAAGGTCGCCTTCGAGCGCTCGACGACCGCACGCTCGCCGCAGGACAGCTCGAGCACGGTGTCTCCGATCTGGAGCTCCGTCCCGGAGGGGACCACCGCGTGCTTGATCGCGATCCCCGAAGCCATGGTGCCGTTGTGGCTGCCGAGGTCGCGAACGACGATGCCGCCCTCCTTCGCCCAGGCCTCGAAATGGAACTGCGAGACCGTCGTGTCGGTCAGGCGGACGTCGACCCCGTCGACGCGACCGAAGATCGCGTGGCCTCCTTCGACCTCGCCCTTCCGACCCGCGTCGGCACCGGAGACCACTTTCCAGACGAGGGCGACCGGCGCGCTCTTCCCCTCGTCCGGCGGCGGCGGCCGGTGCGCCGTCATCGTGTGCGTGTGCCCCTCGCGCATGCGGACATCTTCGCACGAAAAATGACCTCGAGCGGATGGGAGCGATCCGTGGCGCTCGTCCGCCGGGGCCTCGCTACGCCGTCGAGCGGTCGCTCGCCTCCGGAGGCATGGCTCGCCGTAGAATGCTCGGCCGATGCGATCCGCGTGGTACCTCGTCCCGGCCCTCTTCTTCGTCGTCGCATGCGAGAACAAGCGGCGCGAGACGGCGCCGACGGCACAGTCGGCCTCCGCGCCCACGTCTTCCGTCGCGGGCGGGTCGACCGCGACGGCGTCCGCGCTCCCCGCCTTCGACCCGGAGAAGCTCGCCGCGTTCGCTGCCATCCCCGAAGGGGTGGAGCGGCCCGAGATCGACGACGAGACGAAGCTCGGGCAGATGCTCTTCTTCGACGCGCGGCTGTCGCGCGGTCACGACGTGTCGTGCTCGTCGTGCCACGACCTCGCGCGCGCGGGCGTCGACGGCGCCGCGCAATCCACGGGGACGAAGAAACAGAAAAGCAAGCGCAACACGCCGACGGTGCTCAACGCCGGCGGCGCGTCCGCGCAGGGATGGGACGCCCGCGCGTCGACGATCGAGGAGTTCGTCGTGGTGCACGTCGCCGATCCGGAGATCATGGGCACCGACGAGAAGCGCTTGCTCGCGACCCTGAGCTCGATCCCCGGGTACGCGGCCGCCTTCAAGAAGGCGTACTCCGACGAGACCCCCGCGATCTCGACGGACACCTTCGGTCGCGCGCTCGGCGCGTACACGAAGAAGCTCTTCGCGCGGTCGCGCTGGGACAAGTACCTCGACGGCGACAAGTCGGCGCTCACGGATGCGGAGCTCACCGGCGTCGCGATGTTCGTCGAGGCGGGGTGCACGGCGTGCCATCAAGGCAAGTACCTGGGCGCGACGCAGACGCAGAAGCTCGGCATCGCGAAGCCTTGGCCGCCTCCGACCGGCACGGATCCGGGGCGCTTCGAGGTCACGAAGCAGGAGGTCGATCGCGGGATGTTCAAGGTCCCGACCCTACGCAACGTGACGAGGACGGCTCCGTACATGCACGACGGGTCGATCGCGTCGCTCGAGGAGGTCACGAAGCTCATGGCGCGCCATCAGGTCGGCAAGGAGCTCTCCGACGAGCAAGCCGCCGCGATCGTCGCGTTCCTCGGCACGCTGACCGGCGATCCGCCGAAGGAGCTCGTGACGAAGCCAGAGCTCCCGCCGAGCGGACCCAAGACCCCGAAGCCCGAGTGACGCGCGCGGGGTCGACCGCTCGCTCGCCGGTCGATCGTCCCAATCGACTGTCGATCGGCCGCCGCCGTCGAGCTATGTTCTCGCCCATGAAGCGGCTCACCATCAGCGGCGACGCGTGCCTGGAGACCCTCGCGCTCCTCATCACCATGGCCTGGGCGGATGGCAGGCTCGACGATCAGGAGAAGGAGGGCGTCCGCGCTGCGGCGAGCGTCTTCAACCTGACGAAGGAGCTCCGTGCGCGGCTCGATCAGCTCCTCGAGAAGCCGATGAAGGTCGAGGAGCTCCTCTTCGAGCAGCTCACCCCGCGCGACAGGGCCTTCGCGTACGTCGCGGCCGCGTGGATGAGCGGCGTCGACGACGACGTCTCTCCGAAGGAGGAGGAGCTCCTGGAGAAGCTCGGAGCGCTGCTGAACCTCACGCCCGAGCGGCGCAAGGAGCTCACGCAGATCGCGCGCGACCTCGAGCCGCTTCGCAAGGACAAGAAGTCCTGGGCCTCCGAGGTCGTCACGTTGTTCAAGGCCATCCCGGCACGCCTCGAAGGCGACGGCACCGAGAGCATCGAGGTGGCGTTCGAATAGGCGTCCGTCGGTCCTCGGTCCTCAGTTCTCAGCCTCGATTTCGCTCGGGAGACTCGAGACTTCAGACGAGAGGCCGATCGATCCCCGGCTGCGATCTCGGCGTGCGGCCAAGCAGGGTGTTACAGGTCTCTTTTGCTGGAGACTGGAGCCTGGAGACCGTTGTCAGTCCCGCTGTATTCGTCGCGCGAGCGCGGCGGTTCCGATCCCCGCCGCCGTCGCGACGAGTCCGACGAGGAGCTGGGCGATCGAGCGTTCGGGCGGTCTCGTTCCGACGAGCAAGGTCATCAGTGGAATGACGATCTCGTTCGTGACGGTGAGCGCAGCGAACCACCCTGCCACCACGAACCCGGCTCTTCTGCCTCGGATCGCCAGGGCCGCGTAGGCGATGCCGATGGGCGCGGCCGCACGGCCGAGCGCGCTCAGCCCGACGGCGAAGACGCCGAGGAAGAAGGCGCGGGAGACGGCATCGGCGGCGGCACCGATCACGGCCGCGAGCCCGGTGACACCCAGCCCGACACCGAAGAGCACGAGCGGTGGAAGCGACGCCCTCGTGAGGGCCATGGCGAGGAGGGCGACGAACAAGAAGATGCGCGCCAACGTCGTCAGGCCCGCCTCGAGCGCGAAGAGCCAGGGTGCGTGCGATACGGCGAGCTCCATCGCGGGTTGCCGGACCGACGCAGAGACGAGCGTCCATGCGGCCGTGTAGAGCGTCGCCGGAACGAGCAGCAGGGCGACGGCGCCGAGGGCAGCGTTCGGCGAGCTCGTCGCTCGGCTCGCGCCCGACCGCGCTCCGAGCACCGCGGGCGTTCGATAGGGATCGCGTGGTTGCGTCGGCTCCGCCGTCGAGGCGCCGGGACGCACGAGGCCGGCGCCGCCGGCGAGAAGCGTCGCGAGCAAGGTGGACACGCCGAGGACGGCGAACACGCCCGCTCGGCCGAAGACGTCGTGGACGCGCAACGTCACCGCCGAGGCCGCGCTGGCTGCCACGTTGGTGGCCGCGGTGACCGCGATCGTGAACGCGGCCACCGCCGCGCATCGTCCGGGGCTCGGTGCGTCCGTCGATCCCGCTTCGGTCCCCAGCACCTCTGCCGCGGCGACGAACGGACAAATCTGGAGCATGCCTGCGCCGAGGGCCCAGAACGCCCCTCCGTACGCCAGCGGCACGCCCGAGGCGAGCATCGCGTTCGCGATCGCGCAGACGAGAGCGCCGAGGGCCGCCGTCCACCGCGCGCCGATCGCGAGCACCAGCGCGGCGCCCAGGAAGAGGGCCGGAATGCCGGCCCACTTCTGGAGCGCGATCGCGGAGCCGATGTCCGCCACGCGGAGGCTCGTTCCGCCGCCGCGGGCGTCGAGGACGGAGAAGACGGTCAGGCCATGGTACGCGAACCTCTCGGCTCCCGAGGCGACGAGCAGCAGCGCCAGGATCGCGAGGCCTCGGGAGCTCATCCGGAAAGGATGGCACGAATACCTCCGCGCCGTCTCCCGATGGGGGCGGCCGAGACGATTGGACTCGGAGCTTCAAGCGTTACCATGGGGCGATGTTTCGCGCGCCGTCCGGACCGCCCGAGCCCGAGCTGCAGGCGGCTGCGCGCTCGGATCTTCCTTGGTGGCGGCGTCCGTGGTGGCGGGGCTCGTGGCGGCTTCGAGAGCGCTTCGACGGCAGCGGCTGGAGGAGGCCTTCGCGCGCCGTCCTCGTCGCGGGAGGTGTCGTGGTCGCGCTCGCGCTCGCCGGTGGTGCGTCGTTCGGCCCGATCGTCCGCGGGCGCATCGCGAAGGAGGCGGATCGGCGCAAGCTCGACGTCGAGGTCGGCAGCATCCGGCCGGGCTTCTTCTCCATACGGCTCGCGGACGTGCGCGTGCGGCCTCGGGGCGTCGGCGGCGTCGAGGCGCGGCTCGACGAGGTGCGCGTCGACTTCGCCGCTTCGCTTTCGGTGAACGAAGTCCATGCGAAGGGCGGCGGCATCTTCGTCGACGGCGAGCCCGAGGACGTGGCCGAGCGGCTCCGTACCTTCAGGCGCGCCGACGGCTCGTCTGCGGACGGAGCCGCCGGCGTGCGCACGCCCGTGTCGGCGGAGGAGCTATCGCTCTCCTGGAAGCTCCCTTCCGGCGGCGAGCTCTCGGGTACGGGGCTGCGCGTGGCGCGCGACGCGAGCGGGATCAAGCTCGGATGCGGAAGGTGCACGGCGCGCCGCGAGCGCGACGGTCGGCGGATCGCCCTCGAGGTCACGGGAGCCGAGGTGGAGCTCGGCCCCGACGGATCGCCGCGTCGCATCGCCGCGAGCACGCTCGGCGTGGACGTCGCGCGACCCGCACGCGAGCGGTCGAAGGCGGGGCCTGCTCCTTCCGCCGCCGCGTCCGCCGATCTCGTGCCTCCTCCGCTGCCGGTCGAGCGAAAGAAGGGCAGCAACGCTCCGCCAGCCGCGACGAGCCCGCCGGCGCCGGACGAGCCCGTGCTGCCGCTTCCGGACCTGCACGCGCTCCGCGCGAAGATCGCGACGGCGGTGAGCGCGTTCGCGCCGCGCGTGCCCGACGGCGGTCGCGTCGAGATCGGCGGCCTCTCCGTGAAGCTCGACGTCGGCGGCGAGCCCGTCGCTTTCGGGCCCGGGACGTTCACGCTCACCCGCCGCGGCGATCGCGTCCACCTGGCATTCGCCAGCGTTCAGGCCGAGGAAGAAGAAGGCACGAAGCCGGCCGGGACGCCACTGTCGATCGACGCAGACCTGCCCGTCGGCGCGGGCGAGATGACCGCGCGCCTCGCGGGCGGACCGGTGTCGCTCGCCGTGCTCGGCGTGCAGGAGGGGACGAAGGGCCTCACGGACGTCTCGCGCGGAATGGTCTCCGGCAAGGGGCAGCTCGTCCTGTCCGCGGCCGCCGATGCGCTCACGTTCGACGGCGAGGTCACGCTCCGATCGCTGTCGCTGAAGCAGCCGCGGATCGCGCCCGAGACGCTCCGAGGGATCGACTTCACGGTGTCCGCGCGCGGCGTCCTCGACGACGCCGGCAAGCTGCGGATCGACGACGCGCAGCTCGACATGGGGGCGCTCCACGTGAAGACCCACGGTGTCGTCGAGGAGACCAAGGATCACTTCGCCGTCTCGCTCGCGATCGACGTCGCGCCCGCTGCGTGTCAGGCGCTCCTCGACAGCGCTCCGCAGGGGCTGCTTCCGCTCGTGCGCCAGACGCGCATGGGCGGGACGTTCGGCGCGACGGTCAACCTCGCGTTCGACACGCGCACCATCGACAAGCTCCTGCTCGAGTACGAAATCCGCGATCAGTGCCGCATGCTCGAGGTGCCGCCCGAGCTCTCGCGCGACCGCTTCTCGGGCGCGTTCACGTACCGCACCTATCGACCCGACGGCACGATCACCGAGACGACCACCGGGCCCGGGACCGACTCGTGGACGAATCTCGAGGACATCAGCCCGTTCATGGTCGCCGCCGTGCTCACGACCGAGGACGGCGCGTTCTACAGGCACAAGGGCTTCAACCACTACGCCATCCGGTCGAGCGTACAGGCGAACCTGAAGGCGCGGCGATTCGTGCGGGGCGCGAGCACCATCACGATGCAGCTCGCGAAGAACCTCTTCCTCGCTCGAGACAAGGCGCTCTCGCGGAAGGTCGAGGAGGTGATCCTCACCGATTACCTCGAGCAGATCTTCCGCAAGGACGAGATGATGGAGCTCTATCTCAACGTCATCGAGTTCGGCCCGGACGTCTACGGGATCACCCAGGCGGCCGACTACTACTTCGGCCGGCGCCCCGAGGAGCTCAATCTCGTGGAGAGCTTCTTCCTCGCGTCGCTCCTCCCGTCGCCGCTTCGCTACGCCAAGCTGAGGGACAAGGGCGAGGTGCCCGAGAGCTGGATGCGCCACCTCCGGGCGCTCATGGAGATCGCCGCACGGAACGGGAGGATCACCCGCGCCGAGCTCGAGGAGGGCCTCACGCAGGAGATCGTCTTCCATCGCCCGGGCGAGCCGCGTCCCGAGCCGCGGAAGCCCTTCACGTCGACGCGACGCGATCCCTTCGACGACGACGCGGACTGGCGACCTCTCGACTGAAGGCTCGTCGCATGCCTCGTACGCATCCACTCCTCGCGCAGCTACGACGAACGATGCGGGCGCAGGGCGATCCGGAGAGGGCCGCCGGGCAGCAGGCCTACATGAAGTCCGCGATGCCGTACCACGGCCTGCGCAGCTCCGAGGTGCGCGCGATCTGTCGGAGCGTGTTCGCCGACTACCCGTTCGACGACGCCGCGCGGTGGCGCGAGGACGTCCTCGCGATCTGGCGAGGCGCGGCGTTCCGAGAGGAGCGCTACGCCGCGATCGAGCTCGCGCAGGCGCGGAAGGCGCGGCGGTTCCACGTGATGGACGCGCTGTCCACCTTCGAGGAGCTCGTCGTCGACGGCGCATGGTGGGACTACGTCGACACGATCGCGTCGCACGATCTCACGCTCATCCTGAAGAACGAAGGGGCGCCGATGCGTCGCGCGATGCTCGCGTGGAGCAAGTGCGACGACATCTGGAAGCGAAGGAGCGCCATCCTCTGTCAGCTCCATCTGCGCGAGGAGACGGACCTCGAGCTCTTGTACGCCTGCATCGAGCCCTCCATCGCGAGCAAGGAGTTCTTCCTCCGAAAGGCGATCGGATGGGCCCTCCGTCAGTACGCGTGGACGGATCCCGACGAGGTGCGCCGCTGGGTCCGTGCCAACGAGCATCGCCTGTCGAACCTCTCGAAGCGCGAGGCGCTCAAGAACATCGAGGAGGCGACCGCCCGGGCGCGCAGCGGTGCGGCGCGGCGACGAGGCGCTACTTCTTGCCCTGCGCGCGCAGCGCGGCGAAGAACTGCTTGAGGCGGAGGGCGCACTCCTCCTCGAGCACGCCTCGCGTCGTTTGGAAGCGATGGTTGAGGCGCGTGTCTTGGCCGATGTTGAAGAGCGTGGCGCACGCGCCCGCCTTCGGATCGTCACAACCCCAGACGACCCTCGCGACGCGCGCGTTGACGAGCGCGCCGGCGCACATCGCGCACGGCTCGAGCGTGACGAACAGCGTGCAGTCCTCGAGGCGCCACGACTTCCGGACGCGCGCAGCTTCGCGAATGGCGACGATCTCCGCGTGCGCCGTCGGGTCGGACAGCGTCTCGCGGAGGTTGTGACCCGCGGCGATGCGCTCGCCCTTGCCGTCGACGATCACGCACCCGACGGGCACCTCGCCGAGCTCGGCCGCGCGATCGGCCTCGGCGAGCGCTTCGCGCATCCACTCCTCGTCGGTGCGAGTGACGGGAGCGTCGCTCGGGCGATGGTTGGGGTCGCTCGAGCGCTCGCTCACGGCCGACCTCGGTGCTGTTGGCGCGCCCAGGAAGATTCGAACTTCCGACACCTGGTTCCGTAGACCAGTGCTCTATCCAGCTGAGCTATGGGCGCCTGCTCTCGTCTCCGAGAGAGGGCGGTCACCATACTTCTAGCCACGAGCGTGTCAACGCCCTCTCGACATTCCCGTGTTCATTCTCGTCGCGGAGCGGGCCTGACGCATGCGACACGAACCGGGGAAGGCGCTCGGAAAAGTCGTGCCAACTATGAAAATGATGCAGGGCTCAGGGCCGACGCTGACTGCGCTGACAGGACGCGATGGCTCGAGTCGTGGCTCACTGAATCGTAAGTGATTGAAATTGCAAACTTTGTTTGGTTGGCATGGGCAGTGCTCAAAGCCGGGGTGCTGTCCCGACGTAACTTCACTCGCTTAGGCTTGGCTTGAAGGGACGGCGCTCACCAGACAGACACGGCGCGAGGTGCTGGGCTGCTCGTCGCGCCGGGCGGGGTCGATTGCTCTCCCTGTCGACCCACGGCCGTGAGCTGGACCGTTCCCGAAAGGGGACGACCTTTCTTCCTTCGCGCCGTTGCTTGTCGAGCTTGCTTCCCTAGCTTGGGTTTCGGCCACTGTTCTCTCTCTGAAAGTTCGTTCTCTGGCTTTCGTGGCGCACCTCCTCCCGGGGTAGCGCCACGTCGCTTTTGTGGGCCACACTCGATCCATGACCCGTCGTCACCTCGCAGCGCCGCTCGTGCTCTCGATCCTGTTCGCGACCGGCGCGGCGCTCGCCGACGACGGGGCGCTCGCACCGCCAAGCGTGCCGGCGCGCGCGCCGATCGCAGGCCTTCCCTGGCTCGGTATCGGAATGGAGAGCGCGGGCGACCTCGGCGTCCGCGTCACGCAGGTCTTTCGCGGCTCGCCGGCGGAGCGTGGCGGCATCCGCGTCGGCGATCGCATCGTCGCTCTCGACGGCGCTCGCGTCACGTCCCCTGCTCAAGTCTCGCGCGGTGTGGCGATGCACAAGGTCGGAGAGACCGTGACCCTCGCGGTCGAGCGCGCGGGCAATGCGCTCACGGCCGCGATCGTCCTCGGTACCAGGCCGACCAGCGACGAGCTCGTCCGCATGCACCTCGTCGGCGCGCCTGCGCCCGCGTGGACCAACGTCACCGCGCTCTCGGGCGCGCCGACGTCGGTGGCGTCGCTCAAGGGCAAGGTCGCGCTCATCGATTTCTGGGCGTCGTGGTGCGGTCCGTGCCGCCTCGTCGCCCCGCGCCTCAATGCGCTCAAGGATCGCCTCGGCGCGCAAGGCTTCGCGGTGGTCGGGATCACGACCGACGACGCGGAGGTTGCCGCGGTCTACGCCGAGAAGCACCGCATGCGTTACCCGTCCGTCATCGACAAGGACGGCGAGACGAGCCGTGCGTACGGCATCAGCGGGCTTCCCACGATGGTCCTCGTCGACAAGCAGGGCATCGTGCGTGACGTGTTCGTCGGCTTCGACCCGATGGGAGAAGCGCGCCTCGAAGCGGCCATCAAGAAGCTCCTCGCCGAGCCCGGTCCGCCGCCCGCACCGCCGGCACCGTCGGTGCCACGGCCGGCGGGACGCTGAGCGGAGGCCTTCGGCTTCCAGACCTCAGTCCTCAGTCCTCGGCTTTCCGGGCTTCTTTGCTCCTCTTCGGGCGTCTGGAAGCGTTGCAGGGAGTGGCTGCTGGAGACTGGAGCTGGAGTCTGGAGACCTTGGTCCCCGCGTATGCGGGACGAGCACGAGCACGAGCACGAGCACGAAGGCGTGCTCGACTGGTGGCTTTCGCGGTGTCGAGCGAGCGCGAACCTCACGGCTACGCCGCAGGCCGCTCTCGCCGAGGACTGAGGACTGAGGACTCCTAAATCCCCTCGCTCGGCGCCGCCACGATCTGCACCTTCCCTTGCAGCCGCTTGCTGATGCCGACGTTGTTGTGCGCGTCGACGATGACCGCGCCGACGCCTTCGATCGACTCGACGAGCTGCATGCCCTTCTCCGGGCCGAGGATGAACACGGCGTCGTCGATCTCGTCGGCGAGGAGGGCCGTCGGGGCCCAGATCGTCACGCTCCTGCACTTCGTCGCCGGCTGGCCCGTGCGGGGATCGATGATGTGGTGGTACCGCTTGCCGTTCACCACGTAGGCGCGCTCGTAGTCGCCCGCGGTGCTGAAGGCGTGATCGCTCAGGCCGATCTTCGCGAACCACTTGCCCTCGGGGCCGCGCGGATCGCGGATGCCGGCTTGCCACTCGGTGCCGTCGGGCTTCTTGCCGCGCGCGAAGAGGTCACCGCCCGCCTGCACGAAGAACGAGGTGAGGCCGGCGCGCTCGAGGACCTTCACCGCCATGTCGACCGCGTATCCCTTCGCGATGCCGCCGAGCCCGATCTTCGTCTTCTCCTTCGTGAGCATGACGCTCTTGTTGCCCTCGTCGAGCTTGATGTTGCGCCAGCCGACGAAGGGCAGCCGCGCCTTGATCGCGGCTTCGGACGGCGGATGCGGATCGAGATCCTCGTCGAACTTCCAGAGGCCGTGCAGCGTCTGGAAGGTGATGTCGAAAGCGCCGTCGGAGATCTCGCTCGTGCGGACGGCCTCCTTGATGACGAAGAACGTCTCGTCGCTCACCTGCACGGCGGACTTTCCGGCCGCTGCGTTGATGCGCGAGACCTCGCTGTCCGGTCGCCACGTCGTCATCAAGGCCTCGATGCGCTTGATCTCGGCGAGCGCCGCATCGAATGCTTCTCGCGTCTTCGCCGCGTCGACCGTCGGCGTCGTGTAGGCGGCGAATGCGACGTGCGTGCCCATCGCGGCGCCGGAGCCGTGCACCCGCTCGGGGACGAACGGACGCGTGCTCGACGTCGGCGGCAGAGGCTCGGACGCGCTCTCGAGCACCGCCTTGGCGGGATCCTCGGGCGGCGGCGTGCTCGGCATCGGAGGTGGTGCCGCCGAGGGTTGATCGCGACACGCCGTCATCGCCGCGATCACCGCGAGCGACGAAGCTGCGCGCGAGATCGCCGAGCGCCGGCCGGGGCGGCACGCGCGCCGACGGAGCGGAGACGTGGCAGGGGCGGACATCCGCGTCTTCATAGCATTCCTTGCGCCGGTGCGGGCGCGCTGGTACCGGCAGCCCCCATGCTTCCCACCGAGCTCTCCAAGGCCATCGACGACACCGTCGAACGCGAGCGCGCCGCTCTCGCCAAGCTCTCACGGGACATCCACGCGAATCCCGAGCTGCGCTTCGAGGAGCACAAGGCGTCCGCGTGGATCGCCGAGCTCCTCCGTTCGCGCGGCTTCGAGGTCGAGCACGGCCTCGCGGGCATGCCGACGGCGCTCCGCGCGAAGAAGGGCGATGCGTCGGGGCCGAAGGTGGCGATCCTCGGCGAGTACGACGCCCTGCCGGAGATCGGGCACGCGTGCGGCCACAACCTGATCGCGGCGAGCGCCGTCGGTGCGTTCTTGGCCGCCGCCGCCGTCGTCGGTGACACGAAGGGCCAGGTCGTCTTCCTCGGAACGCCGGCGGAGGAGGGCGGAGGCGGGAAGATCAAGATGATCGAGGGCGGCGTCTTCGAGGGCATCGACGCCGCGATGATGTTCCACCCGTTCGATCGCGACATCCTCGCGCACCCTGCGCTCGCGAGCACGTGGATCGCGATGACGTTCCGGGGCTCGCCCGCCCACGCGGCGGCGGCGCCTCACGACGGGAAGAGCGCGCTCCAGGCGTGCATGGACACGTTCCGGCTGATCGACGGTCAGCGCGTCCGCTTCCGCGACGGCGTCCGCGTCCACGGCTTCATCACGAACGGCGGACAGGCCGTCAACATCATCCCCGAGCTCGCGTCGTGCGAGTTCAGCGTCCGCGCGCCCGACACGAAGGAGCTCGAGCGCGTGCGCGGGATCGTCGAGCGCTGCGCCAAGGCGGCCGCGCTCGCGAGCGAGGTCGAGGTCGAGCTCGTCGTGCGGCAGGGGTACCGCGACATGCGCAACAACATGACGATCGCGCGTCGCTTCGGCGAGCACCTCGCCGCCCTCGGCCGTCCGGCGCGCGAGACCGATGCGCGCGTCGGCGCCGGGAGCACGGACATGGGCGACGTGTCGCACGTCGTGCCGTCGATCCATCCGTACCTCGCGATCGTCGACGAGAACGTCGCGCTCTGCCATCAGCACGCGTTCGCCGACGCGGCCGCGAGCGATCGCGGGCTCGCGACGGCGCTCACCGCAGCGAAGGCGCTCGCGCGCACGGCGGTGGAGCTGCTCGTCGACGACGAGCTCCGCGCCTCCGCACGCGCGGAGTGGCGCGCCGCCGCGGCGGGCTGAGAGAAGGCCTCGACGTCGAATGGTCGCGCCCTCGTCGTCGCGCGGCCGCACGAAGGTGCGAACGCGAGCGACGAGGCGCTCGGCGGCAGCGGCGCGCGGGGGTACGTTTCCTTCGTGCTCCGAGATCGCACCCCCGTTGGGCTCTTCGTCGCGGCCGCGCTGGCCCTCGGTTGCTCGGGCGAGGCACCGCAGGATCGTGCGGCGATGGAGCGGCAGACGCCGTCCGGCGCCCGAGACGACGCGACCGGCGACGACGCGACCGGCGACGGCCAGGCGGCGGAGGCGCCGACTGAAGAGCGCGACGAGCCGCTCTTGTCCTGGAGCTTCGAGCCGGCGAGCGCGGACTGCAACGGTTGGCCGGTGCTCGGAGGGGAAGCGATCCGAGCCATCCCGGCGCGTTCGGGTGGGTACTCGTGCAAAGTCTGCTCGAACGGAACCGCGCCCGCGCTCGGCCTGTCGCGCGCGCTCGGGGCGGTCGAGCCCGGTCGCTGGGTGCTCTCCGCTTGGGTGCGCAAGCGCGCGAACACCGCGGCGCCGCCGGAGGCGACGGCGCGGATGGAGGCCACGACATCCGACGGCCTCGTCTCGGCGGTCGCCGAGCCCGTCACCGTGCGCGAGAAATGGGAGCGCCTCGAGGTCGTGCTCGAGCTGGAGGAACCTGCGTCGCGCCTCGAGGTCACGATCGGATCCCCCGAGGCCGAATCCGGCCGGTGCCTCTTCGTCGACGACGTGACCGTCACGAAGGTGGAGTGATCACCAGGACCGTCCGAGCCGTGGGTCGAGCCGCGTGACCTGCCGCCCTCGGCCGACGGCGACGCGCTCGATCAGATCGGCCATCTTCTCGCTCTCGCGGACCTTCGGCAGCCGCTCGTAGCTGCCGTTCCACAGCTCGAAGAGGACGTCGTGTCGATCGAGGATGACCCGATCGATCTGCGCCCAACGGTACTTCCTGACGCGCGGGAACCCCATCGAGAGGGTGCGGGTCTCGACGCCGTCGCTCGTGACGACGACGCCCTGCAGCCCGGAGCGGATGAACGTCGCGATCGCGGCGACGACGATGATGAACACGAGGGGCGTCCGGTTCTCCTCGACGATGAAGCGGTGCAGCGCCGTGTTGCTCGCTCCGGCGCCATGGGCGAGCACCGCGGCGGTCGCGAGGACTCCGGCGAACCCCACGAAGGCGAGCGAGGGGAGACGCTGCCAGATCGGCGGTCCGAAGACGAACCGGTCGTTCGCGGTCGGGCTGTAGGCCATCTCGAAGCGCGCCACGGTCCCGTTGACCTCCGTGATGGAGGAACGGTCACCGTCGTCGCTCTCGACGAGATCAGGGAGCTTCGTTTCGTGACGGGCGTGCCGTTGCGTCAAGAGCATCACCTTCCATCGACACGCAGCGAAGGAGGAGCTTGGGAGCTTCTTGCTGCCGTCGTTTCGTCCCGCTGCCGCCCGTCAACGGGACCCAGTCCTACCTCGTTCTTCCCTAGTGTACTCGCTCCGTCGTCACGCGCACGGAACGTCTTCACGAGCGTTCTTCGTCGTCGCCCGCCTCGCTCGCCTTGCGATTCTTCTTGTACGCGCGGAGGGCGGCCACCTCGCTCCGCGACGGATTGATGACGAAGAGGCCATGATCCGCGTCGAGGAGCGCGACGTCGCCGTCGGAGGCCCACTTGAAGAGGCCCTCCACGCCCACGATCGCGGGCACGTCGAGCAACCGGAGGAGGGCGCGCGTCCGTGGGCCGGTCGCGCGATCCGTGAGCGCCACGCCGACCGGGTGAGCGCGCGCGGAGACGAGGAGATCGAAGACGCTGATCCCGTCGCCGACGAGGATGCCCTTGAGCGGGAGCTCGGCGCGCTTGTCCGCTCTGGCGAGCATCACGAGCGCGTCGCAGAGATCCTCGATGTCGCGGGCGCGCTCCTCGAGGAACGCGTCGCGCGTGATCGACGCCGCGGTGCGGGTGACCTCGCGCGCCACGCGGTTGAGCGCGGCGCCGATCCCTCCGCCTTCCTCCACGAGCTCGGCGGCACGCCCGCGGAACCGAGCGTCGCCGAGGATGTCGAGGTACGTCGCGAGGAAGCCGGCCTCGTCGCCGAGACGCATCGCTCGCGCCCGCTCGGCGAGGCCGCGGACGGCCTTGTCGGCGACGTCGAACGCGCCACGGAGCAGCTTCTGCTCTTCGCGGACGTCTCGGAGCGGCGGCGGCTCCATCGAGCGGCCGCTCGACGGCCGGCGGATCGCGGCGATCGCGCCCATCGCACGCCCGGGGATGAACGGTCGTCCGGTCAACGTGACCTTGCGCGTCCCTCCGCCCGCCTTGCGGAGCATCGCCCCGTGCTTCTCGCGCTGCGCGTCGATGAGCTCTGCGTGGCGGATGCCTGCGGCGATGACGCCTCCGAGCGTCGCGAGCAGCTCGATGTCACGGTCCTCGAAGCGCGGACCGCCTTCTCTGCGCTGGACGACGAGCGCGCCGAGCGGGCCGGACTTCCCGCGGATCGGGACCGCGAGGAAGATCGGGAAGCGCTCCTCTCCGAGATCGTCGAAGTGCTTGTACGCGGTGTGCGTGGTCGCGTCCTCGCTCGTCACCGGGCGGAGGTACTCGACGGCCTCACCGGTCATGCCTTCGCCGATCGCGAGGCGCACCTTGCCGAGCGCGTCCGCCGTGAAGCCGACGTTCCCGCGCATGACGAGCTCGTGACCGTCGCCCTCCACGAGGTAGAGCGAGCAGACGTCCGCGTCGAAGATCGTCGCGATCCGACGGGGAGCCTCGTCGAGCAGCGATACGAGCGGCATCGGACGCGCGGCGAACGCGAGGAAGTCCAGCACGGCGTCGAGCCGCTTGTTGCCGCGTTCGTGCACGACGGTCCGGCGCTCACGGCCGGGCTCGGGCCGGGCGGAGGCGGGCGCCGACGACCCGGCGGCCTCGGCGAACGGGACGTTGCGCTTCGAGCCTGCCATGGTCGTCGTTCGATCCTCGCCGAACGTGTCCGCGTTGTCGAGCGACGGCGAGCGACACCATGGCCGTCCCACCGACGAGCTGCATCGACGAGAAGAGTTTGCCTCGCGTCGTGCGACGGCCGATCGGCCGGGAGTCCGTGGTATAGAGCGCGACATGGCGGAGCTCGATTTCCCTTCCGAGGAGTGGGTCGCGGCGTACAAGGACGCGATCAACGCCAACCCCGAGTACGCGAAGGCCGGCAAGGACTGGACGCACGGTGTCGTCGCCATGGTCGTCACCGCGGATCCCGCGCTCGGCATCGCCGAGGACCTGGCGATGTGGCTCGACGTGCACGAGGGCCGCTGTCGCGAGTGCAAGCTGATGCCCGCCAAGGAGGCGGCGGAGAAAGCCGCCTTCGTCGTGGTCGCGAGCTACGCGCAGTGGAAGCAGGTGATCCGGAAGGAGATCGACCCGACCAAGGCGCTCATGCAAGGGAAACTGAAGCTGACCAAGGGCCACATGCCCACCATGGTCAAGTACGTGAACGCGTCGAAGCAGCTCGTCGAGTCGACCTCGCGCGTGCCCACCAAGTTCCGCGGCGAATAGCCCGGGCGGGCGCGCCGCACCTGTTCGGCGTCGGCCGGCAGGCCGCAGGATCTTCGCATGACGAGCGCGAGGCTCGTGTGCGCAAGACGTCGCCGACGACGTGATTGGCTCTCCTGAGCTCGACGGCTCTTGACCCTTCTTCGGGTGCACTCGATAGTACCGCCCATGGCAGCCTCCACCCCGCTCGTATTGGTCGCCGACGATGAGCCCTCCATGTTGGAGCTCGTCGCGCGTCACCTCCGGACGATGAGCGATCCGAAGCTCGAGGTGATCCAGGCGTCCGACGGCGAGGAGGCCTGGCGGCTCGCGCGCGAGCACCTCCCGGACCTCGTCGTGCTCGACGTGATGATGCCGGGCATGAGCGGCTGGGAGGTCTGTCGCAAGATCCGCGAGGACATCGCGCTCGCCCACACGGGCGTCGTGATGCTGACCGGGATCGGCGAGAACCTGAACCAGATGACGAGCCCGCTCTACGGGGCGGACGCGTACATCGACAAGCCGTTCGAGTTCGACGAGTTCGACGACAAGGTCCGCGACACGCTGAAGGCGCGCGAGGCGCAGCGGCTCGCCGTGGTCCGCCCGTCGATCAACGGCACGGCAGGCGCCGCGAAGCCGGCCGTCGGCACGACGGCGGAGTCGAAGGAGGGCGAAGAGCCGCCCGCGAAGAAAGCCGCTGCGAAGAAGGCGAAGGCCGGCGCGAAGAAGGCCGGCGCCAAGTCGAAGGCGAAGGCCGCGTCCAAGTCCAAGAAGGCGGCGGCGAAGAAGGCCCCCGCGAAGAAGAAGACCGGCGCGAAGAAGGCGCCTGCGAAGAAGAAGACCGGCGCGAAGAAGGCGACCGCGAGGAAGGCGCCTGCGAAGAAGAAGACCGGCGCGAAGAAGGCGACCGCGAGGAAGGCGCCTGCGAAGAAGAAGGCCGGCGCGAAGAAGAAGACCCGCCGCTGATCGTCTCGGGGCTCGAGACGAGCGACGCGCGACGGACCGAGCGCGCGTACGATCGCGGTGTGAATTGACACGCGCGTACGGTTGAGGTCGCATGCTCGACATGCGCGTCGTCGCCTCGTTGCTCGTCGCTCTCGCGGCGTGCGCTTGCGGGTGCAAGCGTTCGGAGGCGGCGACGACCGAGAGCCGCGAGCTGTTCGCCGCCGCGTGCGCGCGATGCCACGGCGTGGACGGCTCGGGCGGGCTGCCGTTGTTCGAAGGGGGGCCCGCCCCGCGGGACTTCCGCGATCGTGATTTCCAGCGCTCGCGGACGGACGAACAGCTCAAACAGATCATCCGGAACGGCAAGGGATCGGGGATGCCGCCATTCGGGACGACGTTCGACGACGCGCAGATCGACGCGCTCGTTCGTCAGATCCGCAGCTTCGATCCAGCCAGGAAGGGGGAGGGCGAGTAGGCATGGACAAGCTGAAGAAGATCGTGAAGCGCGTGCTCTTGGGGCTCGGCGCGCTGATCGTCCTCGGCATCGTCGGGATCGTCGTGAGGTTCTACGTGCTCGCGCCGAAGTCGCGCCCGGCGCCCGTGATGACGGCACCCACGAACGCCGAGGCGATCGAGCGCGGGCGTTACCTCGTGCACCACGTCGCGGCGTGCGTCGGCTGCCACTCCGAGGTGCAGGAGGATCGGCCCGGCGAGCCCGTCGTCGAGGGCAGGCTCGGGTCGGGGCGCGACTTCGGAGAGATCCCGAACTACCCGGTGCACATCCGCGCGGCGAACATCACGCCCGACCGAGAGACGGGCCTGGGCGGATGGACGGACGGCGAGATCGCGCGTGCGATCCGCGAAGGCGTGAGCAAGGACGGGCGCGCCTTGTTCCCGCAGATGCCGTACACGACGTACCGCGAGACGCTGAGCGACGGCGAGGTCCTCGACATCATCGCGTACCTGAAGACGCTGAAGCCCATCAAGAACGATCCGGGCAAGCCGAGCGTGAGCTTCCCGATCTCGATGTTCATCCGCGCGGTGCCGCAGCCGCTCGACAAGCCGCCGCCGCCCGCGCCTTCTCCCTCGGACAAGATGGCGCGTGGCAAGTGGCTCTTGAAGACGGCCTCCTGCCACGACTGCCACGACTCCGTGAACGAGAGGATGGAGAAGATCCCGGGCAAGGAGCTCGCGGGAGGGATGAAGTTCCCGCTCCCGAACGACAGGGGCTACGCCATCGCCTCGAACATCACGAGCGACAAGGCGACGGGCATCGGCGCGTACTCGGACGACGACCTCCGTCGCGTGTTCGAGGAAGGGAAGGGCAAGGACGGCCGCGACCTCTACGTGATGCCGTGGCAGCACTACAAGGGCATGACGAAGGAGGACAAGGAGGCGCTGATCGCAGCGCTCCGCGAGGCTCCTGCGGTGTCGAACGCCGTCCCGCCGTCGGCCGTCAAGCGGTAGCTCCACGACGATCCCGCCGCGGAGCACGTGCGCAAGAGCTCGTGCGCACGCCGTGGACGGCGGATCGCTGCGTACGGACGAAGCGGCGTCGCAACCCACCGAGGATTTCCTTCTCGACCCGAGATATTTCGTGTACGAAAGAACGGTGAGCGCTCGTCTCGCCGACGATCCGGCGTGCGAGCCGACGGTCGGAGGAGCTCACCATGCCCAGCCCGTTCCGTGAGGAGCACGATCAGTTCCGCAACACCGTTCGTCAGTTCGCGCAGAAGGAGCTCGCACCCTTCGCGGACGAATGGGAAAAGGCGGAGATCTTCCCCAACGACGTCTTCAAGCGCGCCGGGGAGCTCGGCCTGTTCGCGGCGCACTATCCGGAGGAGCACGGAGGCGCGGGCGGCGACTACTGGTTCAGCGTCGCGAAGGCGGAAGAGCTCCCGAAGTGCCTCTCCGCCGGCGTCTCGATGGGCCTGCTCGTCCAGGGCGACATGGCGACGCCCGTGATCAGCGATCTCGGGACGAAGGAGCAGATCGAGGAGTTCCTGAAGCCCGCGCTCCGCGGCGAGAAGATCGCGGCGCTCGGCGTGACCGAGCCGAACGCGGGCAGCGACGTCGCCGCGATCCAGACGGTCGCGAAGAAAGACGGCGACGACTACGTCATCAACGGCGCGAAGACGTACATCACGAACGGCTGCCGCGCCGACTTCGTGACCCTGCTTGCGAAGACGAACCCCGACGCGGGCGCGCACGGTTGCAGCTTCTTCCTCGTCCCGACGAACACGAAGGGCTTCACCGTCGCGAAGAAGCTGAAGAAGGTCGGCAACCACGCGAGCGACACCGCCGAGCTCGTGTTCGAGGACATGCGCATCCCGAAGCGCTACCTGCTCGGCGAAGAGAATCAGGGCTTCATGTACCTGATGCAGAACTTCCAGACCGAGCGTCTCATCGCATGCATCAGCGCGTGCGCCGGCTACGAGCTCGCGATGGAGGACGCGATCGCGTACGGCCGTGAGCGCAAGGCGTTCGGCAAGCCGATCATCAAGCGCGAGTACTGGCAGCACAAGTTCGTCGACCTGTACTCGAAGCTCGAGGCCGGCAAGGCGCTCAGCTACAAGGCCTGCGACGCCTACAACGAGGAGCGGTACGTGAAGAAGGGCCCGATCAGCTTCGACACCGTGAAGCTGATCAGCATGGCCAAGATCTTCGTCGGCGAGATCGGCGCCGAGATCATGGACCAGTGCCTCCAGTTCCACGGCGGCGCCGGCTACATCGAGGAGTACCGCATCGGCCGCGCGTGGCGCGACCAGCGCCTGATCCGCATCGGCGGCGGGACCACCGAGACGATGCGGTATTACGTGGCGAAGTTGATGGGACTGTAATCAGGCTCCGGGCTCCAGGCTCCAGGCTCCAGGGATTCGGCGTGGAGGCTGTGTGTACGCCCCGCGGCTTCCTGCGGGTGCGGAGCCGGGTCGGGCCCGTCGTGAATGAAACCGACGCCTCCGATGCATTCGCAGGCAAGCGGTCCACCCACGGAGCGCGCGCCCTGGAGCCTGGAGCCCGCAGCCGGGAGCCTCGAGCTGACTCCTCCTACTGCCCCGACGACGAGCCGCCGAAGCCGCCGTTGTCCGCAATGATCCGCTGAATCTCGTCGTACGCGAGGTCCACGCGCGCGAGGACCTGCCTGCTGCCGCCGGCGCCCGAGTTGACGGCGACGATCGTGCGGTTCGCTCCCGATCCCACGTAGACCGGCCCGCCGGAGTCACCGGACTGGATCACCACCTCGGAGCCGTAGGCGAGCGGGAAGCCGGGCGCATCCGACAGCTTCACGGGCTTGCCGTAGAAGAGCTGGGAGTACGACGCCTGGCCGTTGTTGATGCGCCCGACGTTGACCGCGGTCGTCCCGGTCGCGACCTTGCTGCTCGCCAGGGACGGGTACGAAGGCAGCGTGATGGGCGTGTCGAGCACGAGGACGGCGACGTCGAGCGTGTTGGGGTTCACGTAGCTGCCCGTCGAGACGTATGGCGTCCACTTCTTCGTGGCGGTCGCCGACTTGTTCACGTAGGGCGCGACGACCGTGAACTGAGAGCCGCTGACGCAGTGACCTGCCGTCAGCGCGACGCGAGGCGCGATGATGGCGCCCGAGCAGATGAATCCACGTCCGTTGATGAGGGCGGCCTCGGTGTACTCGGACGCGGGCTTGCCGTTGATGATCGATTGGCCGACTGCCTCGCTCTCGAGCGTCTCCTCGGAAGAAGGGTCGTCGTCGTAGTCAGCGCAACCCGAGAGCAGCGCCGCTGCCGCCGCGACCATGAGGACGTACGCCTTCTTCTCGATACCGACCATGGCTCTCCTCCCTCTCCTCCTCGTCGCCCCGAAGAGCGCCCGGCGAATGGACGCACGACGCACGTCGGCTCGCAGCGCGGCCGTCGCGTTCGACGTGTCTCACCGGGTCCACGCGCTCGTTCGAGCGCGCCGCTTCACCAGACGCGTGCAGTGTTGCTCACGAAGGGCAATCGCGGGATGAGAAGAAAAAGCCTAAGTGCGAGATCGGTGGGACGGGCTGCGCACGTGTGCCATCGCGTAATCAATCGCGACGGCGTGGACGGAATTCGTTCAGCGTCCGCGTATGCGCATGCCGGTGAGACGCGTTCGATCGGGGCACCTGATGCAAGTCGGCAGCGACGCCGGGAGGTCGCTCCGGCTCGACTGCGGCTCTCGGAGCGCGCCACACCTCTCGAACGCGTCTCGATTCGAGACTCTCCGCCACGCACGGGCCGCGTGACGGCGACCACCCTGCCGGGTGGGCCCTTCGGTGGTCGCCGTGAGATCTCCCGTCAGGAGGCGCGCAGCTTCTCTTCCTGGCTCATGTGGAAGAACCGCCGCAGCTCCGCTCGCAGCTCCGCATAGCGAGCGCGCGCCACGTAGTCCTTCTCGAGCCGACCGGTGAAGCGCCAGGCACGCTCGTTCGCGACGCGGTAGCGCTCGCCCTCGACCGTCTCCGGCCCGTGCGCGAACCGGACCGCCTCGTAGAGTCGCTCGCGCAGCCGGCGGCTCGATCGTTGATCGAACCTCTCGAGCGACGCCGCGAGCACGACGTACTTGTCGACCTCCGCTTGCAGCTCGAGCTCGAGCTGCGTCGTCGCGCGAGCACGCGACGCCCGATCGGACAGGTACACGAAGTGGCTGACGCCTTCGATGATCTGACAGATGGGATCGAGGTTCGAGGCGTCGTCTGCGCTGTCGAGGCGAGGGAGGCGCAGCCGCAGCTCGAGCCCGTCCTCCGTCTCGCGCACGAGGAGCGCCTCCCGCTCGTTCTCGCCGGCGTGGGTGATGAACGCGTCGACGTCGGCTGCGCGATCGAGGCGATAGAGGTTCTCGAGCCCGCGCTGGATCCGGCTGGCGAGCGCGATCTCGCGCACGAGATGGACGCCGTTGCCTTCGAGCGCGCTCGTCGAGCGCGGCCGCCGCGAGTCGAAGGGCGGCCGGTCGACGCTCGCGCTCGTTGCGGCTCGGGTCGAACCGAGTCGAGCTTCGCGATCGCTCACGACAGGACCCGGTTTCCCCCTCGAGGCGTCACGAAGCCGTGGGACGAGAGCGCTCCGGCGAGCGCCTCGCTGCCCGTCTTGAGCCAGCGCTCGTACAGCTTGATGAGCCCGCGCGAGGTCGCGACGCCGCGGGCGATCGTCGCGTTCGCCACCTCGCTGATCACCTCGACGAAGCTCGCGAACTTGCGCGAGAGCTCGCCGAAGATGTCGACGGTCGCGGCGTCGTCGTCGAGCGAGCGCGAGCTCCCGGCTCGGATGAGCGATCCGGCGTTGTCGTAGGCCGTCTGACCGATGCCGATGAGGTACTTCGTGTCGACGCCGCGTGCCTCGAAGTGATCGGCGAAGAAGCCCGAGGTGTAGAGGACTCCATCGCCGAGTGTCCGCAGGCGCTCGAAGCGTTCCCCCAGCTCCGGCGTATGGAGCGCCTCGTCGAGCAGCAGAGTGAGGGGACGCTCGAGCGTCCTCTCGATGGGGCTTCCGGGCTTCGCGAGATCGGCCAGCAGCGCGACGACGTACGAGCGCGCGCCTTCCGATGCGGTGACACGCCGCGACCTCATCGCTTCGTCGACGGCCTCCTCGAAGAAATCCGTCACCGACGCTGTTGCCACGATCGACATCTGTTGCTCCTCCACGACTTCGGGGGCGAGGCCCACCAGCGAGTGGCGAGCTCCGTGGAGAAGGCTCCAGGACAGAGCTCCCCTCGCATACTTTCGTTCTATCGGAGCGTCTGGCTCGAGGCAATTTCGCGAGGAGCTACGCGGGCTTAGTGGTCCTCGACCACGCAGCACTCTGCCTTCGAGAGTGCCAATGCGGGAACGGGACGAGCGTAGACGCGTCGCGTCGTCGTCAAGTGCGCGACGTCAAAGGATATTTTGTCGCACGGGCGAACCGTCGAGCCGTGTGGGTCTGCCACTTGACGGGTCGTATGCCGCGATTAGATTGCCGCGCGCTCGTTAGCACTCGCCTCGGGTGAGTGCTAACAATCGGCCGCTCGAAAGGGTGGGCAGCCGGGAAAACCTCAGTTCGAAGGGCCCGCCAGAGATGGGCCCCTCCCCCAACTCCACGGAGCTCTCACCATGAACATCCGTCCCCTGCAGGACCGCGTGATCCTCAAGCGCGTCAAGGAAGAGGAGAAGACCAAGGGCGGGATCATCATCCCCGACACGGCGAAGGAGAAGCCCATCGAGGGTGAGGTCGTCGCGGTGGGCAACGGCAAGATGCTCGAGGACGGCACGATCAAGAAGCTCGACGTCAAGGTCGGCGACCGCGTCCTCTTCGGCAAGTACAGCGGCACCGAGGTCAAGCTCGACGGCGAGGAGCGCCTCATCGTTCGCGAGGACGACATCCTCGCGGTGATCGAGCGCTGAGCGCACGCTCCACGCGCGGGCCTCGGGCCGCGAGCCTCGGGCCTTCGTGGCGAGACGCACGAGTCATCGAAGAAACGAGTTTTTCGGCGCGACACGCGCCTTTGAGGTCTGAGGCGAAGGCCTGAGGCCTCGTGGAAAGGATTATTCCAATGGCAGCCAAGGAAATCGTCTACACCGAGAGCGCTCGCAACCTGATCCTCTCCGGCGTCAACGCGCTCGCGGACGCCGTGAAGGTCACGCTCGGGCCGAAGGGCCGCAACGTCGTCATCGAGAAGAGCTTCGGCTCGCCGACGGTGACCAAGGACGGCGTCACGGTCGCGAAGGAGATCGAGCTCGAGAACCGCTTCGAGAACATGGGCGCCCAGATGGTCCGTGAGGTCGCCTCGAAGACGAGCGACGTCGCGGGCGACGGCACGACGACGGCGACCGTTCTCGCGCAGGCGATCTACCGCGAGGGCTCGAAGCTCGTCGCGGCGGGTCACAACCCGATGGAGATCAAGCGCGGCATCGACAAGGCGGTCGAGACGCTGACCGACGCGCTCAAGAAGATGGCCAAGCAGACCAAGGATCCGAAGGAGATCGCTCAGGTCGGCACCATCAGCGCGAACGGCGACCGCGAGATCGGCGAGAAGCTCGCGCAGGCGATGGAGAAGGTCGGCAAGGAGGGCGTCATCACCGTCGAGGAGAGCAAGACGGCGGAGACGACGCTCGAGGTCGTCGAGGGTATGCAGTTCGACCGCGGCTACCTCTCGCCGTACTTCGTCACGGATCCGGAGCGCATGGAGGCGGTCCTCGACGATCCGTACATCCTCATCTCCGAGAAGAAGATCACGAACATGAAGGATCTTCTTCCGGTCCTCGAGGCGATCGCCCGCAGCCAGAAGCCGCTCCTCATCATCGCCGAGGACATCGAGGGCGAGGCGCTCGCGACGCTGGTCGTCAACAAGCTCCGCGGCACGCTCCACTGCGCGGCCTGCAAGGCGCCGGGCTTCGGTGACCGCCGCAAGGAGATGCTCAAGGACATCGCGATCCTCACGGGCGGCCAGGTCATCGCCGAGGAGCTCGGCCTCAAGCTCGAGAACGTCACCATCAGCGATCTCGGCCGCGCCAAGCGCGTCACCCTCGACAAGGACAACACGACGATCGTCGACGGTGCGGGTGACAAGGAGAAGATCAAGGGCCGCATCTCCGAGATCCGCGCCCAGATCGAGACGACGACGAGCGACTACGACCGCGAGAAGCTCCAGGAGCGCCTCGCGAAGCTCGTGGGCGGCGTCGCCGTGATCAAGGTCGGCGCTGCGACCGAGACGGAGATGAAGGAGAAGAAGGCCCGCGTCGAGGACGCCCTCCACGCCACGCGTGCGGCGGTCGAGGAGGGTATCGTCCCCGGCGGCGGCGTCGCCCTCATCCGCGCTCAGGCCGCTCTCGACAACCTCAAGCTCGACGTCGACGAGCAGCGGTTCGGCGTCCAGATCATCCGCCGCGCGATCGAGGAGCCGCTCCGCCAGATCGTGTCGAACGCCGGCCTCGAGGGCTCGATCGTCGTCAACAAGGTCAAGGAGGGCAAGGACGACTTCGGCTACAACGCCGCGACGGACCAGTACGGCAACCTCCTCGCCATGGGCGTCATCGACCCGGTGAAGGTGGTCCGCACGGCCCTCCAGAACGCGGCCTCGGTCGCCAGCCTCATGCTCACGACCGAGTGCCTCGTCGCGGAGCGCCCGAAGGAGGAGAAGTCCTCCGCGGGCAGCCACCACGGCCACGGCCACGACTTCTGAAAAGCCGGCTCACGCACCGTGAGCCTGGCGTGAGCTTCCTTCCTTCGTAGTGAACATCACGGCCTCCTGCGTCCGCGCGGGGGGCCGTGGTGCTTTGTGGAGCTCGTCGGGAACGGTTTCCAGATGCGTCCTTCCCGGATAGTCTCCGCCGAATGGCGCGCCCTCGTGCGGTCCGAAACGGTCTCGTCGCCGGTTGCCTCGCTTCACTCACCCTCGTCGGGCTCTGGGCGTGCGAAGACGAGCCGTACCAAGCTCCCGGGTTCGAATTCGGTCTCTGCTCGTCCGACAGCGACTGCGACGGCGGCGTCTGTCGATTCCAGTACTGCGTCCCTCCGGACGCGGCCGGCCCGGATGCACCGTCGCCGAACGAGGCAGGCGCGGACGCGCCGTCGCCGGACGACGCCGGTTCGGACGCGCCGTCGTCGAACGACGACGCCGGCTCCGACGCAGAGTCGCCGACCGACGCCGGCTCCGATGCAGAGTCGCCGACCGACGCTGGCTGCGATGCCGACCTCGAGTACGATCCGCTGAACTGCGGGCAGTGCAACTTTGCCTGTGTGGCTCCTGCGGTCTGCTCGCAGGGAGTTTGCCGCGATCCTGCGTTCCCGAGTGATGGTGGGCTCGGACCGTGGGAGCCGGCACCCGACGCCGGGACGATCACGATTCCGTCCGGCATCTACAACTACACGACGATTCACATCCCCAGGAACGTCACCGTCCGCGTGAGCGGCAGTGGCGTGCTCGACCTCCGAGCTCGAGGCGACGTGCTCATCGAAGGCAGGATCGATCTCTCCGGTGGACCGGGAGGCTACGGCACGGGAGGTGGTCCGGGCGGTGGCGCGAACGGTGGTGGCGGCGAGACCGGAACGGGCGTCGGAGGCATCACCGCTCCGCTCGGCGCGTGCGCGGGCGGCGGTGCAGGTGGCTTGGGACCTGCGGGAGGGACGGGCACCGACGGCTGCGGTCAAGGCGGCGCGTACGGCGGCGGCTCTGGCGGGAGCTCCGAAGTCAAGGATGGCGGCGCCGGCGGCGGTGGTGGCGGCCCGGCAGGTGGCGGCGGGGGAACCGGGGCGGACGACAAGACGGGCGGTGCCGGCGGGGGAGAGACGCCGGCGGCTGCAGGCGTCGGCGGCTCCGACGAGAACCGCGCGGGTGGTGGTGGCGCGGCCTTCCTCGGTCCGCCTTATGCCGGCGAGACTGCATCGCACCCGACGTGTGGTCCGGGCGGCGGTGGATCCATCGGCCCCGCGGCGGCGGCCGACCTCGCCGTCACGACGACCTTCTATCCGGGCTCCGGTGGTGGAGGTGGAGCCGGAGGTTGCATCAGCAGCAGTGGCTCCGGCGGCGGTGGCGGCGGTGGCGGCGGTGGCGGTGCGCTCCGAATCGCTTCGCACACGCGCATTCAAATCACGCAGACCGCCTCCGTGCTGGCCAACGGAGGGAACGGCGGCGGAGGTCGCCAGCTCGTCGCTGCGAGCTCCGGCGGAGGTGGTGGTTCGGGCGGGGTGATCTACCTCGCCGCTCCGGTCGTCGACGTTGCTGGCGTCGTCCGAGCCGAAGGCGGCCGCGGCGGTCCTCTCGGTGGGCCGGTCTACCAGATGCTCGGCGCCGACGGCGGAGCCGGTGGCCTCGGGCGCATTCGCATCTCCGTCTTGCCGCCGCACTGCGTGCTCTCGGGCACGTTCGTCCCCGAGCTCGCCGCGGGATGCGCTCCGACACCTCAACCGGGCGTTGTGGGCAAGACGTTCATCGGGATCTACCCGGACTGAGCTCGATCCGATCCACTACTGGCAGAGAACGCGCCCCTTCGTCGCGAGGCAAGCGTTCCGGCACGCCTCGCCGACCTGATAGACGCCGTTCACGCAGCGAAGGAGCTGACGGTTGTCGGTCGAGCACGCGATCTCCTTCGGGCCGTCGCACGGATCGCCGACCATCGCGATCGAGCTGTCGCAGTCGACCGCCTCACCGACCACGCATCCGCGGGCGCCGCGGCACGTCGACGCGATCACCGTGCGGCCACGCGGCATTGGGTGAGCGCTCGACCATCGGGCGTGCACCCGTAGCCGCCTTCGGCCGCGCACGGCATGCCGGCGCCGGCGCCGCCGATCGGTTGCGGCACACCGGGGTCGCACTGGATGGCGTTGCCGACGATCGAGCAGCCGCGCGGGCCGGGGCACGGTTGGAGCACCACCCACGCGCCTCGCTGGCACTGCACGACGGAGGCGCGGTCGACGCCGCACGTCGGCGGGCCGTCGAAGCATCCGTTCGGTCCGGGCGGCGGCCCGTAGGCGTAGACGGGAGCGGGCGGGCGAGG
>Ga0207864_1000972_pt1 | contig 34557 bp, 31 predicted proteins | sample HigsolmetaAR202D_FD_184834 | JGI IMG/M metagenome (GOLD analysis project Ga0207864, IMG submission 184834) | Ionic liquid and high solid enriched microbial communities from the Joint BioEnergy Institute, USA - AR20-2-D (SPAdes) (version 2) ...
CCTCGCTCGACTTGCATGTGTTAGGCACGCCGCCAGCGTTCGTCCTGAGCCAGGATCAAACTCTCCAACAAAAGAGTCGATCAAGCCCAACCCAAACGCGTCCAATATGACGCCGTTCGGAATCTACCTTTGCTTCCCCCTCGCGTCGCCAGCTCACGACCCGGCTCGGCTCACGCCTCGCCTCCCGCTCACCGGCCGACGCTCGCCCATGGGAAGGTATGCCCACGGGCAGGGCCCACACGGACGCCCTCGACCTCGATTGTCAAAAAACGGCGCCGACCTCGAACTGCTGGTCGGCAGACTGTTAAGATAACCTGGCCCGGCTCCGTAGTCAACCCCCCTCCGGGCCGGGTCGACTCCCCTTTACGTTCGGGTCAGTGCCTGCGGTCGGACGACTCCCGGCCCGCCCCCGATGCGGAGTGCATCACTCCCAGTCACTCCGCCGCGGCCGGCGCGCTAGATCCTCGTCATCGTAGTCGAGGTCCTCGTCCCACTCGTCCTCCCAGTCCTCATCCTCCCACTCCTCATCCTCATCCCAGTCGTCCTCATCCTCATCCCACTCGTCCTCATCCTCCTCCCAATCATCCTCGTCCCAATCGTCCTCGCCCCCAAAGCCGAACGCGAGGAGGCTCGGCTCCTCCTCCCAACTCGCGCGCCAGCGCCGAGCCAGCACGTCCACCATTGCAGCCCCTCCTTAAACGAGGCGGTTTGGAATGAGTCCAGGCGCAACCCGAAGGTATGCACAAGGTACCGCAAAAAAGAACGCGGCCCCAAGGTAAACGCCGAACGAAAACTGTCAAGGGTTCTGTGCGCCGGTCGGATGCCGATCGAGGCCGCACCCCACGGAGACCCACCCGTTCGCGCGGATCGCGTCCCGGCGTCAACCCGCGATCCGCGCCGCCTTCTTCCTTTCGTGCGCCTTGAGGTGCCGCTTCCGGAGCCGGATCGCGGAGGGCGTCACCTCCACGAGCTCGTCGTCCGCAATGAACTCGAGCGCCGCTTCCAGCGTCAGGATCCGGGGCGGCTCCAGGATAATGTTCTCATCCGCGCCGGCCGCCCGGATGTTCGTGAGCTTCTTCCCCTTGCAGACGTTGACCTCCATGTCCCCCGTCCGGGAGTTCTCGCCCACGATCATCCCCTCGTAGACCTCGACGCCGGGGCCGATGAAGAGCGTCCCGCGCTCCTGGAGGTTGTACAGCGCGTAGGCCACGGACACGCCGTCCACCATGCTCACCATGACCCCGCGCTCCCGCGACCGGATCGGCCCCGCCCACGGCCCGTACCCCGCGAACCGGTGATGCAGCACGCCCTCGCCCCGGGTGTCCGTCTGGAACTCGCTCGTGTACCCGAACAGTCCGCGGGCCGGGATCCGATAGACCATCCGGACGAGGCCGCCCTCGGTCCCGGCGCCCCGCATCTCGATCATCTCGCCCCGGCGCTGGCCGAGCTTCTCGATCACGACGCCCATGAACGTCTCCGGGACGTCGATCACGACCTCCTCGTACGGCTCCAGCAGCTCGCCATCCGCCGACCGGCGCGTGATGATCCGCGGCCGGGACACCGCGAACTCGTAGCCCTCCCGGCGCATGGTCTCGATCAGGATGCTCAGGTGCAGCTCGCCCCGCCCCGAAACCGTGAACGTGTCGGGCGAATCCGTGTCCTCGACCCGGAGCGCCACGTTCCGCTCCAGCTCCCGGTAGAGCCGCTCCCGGAGCTGCCGGCTCGTCACGAAGCGCCCCTCGCGCCCCGCGAACGGCGAGGTGTTCACCACGAAGTCCACCGAGATCGTGGGCTCCTCCACCGTGATCCCGGCGAGCCGCTCCGGCCTGGCGACGTCCGCCACCGTGTTCCCGATCTCGACCCCATCCAGGCCCGCGAGCGCCACGATCTCCCCCGCGCCCGCCTCCTCCACCTCCACCCGCTCCAGGCCCTCGAACGAGTACAGCCGCACGACCCGGCCCTGCCGGTCCGCCGGCGCCGCCTCCGCCCCCTCCCCGTCGACCGCCGCCAGCGGCGCCAGCAGCACCACCGGATCGCCGACCCGGACCTTGCCGCGCTCGATCCGGCCGATGGCCAGCCGCCCGAGATACGGCGAGTAGTCGATGGTCGAAACCAGCATCTGGAACGGCGACGTCGTGTCCGCCGGGGGCGGCGGAACCGCCTCCAGCACCGTCTCCAGCAACGGCGTCAGATCCCGGGGCTCGTCCTCCAGCGACCGCACCGCGTACCCGTGCCGTCCGGACGCGTACAGCACCGGCGCATCCAGCACCGCATCATCCGCGTCCAGCTCCATGAACAGCTCGAGCACCTCGTCGTGCACCCGCAGGGGCTCCGCGTCCGGGCGGTCGATCTTGTTGATCACCACGATCGGCTTGAGCCCCATCCCCAACGCCTTGCGCGTCACGAACCGCGTCTGCGGCATGGGGCCCTCGAACGCATCCACCAGCAGGAGCACCCCGTCCACCATCCGCAGGATGCGCTCGACCTCGCCCCCGAAGTCCGCGTGCCCGGGCGTGTCCACGATGTTGATCTTGTGCCCCCGCCAGCGGACCGCCGTGTTCTTCGCCAGGATCGTGATCCCCCGCTCCCGCTCGAGCGGGTTCGAATCCATGACCCGCTCCTGCACGGCCTGGTTCTCCCGGAACGTGCCCGTCTGCCGGAGCAACTGGTCGACCAGCGTCGTCTTCCCGTGGTCGACGTGCGCGATGATCGCGATGTTTCGAATCATTCGGTGTCCGCCCGTCCTTCCCGGCGGGATTGGCCAATTCGAGGAATCACGAATACCCGGAATCGGGAATAGCCCTTTAAGTTAATGAAAGCCGGGCGGCGGCTCAACGGCCCGGCCGTGCCCCCGCGTCAAGCCCGGGTACATCCTGACCCACCCTCGAGAGGCGTTGGTACTCGGCCTCGAGGAGGACCGGGGGCAAGGCGAGCACCTCGGGCCGGATGCCGGGGCGGTCGGCTCCGACGATCTGCCACGGCGTACGTCCGCCCTTGTAGCTGTTCGGCCGCGCAAAGTTGAAGTAATGCTGGTAGAGCGTCACGTTCACGAGGAACTCCTCCCGGTCCCCAAAGCGCCCGTGCCCGCCCCCGGCAGCGTTTTCCGACGAGCCCGGAAGCCCGACCCGCGAATCCCCGGTCGCCGCCGGTCCAGGTACCACCGCCTCTGAAGACGCGCACCGGGCTGTACCCCACAGGTCCCGTGCCCCCGGGCGCGACGCGGGCGCACGCCGATCCGCTCTCGCCACGGCCTGGCCTGCCCCGGCATCGCCCGCCCGCCGCCAACGCGCCTCATGCGCCTGCCGCGACCGCCCCGGGTGTTCCACTCGCCCCCCCCACCGCACCCGGCAACGGACGGAGGAACGACCCGCCCGGGCGATGCCCCCCGGCTCCCGCCCGGGGCGAATACGCCGTCGGTCCGCCCGCCGGTGGCTGGCACGCTCCGCGGACCGGCGCCCTGCCGGGAATGGATCGCAGACCGTGGAAGGTCGGCCGATGGCGTCGCCGCGCGAGATGCAGGGAGGGATATCGGTCGGTGCCGGATGGGCCCTAGCCCGGACGCGGCTCGCTCCGGATCGTCTCCGCCCCTGGAGGAGGTCGGATTGCGCTCCGGGAGCACGGGGTGACAAGGGCCGGGATCGAGGCGGGCCGCTACGCGGCCGCGTTTCCCGGGCGACGTCATCCTCCGCGACCTTCCCGGCCCAACGCCACGCACCCGGCGGCGCCACCTCCTCCCGCGGCGGGGCGGGCACGCCTGCCACGTCGCCGCGGCGCGGTCCGCGCGGGCCGTATTCCTTCGATCGCCTCGTTGCGGGGAGTGATCAGGATCGGAGAGAACGCTGGCCGGCCGGCGGCCGGAGCCGGGCCCGGATGCTCGTCCGCGCCGACGGCCCCGTTGCCGGCCCCCCGGGTGGGGTCGCGCCTGTCAGCTGCCCGGGACCACGCGCAGCGCGATGGTCCGGCGGCGTGGACCGTCCCACTCCGCGAGGAACACCCGCTGCCACGTGCCCAGCACGAGATCCCCGTCGTCCAGCAGGAGCGTGAGCCCCGGTCCGAACAGCGACGTCTTCACGTGGGAGTCGGAATTCCCCTCCACGTGGCGGTAGTCCCCGGCTTGCGGGACGAGGCGGCGCAGGGCGGCCACCATGTCCCGGGCCACGTCCGGGTCGGCGCCTTCGTTCACCGTGAGACCGCACGTCGTATGCAGGGACCACAGGTGCACCACGCCCTCCTGGATCGCGGTCGCGCGGACGGCCTGGCGGATCTGCTCCGTAATGTCGACGAGCTCCTCCCGGGACCGGGTCTCCACGTGAATGCGCTGGATCATGGGCGTCCCCGTGGTGCGCGCGTCAGTGTGGATCCTCGCAGATGTAGATCCTGCGGCGCTCGAGCTGGAACGTCACGTGCCGGATGCCGAACCGATCGCGCATCCGGGCGTGGATCTCCTCGAGGATGCCCTGGTGCCGTTCCGGATCCTCGACCACCGCGTGCCCGCTCATCGCGAAGAACCCGCTGGTCACGGTCCAGACGTGGAGGTCGTGCACCTCCGTCACCCCGGGGATCTCCGCGATGGCGCGATGAACCTCCCAGAGGTCGATGTGCCGGGGCACGGCTTCGAGCAGCACGTCTACGGACTCGCGCACGAGCTTCCAGCTGCCGACCAGGATCAGGACCCCGATGAACACGGAGATCAGCGGGTCGGCCTGATGCCAGCCCGTCAGCATGATGACCAGCGCCGCGGCTATGGCGCCCACGGAGCCGAGCAGGTCCCCCATCACGTGCAGGTACGCCGCCCGCACGTTCAGGTTGTGGCCCGCCGACCGGTGCAGGATCAGGGCCGCGGCCACGTTGACCGCGAAGCCGGCGGCGGCCACGCCCAGCATCAGCCCGGACTCGACCTCCGCGGGCGTGCGCAGGCGCTGGTAGGCGTTGTAGAAGATCCCGAGCGAGATGGCGATCAGTGCAGCGCCGTTGATCAGCGCGGCCAGGATCTCGAGGCGCAGGTAGCCGTAGGTCTTCGCCGCCGTGGCCGGCCGCTGGGCGAACCACAGCGCGAAGAGCGAGAGCGCGACCGCGCCCACATCCGTGAGCATGTGCGCCGCATCCGCGAGCAGCGCCAGCGAATTGGCGAGGAGGCCGCCCAGGAATTCGACCACCATGAAGGTGGCCGTCAACGCGAGCACGAGCTTGAGCCGGCTCCGGCTCACGGCCCGGAGATGGTCGTGGTCGTGGTCGTGATCGTGATCGTGGGCGTGGTCGTGCGCATGAACGTGGCCGTGGCCCCCGTGGGCCGACGCCGCATGACCGCGGGACGGCTCCCGCCCCGCGCCCCGCATCCCCGGCGGACAGCGCCCGAGCTCCGGCGTGCCGCCGTCGAGTTCCCGCCGGACCGGCGCCCGATCGGCCGATCCGAGCACACAACCGCACGGTCCGCCCGGCGTCATGGATCGACCTGCCCGGACGGAGTGAATGGCGCGTCCTCCGGAATCACCCAGTGCATCAGTTCATCCGTCTCGAAAGACCGGGGAGCGAGTCTGTACTCTGCACCCGAAGGGGTGCGCGCGGCAAGTACGATCGGCTCGCCCGCCGGGATCGGCGCCAGTTCCGCGACCTGGCGAGGCTCCACGCTCCCCAGCTCGACCACGCCGGCAGGCCGCGCGGCTTCCCGGTACACGATGACGAGTTCGTAGTCCGTACGATTCTCCACCGTCAGCCGGGCGAGCGCCGCACGTCGGTCCGGCGGGGCGGCCTCCGGATCGAGCGTGCCCCGCTCCGCCACCCGCGGCGCGCAAGCCGCGAGCGGCAGGAGTGCCGCCAGTACCCACAGCCGGAATGTTCGCGCGATTCGCATCACGAACAGCGGTCGTTGGAACCGTACCCGGTCATCTACACCCCTCCCCCCGGACGGGTCCAGCGCCGGAGCCGTGGCCGCCCGATCCAGCGTCTCCCGTCCCCCACCATCGCCACAGGGGCCGCCCCGGACCGCCCCGCACGCCGGGACGCGCCCAGCCCGCCCCCCAACCCCGGCACCCGCCGCGCACCTCCCCGCCCGGACGGGCGCACTGGCCGGAACGGCTTTCCCGGGACACCGCGCTCCCGGCGATCCTCGCCGTCCATACCCCGCTCATGCTGCAGGAACCGGGCTGGAACCCGGCGCTCCGCGCCGGCCCCGGCGTTGCCACCGGACACCGTGTCCGTTACCTTGGACAAAGGGGCCGATTTCTGGATTGTCTCACAACTCATTGTCCGATCATGAGATCCATCCATCTCGCCTGGCTCGCGGCCGTACTGGCTGCCGCCACGTGCAGCGATCGTGCGCCCGTGGCGTACGGGAACGCGAACGCCGTCATCGTGATCGCGATGGATAGCGTCTGGGAGACCGTCGGCGACCGGTTCCACGCCGCGCTCGAACCGCGCATCTTCGCGGTCCGCGACGAGCGGACCTTCGACGTCACCCACGTCTCCCCGGCCGAGCCCGAATGGCGCACGCTCCGGCAATGGAAGCAGGTGATCGTGATCGGCAAGGCGGACGACGCGTGGGTCTCGCCCGCCCTCGACCGGGACGCGCTCCCGAACGGGACGGCTCCGGCCCTCGCCGAAAAGGGCGACATCTGGGCGCGCGGCCAGCTCGTGACCGCCGTCGTGCTCCCGCCGGACGCCGGGCCCGAGGCGGTGATCGACGTGATCCCCGAGCTCCATCGCCGGCTGGATTCCCGGTTCCGCCAGTACACCCTCGAACGCATGTTCGCGAGCGGACCGAACACCGCGCTCCGGGACTCGCTCCGCGCCCGCGCGGGCTTCGGCCTCCTCGTCCCGCAGGTCTACGACGTCACCTGGGGCGAGCGCGCCATCCGGTTCCTGAACGACCAGGCCGTCTCGCCCCAGATCATCCGGTCGATCGTGGTCACCTGGCGACCCGGCGCAGATAGCTCGCTCGACGCCGAGAAGTTGTTCGCCTGGCGGGATTCGGTCGTTGCGGAGCATTACACGGAGCCCCAGGTCACGAACCGGGACCGGATCGAGTCCCGCACGCTCGACGCGTATCCGGCGGGATCCTTCGAGGTCGTCGGAATCTGGTCGAGCCCGCCCGGGCAGTTTCCGGCCGCCGGCCCCTTCATCGGCCGCGTGATCGTGTGCCCGGAGCAGGACCGCACCTACTTCATCGACGCCTGGCTCTACGCGCCGGCCAAGGGCAAGTACGAGTACATGCTGCAATTCGAGACCATCCTCGACACCTTCGAGTGCGCCGGCTCGCCGGCATCCGCGGAATGAACCGCTTCCGGCCGGCGCGGTGCCGGGCCGCGTCATGGCGCCGGGGCTCCGCGCGCGGCCGGTCGGTCGGACGCTCATGAAGGGATTGGGGTAACGGGGTCGATCGATGTCTTTCGTCCACCTCCACACGCACAGCGAGTATTCCCTGCTCGACGGCGCGAACCGGGTCCCGGACCTGGTCGAGCGCGCCCTCGAGTTCGAAATGCCCGCGCTCGCGCTGACCGACCACGGCTGCATGTTCGGCGCGTGGGAGTTCCAGCAGATCGCCAACAAGCGCGGGATCAAGCCGATCCTCGGCATGGAGGCGTACGTGGCGCCCGGCGACCGACGGGAACGGGGTCCGGCCGCCCGGGACGCCGAGCACGCCTACTACCACCTCGTCCTCCTCGCCCGTGACGAGGAGGGCTACCGCAACCTCGTCCGGCTCACCTCCATCGGGTACCGCGAGGGCTTCTACCACCGCCCCCGGATCGACCGTGAGGTTCTCGCGAAGTACTCCGGCGGCCTGATCGTCTGCTCCGCCTGCATGGCGGGAGAAGTGGCCAGGCACCTGGCCGTCGGCCGGTGGGACGCGGCCCGGGAGGTCGCGTCCTGGTACGCGAACGTCTTCGATGGCCGCTACTACCTCGAGGTCCAGGCCCACGACACCCCCGGCCAGAAGGAGCTGAACGAGCGGATCTTCCGCCTGGCCGACGAACTCGGGCTCCCCGTCGTCGCCACGAACGACGCGCACTTCCTGCGCCCGGAGGACCACCGCGCCCACGACGTGCTCCTCTGCATCGGCCTCGGCAAGGACCTCGATGACGCGAACCGGATGCGCTACGACCCGGGCCTCTACTTCAAGAGCCCGGAGGAGATGGCCGCGGCGTTCCCCGACCGGCCGGACGTGCTGGAGAACACGCTCGCCATAGCGGATGCGGTCGACCTCCAGTTCAAGAAGCAGTATCACGTACCGAAGTTCCCGCTCCCCGAAGGCGTCCCGGACGAGGCCACGCTGCTCCGCCAGATCACGATGGAGCGCGCCCGGCAGCGCTACGGCGATCCGCCGCCGCCCGAGATCCTCGAGCGTCTCGAGTACGAGCTCAGCGTCATCTCGAACCCCAAGGCGGACTACTCGGGCTACTTCCTGATCGTCCAGGACTTCATCAACTGGGCGAAGAGCCGGGGGATCCCGGTCGGCCCGGGGCGCGGCTCGGCCGCGGGCTCGCTCGTGGCGTACGTCATCGGGATCACGGACGTCGACCCGCTCAAGTTCGACCTGCTCTTCGAGCGCTTCCTGAATCCGGAGCGCGTGTCGATGCCGGACATCGACATCGACTTCTGCTACGAGCGCCGGGGCGAGGTCATCGAGTACGTGCGCGAGCGGTACGGGCGCGACTCGGTCAGCCAGATCATCACCTTCGGTACCATGAAGTCCCGGGCGGTGATCAAGGACGTGGGCCGGGTCCTGGGCTTCGAGCCGGCGGAGACGGACCGGCTCGCGAAGCTGATCCCGAACTCGCCCGCCCACTCCCTGACGGTCAAGGAGGCCGTCGAGCAGATCCCCGAGCTCCGGGACCTGTACGCGTCGGACGAGCGGGTCCGCAGGCTGATCGACTACGCGAAGGTCCTCGAGGGCCTGTCCCGGCACGCGAGCGTGCACGCGGCGGGCGTGGTCATCGCGCCGGGCCCGATCGACGAGTACGTGCCGATCTGCGTCCAGTCCACCAAGGGCTCGGGCGCGGGCTCGAACGGCGCGGAGACGGTCACCGTCACGCAGTGGGACATGATCGCCCTCGAGCAGGCCGGGATGCTGAAGATGGACTTCCTCGGCCTGAAGACGCTGACGGTGATCCACGACGCGGTGGAGGCGATCCGGAAGCGGCACGGCGCGCTCCGGCACCCGGTGACGGGCGAGACCTACGCGACGATCCAGGACCTCCCCCTGGACGACGCCGGCGTCTACGACATGCTCGCCCGCGGCGGCACCACCGGCGTGTTCCAGTTCGAATCCTCGCTGGCCACGGACAAGCTCCGCGCCATGCGGTGCAACCGGTTCGAGGACCTGGTGGCCACGAACGCGCTGATCCGGCCGGGCCCGCTGGACAGCGGGATGACCGACGTCTACATCCGCCGCAAGCTGGGCAAGGAGCCGGTCCGCTACCCGCACCCGTGGCTCGAGGAGATCCTGGAGCCGACGTACGGGGTCATCACCTACCAGGAGCAGGTGATGCGCATGGCCCAGATCCTGGCGGGCTACACGCTGGGCGAAGCGGACGTCCTGCGCAAAGCGGTCGGTAAGAAGGACCAGGAGCTGATCGAGCGGGAGCTCGCCTCCTTCGTGAAGCGGGCCATCGACAAGGGCGTGGACCCGGACACCGCGGCGGAGATCGCCGAGCAGGTGAAGACCTTCGGCCGCTACGGGTTCAACCGCTCCCACAGCGTGGCGTACGCGCTCCTGAGCTACCAGACGGCGTGGCTGAAGCGCTATTATCCGGCGGAGTTCATGGCCGCGCTCCTCTCCTCGGTGGTGGACAAGACCGAGGATGTGGTAAAATACATCGGGGAGTGCCGGGAGCTGGGCCGCTACATCCCCGGCTGCACCGTGGAGGTCCTGCCCCCGGACGTGAACGAGTCCGGCTGGAAGTTCACCGCGGTCTCGGACACGCAGATCCGGTTCGGGCTCGGCGCCATCCGGGGTCTGGGCGAGGGGGCGGTGCGGACGATCCTGGATGCGCGGCGGGAGGGGGGTCCGTTCACGTCGCTGTTCGACCTGGTGGAGCGGACCGACCAGCGGGCGCTGGGCCGGCGGGCGCTGGAGGCGCTGATCATGGCCGGTGCGTGCGACTCGCTCACGGCGTCGCTGCCGTGCGGGCCGGGCCACCGGGCAGCGCTCCTGGCCGGACTGGAGCTCGCCATGCGGGAGGCGCAGCTCCGGCAGGCGGAGGCGGCGTCCGGCCAGGCGTCGCTCTTCGATTCCCTGCTGGGCGACGACTCGCCTGCGCCCGCGCGGCCCACGCCGCAGCTCCCGGACGTGCCGCGCTGGACCGAGGGCGAGCGGCTCGCGCGCGAAAAGGAGATCCTGGGCTTCTTCATCAGCGGGCACCCACTCGACAAGTACCGGGAGGAGCTCCAGCTTTACGAGCATGTGAACACCGCGAACCTGCGCGATCACCGGGACCAGAAGGTGGAGCTCGTGTGCGTGGTGACCGCGGTGGCGAAGCAGATCTCCCGGCGGGACGGCACGGAGTGGGCGCGTGTGACGGTCGAGGACTTCCACGGCACGGCCACGGTCCTGGCCTTCCGGGACGCGTGGGAGGGGAGCCGCGAGGTGCTCGCCCAGGACGCGGCGGTCCTGATCCGCGGTACCGTGTCCGGCCGGGACGAGGAGGACCCGCCGATCTTCCTGGACTCGGCCGTGACGCTGCAATGGGCGCGGCAGAACGGCGTTTTCGCGCTGGAGCTGGACCTGGTCGGCGGCGGGCTGTCGGAGGAAACGGTGGCCTCCGTGGTCCGGCTGATCCGGGCGCACCCGGGCCAGTCGCCGCTCCGGATCCGCTACTGGCCGGCGTCTGCCCTCGCGGCGGCGGCTGCGCACGCCGCGGAGGAGGGGGAAGGCGACGTCGCCTGGAGCCCGGCCCCCGGCGCGGTGTCCACGTCCGTGGCGGTGGCCGCCCGCCCGCGCGTTGCGCCCGCGGCCCCGGATGCCTCGGTCCTGTTCCGCTCCCGGTCCGTCGGTGTGGAGCTGTCCGACGCGTTGCTCGAGGAGCTGAGGGAGCTGCTGGGCCGGGACCGCGTGCGGCTCGCGCGCGCCTGAGCCGGGCGGGCCGGCTGCGCGCGCGCCTCCCCTGGCGGGCGCACGTGACCGATCGATTGACCATGACGAGAACGCATTATTGCTTATGGCGAACGGCCGCATCGCAGAATTCGAGAAGGACATCGCGGAGCTGGAGCAGCAGATCGCACGGCTCCAGGTCCTTGCCGAGCAACGCGGCCTGGATGTGGCCGATGAGATCCGTATCCTCGAACAGAAGCTGGCGCGATTGAAAGAAGCCGCATTCCGCAACCTGACCGCGATCGAGCGGGTCCAGCTCGCGCGCCATCCGAAGCGGCCCTACACGCTGGACTACATAGCGCGGGCCTTCACGGACTTCATCGAGCTGGCCGGGGACCGGGCGTACCGGAACGATGAGGCGATCGTGGGCGGCTGGGCCCGGCTGGAGGGGCGCACGGTGATGGTCATCGGCCACCAGAAGGGCCGGGACATGAAGGAGAACCTGCGCCGCAACTTCGGGATGCCGCATCCGGAGGGGTACCGCAAGGCGCTGCGGCTCATGAAGCTCGCGGAGAAGTTCGGCCATCCGGTGGTGACGCTGATCGACACGCCGGGCGCGTACCCGGGGATCGGCGCGGAGGAGCGGGGCCAGGCCGAGGCGATCGCCCGGAACCTCCGGGAGATGGCCGCGCTGCGGGTCCCGCTGGTCTCGGTGGTGATCGGGGAGGGCGGGAGCGGCGGCGCCCTGGCGCTGGGCGTCACGGACCGCATCCTGATGTTCGAGAACTCGATCTACAGCGTGATCTCGCCGGAGGGGTGCGCGGCGATCCTCTGGAAGACCGCCGAGGCGCGGGACAAGGCGGCGGAGGCGCTGAAGCTCACCGCCCCGGACCTGGCGGCGCTGGGGGTCGTGGACGAGGTGATCCCGGAGCCGCTCGGCGGCGCGCACTCGGACTGGGACGGCGCGGCGCAGGCGCTCCGTGCGGCGCTGTGCCGGCACCTGGATGAGCTGGAACGGCTGCCGGTGGACGAGTTGCGGCAACGTCGCTGGCAGAAGTTCGAAGCCATGGGTGAGTGGCGGGTGGCGGGAGCCGCGGCATCGTGAAGTAGTCCTGCGCGGCACCGTGCGCGGTGCCGGTCACTGGACCCCGAGGGGAGGGGCCGGCCATGGCCCAGATCATAGAGGTGGCGTTCAAGGGCACCCGCCGTGACTACTTCGTGGCGGACCGCCCGGACTACCGGCCTGACGAATACGTGATCGTGGACGCGGACCGGGGCGAGGACCTCGGCCGCGTCACGGCGACGGGCTCGATTGCCGAGCGGAAGTGTCTGACCTGCCCGAACCGGTGTGGGCCGCTGCCGCCCACCCGGCGAGTGCTGCGTCACGCCACGCCCGAGGATCTGGAGCGCGCCCGGGCGCTGCGCGCCGATGAGCCGCGCGTCCGCCAGGTCGTGCGCGAGCGCGTGAAGCACTTCGGGCTCAAGATGAAGGTCAGCGACGCCGAGTGGCAGTTCGACGGCAACAAGCTGACCATCTACTTCACCGCGGAGCGGCGGGTCGACTTCCGGGAGCTGGTCCGGGATCTGGCGCGCACGTTCCGGACCCGCATCGAGCTGAAGCAGATCGGGGTGCGTGACGAGGCGGCGCTGCTCGGCGGCGTCGGACGGTGCGGGCGGGAGCTGTGCTGCTCCACCTGGCTCCGGGAGATGAAGCCGGTCAGTCTCCAACTCGCGAAGGACCAGCGGCTGTCGCTGAATCCGTCGCAGATCTCGGGCGTGTGCGGCCGGCTCATGTCGTGCCTGATCTACGAGCACGACGCCTACGTGCAGGCGCGCAAGAAGTTCCCGCGCGAGGGGAAGACGCTGACGACCTCGCGGGGCAAGGAGAAAGTGGTCAGCGTGGACATCTGGCGCGAGCTGGTGATCCTGAAGGACGCGGACGGCGGGCGGCGCACCGTCACGCTGGCGGACCTGAAGGCCGAGGTCCAGCGCGCCGGCGGCCTGGAGGCGGGCGCCGCCGCTTGGATCCGTGGCGGCCAGCCGTCGAGCCCGGCAGAGTCCCGGGACTCGACGGCGTCGGAGCCGGACGCGGAATCCGGCCCCGGAACCGACGGCGCGGGGAGCGGTCGCAGGTCGGGCAGGACGAACGGGAATGGAGGCCGCGGCCGGAGCCAGAGCGAAGACTGACCGAACGGCGGGAGGCGGGGAGCTTGACGGAGCGAAAGACCACCTATCTCACCACGGCGATCGACTACGCGAACGGGCCGCCCCACATGGGGCACGCGCTGGAGAAGATCGGCGCGGACGCCATGGCCCGTTATCGTCGGCTGAAGGGCGAGGACGTGCGCCTCGTCATCGGCATGGATGAGCACGGCCTGAACGTGCTCCAGTCCGCCACGGCGGCAGGGATCTCCCCGCAGCAGTGGGTGGACAACCTGGCGGACAGGTTCCGGGACACCTGGAAGCGCCTGGGGATCAGCAACGACGACTTCATCCGGACCACGGAGCCGCGGCACAAGCGTGCGGTCGAGGCGTTGATCGAGCGGATCGCGGCGGCCGGGGACCTCTACCGTGGCACGTACGCCGGCTACTACTGCGTCGGGTGCGAGTCCTACAAGGGCGAGGACGAGCTGGTGCCGGTCGCGGAGGCCGGCGCCGGGAGCGCCGGGTCCGCCGGGACGGCCACGGCAGGTGCGGCCCAGGCCGGGCAGCGGGAGGTGCACCATCTGCGCTGCCCGCTGCACCCGACCCGGACGCTCCTCTGGATGGAGGAGTCGAACTGGTTCTTCCGGCTGTCCCGGTTCCAGGAGCCCCTGCTGCGGCTCCTGGATGAGCGTCCGGAGTTCATCCAGCCGGAGATCCGGCGCAACGAGATCCGCCGCGTGATCGAGGGCGGGCTGGAGGACATTTCCGTCTCCCGCGCCCGGCTCCCGTGGGGCGTGCCCTGGCCGGGCGACCCCGAGCACACGGTCTACGTCTGGATCGACGCGCTCACGAACTACCTCTCCGCCGTGGGGTTCCCCGACCCGGACTACACGCGCTGGTGGCCGGCGGAGCTGCACGTGATCGGCAAGGACATCACGCGGTTCCACTGCATCTACTGGCCCGCCATGCTGATGAGCGCGGGGCTGGAGCTGCCGCGCGGCGTCTGGGCGCACGGGTTCCTCACCTTCGAGGGACGCCGCTTCTCGAAGTCCGCCGGCGTGTGGGTCGAGCTGGATGACGCCATCGCGCGCCACGGCCCGGACGCGTTCCGCTACTACCTCCTGCGAGAGGTGCCGTGGAACGGCGACGGCGACTTCTCCTGGACCCGTTTCGACGAGCGCTACACCGCGGACCTGGCGGACGACCTCGGCAACCTCGTGAACCGCACGCTCTCCATGATCGAGCGCTACCGGGCCGGCGTGGTCCCGGCCGGCGCCCGCACGAGCCTGGACGAGCGCGCCGCAGTCGTGCTGGACGCCTACCGCGCCGCGATGGATGCGAATCTCCTGCACCAGGGTGCGGCCGCCGCCATGGAGCTCGCCAGCGCCGCGAACGCGTTCGTCGTCGAGCGTGCGCCGTGGCAACAGGTCAAGGACCCGGCGCTTGCCTCCGAGCTGGATACGACGCTCGGCTCCCTGGCCCGGGCGCTCGCCACGCTGGCCACGCTCCTCGAGCCCTTCATGCCGGGCAAGATGGCTGAACTGGCCTCGCGCCTCGGGCTCGAGCGGGTCCCGCGGCTCGTGGAACTCCCGACCATGGACCTCGCCGGCCGGAATATCGCGCGCGGAGAGGTGCTCTTCCCGAAAGAACGTAAATAACGGCACTATAAGCCATTGGTCGGGAGGGTCGGCTCGCTTTGGACCCGACCCTCCCGATTTGCATCTTGACAGTCCGCGCCACGCCTTTTATCCTGCCGGCCGCCTCCCCGATTCGTGCAGCACCTGGGACTGTTTTCAATCGGTCAACGGGCGGCGAGCGCCCGATCGAGACCAGGGGCTGACGTTGGCCTCCTCGAACCCTGTGGGCAGAATGGCTCGACGGTGGTGGACACTTCTGATCGTATCCGATGATCCGACCGAAGTGCGCCAATTCCGGATCTCGCGTGAGCTCGTGCGAATCACGGTAGGGAGTGCGCTCGTTCTGGTCTCCGTGCTGACATCGCTGGCGGCCGGGTTCTTCGTGAAGGAGAGCCAGCGGCTGCAGGTGCAGCGGCTCCAGCGCGAGAACAAGCTGCTGGAGGCGGAGATCGGGGAGATCCACCAACAGCTCGCCACCCTGCAGAATCTTCTCGATGACCTGTCGAGCCGGGACGAACAGTATCGGCTTCTCGCGGGCCTGGACCCCATCGATGACGAAGTGAGGCTGGCCGGCATCGGCGGCCCGGGCACCGCCACCCTCCAATCCAGCGAGCTCTGGCATACGAATCCGCGGCTGGGCGAGATGACCTTTGCCGCGTCTTACGACCTGAACGCCATGGTCCGGCGCGCGAAGCTGCTGGCCATGAGCTGGAGGGAGGCCACGGATTCGCTGAATTCGAAGCGGGAGCGGCTCGCGTCCACGCCCTCCATCCTGCCGACCGCGGGGTACGTGTCGAGCGGCTACAGCCGGAATCGGTGGCATCCGATCCTGGAGCAGCCGAGGGCGCACAAGGGGATCGACATATCCGCGCCGAAGGGCACACCCATTGTGGCCGCGGCGAAGGGCCGTGTCAAGTTCGTGGGCTGGCACGGCGAGTACGGCCTGATGATCGAGATCGATCACGGGTACGGCTACGTGACGCGGTACGCACATGCGTCGCGGGTGAACGTGCGGGTCGGGCAGGAGGTCCAGCGCGGCGAGAAGATCGGCGAGGTCGGGAGCACGGGGCTTGCAGTGGGTCCGCACCTGCACTACGAGGTGCTGGAGCGGGGCCGGCCGGTGAACCCGCGCAACTTCATCCTCGACGGGGAGGCGACTCCGCGGTAGCCCGCCCGACTGTGACCGGGCGCTCGGCCGAGCGCCCCGGGGCGAGTTCCGACGAGAGCGGGTCGGCCGGCGCTGCCGGTCGGGCGGCGAGTCGGAGCCGCCTTTTTTCATCTATGCACCTGGCGCTGGCATGCTGGCTCGCGCTCTTGCTCTCGGGCCCGGTCCCGGCGGAGGGGGCAGCGTCCATCGAGATCGGGCCCGTGCGTGTGATCCGCCCGAACGATGGCCCCCTCGTGCTCCTGCGGGAGCAGCCGGATGCCCCGGTGGTGGCGGTCCTCCTCATGGTGCCGGTCGACGAGCCGCCTGGGCTGGAGGGCGCCGCGAGGCTGCTCCAGCACCTGGCGCGGGATCAGCTGGAGGCCGAGGCCCGGCGTTTCGGCGGGCGGATCGAGATGCGCCGGACGCCGGGGCATGCGGTGTACGAGGCGGTCGGCCCGGCGGGCGCATTGTCCGATCTGGCGCGGCTGCTGCGGACCGCGGTCGGCGAGCCGTCCGCCGCCCCTGCGGAGCTCGAGCGGGCGCGCGCGGCGGCGAAGGCAGAAGCCATGGTCGAGCTCGAGACGCCGGAGCCGCTCCTCCTGCGCCGGCTGCGCGAGCGGTTGTATCCTGACACCCCGGACGTAGGTGCGGACGCCGCTTCGCTGGTCGCCCTGACCACGGCCGACCTCCGCCGTTTCTGGAGCACCCGGTACCGTCCCGTGCGCATGCGCGCCGTGGTCACCGGCCGGGTCACGGCCGAGGAGGCCCAGGAAGCCTTTCGACGCTGGCCGGAGCCCCGGGGCCGCGAGCGCGCGGTGACGGCTCGGGCGCCGCAACCGCTCACCCCGGACCCTCAGCTCATCGCGCCCTGGCTCGGTGTGGCCTACGACGCCTCCGGGACCGCGCCGGCCGCGCTCGCGGTGCTCACGGTGCTCGTCGAGCGCTCCCTCCAGCGGAGCTGGGACGGGCCGGCGCGGGCCGAGACGTGGTGGGCCGGGCCACGCCGCGCGCTGGTGGTCACGGCGTCGTATCGGGACGGACCGGCTCCCCGGCGCGGGCGCGGATCCGGCGCCCGGGCCGGGTCGGGAAGCGCCGCGGAACGCCTCCGGCGGGCGATCGCCGAGGCGGGCGAGGAGCTCACCGCCGCGGAGGTGGCCCAGATCCGCCGCAAGATCCGGCGAGACCTGAACTTCGCGGCCCGTACGCCGCAGGGGCTCGCCAGGGTGATCGCCGAGTTCTACGAACGGACGGGAGACCCGGACGGCGCACCCGATTTCCTCGCCGAGCTCGACCGGGTCGACGCCAGGGCCGTGCAGCGGGCGCTCCGGGCAATCCTCGATCGCACTCCGGTCACCGTGGAGCTCACGCCATGAGCCGGTGGCCGGGGCGGTCACGGCGGACGGCCCTGGCGCTGGCGGCTCACGGGTGGTCGGCGCGCCGCCCCCGTCGGGTCCCGCCCGTCCCGCTCGCGCTCCTTGCCCTTCTGGCCGCGGGGGCGACGCCGGCTCCTTCCCCCTTCCCGACTCCCGCTCACCTCGCCGGCCAGAGCCGTACCCGGGTGCTCGCCGAGCCGAGCTCCACCGCCGTGGGCCTCGCGCTCAAGATCAACGCCGGGAGCGGCTGGGAGACACAGGACGAGGATGGCCTCTCCCTCCTCGCCGGCCTCGCGCTTCTCGAGGAGATCCGGCCCCAGCTCGCCGCCCTCGGCGTCATGGCGGCCGTGGAGTGCGACCGCAACGCCATCACCGTTACCGCCCTGCTTCCCCGCAGTACCTGGCGAGCCGGCGCCGGATTGCTGCTGGACGCGTTCTTCCAGCCGGCGCCGGGCGCGGAAGCGGTCGAACGGGCACGCGCTTCCCTGCTCCGCACCCTCGCCATGGAGGAGGGCAACCCGGCCCACGACCTCCGCCACGCACTCCAGCAGGCGCACTTCGGCCGAACCAGCCGCTGGGGACGCGCCGGTTGCGGCCGCATGGCCGCCGTCTGGGAGGCGGATCCCCCGGCGGTCGCGCGGATCGCCAGGCTCCGCTTCGTGCCCTCCCGGGCGGCCGCGGCCATGGCCGGACCGGTGGACACGGCCGCCGCGTCTCGGTTGCTACGCGACGTCATCCCGGACACCGACCTCGCGCTGCGTCTGCCTTCGGCGCCAGGCCGCCCTTCCGCGCGGCGCCTCCGTCAGACCCGCAACACCGTCACCACCTTCCTCGCCCACGCCTTCCCCGTCCGGCACGGGGACCCCGTCGACCACGAGGCCCTCCGCCTGCTCGCCTTCCTGATCCGCGAAGCCGCCGAGCCCGGCCCGCAGAACCCCGACGTCTACGACGTCGAGGCGGACATCGAACGCCACGGCGACGAGACGATCCTCGCCATCTACATGGTGACGGACCCGGCCACGAGCGCGCGCTGGATCGAGCGGGTGAACGACCGCGTTCGCACCACCGCCGCGGAGCCCCTGAGCGACGCCGCGTTCGCCGACCTCCTCCGCCGCTACCGCGGCGCCCGCCTCCTCGCCCTCTCCAGCCCGGAGGCTCGCGCCTACGAAGCCGTGTACCAGCTGTTCTTCGACGGACGTTATCGCCCGCCCGAAGAACTGATCGATGAACTGTCGCCGGAGCGCCTCCGCCAGGCGGCCCGCGCCCTCGGCCAACCATCCATCGCCCTCATCGAACCCGATTGACCCTCGCTCCCGCGCCGACCGCTTGAAAAATCGGATTGCCCAGCATTATTTTGCGACGATCCTGAAAACCTAGCTCGGAGATCGCTCCATGAAACGACTGGTGATGCTGCTAGCCACCGCTGTCTCTGTTGGACTCTTGGCCGCGTGTGGCGGTGGCGAGGTCGTGGTGCAGGCACAACTTCCCGGTGAGTCGCCGGACGCCCCGCCCGTCGCGCTGCGGGACCTGACCATCCGGCTGCTGCCCTACGACCGTGACGCCATCTTCGACTCGCTCCAGGCCGCGTATCCGGAGCCGGAGCCGGAGATCCCTGCGACGCTCCTCGCTCTCCAGGACTCGGTCTCTGCGGCGCAGGAAGAATGGCGCCGGGCCGAGTCCCGCTGGAACGAGGTGCGGGACAGGATGCGGCAGATCACCGAGGAGATGGAGGGCCTGAACCGCGCCGAGCGCCGGTATCGCGAGCTGTGGACGGAGTTCGGCGATCTCGAGAGGCAGGAGACGGAATCCAAGCGGCGCATGGATTCAGCGTTCGCGCAGTTCGACGCGCTCCAGAAGCGGCTGCTCGAGGAGTCCCAGACCGTCCGTCTCCAGCGCGAGGCCTGGGCCGATGAGGCGTTCGCGTCGATCGACGAGGTGATCGCCGCGAAGCTGAAGGCAGCCGGGCGTGAAGAGCTGGCGGACACCACGGATGCCTCGGGCGTCGGCCGGTTCATCGCGAAGCCCGGCAAGTGGTGGGTGACGGCGCGCTACGACCTGCCGTACCAGGAGCTGTACTGGAACATCCCGGTCGAGGTCAAGCGCGGCGAGCCTGCGCAGGTGACGCTCACTCGCGAGAACGCGATCATCCGGCCGAGGCTCTGATCGCGAAGCCGACCCGGGCCGGTGCTGACCGGTCCGGGTCGATCGGTGCGATGCATGCACCATCGCCCGCGGCCCCGGCACCGGCAGGCGAGCGGCGCCGGGAGCCGGTGACAGACTGGCGGAGCGTATGAAAACGGAGATCGAACGCACCGCGGACCAGGCGGCGCTGACGCTGGCGGTAGACGGCGACGGCGTCGCCTGGCTCGTCTTTGACCGGCCCGACAGCAGGGTCAACATCCTGACGAGCGGGGTCATGGAGCGCCTCGACACGCTCCTCGGCGAGATCGAGGACGGCGCGCGCACGGGGCGCATCAAGGCGGTCATCGTACGCAGCGGGAAGCCCGGCATGTTCATCGCCGGGGCGGACATCTCCGAGATCCAGGGCATCACGGATCCGGCGGAAGCGTCCGCGAAGGCCGCGGCCGGGCAGGCGGTGTTCCGGCGGCTGGAGAAGCTGCCGGTCCCCACCATTGCGGCCATTGACGGGATCTGCCTGGGCGGGGGCACGGAGCTGTCCCTCGCGTGCACCTACCGGCTGGCCTCGGACCGGCCGGAGACCCGGATCGGGCTCCCGGAGGTCCGGCTGGGCATCATCCCCGGGTTCGGCGGGACGGTGCGCCTGCCCCGGCTGGTCGGGCTGAGCGCCGCCCTGGACATGATCGTGAGCGGGCGCCAGATCTCGGCGCGGCAGGCGGCGAAGATCGGGCTGGTCGACGAATGTGTGCCCGGGCCGATCCTCATCGAGCGGGCGCAGCGCTTCGCGTGGGAGCGGATCGACCGTGGCCCGCTGCCCTCGAGGCGACGTCGCTCGTTCAAGGACCGGCTCCTGGACGACACCGCGCCGGGCCGCCGCATCGTGCTCAGCGCCGCGAAGCGGCGGGTCCTGCGTGAGACCCGCGGCCATTACCCCGCCCCGCTGGCGGCCATCCAGACCATTCGGGAGACGCTCTCCGTCCCGCTCGATGAAGCGTTCCGCCGCGAGGCGCGGGCGCTCGGCCCCCTCCTCGCGGGCCCGGTCTCCAAGAACCTCGTCCACGTCTTCCGGCTGACGGAGGCCGCGAAGAAGGCGGGACCGGAGGCCGAGCCCAGGCCGGTCGAGCGGGTGGGCGTGCTGGGCGCCGGGGTCATGGGCGGCGAGATCGCGCAGCTCCTGGCGTACAACAATTGCGCCGTGCGCCTCAAGGACATTCGCACGGAGGCCCTGGCGAGCGGGCTGCGCCACGCCCGGTCGCTCTTCGACAAGCTGGTCGAGCGCCGGCGCCTCGAACGGCGGGCGGCCGAGATGGCCATGACGCGCATCTCGCCCACCCTCGACTACACCGGCTTCGGCACCCTCGACGTGGTGATCGAAGCGGTCGTCGAGAACCTGGAGATCAAGGTCCAGGTCCTGCGGGAAGTCGAGGCCCGCACCCGGCCGGACACGATCCTGGCGTCGAACACGTCCTCCCTCTCCATCACCGAAATGCAGCGGGCGGTCGAGCGGCCCGGGAACGTGTGCGGCATGCACTTCTTCAACCCGGTGCACCGCATGCCGCTGGTGGAGGTGGTGCGGGGCGCCGCCACGTCGGACGAGGCGATCGCCACGGTGTTCGCGCTCGCGCTGAAACTCGGCAAGACGCCGGTCATCGTGAACGACGGGCCCGGGTTCCTCGTCAACCGGATCCTCGCGCCGTACCTGAACGAGGCCGGCTGGCTCCTCACCGAGGGCATGGCCGTGGAAGTCATAGACCGGGCCATGCTCGACTTCGGGATGCCCATGGGCCCGCTCCGCCTGCTGGACGAGATCGGGCTCGACGTGGCGCGGCACGCGGGCGCGACCATGTACGATGCGTTCGGGCAGCGCATGGAGCCGTCGCCGCCCCTCGTCGCCATCGGGAAAACGGGGCGCCTCGGCCGCAAGGGCGGCCTCGGGTTCTACCGGTACGAGAAGGGCCGCGAGGCGGGCGTCGATCCGGAGATCTACGGCGCCCTCGGCGGCGCGGTGCCCGGGCAGCCCCGCAAGGCGGCCGACCCGGGCCACATCCGCGACCGGCTCGTCCTCGTCATGGTCAACGAAGCCGCGAGAGCCCTGGAGGATGGGATCGTGGACAATGCGGGGAGCGTAGACCTGGCCATGATCATGGGCACCGGGTTCCCGCCGTTCCGCGGCGGGCTCCTGCGCTACGCGGACCACGTCGGCCTCCCGGAGGTCCTGCGCCGGCTCGAGGCGCTCGAGCAGTCGTACGGCGCCCGCTTTCAACCGGCACCGCTCCTCCGCCGGCTCGTTGCCGAGGGGCGGTCGTTCTACGACTGAAGCGAGCCCCGTGCACGAGACGACGGCCCGGAACCCGGGGGATCCATCGGGCGGCGTGGCGAAATCCCCAGACGTCAGGATCCACTACCGCCGCCCGCCGGACCGGCTGGAGATCTTCGTCCAGCGCCTCGTCCACCAGGAGCCGGCCGTCTCGGTCACGCTCTATGACGGGATCCGGCTGAAGCGGCCGATGATGATCGACGGGCGGGTCGCCCTCGAGGATGGCTCGCCCATCGTGTGGTTCACCTTCCCGGGACTCTGGCACGACATCGGCCGATTCCACCTTGCCGATGGGACCTTTACCGGCCTCTACGCCAACATCCTCACGCCGGTCGAGTTCGTCGACCCGCTGACCTGGGACACTACGGACCTGTTCCTGGACGTGTGGCAGCCCGCCGGAGGCGGGGAGCCCATGATCCTCGACATCGACGAGTTCGAGGAGGCGCGGCAGCGGGGCTGGATCGATGAACGGACCGCGGCGCGCGCCCTGGACGAAGCGCACGCCATCGTGGATGCGGCGCGGCGGGGGAGCTGGCCCCCGCCGGTGGTCACGCAGTGGACGCTGGATCGGAGCCGGCGGCGGGCTCAGCCGACGTCGCCTCCCCCCGGCTCCCGGTAAGCCGCCACCAGCCGCCGCGGGTCCACGTACACCTCTCCGGTGATCTCCGGGTCCTCCCGCAGCGCATCGATCAACCGTTCGTAGCGGCCGAGGACCGACGCCGGCAGTTGCACGACGACGTCGTGGAACGACCCGCTGTCCGCGAACACCATCCGCACACGTACCCGAGCTTCTTCACCCATACACTTCACCGCCGGCGCAGCCGAGCGAGCTCGGCCAGGGAAAACAGAAAGATACCCGTGGCGAGGACGGCGGATACCACGCACCACTGGCACCAGGCGCGGATCACGAACGCCTCCAACGCCGTCAGGTACGCCGAGAAGAGGAACGCAAAGGCGGCCATCCCGAAGAGCGCGGCGCTGACCCAGCGGGCCGCCATGAACTGCGGCTGGAGGCCGAGCAGCGACACCACGAAGAGCGCCGTATACCCTCCGACGCCCCACGCAGGGACCGGGATGCCGAGGAACACGGACCACTGGGAGAGCTGCACCGTGTCGCAGTCGCCGAAGCCGCACATGAGCGGACCGACCAGCCCCATCCGGTGCAGCAGCAGGTAGCCCGCGATGAAGAACCCGATGAGCGAGAGGAGCGCGATCCCCATGCGACCCCTGAGGACCGCCCGCCCGACCTCGGGCTCCGCGACCGCCACGGCCTCCGGCACGCTTCGGCTCACTCCCCCAGCTCCGCGTCGATCAACCGCTTGAGGTCGTTGAAGCCCCAGTTCGTCACGCGCTTGTTGTTGATCAGCAGGTACGGCGTACCGGTCACGCCGAGCTGCTCGCCGAGCAGCCGGTTCGCCGTGACGACGTCCGCGTGGCGGTCGCTCCGCACGCAGGACCGGAACTCCTCCGTGTTCAGGCCGAGCTGCCCCGCGTACTCCTCGAACTGCGCCAGCGGCGTCCGCTCCTCGGGGGACCACCGCGACTGCTGGCCGAAGAGCAGGTCGTGGTACTCCCAGAACCGGCCCTGGTCACCGGCGCACCGCGCCGCCCGCGCCGCGACGAACGAGTGCTTGTGTCCGCCGCCCAGGGGGAAGTCGTAGTACTCGAGGTAGACCTTCCCGGCGTCCAGGTATTCCGCCTTCAGCCGCAGGTTCACCATGGATGCGAACTGCGCGCAGTACGGGCACTGGTAGTCGCTGAACACCACGAGCTTCACCGGGGCCTCCGGCGAGCCCTTCGACATCGGCCTGGCCATCTCGAAGAGAGCGCGCGGGTTCTCGATCCCCTCCAGCTCGATCGGCTCGAGGACGGCGCCGCCGGCGCGGCTGCCGAGGACCCTGGCCCCGAGGGTACCCAGCCCCACCACGGCGACCAGCGCGAGGATGATATAGAAGATCCGTAGGTCGGAGCCCTTCGAGGCCGCCGGCTTGTTTCGCGGAGCCACGTCACATCTCCTTATATCGTAACAACTTGCGCAACAAGACCCACTTCGGTGCAATGACGAAAGATGAAGGATATCCGGGCTGCGGGCAAGGGTCCGGCGCACCGTTCCGGGCCGGGCCCGGGAGCGGGGACGTCTCCGCGGCAGCGGGCGGCGCGCCGACGGCGCAGCGCCAACGGACCGTGTGACCGAAGCGTCGGCGCTCGCCTGGGGGGGCGGGCGGTGGCTTGGGCCTTGCGTCAAATGTTTACGGCCGGGTGCGCCGCCGCGGTCGGGGTGATCCGCACTCCCTGCCAGCGCCGGCATCGCCCTGGCGCAGATGTTTCTCAGCCTGCGGACGCAACCGGAGAGGGAGCCATGGCATTTTCGCCCCTGTCAGAGCGATCGGACTTCACCTTTCCGCCGGGCACGTTCGACGTGCGGAACTGGGACGTGAAGACTGCGGCGGACGAGGAGAAGGTCGGCAAAGTGAAGGACGTCCTGCTGGACGAATCGGGGAACGCCCGCTACCTGGTCGTGCACCTCGGCGTCCTGGGGAAGCACATCCTGTTGCCGATCGGGCAGGCGCGGGTGGACGAGAAGGAAGACGTGGTTTGGGTCCCGGGGATGACGAAGGACCGGATGGAGCACGTCCCGGAGTACGAGGGGGACCCGAAGACGATCACGAAGGACTACGAGGACCGGCTGAGCCGGGCATACACGGGAGCGTACGCGGGGGAGCGGTATCACGAGCGCGCGGAGCACGGTGCGGGGCGCCCGCGCACGGCCGGTGCGGGGATGGGTGGTCGTGAAGGGCGGCTCGCGAGCCTGGACGAACTGTCGGACTTCAAGATCGCGGACGAGGATCCGGATCCTCGGGGCTGGGACGTGGTGGGATCGGACGGGCGGACGATCGGGAAGGTGTCCGAGCTGATCGTGGACACGGCGGTGATGAAGGTCCGCTACCTGACGGTGAAGGTGGACGAGCGGGAGCTCGGCCTGGAGCCGCAGGATCGGCAGATCCTGATTCCCATCGGGTATGCGCGGCTGAACGAGGATCAGGAGCAGGTGTTCGTGGATGCCATCTCGGCGGAGGACGTGAGCCGGATGCCCACGTTCGGCGGCCTGCCGCTGGAGCGGGAGCAGGAGGAGCAGCTGCACGCTGCATACACCGGCGGCGTGCGAGGCGAGGAGCGGTTCCGCGAGCCCCATCGTACGGAGATGCGCGAGGGTGAGATGCGCATCCGGCGCGCGGAAGAGGAGATGGTCGTCGGGAAGCGGCAGGTGGAGACCGGGGAGGTGGACATCCACAAAGAGGTGGAGACGGAGATCGAGCGGCGGCCGGTGACGCGGATGCGGGAGCAGGTGGAGATCGAGCGACGGCCGGTCGAAGGCGTGCGGGCGGAAGAGCGGAACTTCCGGGAGGAGGAGGTCCGGATCCCGATCCGCGAGGAAGAGATCATCGTCGAGAAGCGGCCCGAAGTGAAGGAGGAGCTGGTGGTCCGGAAGCGGCCGGTCGAGGAGCAGACGGAGGTGGAGGCCGAGCTGCGCAAGGAGCGGATCGAAGTCGAGCGTCACGAGCGGGGCCATGAGGAGGAGCGGGGTCCGGAGCACGGCCAGGGCCGGTGAGTCGGGCTCGTTCAGGAGGTCGTCCGCCGGGGCCGGGGCGTGCGCCGCCGGCCCCGGCGGTCATCGGGGCTGCATGGAGCGGTAGGGGGTGCGGGCCGTGGGTGCGGATGGTGGCCGGGATCCGGGTTTGTGGCTGATCATTGCGGCGATAGCAGGACTCGTGGTCTGGGCGGTGGTGGATTTCATTGATCCCGGAGGCCGGCAGCCGATCCGGCCGGTGACCACGTCCGCCGCGGCCGAGCAGCGGCTCCCCCTCGATCTGCTCGAGCCGACCGCACTCTATCGGCTACTGCCGGATGCCACACGGGACGTGGGACGGGTGGTGGAGGTGGATGGGACGGTGGTCGGCCCCGCCGACGCGGGTGGATTCTGGATCCGGGACATGCGGGACCACGTCGTCTTCATTGCCCTCGGCGAGCAGGCGGCCGCGCTCATGCCGACTCCCGGCGCCACCCTGAAGGTCACGGGCATCATCGAGGATTTCCCCCTCCACGAGCAGGCGGTGCGCTACGCGGAGCTCGAGGGGCACCTGAGTGACGGTGTACTGGTCATCCGGGACATCAAGGTGGTCCCGGTGGCTGGCGGTATCCGCACGAGCGGAACGTAGGGATCGGACACACGAGGGGCTGCTCGACGAGAGCCACAGCGTCCGCCGGAGATCGAGCCGCGGATCGTGGCCGCGCCCGGCGTAGCGCCCCAGGGGCCTTCCGAGAGGCTCGACCCGTGCTGCCGGGCAGGATCCGGAGTCCCGGAGTCATCGGAGCTTCCAGCCGAGGACCGCGAGGATCAGCGCAAGGGTGATCCCGGTGGCGACGAGCAGGAGCCGCCTGCCCGCCCCGCCTCCCCACCCTGTCCTCCGCGTGAGCCGGGGTGCCAGCGTGTCCGCCCAGAGGGCGAAGAGCTCCAAGGCCATGGCATTCCAGCACTCCGCCCAGAGCGCCTCGAGGCGCGCGCGCCGCTGCAGCCACTCGGCCTCCCCGGCTGCGCGGGAGAGGCCCGCGATCCCGGCCAGAAGCGGGTCCCCGTGCCGAACGATCCGGCGCCGGGCAGCACGGGCCTCGTCGGCATCCAGATCGCCCTTCCCCGGGCCACCCGGGCGGAGGCGTCGACCCTGGACCGAGCGGGCGGCTAGCGCTCGAAACGTGGCGTACGTCTCATTCCAGACCGCGGCCGCGGCGCCGGCGAGGTCGCGGGTGAGGGCGTCCGCCCCGTAGACGTCCCGTACGGCAGGCCAGGCCGCCCCCGCAGACGTGCGGCGTCTGGTCAGGATCGGCTCGGCGAACCGTTGCGCGAGGGAACGGATGTGGTCCTCGACCCACTGCGGGTCGATGCCGGCGGCCCGGAGCGCGGACTCGTGCTCCAGGCGTGCCGCCCGGACCCTGCGGGAGGGCGCGAGCAATCGCGAGATGGCGTCCGCGCCCTGCCCGACCTCAGACATTGAAGATCCACTCGAGAACCCGGTCCGTGTCGGACAGGTCGGGCACTACGGCGTGCGCCCCGGCGGCGGCGAGGGCTGCGGCATCGTGACGGCCGGTGGCCACGGCGAGCGAGCGGGCGCCCAGCGCCTGGCCGCAGCGGACGTCGTTCGGCGTATCCCCGATGATCACGACCTCCTGACCCCTGAACTCCCGGCCCGTCAGCGCCCGCGCCCGTTCCACCGCCACGCCGGGGAGGTCGGGCCGGTGTTCGCTGTCCGAGCCGTACGCTCCGAGCCGGAACCGCCCGTCCAGACCCGCCGACCCGAGCTTGAGCGACGCACCGCGCTCGATGTTCCCGGTGAGCAGCCCGACCACGACCCGGTCGCCGTACGTGTCGATCACATCGAGGAGCTGGAACACTCCCGGGTATACGGTGGTGCTATACCCTGGCTGCGCGAGCTCCGTGGCGAGCCCGCGCAGGTATGTGGGCCAGAGTTCGGCGAACCCCCGGTCGATGACGGCATCCGAGAGCCCCGCCGCCCGGAGCAGCTCCCGGGCGATCTGCGGGTCGGTCTTGCCGTCGAAGTCGTGCGTGTTGATCGGCCCGGCCGTGCCGTAGACCTCGAGCAGCGCCCGGTGGAAGGCGCGCTTCGCGGCGCCGTTCGTGGTCAGCAGCGTGCCATCTATGTCGAAGAGGATCAGCATGCTTCTCTACCCGTGAGTGTTCCGTGACGATGGTCCGCCTGATCGCGTCCCTCGCCCTCGCCGCCGTCGGCGCGGCCTGGTTCTACTTCCTTGCCCTGCCATGGCCGGTCACGCTCCGCTCGCGGAACCCGGAGCGCACGGCCATGATGGCGTACCGCCTGGAGCGTGCCGCCGCCCGTGGGGAGACGCTCGAGATCCGGCACCAGTGGGTGCCGCTCGATCAGATCTCGCGGCACCTCCGCCGGGCCGTGATCGTCGCCGAGGATAGTCGGTTCTACGAACACGCCGGCGTGGACTGGGCCGCGCTCCGCGAGGAGGTCCGCTATACCGGTGACGAGGAGTTCTCGTGGACCGATCGAGAGGACCTGAAGGCGCTCCTGGAGGCCGTGCGGTATTACCGGGAGAACCGGGACAAGATCCGTGGCCGCAGCACCATTACCCAGCAGGTCGCCAAGAACCTCTACTTCGGCCCCGAACGTTCCATTGTACGGAAGTTCGAGGAATTCCTCGTGGCGCGGCGGCTCGAGCGGTTCCTCTCCAAGGACAGGATCCTCGAGATCTACCTGAACGTGGCCGAGTGGGGCCCCGGGATCTTCGGGGCCGAGGCCGCGGCGCAGACGTACTTCGGCCGATCCGCCGCCTCCCTCACGCTGGAGCAGGCCGCGGCGCTCGCCGCAACGCTGCCCCATCCCCTCACCTCCAACCCCAGCCATCGGCCCGGCCGGATGCGTTGGCGCCAGGAGCTGATCCTGACTCGCATGGGAGCCACGCCAGCGCAGCCCCAACCCGCGCCGCTGGCCATCGAGCCGCCCGAACCGGAGCTGTTGGGCGTCCCGATCCCGGACCCCACGCCGATCGTACCGGTCGTGGACCCGGTCCGACCGGACACAACGCCGCCCGACACGGCCGCCACGGGCGTTCAGCCGGGCTGAGCGTTGCGGCCGGTCATGCCCTCGCGGCGTGAATCACGGCCCGCTCGATCGCCTGCTCCACCGCGTACGCCGCCGCCGCGCCGAGGCCGAGCACCACGTCCAGCCCGAGCTCCTCGGCCTCCGCCGCCGTGCTCAGCGCGAAACAGATGTCCCCGTCCACCGGCGTGTGGATCGGCGAGATCCGGCGCGCCACGCCCGCCGAGCCCGCGAGCGCCAGGCTGTTCAGCGCCGCACGCGTGACCGGCGCGTCCGTGGCCACCACCACGAGCGTCGTGTTCGTGCCCAGCTCCCGGTGCCGCCCAAAACGCGGCGGCAGACCGGTGGACGTGCCCTCGCGCAGCGCCCGCGCCGTATCGACGAACCGGCCATCCGGCGTCCGCGTGCCGGCCAGGATCCGGCCGCTCCCGTCCAGGATGTCGCCGAACGCGTTCACCACCGCCAGCGCGCCGACCGTGTAGCCGTGGGAATGTACCGCGAACGTGCCGACCCCGCCCGGCATCGCGCCTTCCATCCCGAGTAGCTTCCCCACCGTCGCGCCGGTGCCCGCTCCCACGCTGCCTTCGGCGACGGCGCCGTCCGTGGCCGCATCGCACGCCGCACGCCCCATCTCCGGGCCCGGCCGCCGGTCCGCGCGACCCGTGCCCAGATCGAAGATCACCGCCGTGGGCACGATCGGCACCCGCGCCACGCCCGCGTCGAAGCCCATCCCCCGCTCCTCCAACCACGCCATGACGCCGTCCGCCGCCGCCAGCCCGAACGCCGACCCGCCCGTGAGCAGCACCGCGTCGAGCCGACCCGTCATGTGCTGCAGCCCGAGCGTGAGCAGCTCCCGAGATCCCGTTGCCAAACCCCGCGCGTCCACCGCGCCCCGGAACGGGCCGATCACCACCGTGCAGCCCGTCCGCGCTTCCGTGTCCGTCGCGTGCCCGACACGCACACCGGGCACCGCAGTGATTCCGCCTGTCAAGATTCTCCCGACTCCGAACGCTCCACGACCGCGATTCGAAAACCCTCGAACAACATCCGATCAGGATCCGTCTCCGGCGCCGTCGCCTCGTGACGCTCCGGATGCCACTGCACCCCGAGGATCCACTCCCCGCTCGCCGACTCCACCGCCTCGATCAGCCCATCCGCTGCCTTCGCCACCACGACCAGCCCCGGCGCAACGTCCTTGATCGCCTGATGATGGTACGAGTTGATCAGCATCTCCTCGAGCTCGAGCATCTGCGAGAGGCGCGAGCCCGGCTCCACCGTCACGTGATGCGTGCGCAGCCCCCACGGCTCCGACTGTCGATGCCGCAACTCGCCCGGCCGCTGCGTGTCCAGATCCTGATAAAGGGTACCACCGAAATATACGTTGATCACCTGACACCCACGACAGATCCCCAGCACCGGGATCCGCCGCTCCAGCGCATAGCCGAGCGCGGTCATCTCCATCTCGTCCCGGGCCGGGTTCACCATCCCCAGCTCCGGGAGCGGATCCTCGCCGTAACGGGACGGATCCACGTCCTCCCCACCCGTCAGCACCAGCCCGTGACAGCGCTCGATCAACGCTTTCACCGAACGGGGCGAGTGCGCGGGCGTGATCAGCACCGACGTCAACCCCAGCCGCTCCAGCGCCGCCACGTACACCGCGTAGAGCGCGATCTCCGGTCGCCGCCACGTCCCCGATTCCGGCACCAGCGTGGTGGTCACTCCGACCAACGGTCCCATGGCTCCCCCCTCTCCGCCGCCCACCGCCCGGGACCCGCCGCTCACGGCCCCGGACCGCGAACGGCGCGCGCTTTCCTGTCAATCGCTGTTCCGCCCCACACCCCGGGCGCGACTCTTGCGCCCCCGAATCACGTCCGATCGCTTACCACCCTCGTGCCGGAGGCAAGCGATGCGCTCCAACGAACCCCCGATGCCCGGCCCCACCGGACCGGATCCGTCCAGGCCGGATCCCGAAACCTACAACGTCGCACCCGGCAACATGCCGCCTTCCCCCGCCGGGGGCGGCGCCGAGACCGGCGGCGAGGCCGCCGCCTCCCGCAGATTCGCCGGTCTCCCACCCAAACTGGCCGGAGCACCGGACCGCCAGCCCGGCATGGTCAGCCCCGACCCCGAGCCGATCCTCGGCTTCGACGGCATGACCGTCGACGACGTGCTCGACTGGATCCGCGACGCCGACCCCGACCCCGCACTCCTCCGCCGCATCCTCGGCTACGAGCGCGGCCACCGCCGACGCGATCCCATCATCCGCGAATGCCGCGACCGCCTCCGCAGATTCGACGAGCTCCCTCCAAGCTAAGCCCCGACCGCCGCCTCGCGCCACACCCCCCGATAAACGACGACGCCGCCCCAGGAACTGGGGAGGCGTCTGAATTCCGACGGCTACGCTCCGCTATTCGTCTCTGCCGCCGTCCGTCGGTCGGCTCTCCACCGGGCGCTGCGCTCGACCACCCGAATTCAACCGAGCCTCGATACGAGACACCAGATCGTTCAAACGGAAAGGCTTCGGGATCACGTCCGATGCCCCGCGCTCCCACGCCGCCGCCGTCACCTCCGCGTCCGTCAACGCCGTCACCATCATCACCGGGAGCTCCGACCACCGGGCATCGCCCTTCACCCGCCTCAGCACCTCCAGCCCGCTCATCCCCGGCATCATGATGTCCAGCACCAGCAAATCCGGCCTTGCCGTCTCCAGCAGTGAAAGCAAGGCCGGGCCGTTCGGCGCCGTCCGGACGTTATAGCCCCGGCCCGACAGCGCGCGGTTGAGCCCCTTGAGGAGCGTGGGGTCGTCGTCGGCGACGAAGATCGTCGCAAGCTTCCCGTTCATCACGGCACACCCGGCGGTGCAAGAGCGGGACCAGAGGCGCGCGCTGTAATAATATCATCTTTCTCTATCCTTTTCCTTCAACACCCGCACGGCGTGCGGCGAGCGTGTCCCATGCCGCCCCTGACGCGCCCCGGCGAGTCGCCACACACCGCCCCGGCGGACACGGGTCCGCCGGGGCGGTGGTCGGTGGCTCGGTTGGTCGATTGGCTATGCGTCCGTCGGGACGAGAGAGGCGATCCGGCCGTAGTCCAGGTTGCCGCCGGAGAGCACGGCCGCGGTGCGGCGGCCGTCGGGGCGCCAGGCACCGGACAGGAGCGCGGCCACGGTGGCCGCACCGGAGAACTCGACCAGTAGCTTGGAGCGCGTGAGGATCCGGGCAGCGGCATCCACGATGTCCCGGTCCTCGACGGTGACGATCACGTCGACCAGTTCGCGGGTGTGCTGGAAGGTGAGGTCGCCGGGCCGCGAGGGCATGAGGCCATCGGCCACGGAGGGGCGGACCTCGATGGTGACCGGGTGCCCCACGGCGAGGGACTGGCGCATGGCGTCGCAGCCGACGGGCTCGACGCCCACGATCGTGATGTCCGGTCGCAGACGGCGGAGGGAGGCGGCAATGCCGCTGATCAGCCCCCCGCCGCCGACGGGCACGAGCACGGCGTCGACCTCCGGCCAGTCCTCGAAGATCTCGAGGCCCACGGTGCCCTGGCCGGCAATGATGTGCGGGTGGTCGAAGGGCGGGATCATGGTCAGCCCTTCGTCTCGGGCCACGGCTTCGGCCCGGGCCTTCCTCTCCAGGGACGTGGTCCCCTCGAAGAGCACCCGGGCGCCGAGCCGCCTGGCGCCCTCGACCTTCACCCCGGGCGCGGCGGTCGGCATCACGATCGTAGCCGGGCATCCGAAGCGGGCCGCGGCGAACGCCACCGCCTGCCCGTGGTTGCCGGACGAGTAGGTAATGACACCACGGTTCCTCTCCTCCGCCGGGAGGCGGGAGACCATGGTGTACGCGCCGCGGAGCTTGAACGCACCCACGTGCTGGAGGTTCTCGCACTTGAGGCGGACCTCCGCGCCCACGAGCTCCTCGAGCCACGGCGCGGAGAGGAGCGGCGTCCGGACCGCGATGCCCCGGAGCCGCTCCGCGGCGTCCCGGATGTCGTCGAGCTCGACGAGCCCGCTCATGCGTCGCGCTCGAACTCGGAACCGGTGTTCCCGTCGGTCACCGGCTCCGATGGGGCGCCGCCGGCCGGCGCGAGCTCGGCCGCTTCCGCACCGTTGTTGCCTCCGTTCTCCTCCGCGCCATCGTCCGGGACGAGGCACGCCACGTCCACCACCGTGTCCCCCTCGTCGAGGGCCATGATGCGGACGCCCTGGGTGGCCCGGCCGATCACCCGGATCTCATTGACGCGCACGCGGTTGACGATGCCGTTCCGGGTGATGAGCATGAGCTCGTCGTTGGGCATGACCTCCTTGATCGCCACGACCTTACCGGACTTGCCGTTCGTCTTGAAGTTGATCACGCCCTTGCCGCCCCGGAACTGGAGCCGGTAGTCGTCGATCGGCGTGCGCTTGCCGCGCCCGTTCTCGGTGACCACCAGGAGCGTGGCATCCTGCGCGCGGTCGCGCCGGGCCACGACCATGCCCACCACGTAGTCCCCCGGCGCGAGCGTGATCCCGCGCACGCCGGTGGTGACCCGCCCCATCTCCCGGACGTCCCCCTCGTGGAAGCGGATCGCCATCCCCTCGCGGGTGGCGAGGATGATCTGATCGTCCCCGCTGGTGATCTGGACGTCGATCAGCTCGTCGCCTTCTTCGATCTTGATGGCGGCAACGCCGGTCACCCGGACGTTCCCGTACGCGCTGAGGGCGGTCTTCTTCACGATCCCGTTCCGGGTGGCGAAGATCAGGTACTGGTCGTCCCGGAACTCCCGGACCGGGACCAGCGCGGCGAGCTGGTCGCCCGGACGGAGGAGCGGCAGCAGGTTCACGATCGGCTTGCCCCGCGCCGCCCGCCCGGCCTGCGGGATCTCATGGACCTTGAGCCAGTAGCAGTGCCCCTGGCGCGTGAAGAACATCAGATAGTCGTGGGTCTGCGCCAGGAAGAGGTGCTCGACCCAGTCCTCGTCCCTGGTCTCCATCCCCTGGAGCCCCCGGCTGCCCCGCCGCTGGCTCCGGTAGGTCGACGTCGGCAGACGCTTGATGTAGCCGGCGTGGGAGACGGTGATCACCATCTCCTCGTCGGGGATCAGGTCCTCGATCTGGAAGTCGGAGCCGCCGTCCACGATCTGCGTGCGGCGGTCGTCGCCGTACGTCTTCGCGAGCTCCCGCAGCTCGTCCTTGATGATCTGGAGGCGCCGCTCGCGGCTCGCCAGGATCTCCTTCAGCTCGGCGATCCGGGCGCGGACTTCGGCCAGCTCCTGCTCGAGCTTCTCGATCTCGAGGCCGGTCAGCCGGGCGAGGCGCATGTCCAGGATCGCCTTCGCCTGCCGCTCCGTGAGGGAGAAGCGCTCCTGGAGCCGGATGCTCGCCGTCTCCGTGTCCGGCGACGTCTTGATCAGCTCGACCACCTCGTCGATCGCGTCCACCGCGATCTTGAGACCCTCCAGGATGTGCTCCCGGGCCTCCGCCTCCTCCAGGTCGTGCTGCGCCCGCCGGACCACCACCTCGTGACGGTGGTCGAGGAAGTGCCGGATCAGCTCCTTCAGGTTCATCACCCGGGGCACGCCGTCCACCAGGGCGAGGAGGATCGCGCCGAAGGTGGACTGCATCTGGGTGTGCTTGTAGAGCTGATTCAGCACGATCTCCGCGATCGCGTCCCGCTTCAGCTCGATCACCACCCGAATCCCGTCCCGGTCCGACTCGTCGCGCAGGTCCGAGATGTCCGTGATCTTCTTCTCCCGCACGAGCTCGGCGATCTGCTCGATCATCCGGGCCTTGTTCACCATGAACGGGATCTCGGTGACCACGATCTGCTGGCGACCGTCGTCCCGGGTCTCGATCTCGGCGGCCGCGCGCATGATGATCCGGCCGCGCCCCGTGCGGTACGCTTCACGGATCCCGTCGCGACCGTAGATGTACGCGCCCGTCGGGAAATCCGGCCCCTTGATGAAGCGCATCAGGTCGTCGACCGTGGCGTCCGGGTTGTCCGTCAGGTAGACGCACGCGTCCACGACCTCGCGCAGGTTGTGGGGCGGGATGTTGGTGGCCATGCCGACGGCGATGCCGCTCGAGCCGTTGATGAGCAGGTTCGGCACCTTCGCCGGCAGGACCGTGGGCTCCTGCAACCGATCGTCGAA